>Ga0335084_10006152_pt1 | contig 11919 bp, 11 predicted proteins | sample Lox_Sample_44_FD_206721 | JGI IMG/M metagenome (GOLD analysis project Ga0335084, IMG submission 206721) | Soil microbial communities from Loxahatchee National Wildlife Refuge, Florida, United States - Lox_Sample_4.4 | ecosystem: Environmental > Terrestrial > Soil > Wetlands | place: USA...
ACAAACGACAAAGTCTCCAACCTGATCAACATGTACCGTCGGGCCAAGCACGACGTCCTGGTGCTCTCCGATGGCGACATCCGCGTCCCGCCAGACTACCTGCAACGCGTGGTCGCGCCATTGCGTGACGAGCGCATCGGGCTGGTGACGTGCATGTATCGCGCAGTGGCGGCGCACAGCGATCTGCCCACGCTCCTCTGGTGCACCACGATCAATGCGTTGCTCACGCCGCAGATCCTCGGGGCGCGCAAGGTTGAGAAGCCGACGTACGCCTTCGGCGCCACCCTGGCGTTGCGGCGGTCGACACTGGAGGCGATCCACGGATTCGAGGAAATCGCCAACATGCTGGCCGACGACTATCAGTTGGGAAATCGCATCGCCGCCCACGGGCTGCAATTGTGGCTGAGCGAGTGCGTCGTCGACACGGTCCTGGCGCTCGCGTCGTGGCGGCAGCTTTTTCACCACCTACTGCGCCGTGCGCGCACGAACCGCAGTCACCGGCCCCTCGGCTACTTCTTCACGGTTTTGACGCAGGGACTGCTCTGGGCAATCGTGAATGTGGTTGCCGGCGGTTTCGGCGTGTTGGCGCTGTCCGCGTCCTTGCTCACGATCGGCATCCGTTTGACCACGGTGGCGTTTGTGGGCCGTCGTGGTCTCCGCGCACGCCTGACCATGGCCGACGTGTTTCTCGTGTTGCTCACCGACCTCCTTCAGATGCCTGTGTGGGTCGGAGGCTTTCTCGGAAACAGCGTCTGGTGGAGCGGCCGCCGTTTCCGCGTCCTGAAATCGGGTGAGATGCAGGCGCTTCCGGTGACCTCGTCGCCGTGAACACCATCGAAGCCCGCAGGCCAGCAAACACTGCATGACTGCCGGTGCGTCAAGCTGGTGTGCTGTAGTCGCTGTAGTTGGGCGAGCGGACGGAGCGCCCGGAAGCGCCGGGCGCAGTCTCAGTCTTGCCTGGCGAGGCCGAGCTTCCTCAGGACCGCGTTGACCGCCGGCGGATACGGCGGCAGGACAAACTGCTCATCGACCCAGGCGGCAACGATGTCGCGGAGCGCCTCGGTTTCCTCGTCCGTGAACGACACGCCCTTCTCGGGGGTAGCCATGATCGTCTTCTCCCGGCGATGCGCTCAGCGGCATCGTCGTCAAATGGTAATCGCCGATCCGTCGAAGCGGGTCAGGCTGAAGCTGGCCGGCTCGCGGTAGCAGAGCTTCTGTTCCTCGAGGAGATCGATGGCGATCTGCTCACCCAGCTTGACGGACTCCGTGTAGTCACTGCGCCAGTGTACCCCTGCCATGTTGCGGCCGATGGCGATGTTGGCGGCGAGCTTATTCAATTCTCCGCCGACAGTCATATGCGGCGCGCCCGGGGCCGGAACGAGCGCGGTGCCCGGGAGGTTGGCGACGACCGGTCGCCAGCCAGGGTCCGGACTCGCCGGATCGAAGACAGCGGATTCGTCGAACCATGCCTTCAGGATCGTGACGCAAGCGCCGGCCACAGTCGCATGCCCAGCACCGTAGGCCGGATGCATCGGCGACCCCTCCGGGAACGCCATCGGCAGAAGGTAGCTGTTCGGTGCGCCCTGCGCGAAGTTGTGGGCCTGGACAAGGGCGAGGACCGGGCTGCCCGTGACATCTGGATGCAACGGGAACGGCGTGCCGCTGAAGTGGTTGTGGTGTACCAGGCCGGCGAATGCCTCCGGACGCAGACGGCGATGCACATACCACTTCTGGAACCACACGGCCTTGAGCGCGCGTGTCGCCACCTCGCACACGAGGCTGAGGATGTGCGGATCTCCGAAGGTCCCGAACGCGTCGGTAGTTTGCGACACCAGGTAGGGATTCCCGTGGTCCAGGGGGGCCTTGAGATTCATAAGGATGAGGCAGGCGTTGAGATAGGCCTCGTACAGCGCATCGAAGTGCACGTACGTCGCCAGATCGCGCATGTTGCGGACGTAGAGGCGCGGGTTGGTGGGAAAGGGAACCGGCACCACCACCCCATTTTGTACAGCCCGCCATTGAGCCGGGATCATCAGAAAGTCTATTCCGGCCTTATCAGTCCACTGGCGTTGGTTGAAGGGTATCGTTCCAAAGTTGACCGGCTTGAGCAGGAACTGCGACACGTACGGGCCGGTCAGATCGCCCGGCGTGAAGCCCCGGAAGATGGTGGCCGGGGTGACGGGCTTCGGTCCCCTGAAGTCGCTGAGCGCCATCAAGGCTGCGGCTGCGGCGTTCACACCAGGGTCGGCCGCAAAGGTCGAGAAATGGACGTCGCGCAAAAGCGCCATGTAATACAGTTCAACCATCTCGCCAGCCGCCTCGGCGCTGTCGAGGCGTGGTGCCGGCGGCATGCTCAGGGCCTGTGCGTCCAGTCCTTCCAGATCGAAGGCGACGCCGGCCAACGGGTTGCGTAGCTTCTGGCGGTTGGGCAGGGGCGTGCCCAGCGTGACCTGTTCGAAGAACTCGGGGCTTCCGGCGTTGATAGCGCGCAGAAGGGTGTGGTAGGCAGCCCGATCGACGACACCGACCGGGTCATGCGGCAGGCCCTTCGTGAAGTTCCCGATGAAGTTCAGCCCCGTTGCGTCCCGATACGAGGACTCGTCACCGTTGTTGGGATGTGCCGGATGAACGCGCGCAGCCGCGAGTTCCGCCGCCTCGATGCGCACCGTGCGCGCTTCGGTTCGTCTTGTCAGCACAGAGATCCCTCCCTCCTTATGTCCGAGAGCGCAGCAGGAGACCTTCGCGCTAGCTGAGATGCCTGTTTCTTCGCCGACCTTGTTACGAGTTATTCATCCTCCCAATGCGCCGCTAGCTTTGATTTCCCTAGCGGGCTTGTCAAGAGTGGGCAGTGCGGCACTCAAAAGCAAGAGAGAGTCAAGGGATTGCGCGCTGCGTTGCCGGGCGTAAACGGCGCGAGGGCACGCCGGCTCCAGCGACTCATCATCTGCAGACCGGCTGCCCTCTGCCCGCATCTCTGACTGCGCGATCGTTACTTCTGCTGATCGTAGACCTTCCACATATCGTCGTCGTCGAAGATCTTCTCCGAGTCGTCGGCGTGCATGGCGTCGCGTTCGAAGTCGCGGTAGCGGCCGCGGCTGGCGCGGAACTCCTGGTAGAGGTCGTGCTGGATCATGGCGCTCATGACCTCGTTGGTACCGGTCCAGATCTGCGCCAGGCGCGTGTCGCGCACGGCGCGTTCGATCGGGTAGACGTCGGTGTAGCCGATGCCGCCGGTGATCTGCATGGCGAGGTTCGCCACGTCCCACGCCGCTTCGGTGACGAACTTCTTGGTCTCCGACACGATGCGGCGCACGGCCGGTGCGCCAACGTCCGCAGCGCGCGCCGCTTGATAGATCATCGCCTTGCTAGCGTCGATGAGCACCTGCGCCTTGGCAATCATGAAGCTCACCGCCTGAAACTTGCGGATCGGCATTCCGAACGCCTTGCGCCGGTCGGCATAGTTCATCGCCACGTCCAGGCATGCCTGCATCATGCCGGTACACGGCGCCGCGCTGGTCAGGCGTTCGGGGATCATCATGGTGTTGAACACCACGGCGCCGCCGTGCAGCGGACCGATGAGGTTGGCCTTGGGCACCTTGACGTCACGGAACACCACGCGTCCGGTGCCACCGCCGCGAGTACCCATGAGCCCGTAGAGGTATTTCACCTCCACGCCGGGGCCGCGATCGATGATCATCGCACTGATGCGCAGGTGGGCCGGCGCGTCGGCCGCGGCGTTGGTGCGGACGTACGCCAGGAAGAAGTCCGCGCCCTCGGCACCGACGATGAAGCGCTTCATGCCGCGCACCACGAAGTGATCCCCTTTGTCCTCCGCACGGCTGCTGGCACCGAAGAAATCCGAGCCGCCGCGTGGTTCAGTCAGTGCTTCGGCCGAAACCAGCTTGCCCGCGAGCATCGGCTGCAGGTAGCGCTGTTTCTGCTCCTCGCTGCCAAACGTGTTCAGTGCCTCCCCGACGATCGAGGGCATGACGTAGGCGCAGCCCGCCGCCATGCCCAGCGCGCCGATCTCGCCCATCGCGGCGCATTCGGCGACCCAGCTCGCTCCCTGGCCGCCGTACTGCGCCGGAAAGCGCAGTCCGAGCAGCCGGTGCTTGGCGTACGACTCGTAGAGCGCGCGTGGAAAGCGAATCTCGTCGCGGTCCATGCGCCGCAAGTACTCCGGATCGATCTCGTTCTTGACGAACTCGCGGGCCTTGTCTTGCAGCACTCGTCCCTGCTCATCCAGCATGAAGTCGTTCATTCTGTCCTCCGGCGAGGGATATGCCGCCTGCGTGGTGCAGGGTGTGTACCGCGACTGGGCGCACGCGAACGGCGCGACCAGATCGGGGCGTGGCTCCCGATCTGAGGAATAGCGGGCACGGAGGTCTTCGTTTCTAGGAAAGCCGGGCGCGTCGACCCGCCTGGTGAGCCCTCACCGCGACCGGATGCCCCTGGTGCGCCTCTTGGAAGATTCGAGCAATCGAGCACGAGGGAATGAGGCGCATGACAGAGATCACAAACAGGCATGAGAAACGTCTCGACTCGAAGGGCACGCTGATCGTTGGTGCTTGGGTGTGAGCGCAATGGCAAGGGGAGCGCCCTTGAGCTTGGCGTTGATGTTTGTGGCAGTGCTGTTACGGCCGGGCGCCCCGGCCTATGGATGCGGCGCCCCCTTTCAGGATGCGGGCGGTGGCGTCTGCACAGCGACGTTCGTGTACAACACCGACGCGCCGCAATCGGTCACCCTGCCAGCCACGGTGAGTGTCATCACGGCCATGGTGTCGGGTGCCGAGGGAGGTCCCAGCCTTGAGGAGCAAGTTGATCCTTTTGGGGGTCTGGGTCGGGAGTTGTGAGATCCCACAGCCTGGCAGTCTTGTCCACGCTGCCGGTTACCAGCCAGTGACTATCGGGGCTTATGGTAACTGCCAGGATGGGATCGTCATGTCCACGCAGTAGGCGAGCGGTGGCCGAAGGTTCGGGAGCTGTAAGGTCCAACAACCCGACATTATGATCGTAGCTACCGGTGGCCAGCCAATGAGAATCTGGGCTGAAAGCGAGGACGCCAATTGTGCTGCTATGTCCGGGTACCAGAGGACGGACAGTGGTCGCAGGGTTGGGAGCCGTAAGGTCCCAGAGCCGGGCGGTGAAATCCTTACCGCTGGTTACCAACCAGTGGTTGTCGGGGCTGATGGCAAGAGCAGTGACAGTGTCATTGTGACTACCCAAGCCTTGTCCCCCTGTGTGTACTAGCGCATTTCGCAACACCTCCTCAGCTCGCGGGACAAGGGGCTGACCAGCGCGTCCAGTAGTGTTCAGAGCCTCAACGGCAAGAAGTAGGCTGCGCTGCGGGAAGGTATCAAGCGTCTGTTGTGCCTCCTCCGCCAGTAGGCGAGAGGTCGCCAAGAGGGCCTGCTGCTTAATTTGTCGCTGCGAAATTAGCGCCCACACCAGAGCGCTAACTAGAGCGATGATGATCCCGGTGGACCCCAGAATCATCCGGACTAATCGGGCAGTTCTCCGTTGCGCCTCCTCTCTACGCAACTCGGGCATCCGCTCTGGTGGAATTTCATAGAGCGTGGCAACAAACTTTCAGAATTTCGTTGTCCAGCTCCGTCTTATTGAACGGCAAAATTGAACGCAGCGGCGTCAGTTTGCGAATATCTACTTTCTCCACATTAGACAGGTCGCCTAAATCGCCCGGCAAGGGATCATCAAAGTCTCCCTTTGCTAACGCCACGGAAACATTCTGGCACAAGGCCGCTCCGGGGTCCTCGAAGAAGACGAGCGTCGTGGCAAGGGCCTCGAATGTCGCACCGCTGCGAATCAGGGCCCAATTTGGAGGCGCTACCATACATCACCGTCCCGCAGCACCTGCGCCCGACTGCGTCGCAACTCATGGTGGAGGCCAAGGGGGGCATATTCCTTCGTACCGGCGGTCACGTATATGGCAGCCGTGTCCCTGTACACCATTCCAGCCATCGCTTTGGGTATAGCAGAAAACGCCGGCTGACCCTTCCCGACGCGCTAGCCTCTTTCCGCACAATCATGGTAGCGTACCCCGTCGAACACGCGAGGATCGCGATGCGCAAGCGGACCGTTACAGCACGAATAGAAGAAGGCCGCCTCAAGGCGGTGGGGCGATACCTCAAGACCCGCCGCCCGAGCGAAACCGTCCGTGCCGCCGTCGACTTCATCGCCGAGAAGGCGGCGCATGAAGCGGTGATACGCAAGTACAGCGGCGTTGGCGGACCGGATGCCTTCCGGGACAGTTGAGCTCGCTATTCTTGATACCTCGGTCTACATCGAGAACTATCGGACCGGGCGCTTCACCGATCGCATCGCGCGCAGTGGCTATCTGTTTCGCGGTGTCACCGTCGTGATCCACGAGTTGCTGCGAGGTGCCCGCACTCCCGAGGAACGCCAGTACGCGCTGGATCTGGCAGCCAATCTACGACTGTATTCCCCAACGGAGCGCATCTGGCTCGAGAGTGGCGACCTTGTCGCACGCATCGCATTGAAGAAAGGCTATGAACGGCGAAAGATCCAAGAGTTGTCCTTGGATGTGCTGATCGGTCTAACAGCGCGCGCGAACGGCGCCGCAGTCATTACCCTCAACCGGCAGGACTTCGAGGACCTGCGTGACTATCGCCGCTTCCGGCTGATATTCTGGGAATAGGCACGAGCCCGACGCTTTCGCGGTAAGTGGTTTACCGACGGGGGTCGTTGCGACATGATGACGGCCGGCGCGATCGGGGGAAGATCTGTAGCTGTCGCGCGGTAGGGAGGTCCTCATGAGTGAGTCACAAGCAAACCGGCGTCGATACTGGACCGTGCTCATGCCGTTGCCAGCGCCGATGCTGACGCCGTTGGCGCAGCTCACCGAGAGCCGCGGCGTACACGGGATCTTCGTGCCCCAGGTCTACGGGCCTCCGTTTACCACGCTGGGGGCCATCGCCGCGGTCACCGAACGGGTGCAGCTGGCGAGCGGCATCGCCATCGCCCCGGTGCGCAGCCCGTTCGAGACGGCAATGGCGGCCGTCGACGTCGACCGTATCTCCAACGGCCGTTTCATCCTCGGGCTCGGCACCAGCGTGCACGCCTGGACGTCGGGTGTCTTCGGCACGCCGAAGTACAAGCCGGTGTCCCATTTGCGCGAGACCGTCGCCGCCGTGCGTCACATCATCAAGGGCGCGCACAAAGGGCTCGCGCCGTTCCACGGCGAGTACTACCGCGCCGACTTTCGCGAGCTACAGCCAAGCCAGCCGCCGCTGCGCGACGAGATCCCGATCTGGATCGCGGCGCTGCGCGCGCCGCTCGTCCGCCTCGCGGCGGAGGTGGGCGACGGTCTGATCGGACATCCGATGTGGTCGGTCGAGTGGGCGCTCGATCATATGCAGCGCGAGTTCGCAGCGGCGCTCGCGACCGCTGGGCGACGGCGCGACCAGGTTGAGGTGAACCTCTGGCCCTGGGTGGCGCCGCACGACAACGAAGCCGAGGCCATCGCCGACGCGCGGCCGACGATGGCGTTCTACGGCGGGATCAAACAGTATGAGCCGTTCTTCGAAGCGCACGGCTTCGGCGCCGTGGCTCGCCAGCTCCAAGCCGGCGTGCAGGGCGGGAACTACCTCAACGTGGCGCACCTCGTACCTGACGACATGGTGCGAACGTTCGTCGCGGTCGGCACACCAGAGAAGGTTCGCGAACGCGTCGAGCGGCTGTGGACGTTTGCCGATTCGCTCTGCCCCGTCGCTCCCGTCTATGCGCTCTCTGTTGAGAAGCTAGCCTATTACTCGGAGCAGATTGCGCAGACGTTCGCCGCATGATGGGCGCCGTGTTCCGCCAGCCGTTACGCGCCGAAGAGCAGAGATACGTGAGCACCACATCCGATCGGCAACGCATTGGATCGCGGACCCCATGAAGCTCGAAGTCCGAGAAGCAGACTTCTCAAACCCGGATCACTGTGCGGGAATCGTCGAGGTGCTCAACTCCTACGCCGCGGATCCCGTTGGCGGTGGAGTGCCGCTCACTCCGCAGGTCCGCGAGCTACTGGTTCCGGCACTGTGGAATATTCCGCATGCGTTGGTCCTGCTGGCATTCGCCGATCAGCAAGCCGTTGGAATCGCCGTGTGCTTCCTTGGATTCTCCACGTTCCAGGCGCGCCCTCTGCTCAACATCCACGACCTGGCGGTCGTTCCTGAGTACCGCGGGAGGGGCATTGGCCGAACGCTTCTAAGCGCTGCCGAGGCGCACGCGCTCCGCCGGGGGTGTTGCAAGCTCACACTCGAGGTCCAGGATGACAATCGACGCGCACGCAAGCTGTACGAGAGCTTCGGGTTTGCCGACTTTGTCGTAAACGATTCGGCGACGCGTTTTCTGAGCAAGTCGCTGCAGTCGGAGGGACAGGAGTAGTGCTCTGTCACGACCAACCGTGCCGCTAGCGCGTACGCGGCAGGATGTGCATTTTCCGCGTAGCTCATCAACCAGGACCTCCTGAGATCGACAGGACGATGGCCGCCACGACGGTCATGGTCACTCCTATTGGCCGAAGATCAGCGATGCAGTCAGCGAAACGTCTACGAGCGTGAGCCCGCCATCGTGATCGGCATCGTCGTGGCCGCAGGGCGCGCGCTCGTTGCTCGAGAGCAGCATCAGTTGGCGGGTTGGGTCTGCAACGGTCACCCGGCCATCACAGTTCGCATCGCCGTCGGGTCCCGTTCCGGTGCTCGTCGTCGACGTTGGTGTCAGCGTTGGGCTAGACGTCGGCGTCGAAGTTGCGAGAATGGCGCTCGGCGTTCGGGTCGCCGTTCCGGTCGCGCCGGCTGTCGGTATCGAGGTAGCGGACATCGTTGGCGTTGGCGATGCCGTCATGCTCGCACTCGGCGACGGAGTTCGCGTGGCCGTTGCTGATGGCGTGGGTGTGTCGGTCGCAACCGTCGTCCCGCTTGGTGTGGAAGACGGGCTGGGCAATATCGTAGCCGTCGGCGTTGGTGTCGGCGTTGGGACATTGGTTGGCGTGTTGGTCGACTGCGGCGTCGACACCGGCGTCCCCTCGCCCGCCGACGTCACCTGACAACTCACAACGGTCGTCTGCCCCGTGATCCTAGCAGTGATGAGCAGATTGCCCGGCGGGAAGGGAGATCCAATGAGGTTGGTGAGTGTCCGCTCGGGAAAGTCGTGGCTGAGCGAGGTCGCCTCGGTGAATTTCTGATTGAAGGCGTTGGTCACTTGGATTTGCACGCCCACTCCCCCTCCGGTTGCAATGCCGGTGGCACGAACGATGAGTTGCACTGTTGGCCCGACCATGACACCGGCGCCGCAACCTTGCGGCGTGGTAATTTCCAACGTCGGATCCGCCACGGCCGCACGCGCTGCCATCAGGCTGAACGCCGCGAAGATCATGAGCGGCTGCAGTAAGAAACCGCCGCCGACCATCCGCACAAGCTGCACTGCGATGCTGCGCATTGTCCCCCAAACGGCAAAGATCAAAGGAGTCGGCACTTTGTCAAGCTGCTGGTGTTGGGTTTCCCAGTACCACCAGACTGGGTGTGCGCAGCCGCATGGCCTTCTCGCCTCCCCCCGGAGTGCAGGCGCGCGCGGGCCATAGAAATCACGCTGGCCGCAGGCCCTAGAACTACCGCTCCCGCCAAGTTGCCGCTCTGGGGCTGCAGCGACGCATCGACTTTCGGTGCGAAAGTTGGCAAAAAGACGGTACACCACCCTGAAGGGGGAGAACGCGATGCCGTCAAGCCGGAAGGTGCAACGAAAGTTGAAGCGCGCGGCGCGACCGATCGTGCGGGCGAAGACACGTCCGACACTGCGTTCGGTGCGGCGCGCAACGGTCGACCCTGTCAGCGCCGAAATCATCCGCGGCGCCCTGGAGACCATCGCCTACGAGATGGCGACCCACGTCAGCCTCACCGCGACGACGCCCATCCTCAACCAATCGAACGAGCGCAACGCCACGATTCTCGATGCGCGCGGCTGCCTGGCTGCGCTCAGCGTCGGCATCCCGCAATTCATGCTGAGCTCAACGTTGCCCGTGCGCTTCGCGCTCGACTTCTTCGGTCGCGACGGCCTGTATGATGGCGACGTGCTGGTCGCCAACGATCCGTACCACGGCGGCGGCCATCTGCCGGACTACAACATCTTCGCGCCGGTCTTCTTCGAGGGCGAGATGGTGCTCATCGCCTCCATCCAGTGCCACCACGCCGACACCGGCGGCGCCATGCCCGGCGGCTACAACGTCGATGCGCGCGACATCTGGGCGGAAGGCGTGCGCTTCCCGGCGGTGAAGATCTTCGAGAAGGGTGTCGAGCGCAAGGACATCACGTACTTCATGAAGGTGAACAACCGCACGCCGACCTTCCTCGGCGATCTGCGCGCTCAGATCGGCGCGGCGCAACTGGGTGCGCGTCGGCTGAAGGAAGTGATTGCCCGCCACGGCGTCGCCGCGGTGCGCAGCGCGGCCCAGTACATGATCGACTACGCCCAACGGCGTTTCAAAGAGGAGGTCGGCAAGTGGCGCGACGGCGTGTACGAATCGGACGTGTACGTCGACCACGACCCGAAGGGCAATAAGGACATCCACATCCACTGTAAGGTGACGGTAAAAGGCAGCGACCTCATCGTCGACTTCACCGGCTCCGACACCCGCGACAACCTGCAAGCGTACTCGACGTTCGGCAACACCCGCGGCTACGTGGTGGCGCAGATCGCCAGCATGATGGATCCGTCCATCCCGAAGAACGAAGGCTTCTTCAACTCGATCGATCTGATCGTTCCAAAAGGCTGCTGCCTCAACCCGCCGCCGGAGCGCTCCGTCGCCGCCGGCACGCACCACCCCGGCACCGAAGTCGGTGAAGCGATCGCCAAAGCGCTGGAGCAAGTGATCCCAGAGCGCTGTTGCCCGCAGATCTACAAGATGGGCATGCCGACCGTGATCTTCGGCACCAACCCGAAGACCGGCCAGCTGTTCATCGATCACTCGGTCGACACCTTCGGCGCCTACTGCGGCGCGGTGCACGGCCAGGATGGCTGGGGCGCGATGAACGTCAGCTTCGGAAATCTGATTCGCGCCACCGGCGAGATCAACGAAAGCATCTTCCCGGTGCGCCACCTGTCACGCGACTATGCCATCGACACCGGCGGGCCCGGCAAATGGCGCGGCTGTCCGGGCACACTCTATATCAAAGAGCTGTGCGCGCCCGCGCAGGTCTACACCTACGTCGTCGGTATGAAGTACCCCATGCCCGGTATTGCCGGCGGCAAGCCCGGCGCCCCCAACCAGCTGAAGCTGCGCTGCGGCAGCCCGCACGAGCACGTCGTCGAATTCACCGCCTTCTACGTCGACCATCAACCCGGCGAGCGCTACGAATATCGCTACGGCGGCGGCGGCGGCTGGGGCGACCCGCTGGAGCGCGACCCGCAGAAGGTGCTCGACGACGTCCTCGACGAGTACGTCTCCGTCGAAGGTGCCCGTCGCGACTACGGCGTCGTGCTGACCGGATCACTGGAAGATCTGACGCTGGCGATTGATCGGGAGGCGAGCGCGAAGCTGAGAGCCGAAATGCGAGGAGGGACAACAGACGCTGAGACAACAGACAACAGACCTGGAAAGTCTGTTGTCTGAACATCTGTTGTCTGTTGTCCGACCATGACTTTCCGCATCGGCATCGACGTCGGCGGCACGTTCACGGACTTCGTGCTCGTTCGGCCGGACGGCTCGATCCGCCTGAGCAAGAGCCCGACGACACCGCGTGATCAGTCGGAAGGCGTGATCACCGGGATCGAGCAGCTGGCGCGTGGCGAGCATTTGAGCCTCAGCGAGTTGCTCGATGACACCGCAGTGATCGTGCACGGCACCACGACCGCAGATAATACCCTGATTGAAATGAGCGGTGCAGTCACCGGCCTGATCAC
>Ga0335084_10006153_pt1 | contig 11917 bp, 12 predicted proteins | sample Lox_Sample_44_FD_206721 | JGI IMG/M metagenome (GOLD analysis project Ga0335084, IMG submission 206721) | Soil microbial communities from Loxahatchee National Wildlife Refuge, Florida, United States - Lox_Sample_4.4 | ecosystem: Environmental > Terrestrial > Soil > Wetlands | place: USA...
GAACGCAAGTTCGCTGCTCCTTATCATTTTTGGCGCAAACCCAAACTTCATTTATTCCCTTCAACAACCGCTATTGCCCGCCTGGATCTGGATAAGGTAACTGACACAAATTTGTTGCGGCGAGACCGTTTACGGCATTTTCTGAATCGCCGCATCGCGCAAGACCTCCCGCACTGTCTTCAAGTCGTTGAATCAACGGCCTTGGCCGAGTCCCGAATCTCCTCGGTTTGGCAGAAAGAATGCCACTTAGAAAGGCGTGCATTCGATCACTTTCCGACCCACAAGGTCCGGAGGCTTGGGGATCTTAATAAAATGCGAAAACAACATGGCTTTTCACTAATTGAACTCCTGATTGTCGTTGCGATCATCCTTATCATTGCAGCGATTGCAATTCCAAACCTGCTTCGCGCCCGTATGGCGGCAAATGAGGCGTCTGCCGTGTCCTCTATCCGTACCATCAACACGGCGGAAGTCACCTATAACTCCACTTATCCGACCGTCGGGTTTGCTCCGGCTCTGGTGAACCTGGGTGGCGCGTTGGGCGCGGCTTGCGTGTCCAGCTCGGCCACTGCTTGCTTGATTGACGCCGTTCTGGCCAACAACGGTAACCCGGCCGGCAGCGGAAAGAGCGGCTATCGCTTCGCGACTGGTGCTGGCGCGGTAGCTGGCGGCGTCAATGTCGGCTATACGATCCAGGCAAGACCGCTCACGGTCAACCAGACTGGTATTCGTGGATTCTGCGCTGAGGAAGATGCGGTGGTTCGCGTCGACCCGGCTGGCGTTTGCTCGAACACCGAAGCGGGCGTCCTGACGTTTAACCCGCTGAACCAGTAAGCAACGAATTTGGCAAAATACCTAGGGAGGGTACAAAGCCGCGGAGCAGCGAACGTAAGTTCGCTGCTCCCTTTTGTTCTTAACCAATACTCTCCCTACTCGTGTCAGGCCAGCTTCATCCAAGCCTCTACCCAAGTCTGGCAGTGACACAAATTGTCGCCCTCTTCCACTTCACGACACCCGTTCAGAGAAAAAGTTTAAGTTCTTAATAAGACTCGCTGAAAAATAGAGACTTAGGAGTGCCCAGCAGACATCGGCTTTGGCATGCCAAGTGCCTTCTGATAGGTGGGTCTTGTCGATGTTGTGGACTGCAAGAAAACGGACCCGTGGGGCAAAGCGATGCGAAAACAACACGGTTTCTCACTGATCGAACTGCTGATCGTGGTGGCCATCATCCTGATCATTGCGGCCATCGCGATTCCAAGCCTTTTGCGGGCCCGTATGGCGGCGAACGAGTCTTCTGCCGTTTCGTCACTTCGGACGATTAACACCGGTGAAATTACGTATCAGAGCACCTATCCGACGATCGGATATGCTCCGGCTCTGGTGAATCTGGGTGGAGCTCTGGGCGCCGCATGTGTTCCTGGATCGGCCACGGCCTGCCTGATTGATTCCGTGTTGGCGAATAATGGCAATCCTGCCGGCAGCGGCAAGAGCGGTTACAACTTCACGAGCGGCGTGGGCACGGTGGGTGCCGGCTTGATTGTTGGATACACCATTCAGGCGCAGCCCAAGATTGTCAACGAGACAGGTACTCGAGCTTTTTGTGCGGAGCAGGATGCTCTGGTGCGCGTCGATCCTGCGGGAGTCTGCTCAAACACCGAGGCGGGAATCCTTACCTTCAATCCGCTCAATCAATAGCCTGCAGCGTTTTGGGTCAAGTACCACGGGGAAGGGTACTTAGCCAGGAGCAGCGAGCCTCAGGTTCGCTGCTCTTCGTGCTTTTTGGGTCAGTTTCTGCCGCCAGGTCCCCCACCATCTTCGTCCGCATCTAAACGCAAGAAAAGGCCCCCTTTCGCGTTCTATTCCAAAGGGCAAGCCGCCTCTTACTTTCTGCACCATCTCGCAGCAAGAAAGGGTAGAATACGCGCTGTGTCCTGTTGGGCCGCACAGGGTACACAGGCAGCCGAAACCCAGACGGGTCGCGGGTTTTGGAGCCGTTACAAATGTCGCGATCTGGTTTCAGATCGGAAGGATCCCAGGGAAGAGGAACATGCAAAAACAAAAAGGCTTTTCACTGATTGAATTGCTGATTGTGGTAGCAATTATCTTGATCATCGCAGCTATTGCCATTCCGAACCTGCTGCGCGCACGCATGGCGGCCAATGAATCTTCGGCTGTCAACTCAGTCCGAACTGTCACGACGGGCGAAATCACTTATCAGAGTACGTATCCGACCGTGGGTTATGCACCAGCCCTGGTAAATCTCGGCGGACCGCTCGGCGCCGCTTGTGTCCCGAGTTCTACCACTGCGTGCTTGATCGATTCGGTCCTGGCCAACGATGGTAATCCTGCAGGCAGCGGCAAAAGCGGATACAGATTCACGACCGGCGCCGGAACTGTCGCCGGCGGGGTCAACATTGGCTATACGATTGTCGGCGCTCCCATCACGATCAACCAGACTGGCATCCGGGCCTTCTGCGCCGAAGAAGATGCCGTGATTCGCGTTGATCCCGCCGGTGTGTGCTCCAATACCGAAGCTGGGATCCTGACGTTCAATCCGCTAAACCAGTAGGCCACCAAGTCAAGTTAATGGGGGCGGCGAATGCATCGCTGCTCCCTGCTCACTAGCCATAAAAACGCTCACCCGCTCGAACCTTCCTGTTACCAAAGTTCAGTGCTGCAATCCCAAATTGGCAAACGGACTGCAAAGATACTTCCAGCCCAACCCCGGAACGTTGATTCGCATTATTGGAGGTTATCTATGCGTTCGACGACTGGATTCTCGTTGATCGAATTGCTGATCGTGATCGCGATCATACTGATTATTGCCGCGATCGCGATTCCTAGCATGCTTCAGGCCCGCATGGCCGCTCATGAGTCAGCGGCTGCCGGCGCCATCAGCGCGACCAAAAGCGCGGAAGCCGCTTATTACACCGCATATCCGACGGTCGGCTATTCTCCGGACATCGCTTCCCTCGGCGGCCCGGTGCCGTGTACTCCTTCGTCCGCCACCGCCTGCATCATTGATAGCGCCCTCTCCTCCGCTATACCCGGCAGTCCCGGCAAGGGCGGCTATTTCTTTCTTGCAACGGGCGTCCAAACCGGAGGCGCAACGTTCAACACGGCCTATGTAATCGGCGCCGCTCCTATGGCCGTCCACTCTACCGCTAATCGGGATTTCTGCTCCACGAACGATGGTGTGCTGCGATCTCAGATGGGAAACCTGGGAGACACTCCCGTCAACAACCTCGCAGCCTGTCTGGCATTTCCTGTAACTCAGTAGTCTCGAACTCCAGCGCGTATCAAGCTGAGACCCGTCTCAGAGTCCGAAATTCGCACTACCGGCTGCCCAGCAACCACGTGACCCTCGTAACCCGACGGATGTCTATGGATGAGTTCTCTTTGCTTATAATTTTGTGGAACACTCCAATCGCATCTGACCATGGCAGCCATTGAAATTCTCGGTCTGGAAAAAACGTACATGGTGGGCTTCTGGCGGAAGCGCCCCAAGCGGGCGTTACAACCGCTGCATCTCAGCGTCGAAGAGGGCGAAATCTTCGGCTTCCTGGGCCCCAACGGGGCAGGAAAGACAACGACTCTGAAGATGCTGATGGGCTTGGTCTTCCCTACCAGAGGTTCGGCCCGCATTCTAGGGAAAGAATGGACGGACCCGGAAGTGAAAGCTCAGATCGGTTTTCTGCCGGAACAGCCATATTTCTACGACTATCTCACCGCGCACGAACTGCTCGACTATTATGGCCAACTTTCGGGAGTTCCGTCCAAGAACCGAAAACAACGCATCGAAGACGTATTGCAGCGCGTAGGTCTAACGGACGTGAAGGGCGTGCAACTTCGGAAGTTCTCCAAGGGCATGCTGCAGCGTGCCGGAATCGCCCAGGCGATCCTGCACGATCCGAAACTCGTTTTCTTCGACGAACCCATGTCAGGACTCGATCCCTTGGGCCGCCGCGAAGTTCGCGATCTGATGGAGCAACTCAAGCGCGATGGCAAGACTGTCTTTTTCTCCACCCACATCCTCTCGGACGCCGAGGCGCTGTGCGATCGCGTAGCAATTATTCACAAGGGTGAATTGCGAGGCGTAGGCGCAGTCGAGGAACTCACGGCAACAGTCCAGGGCAAGGTGGAAGTCGTCTGGCAAGGAACCCAAGTACCGGCCTCGATGAAAGCTCTGGGAGCCGAATGCCACGTGAGCGGCGAGACCGTCCGCGCGATCATTCCTGAAAACCAGCAGGATGCGGCAATTGATGCACTGCGCCGGGAGCGCCTGCGCTTGATCGCAATCACTCCCCTGCGCACCTCTCTCGAATCCTATTTCGTTGAGAAATTGCAACACTCTCAAAAGACCGCGGGGACCACGGTATGAGCGGCCGAATCGTACACATCGCGTTCAACACATTTCGCGAAGCCGTTCGCGACAGGGTTCTGTACAACCTGATTGCATTCGCGCTGCTGCTTTCCGGCGCGGCGATATTTGTCGGTCAGATCTCCATCGAAATTGAACGCCTCGTCGTCGTCAACCTGGGATTGACCGCGGTGTCCCTGTTCGGCGTGGTGATCGCAATCTTCATAGGAATCGGTCTGGTTTCGAAGGAGATTGAGAAGCGCACGCTCTACACCGTTCTTTCGCGGCCGGTTCGACGTTGGGAGTTCATCGTAGGGAAATTCTTCGGCTTGGCGGGCACCCTGGTCGTGAATACGTTTTTTATGGCGATCGGAGTCTTCGGCGCCTTGCTCTACGTCGCTCACAAATTCTCCGGGCCGGATTCACTGATATTCGTCGCCCTTTATTTTATCGTCCTGCAATTTTTGATCATTTGTTCTCTCGCTTTGTTGTTCTCGTCATTCTCCTCGCCGTTGCTTTCCGCGGTATTCGCGTTCTCGCTGTTTGTGATCGGCAGTTTTGCGGACGACCTTCGTGGTTTTGCCACGCTGACAAGCGGCATTACTCGCTGGATCGCTACAGGCGCGGCTTACCTGGTGCCGAATTTTTCAGCCCTGAACATAGTCAGCGCAGTAGCTCATCAGCAACCGATCGCAGGACAACTCGTTTTGCAGAACACGCTTTACGCCCTGTTCTACACCGCCATGGCACTGAGCGGTGCAGTGCTCATCTTCGAGCGCAGGAACCTGAAATGAATGCTCGGCTGCGCACCACGATCGTTGCGGCGACCTGCCTGATTGTGTCTCTGAATGCCAGCATCATTCTTCTTCGGAATATTGATCGGATCCGGCCGGGAGAGATTGCCGAAGATGAGCTCTATATCAACTCGCCCAAAATGGTGAAGCGCGCCAGCCTTGGCTTCGACGGCTTGATGGCTTGTATCTATTGGACCCGCGCCGTCCAGTATTTCGGACACCGGCATTATCAGCGTGAGTATTCCTACAACGAACTTGCACCACTGCTTGAGATCACGACGGCACTCGACCCGCAATTGATGCCCGCATATCACTTCGGAGCCAGTTTCCTGGCGCCTGCTCCTCCGAACGGGGCTGGCCAACCCGATCGCGCCATCCGACTGATGGAATACGGTATTCAGCAGAATCCTGATAATTGGCGGCTGTACTACGATCTCGGATTTGTCTATTACACGGAACTCCGGGACTTCAAGAAAGCGGGCGAGGTCTTCGCGCGGGGCTCGAGAGTTCCGAATGCACATCCCTTCCTGAAGGTTCTGGCGGCGGACATGGCAGAACACGCGCAGGATTTCTCTACTGCTCGTCTGCTGTGGAGCGCGGCGTACGAATCCAGTCAGGACACGAACATCCGCCAGAATGCAGTGGAGCACTTGCGCGCGATTCAGGTCGAGGAAGATGTCACAAACCTGCAGAATGCCGTGAGCCGTTTTGTCGAGCGCAATGGACGCATTCCCACCAGTCTATGGGAGGTTGCCAGTGCTGAACATCTTCGGGGAGTTCCCGTCGACCCGGATGGCATCCCTTATGAATTGAGCATCGACGGCCAGGTTTTGGTGGCCAATCCGGATAATTTCCCGTTCATCACGAAAGGAACGCCGCCCGGCTACAAGCCCGGGATGCCTACGTTCCATACCAAGCGCTAGAACAACCCTTCCCGTATCATCAATCCTTGGATCCCAAACCTCCGATCTTTTCCGCAGCGTGGGGATATTGGACCGAGCGACGCGCCCAATCCGGTTTCTTCGCGGCCACGGGCGCCCTGATCTGTGCGCTCTGGGGATTCCTTCGAGACTCGACTCCGTCGCGACTGCGCGCACGATTTGGCGATGCCGACTACGATTGGGACAACCGGGTAAATACAACCAGTGGCGCCGTTGAGTGGAGAGATCGGCTGCTGGGCGTATTCCACTCACCTTACCAACCGACGGAGCGCGAGTTATTCCGCGAGATGATTCAGGCGCTCGCGCAGCAAGAGAACTTCGACTTCGCGGACTTTACATTCATAGACCTGGGCTCCGGTAAAGGTCGCGCTTTGCTGATGGCATCGGATTATCCGTTTCGCCGCATTGTAGGTGTGGAATTGCTTCCTGCCCTGCACGCCATAGCGGTCGAAAACCTGGCGCAGTATCGGAGCGACTCGCAAAAGTGCTTCGCGTGCGAATCCGTGTGCGCGGACGCGACCCGTTTCCCGTTGCCGGAACAGCCATTCGTGATTTACCTTTTCAACCCGTTCTCAGCAGCAGGACTACTCCGAGCCGTTGCCAACCTGGAAGAGAGTATCCAAAAGAATCCGAGGCCAGCATACGTGCTTTATCACAATCCCGAACACGAGCGCGTGCTGGCCGAACGAAATCCGCGGCTAAGAAAAGTGGCTGGTACGCATCAGTACTCGATCTTCACCATCGAAACTGAAAAGCGTTAGAAGGAAACACCGATACCTGCCGAGAACCGGTTTGTTCGCCAGTTGTACAGGTTGCTCGGATTGTTTTGATTGTCTTCAAACTTGAAATAGCGGTTCTCGTACGTGCCCTTAACGTACCATCTGCCGAAGACGTACCCGGCGCTGCCCTGAATGAAATAGCCGTGATCAAAGTTGGGATGCGGTAACTGAAGCTCCGCGCCGGACGCACGGAAATGAGGCGTGAACTCGGGCGCACCTTTTGCCTCAATGAACGCCCGCCTGGCCGAACCGAACTTGTACCGCACGAGGATCGGCAATTCGAACAGTCCCATGTTGTCGCGATCGAAGAATTGATTATTCACGAATGCCGTGGGCATATAGATCTTGCGGACCTGTCCATCAACGCCAATCGTCAGATTGTTGTTCATGAACTTAAAGTGCACGCCCCCGTAAAGAGCAAATTCCTTGGCATGGTTCAAAGCGTCCTCAGGAAAACGCGCTTCACCCCCTGCCACGACTGCCGGCCTTTCGGTTTTTAGATTGGATTTGATGACTGCGAATTCGCCATCGACAAGAAAAACCGCGGTCGACTGGGTCGGGAGTCCAGCGAAAGTATCTGACGTTTGGCCGATGTCGATTCCGAAGGTTCCTCGTTGACAATAGGCCGGAACCACCGCCAATAGAAACAAACACACGCACACCAGGCTCTTGCAGCACCTCATCCCTTGCGTCTCCCCCTTTGGGAAAAGTGAACAATCTCGCAGCTACGACCAGGACAGCGAGCGGTTGTAGGCGTGAATCCCAATTCTATCGTGTGAATTCTGATTCTATCTGTGGGATGCGCAGGATGGGAGAATCGTTTTGTGGAGGTCGGTGGGAAGGAGTGCGGAATGTTCAGCCGCACTCCATGAACTTTGCTGCGGACGAGGCTGGGTGACTAGGAACCCTGCTTCTCCAGTACAATTCCTGCCTTCTTGCCCTCAAGCTTCTCCTTGCGGTAGGCGCGGGCAATATCGCCGAGCGGCTTGGGCTGGCTTATGGCGCCGAACTCCCACAACGGTTGCTCGCCTTGGGCATAGGAATAGGCATCTGCTGCGCCGCCGACCAGTGGATGTTCCGACGCCATCGGCGTTAACGCCGCGTGTTCCGGATGGTCCGGAATCTGAATAATCATCGGCTGGCTGGAGAGTGAGCCGGCCTGCCCAAATGCAGTCGCCGCGCACAGAATCATCAAAATGAACAGTGTAGTTTTCATAGTCCTCGTTTCGAATCCACCATGGATCAAGCAAGCGCCATTCCAATGTCAAGCCCTCTATCTTCTGCTAGTTACAAACAACTCCTCACCAGCAACGCAAGACTTTGCACATCATGGGAATTCGCTCTTTGACCATCCCGAGGAACAAAGTTCGCATAGCCTCTGACCTAGTTGCCGCGGCAGCTTCGAACCGTGTATGGTTCCGCTGGAAATCAGAAGCTTTGATGGGGGTTGATCCATGCACGTGCTGGGAAGAAGGAGTGATTTGAAGTCAAAGATCGCAATCGCGTTCATGTTGCTGATCTGTTCTCTTTCCCCCGCGGCCAAAGCGCAGACGAACTGCGCTGACGGCGATGATGCTCTGGATATGACTCCGCCAAAGGGTATGTCAGCCCAGGAACTGATCCAGAAATTTACAGCGCAAGAAACCAAAGTGAGGGAGGCCCGGTCTCGCTACACCTTCACGCAAGATGTGATGGTTCAAACTCTGGACGATCAAAAAGTGGGCGGGCAATTTCACCAGATCACAAACGTCTCGTTTGACGAAAAAGGGAAACGAGTGGAGAACGTGACTTTCTCGGAAGTGTCTACACTGCGGGATATTCGCATGTCAGACGAAGATTTCGACGATATCCGCACCTTCATGCCGTGGATTCTCGCAGCTGATCAGCTCCCTGATTACAAATTGACGTATGCGGGAAAGCAGCACGTTGACGATCTCGACACTTATGTATTCCATGTTGAACCTCTCAAGCTGGAGAAGAACCAGCGCTATTTCCAGGGACGTGTCTGGATCGACGATCGCGACCTCCAGGTTGTGAAACTGTGCGGAAAGAGTGTCCAGGAGCAGGTTCGCAAAAAGAAAAAGAATGAACCGGTCGACGTCCGCCCGACGTTCGTAGGCTACCGGCAGATCGTCAACGGGAACTGGTTCCCGGTGTATGCACGGGTAGATGAAACACTACAGTTTGGAGTGAACTCAGTTCACTTGCGTGAAGTTGTTAAATTCAAGGACTACAAACCAATGCCGGTCTCCGGGGCTGCTACCAAGCAGTAAAGCGGCACGCTGTCGGGGAAATTAGAACGACACTTGATGTGCAGTTTCAGGTATGCTGTACTGCACTTATGGCAGAAGAAAAGGAAAAGAACCGTACCAAAGACATAATTCTTTGGATCATCACCATTGCGCTGGTGGCGTTGGCGATTTTCTGGTACCAGAAGCCGAGATAGTCTCGTGTCTCAACCCTTCTCTCGCCGCCGTACTGCTCCACTCGAGCAGACGTCTATTGTGTAGCCTCGGGATTAGCCAGAATTCCACTGTTACGGTCTTGCTCTTGTCGCCGCCCTAGTGATTCCACACCTCATCGGGTAATATACTTCGGCTGCAAGCAGCAGAAGTGTATTGGGTCTCGTCCGCACGACCGATGAATCGCGAATATCACAAAGGTTACAGCCAGGAACTGCACCGCGACATGGAGGCGCTTGTCTTCGGACACGCCGGCACGCCCCTGCTCATCTTTCCCACATCAATGGGAAAGTTCTTTGAGTACGAAGATCGGGGCATGATCGGCGTGCTGGCGCCCAAGATTGAGCGTGGCGAGTTGCAGGTTTTTTGTCCCGACGGCGTGGATACCGAGAGCTGGTACAACAAGGGCGTTCATCCTCGAGTCCGGATTCTCCGCCATTTGCAATACGAGCGCTATATCCTCCATGAATTCCTGCCCTTTATTCGCTGGAAGAACCCAGCATGGCAATTGGGCGTGACCGGATGCAGCTTCGGCGGCTACCATTGCATGAACTTCGCGCTGAAACATCCGGACATTGTCACCCACTGCGTCAGCATGAGCGGGGCATTTGATATTCATCAGTTTCTGGACGGCTACTACGACGACGACTGCTACTTCAACAATCCGCCGGATTTCGTCCCCAATCTCACCGACGATTGGTTTCTCAGCCGCTACCGGCAGATGAAAATCGTTCTGGGTTCAGCCGACTGGGATATCTGCCTGGATGCAAACATCAAGTTCTCGGCGATACTGAATGGCAAAGCCATTCCCCACTGGCTGGACATCTGGAATGACAACTCCAAGCATGACTGGCCGCTCTGGCTGAGGATGGCGGTAAAGTATTTCTAGGGACCTGAACAACAGCAGGAGAGTGCCGTGAAGAAGATTGGCCTTTTATTCGGAATGGAGAATACATTCCCGCCCGCCGTGGTGGAGAAGATCAACTCGATGAAGATCGATGGCATCGAGGCGGAGTTCGTGAGGATCGGCGGCATCCGGATGGATGAGCCCAAAAAATACGCGGTCGTTATCGACCGCATCTCGCAGGACATCCAGTTCTACCGCGCCTGGCTGAAGCACGCCGCAATGCAAGGAACGATCGTCGTCAACAACCCCTTCTGGTGGACGGCCGATGACAAGTTCTTCAACTACGCGCTGGCCCATAAGCTGGGTGTAGCCATTCCGCCGACAGTGATCCTGCCCCACAACAAACATCCGGAGGGCACAACCGACCGCTCGATGCGCAACCTGATCTTCCCGCTGAACTGGCAGGAGATTTTCGACTATGTCGGCTTCCCCGCTTTTCTAAAGCCTTACTCGGGCGGCGGCTGGAAGCATGTCTACAAAGTGCATTCCCCGGAAGAATTCTTCCACCATTACAACCAGACCGGCGATCTCTGCATGACGCTGCAGCATGGCGTGGAGTTCGACGAATATTACCGCTGCTACGTGGTCGGGCAAGAGAAGGTCCACGTCATGAAGTACGACCCCCGAGCGCCGCATCATGAGCGCTACGTGAAGGGAAATCCTCCGCCCTCATCACCAGAGTTGCTGGATCGAATTGAAAAAGACGCCCTGACTCTCTGCCGGGCGCTCGGCTATGACTTGAATACCGTCGAGTTCGCAGTCGAGGGCGGCGTTCCCTATGCCATCGACTTCCTCAATCCCGCACCCGACGCCGAAATCACATCGGTCGGCCAGGAGAATTTCGACTGGATCGTGAACGCGGTGGCAGAAATGGCCGTCGAGATGGCACAGGGCGGAGAGAATCCTGTTAAGGAACTGCGCTGGGCGCCCCTGCTCGCTGGCAACCAAGCACCTGAAGGAGCGAAGAAGACCAAGAGAGCCAAGTAAGTTTGCTCTAAAGCGAGCTGGTTCAGTCCTTCACAAACGCGCAATTTGCTCGAACCGGACAAATCTCACACCTAGGCTTGCTTCGCTTGCATGTTTCCTGCCCGTGCTTCTTCAGCAACAAATACGCTCGTGTGCGTACTTCGAACCTCTCGGGCAACTCCTCGGCAAGGACGCGTTGTCCCTCACGATAAGCAGCCGAGTAGTTCTTAGTTTCGCTGGAATGCAGAATGCGATCGAGCACATGCGCGCAATTCGAGGGCACAGCAGCGATCGGCGCAATTCCGGCGAACAACAGAATCCTGTCGGCCCCCGGATCGCCGATGCTATCGAATGTCTTCAACGCCTTTCGCGCCTTGGCGATCGGCCCGACCAACCCTGACCGCAGATCACCGCTAAACTCGTCCTGCACCCGCCTCGCAACTTCTTTCAGGCGCTCGGCGCGGAGCTCGGGCATCATCCCGCCAGCCTTGAGCGCAGCGCTCAGTTTCGCCGGCTTTGCTTTCAACAACTTCTCCGGCTCGATGCCAACCTCACGAATCAGACTCGCCCATCCCTTAGAACAGGCGGCATCGCTGGCCGGATATCCGCAGTACCACCACACAAGAAACTCATAGGGCTCCGTCGGAAACGACGGCTGCTGCCGGCCGTAGAACTTCTCCAGCTGGTTCAACGTCTCTGGAACGGACA
>Ga0335084_10006155_pt1 | contig 11916 bp, 13 predicted proteins | sample Lox_Sample_44_FD_206721 | JGI IMG/M metagenome (GOLD analysis project Ga0335084, IMG submission 206721) | Soil microbial communities from Loxahatchee National Wildlife Refuge, Florida, United States - Lox_Sample_4.4 | ecosystem: Environmental > Terrestrial > Soil > Wetlands | place: USA...
GCGCGAACACGTCGAAGGCGAGCGCGCCGCCCGGCGCGAGGTGCCGGCGCACGCAGGCGAGACACTGCAGCTGGTCCTCGACCGTGTACAGGTGCTGGAAGGCGCGGAACGCCGAGTAGATCAGCGTGAAGCGGTCGTGAGCCAGGTCGAAGCGCTGCATGGGCGCGTGCACCAGCCGCAGGTTCGGGAAGCGCGACTTGGCACGCAGCGCGTCGAGCATGTGGCGCGAGGCGTCGAGCCCCGTGCAAGGGAAGCCGTCCTCGGCCATGCGCAGCAGCACGCGCCCGGTGCCGCAGCCGAGCTCGAGCACCGGCCCCGCGCACTCGCGGGCGAGCGCGCGGTAGAAGTCGATGTCCCGGCCGATCTGCGGGCTGTGCTGGTAAGCGGCGTCGTAGAAGCGCGCGGTGGTGCGGCCGTACGCCTCGTCGAGATCGGACACGTCGGGAATCACGCGCTTGAACCTCGCGCCTGGGCCCCGCGCTGTCGAGCCCGCGCGCTGTGCCAATATCCGGCCGTGGAGACGCGCGTCGCGAGCGAGCCGGCCGCGGTCCGGGCCTGGACCTGGTACGTGGTCGCGGTCGGCGCGTGGTTCCTGTCGATCGGCCTCAACCAGGTGATCGTGCCCGCCCTGGTGACTCAAGAGCTGCGCGGCGGCGCCGGGTCACTCGCCACGGCGCAGACCGCGGGACAGGTCCCGACGCTGCTCCTGATCCTGCTGGGGGGCGTGGTCGCGGACCGCGCGGACCGGCGGCGCGTCCTGCTCGGTCTCTATCTCGCGAGCGCCGCGCTCACCGCCGCGCTCGCGGCGCGCGTGGCCGCCGGCGCTCTCTCGCTCGCGCTCGTGGTCGCCTACGTGGCGGCCCTGGGCGTGCTCTCGGCCTTCCTGATGCCCGCACGCGACTCACTGCTCTCGGAGCTCGCCTTCGGCGACCTGATGCGCTCGGTGAGTCTGCTCACGGTGACGCAATGGGGCATGCAGGCGATCGGCTCCTTCGCCGCGCGCATCGGCGAGCGCGCGGGCCTTGCCGCCCTGATCGGCGCGCAGGCCGCGATCGTGCTGGCCGGGGCCGTCGCGGTCTGGCGCCTGCCGCCCCTGGCGCACGGTCACTCGCCGCCGCGCACGCTCTCCCTGCACGAGCTCTCCGAGGGCGTGGTCGAGGTGCTGCGCTCGCCCATCCTGCGTCCGATCGCGCTGCTCTCGATCGCGATCGGCGTGCTGTTCGTCGGGCCGCTCCTGGTCGTGTTTCCGCTCCTGGTGCGCGACTACTACGGGGGAGACACGACCGACCTGTCGCTGCTCTTGGGCTGCTTTCCGCTGGGCATCATCGCCTGCACGCTGTGGCTGATCGCGCGCCGCGGGTTGCGCCGGAAGGGGCGCGCGCAGCTCGCGGCGCTGGCCGCCGGCGGCCTGTGCATGGGGGCGCTCGGGCTCGGGCTGCCCTTCCGGGGCGCGCTCGCGGCCGTGTTCGTGTTCGGCGTCGGCGCGGCGGTGTTCATGAACGCGAGCCGCACGCTGTTCCAGGAGAAGGCGCCGGCCTCGCACCGCGGGCGCGTGCTCTCGGTCTTCAGCCTGTCGAGCATGGGTGCGTCCGGGGTCGTGGGCGCGCCGCTCTCGGGGCTGGTGGTGAGTCAGTTCGGGCCGCTCACCGCCTGCACGCTGTCGGGCGCGGCCACGCTCCTGGTGGTGCTCGGCTTCCTCGCCGGCAGCCGGATCAGAGAGCTCGAGTGACTGCCGGCTAGGCGCGCTCCACGTACACGCGCTCGCGCGTGTCGATGCGCAGCTTCTCGCCGCGCGCGATGAAGCTCGGCACCTGGATCACCGCGCCGGTCGCGAGCTTCGCGGCCTTGAGCTTGCCGCCGCTGGTCGCCGGGTCGGTCTCGGCCACCTCCACGATCACGAAGTTGGGCAGCTCGACCGCGATCGGCCGGCCCTCGTGCAGGAGCACCTCGACCGTGCAGTTCTCGGCCATCAGGTCGGCGTTCTCGATGTTCGCGCGCGGGATCTCGAGCTGCTCGTAGCTCTCCTGGTCCATGAGCACGATGTTCTCGCCCGCCTCGTACAGGAACTGCATCTGGCGCTTGGCGATCTCGGCCGCGGGCAGGGTCTCGCCGCTCTTGATCGTCTTGTCGAGCACGGCTCCGCTGGTCAGGCTCTTGAGCCGCATGCGCACGAACGCGCCGCCCTTGCCCGGCTTCACGTGCTGGTACGAGACGATCACGTGCGGGTCCTGCCCGATCACGACGAACGTGCCCTGCCGCATCTGCGTGGTGTCGATCAACGCCAAGGGACGCGCACCTTAGCCCGCTCCCCCGGGAGCTGTAAACTCGGACGCCGTGAAGAGTGGACTCCTGGCGGCCCTGGCCGCGGCATGCCTGGGCCTGGCCTGCGCGCACTACCAGTACGTGGGCGTCGAGACCGATCCGCCCGGCGCGCAGATCTATCTCGACGGGCACCTCGTCGGCCAGACGCCGATGCAGCTCGAGGTGAGTCGCGACGCGGCCCACATGGTGTACCTGAAGCGCGAGGGCTACCGGCCCGAGCCCGTGCCGCTCGAGCTGCACGAAGCGCAGGACGGCATCGATTTCCTCACCCCGGCCGACGTGGTGAAGCGGCTCGCGCCGGGGCCGAGCTCCGACCCGGAGCTCGAACGCAACCTGAAGATCGAGATCGACAAACCGAGGGAGTGAGCATGGGCTTCCATCACCTGGCAGTGGCGACCAAGGACGCGCTCGCGAACGACGTCTTCTACGCACGAGTCATGGGCTTCGAGCTGGTGAAGGTCGAGGTGGGCTCGACGCCCGACGGCTGGGCGAAGCACCTCTTCTACGACACGGGCTCCGACGGCATGATCGCGTTCTGGGAGCTGCACGACGAGAAGATCGGCAGCGATTTCCCGACCGCGCTCTCGGAGGGCTTCGGGCTGCCGATCTGGGTCAATCACATCGCCTTCACGGCGCGCGACCTGGCCGAGATCGAGTCACGCAAGCAGCGCTGGCTCGACGCCGGCTACGACGTGATGGAGATCGACCACCACTGGTGCACGTCGATCTACACCACGGACCCCAACGGCACGCTGGTCGAGTTCTGCACCACCACGCGCGCGTTCTCCGACGCCGACCGCGCCGAGGCGCAGCGCCTGCTCACGGCCAAGAACCCCGACCCGGTCGGCCCGAAGTCGCAGAAGTTCCACAAGGCGCTGCGCGAGCCGTTGCACCTGGCTGCGGCTAAGCGCTGATCCAGGAGTCGAGCGCGCGCGTCGCGTCGACGTCGCGCATCTGCTTCGGCGGCCGCTTCATGCAGAACGCCGACGCCGCCTCGAGCGGCCCGGCCAGACCGCGGTCGAGCGCGAGCTTGGCGCAGCGGATCGCGTCGATCGCCACGCCCGCGCTGTTGGGCGAGTCCTCGACCGAGAGCCGCAGCTCGAGGTTCATCGGCACGTCGCCGAACCCGCGCCACTCCATGCGCACGAACGCGACCTTGTTGTCCTTCTGCCAGGCGACGTAGTCCGACGGACCGATGTGGATGTTCTCGGCCGCGAGCCGCTCGTCGAGCTGTGACTGCACGGACTCGGTCTTCGAGAGCCGCTTGTTGGCGAGTCTCTCCTGCTCGAGCATGTTCAGGAAGTCGGTGTTTCCGCCGGTATTCAGCTGGTAGGTCGCGTCGAGAGTGACTCCGCGGTCGGCCAGGAGCCGCGCCAGCGTGCGGTGCACGATCGTGGCGCCGACCTGGCTCTTGATGTCGTCGCCGACGATCGGAATGCGCGCGGCGCGGAAGCGCTCGGCCCAGGCCGGGTCCGACGCGATGAACACGGGCACGCAGTTCACGAACGCCACGCGCGCGGCGAGACACGCCTCGGCGTAGTGCCGTACGGCGCGTTCGGAGCCGACCGGCAGGTAGCAGACCAGCACCTCGGCGCCGCTCTCGCGCAGCGCCTGGGCCACGTCGACCGGCGGGGCCTGCGCGGCCCGGAAGGCGCGGTCCGCGGGATGGCGCGCCATGTGCTCCGCGATCCCGTCCAGGACCGGACCCATCTGCACGGTCACTCCGGAAGCCGGCAGCTTCTCCGCGAAGGTCTTGGTGCAGTTCGGGGGCGCGAAAGCGGCCTCTTCGAGCGGCCGCCCGACCTTGCGCGCGTCGACGTCGAACGCCGCCACGACCCGGATGTCCTCGAGCCGATAGCCGCCGATCTGCGCGTGCAGGAGGCCGCTGGCGCGCGCGAGATCTTGCGTCCGGTAGTACTCGAGTCCCTGAAGGAGCGAGCTGGCGCAGTTCCCCACGCCGGCAATCGCCAGTCGAAGCGTCGGCATTCGGTTTCGGTGCTCCCCGCCGTTCCCGGTCCAGCGTCACTCAGTCTACGGCACGCGTCGAGTCTTGGGGCGGACTGGGTGGAGCGCTTCCACTTTTGAGGAGCTCCAAGGGAGAAACCACCCATGCGGGCCGCGCTCCACGAGTTCCGCGCGCGGGCTGCGTGGCACGGAACTTGGAGAGGCCGATCGCATCCTCACGGAGGGCTCGTCAACATGGTCCGGATTCGCCGCGGAGCCGCACATTGCCGCAGCCGCGACTGCCGCGAGCGCGAGAAACTCGTGCCGCTGGTTCCCATCTGTCTCGATTTCGTCTGCCCCGCCTGCGGCCGCCCCGCCGCGATCGATGCCGAGTACGGCACGGGCCTGGGCGCCTCGAAGGCCTACAACGAGGTGCGCGTGTACTTCGCCTTCGACCCCACTACGCGGACTTACACCGACCAGGCGCACGCCGAAGACGCCACGGTGATCGGCCAGCACAGCGCCTACGCCTTCTTCACGCCGCTGGTCCACGACCGGGCCGAGGCCGAGTTACTCGCGCGCCAGCTGCTCACCCGGCTGAACGGCGAGCGCGGCGACGTGCGCCCGCTGTCACTGCGCGCGACGCGGCAGCAGCTCCTCGACGAGGGCTGGCGGGTCGCGGTCTAGCGCCCGCTTCGCGAGCGAGACCCAGGTCGCGCGCGCGCGGCCGACGATCCGGCCGTTCGCGCCGAAGATCGCCGCGCCGGCGCTGCCGCGCGGGCCATCCTGCGCGATGGGCCACGCGACCACGAGCGCGGCCTCGCCCGCGCGCAGCTCGCCCTCGAGCGCGACGCACAGCTTCGAGAGCACCATGGGCTCGAGCGCGCGCGCGGCCTCGGACTCGAGCAGCGGAAAGGCCGAGGGGCAGTCGAGCACGGCCCACAGGAACTCCGGGGCGACCCGGCCGGTCGCGTCGCACAGCTCGGCGCCCGGCGTCCAGACGGCCGCCACGGCGTCGCTGCCCGCCACCATGCCCGGAAACACGCGCAGGCCGTCCTCGCGTGCGGGTCCGCACACGTAGCAGCCGGGGAACGGGTGCGTGCGCATGGCGCGGCAGCTCCCGGCGCGGGCCAGGGTGTCGGCGGGGTCGGGGGCCGGGCGCGGCTCGAGCTCGAGCATCGAGGGCACGGCGCGGGCGAGCTCGGTCCCCTGGTGCTCCAGCCTGCGTGAGCCGTCCGGGTGGCTGTGCAGCTCGAGCGGCTGGTCGAGCGGCGCGGGCGCGCGCAGGCGCACCTCGACGGCGCCCGGCAGGTCGCGCGCAAGCAGCCCCGCGAGGTAGCCGCCGTTCGCGATCCCCGGGGGGCCGCAGAAGCGCGAGGCGACCCGCAGCGGCTTGGGCATCGGGGCGATTCTGGTTCATCCTCTGGTGCAAGAGAAGGGAGGCCGCGTGGGGGAGCCCGACAGCGCCAGCGTGCACGCGTATCTCGCGGGCCTGCAGGAGCGCATCTGCGCCGGGCTCGAAGGCGCGGACGGCAGCACGCGCTTCACGCGCCCCGCAGGCGACGCCGGCGAGGGCGTCGAGTCACGGCCGATGGTGCTCTCCGACGGCGCGTTGCTCGAGCGCGCTGCGGTGCTGTTCTCGCACGCGCGCGGGCCCGCGCTTCCGCCCGCTGCGACGGCGCGCCGGCCCGAGCTCGCGGGCAAACGCTTCGAGGCAGTGTCTCTCTCGTTGATCGTGCACCCGCGCAATCCCTACGTGCCGACCTCGCACGCGAACCTGCGCTTCTTCCGCGCCGAGAGTGACCCGCCCGCCTGGTGGTTCGGCGGCGGCTTCGATCTCACTCCGTACTATCCGTTCGACGAGGACTGCGTGCACTGGCACCGCGAGGCGCGCGCCGCCTGCGCGCCCTTCGGCGCCGGGCTGTACGCGCGCTTCAAGAAGGCGTGCGACGAGTACTTCTTCCTGCCCCACCGAGGCGAGGCGCGCGGCATCGGCGGCCTGTTCTTCGACGACTTCGCCGAAGGGGGCTTCGAGCAGGCCTTCGCGCTGGTGCGCAGCGTGGGCGATCACTACCTGCGCGCCTATCTCCCGATCGTCGAGCGCCGCAAGGCCACCCCGTACGGCGAGCGCGAGCGCGGCTTCCAGCTGTACCGGCGCGGCCGCTACGTGGAGTTCAACCTGGTCTACGATCGCGGCACGAAGTACGGCATGCAATCGGGCCGGCGCATCGAGTCGGTGCTCGCATCGATGCCGCCGCTCGCGGCCTGGCGCTACGACTGGCACGCCGAGCGCGGTAGCGCCGAGGAGCGGCTGGCCAGCGAGTATCTCAAGCCGCGTGACTGGGCAGGCGGACCGGAGCATGGGTAGGGTGCCCATGCGACCATGCCGGAGCATGGGTAGGGTGCCCATGCGACCATGCCGGAGCATGGGTAGGGTGCCCATGCGACCATCAGATTGAGGGCCGCGCCCTTCCGGCTGCGCTCCGCCGACGGCGTCGAGCTGTCGGTGCGCGCGTTCCTGCCCGACGGCGCGCCGCGCGCGGTGCTGCAGATCGTGCACGGCATGGGCGAGCACGCCGCGCGCTACGAGCGCTTCGCGCGCGAGGCCACGGCCGCGGGCTGGGCCGTCTACGCCGCCGACTGCCGGGGCCATGGAGAGACCGCCGAGAGCGCAGCGCTGCTGGGTCACTTCGCCGACGCCGATGGCTGGGAGAAGGTGGTCGGCGACGTGCACACGGTGCGCGAGCGCGCCGCGGCGAGTCACTCGGGGTTGCCCTACGCGCTGCTCGGCCACAGCATGGGATCGTTCATCGCGGCCGACTACCTGACTCGCCACGGCGTCGGGCTGCGCGCGGCGGTGCTGTCGGGCTCGGCGGCGAGCATGGGCCCGCTCGGCTTTGCGTTGCGCGCGGTGGCGCGCGCGGAGTGTCTGCGGCTGGGCGAGCGCGCGCGCAGCCCGGTGCTCCAGAAGCTCTTGTTCGGCCGCTTCAACCAGGCCTTCGAGCCCGCGCGCACGCCCTTCGACTGGCTGTCGCGCGACCCCGACGAGGTGGACCGCTACGTGGCGGATCCGCGCTGCGGCTTCGTGCTCTCCGCGCGCAGCTTCGGCGACATGGCGCGCGGGCTCGCGCGCTACCAGCGCAAGGACGTGCTCGCGAAGATTCCGCGCGCGCTCCCGATCCTGCTCGTCGCCGGCGAGCTCGATCCCGTCGGCGGGCGCGCGGGTGTCGAGAAGCTCGCCGCCGAGCTGCGCGCCGCCGGTCTCGAGCACGTCGACGTGCGCATCTGGCCGGAGGGCCGGCACGAGATGTTGAACGAGAAAAATCGCGACGAGGTCAGCCGCGACCTGCTCGCGTGGCTGGAGCGCAGGCTTCGCGAAAACGCATGAGAACTGCGCACCTTCACAGACGAGTTGCAGCGTATGCGGCGGTCGTTTACTTTGGCTGCATTCCCTCCAAGAGAAGCAACCAAAGGCCCTGGGATGGGCGCCCTTGGACGTGATGCACCCGAGGGATGCTTGCTCGACACGGCAGCGATTCGTCGCTGCCGTGTCCCGGTTTAAGGCGCCCGCGCAGACCTGACGCGCCGCGGCGCACCGCGCTCGGCGCGCACACGTAGTAAAATCCCTGCGTGTACGGCCCCCTACCGCGGTCGTGGGACGTGCGTTTCCACCGGGTGAGCAAGACTTTTCACAGCGCTTGCGCAGCGCGTCGGCAGCCGGCCGGCAGCTCGCCGCGCACCTCACTGAAATCTCGTGATCCGGACCGCGAGGCGCTGAACTTGCAGCGGAAGGTCCGAACCATGGTGCAGAGACTCCCATTCCTCGTGCTCGTCTCCCTCGTCCTGTGCGGCTGCGGCATCGGGTATCGCAACGGTGCCCAGGAGCAGCGGCCCGAGATCATCACCGGCATGGGTGCCACCGTGATGTACCCGGGTGAGTCCGCGCCGGCGATGCCCGGCTCGGCGATCGGCCCCGCCGGCTCGACCTCGTCGAGCAGCGCTTCGGCGCCCGGTACGAGCTCGGGCTCCAGCAGCTCCTCCGGGACTGGCGTGCCGGCCGGCGGCTCCGCCTCGGGCTCGAGCTCGGGCTCGACCGCGGGCGCGCCCGGCGGCTCGAACCTGACGCTGATCGGGCAGACCACCGAGGAGGCGTCGTCGACCCAGGAGAAGAAGGAGTTCCTGCCGATCGGGCCGCTGTTCGGGTACCCGTTCTTCTTCCTCGGCCAGACACTCGGCGAGAAAGCCGACGAGGCCAAGAAGGAGCAGATGGAGCCCAAGCCGCAGGCCGCGGCGCGCACCGTGCACACCGCCGACGACGTCGAGCGCGACCGGCTCGTGCGCGAGAACGAGGCGCTGCGCAAGGAGCTCGAGCAGCGCGCCCAGAGCGCGACGCCGGCAGTGTCTGCTGCGCCCGGCGCCTCGCACCCGGTGATCGGCGACGAGCTGGCGGCGCTCGAGCGGTCACTGGGCAAGCGCAACCCGAGCACCAGCCCCGCGCCCTCGCCTTCGACGACGCCGGATACCGCCCCCGCGAACCGGCCGCTCCTGCCGAACCAGCCCGGCCTCGGCGCGCCGGACACACTCGACCGCAACGGCGACGGGCGGCCCGACGAGTGGATCTACACCGCCAACGGCCGCCCGGTGACCGACGCGCTCGACGACGACTTCGACGGCCGCGTCGACCGCATCCGCCACTACGACGCGAAGGGCCGGCTGGTATCGGCCGACGAGGACCTGAACGGCGACGGTGTGATGGAGACCACGAGCGTGTACGAGGACGGCAAGCTCGTGCGGCGCCGCACCGACTCCAACGGCGATGGCCAGGCCGACACCTGGAGCTTCTACAACGGCGACGAGCTGCTGCGCACCGAGATCGACAAGAACGGCGACGGCTTCCGCGACGAGGTCACGATCTACTCGCACGGCAAGATCGAGCGCGAAGAGGAGGACCGGAACGGCGACGGCCGGCCCGACGTCGTGTCGCTCTACCGCGACGGCCAGCTGGTCGAGAAACGTGAAGACCTCGACTTCGACGGCACGCCCGACGTGGTGTCTCACTACCAGAACGGCAAGCTCGTGAGCCGCGAGGCCAGCTCGGCCGAGGCCTTCGAGAAGTGGGAGAACGAGGGCCCCGCGAAGTGACCAGCTGGCGCGGCCTGTTCGGATTCGCCGCGGCGTTCACGACCGCGGTCTGGCTCGGGACCGCCCCGCTCGAGGCGCTGGCGGGCCCGGAGGCGGAGCTGTTCGCGCGCGTGAACCGCGTGCGAGCGGAGCATCACCTGATCCCCCTGCGCGGCTCGCAGGAGCTCGCGCAGGTGGCGCGCGCGCACGCCGAGGACATGGCGCGCCGCGGCTACTTCGCGCACGAGAGTCCGGAGGGTCACAACGCCCTGAACCGGGTGACTGGCGCCGGCATCACCGGCTTCCGCCTGCTGGCCGAGAACATCGGCGCGTCGACCGTGAGCGGCGACCGGCTCGACGCGATCGTCGAGGAGTGGATGCGCTCGCACGACCACCGCGAGAATTTGCTCAACCCCGCGTTCAACACCGCGGGCGTGGGCGTGGTCGAAGGGCCCGACGGCCAGACCCTCGTCGTCGAGCTGTACGCGACCTACAACTGACTCAGGGCGCAGGCGCGGCGAGCGTGGCTTCCACGCTGCGGTCGTTCCAGAACACCTCGAGCGGGGCCCTGGGGTCGAAGCTCGCGGGCACCACGAGATAGCCGACGGCCATCTCGCCCGTGGGCAGGGTGCCGGGGGCGCCCAGCAGGAAGCCGGCCTCGGCCGGGGTCTGCGGGTCGGGCCGGTAGGTGCGGCCGTTCTGGACCACGAAGAAGTTCGCGCGGAAGTCCACGTCGCGCTGCGCCTGCGCGCTCCACACGATCACGTGGCTCGCGGCCGGCTCGTGGGAGAGTGTCTGGAGCGCGTAAGCCTCGAAGGCCGCCGAGTAGGCGATCTCGATCTTCAGCGTGCGCTTGCCGTGCACGTCCTCGAGGTCGAGCGTGGCGGGCGCGGCCTCCTGGCGCAGGGCGATCAGCCGCACCAGGTCGCGCAGGTCGTCGTCGGCGAGTGACACGAGCGGGGCCGCCGCGGGAGCGCGGTTGGACTGAGCTTCAGCGGGTGCGGGGTTGTGCGCGGGCCCGGAGGCGGCCTGGGGGGCGTTCGCGCTGCCATCGGGCGCCTGCGCCGCGCCTGCGATCCCGGCGCGCGCCGCGCGGATCTTCTGCGCGGTCTCGAGCAGGTTGTAGGGGTTGTTCGCGCTGCGCGCCTCCTGGTCGACGTACCAGGTGTACGGGCGCGGCAGGAGATACGGCCGGACCGGCGGCAGCTCGGAGGGATCGGCGAAGTGCGGGTTCGCGCACGGCACCGACTCGCGGCTCTGGACCACGAAGAAGCTGCCGTCCGGGCATACACCGGACAGTGACGTGTCGGCGCGCGCGCTGGCGGCGAGCGCAGCGGCGGCAGCCAGGGAGACTGCGAGCGAGCGGGTGATCAAGCGTGGGGTCACGCTCGGATTCTACTCGAAGAATCCAGCGCAAGTCTCGGCAAAGGTTGATAAAACCAGCGGGCGCTGCGCCGAGGCGCAGGGTTGGGTGCGGGGCCTGCGCGGGGGCTGCGCGCTAGTGCAGGAGCAGCTCGCCGGCAGCGTCGTCGGCGAGTGACTCCTCCTCGTCGGGAAGCGCGTCGGGCTGCTCGGACGAGCCGCTCTCACCGGGCTCGAGCGCGCTCTCGTCGGCGGGCAGCTCCTCGGACGGCGCTGCGACGATCGCCTCGATCTCGCGCAGCGCCGGCAGGTCGGAGAGCGCGCGCAGACCGAAGGTCTCGAGGAAGGTCGCGCTCGTGCCGTACAGCGCCGGACGGCCCGGCGCATCGCGACGACCGACGATGCGCACCAGGTCGCGCTCGAGCAGGCTCTTCACCACCGCGCCGCAGTCGACGCTGCGCAGATCCTCGATCTCGGCGCGGGTGAGTGGCTGCCGGTAGGCGATCAAGGCGAGCGTCTCGAGCGCCGGCCGCGAGAGCCGGAGCTTGCGGTCGGGGGTGGCGGAGAGAATCACCTCGGCGAAGGCCGGGCGCGTGCGGAACTGCCAGCCCGCGGCGATCTCGGCGATCTCGTACGGGCGGCCGGTGGCCGCGAGGTCCGCGTTGATCTGCGCCACGGCGGCGCTGATCTGGCCCGGAGTCACGCGCGGGAACGCCCGCTTCAGCGCGGCCAGCCCGAGCGGGCCCTCCGACGAGAAGATCAGCGCCTCGAGCGCGCTGCGGTCCAGCTCAGACTCCGCCATCGGTCTCCCCTTCCTGGTCGCTGCTGCGCGCCTCGAGCTCGGCGTCGGCGCGCGCGCCCGCTTCCTCTATCGCCGCGTCGTCGAGCGCCACGGCCAGCCGCACGCGGATCGGCCCCGTGGGCCGGCCCGACTCCTCGGCGTTCTGGAAGATCAGGAGCGCCTGGATCTTCGCCAGCTCGAGGATCGACAGGAACGCGAGCACCACGCGCTCGCGCGTCGGCTCGGGCCCGAGCAACAGGTCCTCGAAGCGGACGCTCGACGGGTCCGCCTCGCGCAGCGCGTCCATGATCTGGACCATGCACTCCTGCAGCGTGAGTCGCGCGCGCGCGACCGTGTGCCGCGCCTGCTCCGCGGGAATGCGCGCG
>Ga0335084_10006156_pt1 | contig 11914 bp, 12 predicted proteins | sample Lox_Sample_44_FD_206721 | JGI IMG/M metagenome (GOLD analysis project Ga0335084, IMG submission 206721) | Soil microbial communities from Loxahatchee National Wildlife Refuge, Florida, United States - Lox_Sample_4.4 | ecosystem: Environmental > Terrestrial > Soil > Wetlands | place: USA...
GGAGCATGGCCTCGGCCACGCCCTTCCTCCGCACGGCCGGATCCACCACGAAGCAGATGATCGACCAGACCGGCTCGTCGTCGACCGGCTTCATCACCGGTGAGCGCGCGAGCTTGGCGTAGTCCTCACGCGGCCCGAGCGAGACCCAGCCGATCGCGCGCTTCTTCTCGTAGCCGAGCAATCCCGGCACGACTCCGCGATCGACCAATGCCTTGAGCGCACGCTTGTTCGATTCCGAATACGTCACCCCGGGCGGTCGATCGTGTCGACCGGAGCGTCGGTAGTACATGCAATAGCAGCCGCGAGCGACCGCAAGGCCCGGTCGAGAGAAGAGATCGACGAGATCGGGCCAGGTCGCGCGGCTCAGCGGTTCGATCTTGAGCTTCATCGCCGGGCGCCTCGCTGGCTAACGAGCTTCGATGTTACGCCGATCTTCGTGGCCGGCGCAGTGCACGCACGCGGGGATTTTTTCTGCCATCATGCGCGGTCCCGTCTGCATGCTGCCCCAAGCGCGTGCTCGCTCGATCACTGTCGAAGAAATGGCGCGACGCCAGGCAGGATCTGCGCCGGCGGGTCGCGATGCACTTCATCGGCGATCGCGACTACCTCGCCCGGCTGCACCGTGCCAAGCTCGGAATCTGGCCGGACCTCGACGAGCCGCGAAGCTTCAACGAGAAGATCCTCATCAAGATGCTGCGCGACCGCAGGCCGATGCTGACGCTCTTCTCGGACAAGCTGCGGGTGCGTGAGTACGTACGCCGAACGGCACCTGGCCTGCGATTGCCGGCGCTCTACTGGTGGTCAGGGCGGGCGGAGGCGCTGCCGTTCGAAACCCTGCCCGACGCATTCGCGCTCAAGGCCAACCATGGAAGCGGATGGAATTGCCTCGTCGGAAACAAAGCCGACTTCAGCCGCTCGCAGCTCGTGCGCGTGGGCAAACGCTGGCTCAGATCCGACTTCACGATCGTAGGCCGCGAATGGGCATATCGCCACATCCGGCGCGCGCTCTACGCCGAGGAGCTGCTGCGCGGCGCGGATGGGAGCACGCCGGCGGACTATAAGCTCTTCGTTTTCCGCGGACGCGTGCGCTTGATCCAGGTTGACCGCGACCGCTTCGGCAGGCATACGCAGGTGCTCTACGACCCGCAGTGGAATCTCATCCCCGGCACGGTGGCAGCGCAGCAGGGTGAGCCGATCGAGCCTCCGGGTACGCTCGCGGCGATGATCTCTGCCTCGGAGGCGCTCTCCGGCGGCGTCGATTTTCTGCGCGTCGATCTCTACGACATCCGGGGCAGCGCCTACTTCGGTGAATTGACCTGCTCCCCGAACAAGGGTCTGAGCCCGTTCAGGCCGCGTTCGCTGGACACGCTGCTCGGGAACTGGCTCAAGCTCGACGACTATTCGCAGCCGGGCCGCATCGGCTACGATCCGGATGCATTCGCCGAGGCGGGCGAGCTCGCTTCGCGCTAGGATCCATCGCCATCGAAGGCCGGAGAACGCATGAATAGGGCAGCGCTTTCGCGTCGCACCGTGATCGCCGTGCTTGCGCTCGGCGCCGTGGCGGGCGCTTTCGGGCAGACTTTTCCGTCCAAGGCGATCAGGATCACTGCACCCTACTCAGCCGGTGCAGGACCGGCCGTATTCACTCATGTGATGGCCGACAAGCTCGCCAAAGCCTGGGGCCAGCCGGTAATCGTCGAGGCCAAGCCAGGCGGCAGCGGTTTCATCGCCATCGAGGCGGTGAAGAGCGCCGCGCCCGATGGGCACGAGCTGCTCGTGGTGAGCAACGCGCACGTGGCGATCAACCCGGCGCTCTACAAGAAGCTGCCCTATGATCCGGAGAAGGACTTCGTGCCCGTCGCGATGTTCTATCGCACGCCCTTCTTCCTCATCGTGTCCACTTCGGGACCCTACGCGAGCGTGCCTGCGCTCGTCGCCGCCGCGAAGACAAAGCCGGACACGGTTTCCTACGGCTCTTCCTACGTCGGCAGTCCGTCGCATCTGGGCAGCGCCGAGTTCGCTTTCCTGACCGGCACGAAGATGATCCATGTGCCGTTCCGGGATCAGTCGCAGATGTACGTGAGCATCGCCAACGGCGACGTAGGCTGGGCATTCTCCACGCTCGGCTCTGCCCTGCCCCTGATGCAGGCGGGTCGCATCAAGGCACTCGCGATCGCCGCCCGGCAGCGATCGAGGAGCCTGCCGGACGTGCCGACGATGGCCGAAGCGGGTGGCCCGCCGGGGCTCGAGGTCGATGCCTGGCTGGCGCTGGTTGCGCCGCGCGGCACGCCGCCGGAGGTCATTCGCCAGATCAATGCCGAGGTGAACCAGCAGCTCGCCGATCCCGAAGTGCGGCAGCAGCTTGCGCAGTTCGGCTTCGAGGCCGCGGCCGGCACGCCCGAGCAACTCAGCGAGGTGATTCGCGCCGACGCAAAGAAGTACGCCGAACTCGTGCGCCGCACCGGCGCCACCGCGGACTAGCGCTTCGCCGCGGCTTTCACGGCATAGTATTCCCAGGCCCGCTCCAGCACGGGGGCGGCTAGCTGGTCCGCGACGCGCTCGGCTTCCTCCCGCGTATACGAGCGCAGCCGCGCCGCATCGCCCCCGCTCGCGGCGAGCATCGTGAGCTGCAGAGCTGCGCTTTCCTCCAGATAGAGCGCGGCAATCGTCGCTCGGCGCAGGTCTCGCGCCGCGGTGGTGATGCCGTGGCCGCGCATCATGATTGCGAGCCGTGAGCCCAGCGAGCGCGCGAGCTCGTCGCCCAGCTCGCGCGTGCGGATGAGCCCGATGCGCTCGTATTCAGGCACACCGTCGCGGAACGCGCCGCCATGATTGTGCACGATGCGGTGCGGCTGGCCGATCTGCGTAAGGCAGATGCAAGAGGGTGGATGGGCGTGAACAATGCCGCCAACCTCCGGCCGCGTCGCATAGATGCGGGCGTGAATCCACAGCTCGCTATTGGGCATGCCTTTGCCCGACAGGACCCTGCCGTCGGTGTCGAGGACGAGAAGCTGTCTCTCCTCCGCGAATGCGGGGGAGCGACGCGTCGGAAACAGGAACCTGTTCGACCCCGGAATGCGGGCGCTCGCGTGACCGAACGCGCGCGAAAGTCCGAAGTGCTCGATGATGCGGTTGGCGAGCGCGACCTCGCTCCGCAATGCGCGAAGCGCGGGTGCGGGCGCCTCGCGGCTTCGTGCGGCTTTCGCGCGGACCACGGCGGTGCCTCCAGCGCCCCTAATGCTTCCAGAATTCGCGCGAGGCGATCCGCGCGCCTTCGGCCATCGCGGCCATCTTGGCCCAGACGACATCGGGATCGACCGCGGCCTGCCCGACCCAGGTGCCGAATCCGCAATCGCTGCCCGCCATTACGTTCTCCCGTCCGACGAGCCTCGCGTAGCGCCCGATCCGCTGCGCGATCAGCTCCGGGTGCTCGATGAAGTTCGATTTCGACTCGATCACGCCGGGAATGAGGATTTTTCCGTCGGGGAGCTTCACCTTCTCGAACAGCGTCCACTCGTGGGCATGACGCGGATTGGCCGCCTCCAGCGATATCGCCATCGGCCGCGCGCGCAAGACGATGTCGATGACATCGGCAAGCGCAACGTCGCAATGATGCGGGCCCTCGTAGTTGCCCCAGCACAGGTGCATGCGCAGCTTCTCAGGCGCAATGTTCGCGACCGCATGATTGAGCGCCTCGACGTGCAGCTCCGCCTTCTTGCGCCACTCCGGCAGGCTCAGGTCGGCGTGCTGGATGTGCCTGCCCATCGCGAGATCGGGACAGTCGAGCTGCAACACGATGCCCGCGCCGGCGACGGTCTCGTATTCGTAGCGCATCGCCTCCGCGATGGCGAAGATGTACGCCTCCTCCGTCGAATAGTGCTCGTTGCGGAAGAAGAGCGACACGACGCCCGGCGAGGCGGCCGACATGAACATCTCTTGCGCTGCGACCTTCGCGAAGCCCGCCTTGAGATGCTCGACGTCGGTGCGCGCGGCGTCTCGATCGCGCACCGCGATTGGCGCATTGCACGCCGGCGTCTTGCGCCGGGAGCGACCCGGATCGCCGAAGACCCTCTTCGACAGATTGGGAAACGAGACGAGATCCTGGTAGACGAAGGTGTTGCCCGAGCCGCCGAACCCGGCAAGGCGGTCCTTGATGTAGGTCGCATAGCTCGGCTTGCTCATCTCGCCGTCGTTGATGACGTCGATGCCGGCCTCCGCCTGCTTGCGCACGACCTCCTCGACCGCTGAAGCGACGCGCCGCTCGAGCGCAGCCGCGTCGACCGGCACGCCTTCTTCCTTGGCGTACATGGCGCGGATCAGATCCTCGGGCCGCGGCAGGCTGCCGGTGTGCGTCGTCAGGAATCGCTCGGTGCTCCGCTTCATGCCTCGCCTCCCGCTAACCCAGCGCCTGTTCGATGTCGCCGATGAGATCGTCGACGTGCTCCACGCCAACCGAGAGCCGCACCAAGTCGGCGGGGCATATCGTTCCCGGTCCTTCGACGCTCGCGCGATGCTCCGCGAGGCTCTCGACCGATCCAAGTGAAGTCGCACGCTTGAAGACCTTGAGCCTCGCGGCGAAGAACTTTGCCGCCTCTTCGCCGGCGCGCAGCCGCAGCGACAGCATGCCGCCATAGCCTCCCCGCATCTGCCTCGCGGCGACTGCATGCCCGGGATGCGTCGCGAGGCCGGGGTAGAGCACGTGCGAAAGCTTCGCGTGGCCGTGGAAGCGCTCGGCGATCGCCTGCGCATTCGTGCACGCCCTCGCCACGCGCAGATGCAGCGTGCGCATTCCGCGCAGCACGAGCCACGCCTCGAGCGGCCCGAGCACTGCGCCGCCTGCGCCGCGGACGTAGCGCGCGCGCTGCCAGAGCTCGTCGTCGCGCGCGCTCGCGAGCGCTCCGGCGACGACGTCCGAGTGTCCATTGAGATACTTGGTCGCTGAGTGCATGACGATGTGCGCACCGAGCTCGATCGGGCGCGTCAGCAGCGGCGTGGCGACCGTCGAATCGACGGCGACGACGGCACCCACCTCGCGCGCAATCGAACTCGCCGCGGCGATATCGGTAACGTCCCACGTCGGGTTCGCTGGCGTCTCGATCCAGATGAGGCGCGGGCGTTTCGCTCGCGCCTTCGCCGCGAGATCGTCGATCGAAGCGTTGTCGTAGAGCTCAACCGTGATCCCCCACGGCACCGCGAACTCGAGCAGCCACTTGCGCAGCGCCCAGTACATGGCGCGCGGCGCGAGCACCGTCACGCCCGGGCCGAGCGCCTGGAACACTGCCGTCGCCGCCGCCTCGCCCGACGCGAACAGAGCCGCGGCCGCCGCGCCCTCGAGCGAGGCGAGCAGCGCTTCGAGCTGGTCGTAGGTCGGATTGTCCGCGCGCGAGTAGGTGCGTCCGCCGGGAAACGTTCCGTCACCCGCCCGTTCGTAGGTTGTCGAAACGTAGATCGGCGGAACGATGTCCCGGTAGGGCTCTGCGACGCGTCCCAGCCCCTGGGCAGCGAGCGTCTGGGGATGAAGCGTGGGCTTGTCGGCGGACATCGCCGTTGCGACCTCGACGAAAGCTTGCACTATGCCCGCAACCGCGCGCAGCGGCAATTCGCGCCGTGCGTGAGCCCGGTCAAGCGGGCCCGGGCGCGGCTTGACCGCCGCAATCGGCAATGGGATATTGACCGCGGACGAAAGATGAAGCGGGCGCGCATGAGAGCTGCATTTCCTGGCGCGGTGGTGGCAAGCCTCGTGCTGGTCACGGCGGGGTGCGCGAACCTGCGGCCGACCGACGACGCCAAGGCAGTTGCCGACCTCGACACGCAATACCAGCTCGCGGTCAAGGGCAACGACGTGGAAGGAATGGAGCGCATCCTCGCCGACGATGTCGTTCTGGTCACCGGACGCGGCAGGGTCTTCAACAAGACCGATCTGCTCAACGAGGCGCGCTCCGGCACGATAGTCTACGAGCATCAGGAAGACAGCGAGCAGCGCGTGCGCGTGTGGGGAGACACCGCGGTGGTCACCGCCCTGCTCTGGGCCAAGGGAACCGAGGGCGGGCGGCCCTTCGAATACCGTCTCTGGTTCAGCGACACCTACGTGCGAACGCCGAACGGCTGGCGCTACGTCTTCGGGCAGGCGAGCCTCCCGCTGCCGAACAACTAGGGCCTGTTGACGCCATGGGCGAGACGGAAGCTTTGTTCAGGATGCTGCGCCAGTCGACTGGGGCCGACGCAGTGGCGGCACTCGAGCGGCTCGTGCGCGAAGCGCCCGACCGCCAGCTCTCGCGTATCAACGCGCTCGACTTCGCCGCCAAGGCCGGCCTCGACGAGGATCAGGTGATCGCGGCGTTCCTGCACGCTGCCCGGCTGGGCGTGTTCGAGCTATCCTGGAACGTGCTCTGCCCGGGATGCGGCGGCGTTCTCGACGCCGGAACCTCGCTCAAGACCGTGCACCAGTCGGAGTATGCCTGCGCGCTCTGCGCCGCGGGCTACGAGCCGACCCTCGACGAGATGGTGGAGGTGACCTTCACCGTCAGCCCGCGGGTGCGCCGCATCGCCGCCCACACGCCCGACGAGCTTCCCGCCAAGGAATACTTCCGGCAGATCTTCTGGAGCTCGGGCCTCGATCTTCCCGACGACGGTTTCGACCAACTCCTCGACGACATCGCGCTCGAGGTGCTTGAGCTGCCACCGGGCGAGAAGGCGGTTCTCTCGCTCACGCTGCCTGCGGAATTCGTCATCGTCTTCGACCCGGTCACCCATACGGCACAGTTCATCGACGTGAAGGGCGAGCCGACGCGCGAGCGGCAGTCGTTGTCGGTATTGTTCGGCAGCAAGGCGCCCGCGCACACTCCCACCGCCACGCTGCAGCCGGGGCCGCTGCGCCTGTCGCTCGAGAACCGCGGCAGCGTCCGGGTCGTGCCCGGCGTGTACATCGCCAACCAGAGGATGCACGACGCGCTGGGCAAGCGCCGGCCGTTTCTCACCGCCAAGCGTCTGCTCACCAACCAGACCTTCCGCGAGATCTACCGCACCAGCACGCTCGACGTCGACCAGAGGCTGAAGATCACGAGCCTCACCTTCCTCTTCACCGATCTCAAGGGCTCGACCGACCTCTACGAACGCGTTGGCGATCTCGTCGCCTACGACATCGTCAAGGAGCACTTCCGCGTCCTGCACGAGATCATCGCCGCCGAATCCGGCGCGGTCGTGAAGACCATCGGCGACGCGGTGATGGCCACGTTTGCCACGCCCGACCGGGCGATTGCAGCCGCCCTGCGCATGCGCGAAGCGATGCACGCGCTCAACGAGGCGCGCAACAGCGAGGACCTGATGCTGAAGATAGGCATCCACGAAGGTCCGTGCCTCGCCGTCACGCTGAACGACCACCAGGACTACTTCGGCCAGACCGTCAACATCGCGGCGCGCGTGCAAGCGCTGGCCGTTTCGCGATCGATCCTCGCCACCGGGCCGGTCGTCGACAATCCCAAAGCCTCCGAGCTGCTCGAAACGGACGGCATCAAGCCGACAGCGCGCCGCCTGCCCGTACGCGGCATCGCCGAGGAGCTCGCCGTCTACGAGATTCCCTGACCCGCCATAGCGAGACCAATGTGAAGCTCTTCTACTCCGCCACCTCGCCGTTCGTGCGCAAGTGCCTGGTTGCCGCGCACGAGCTTGGCCTAAGCGATCGGATCGAGCTCCTGCCTGTCAACGTCAGCCCGGTGAAACGCGACCGCACGGTCGTAGCCAGCAATCCGCTCGGGCAGGTGCCCACGCTCATCACCGACGACGGCGCCGCAATCTACGACAGTCGGGTGATCTTCGAATACCTGAACGCCCTGGCCGGCGGCGCGCTGATGTCCGACGAAGGCGAGGAGCGCTGGAAGGCACTCACCGAGCAGGCGCTCGCGGACGGCATGCTGGACGCCGCCATCCTCGCGCGCTATGAAACCGCCGTGCGCCCGGAGAACCTTCGCTGGAAGGAATGGACCGCCGGCCAGATCGACAAGATCACCTGCGGCCTCGACGAGCTCGAAAAGCGCGCGGCCGATTTCGGCGACCGCGTCGACCTCGGCACGATCTCCTTCGCCTGCGCGCTGGCCTACCTCGACCTGCGCTACCAGCATCTCGAGTGGCGGCAGAGCCGACCGAATGCCGCGGCGTGGTTCGAGTGGTTCGGCGGCCGCGAGTCGATGGTGACTACGCGCCCGCCCGCCGCGTAGCGGCGATCAGACGTCGAAGAAGACCGTCTCGTCCAGCCCCTGAATCCGGATGTCGAAGCGGTAGACGATCTTCCCGCGCCGTTCCTCGCGCTGCGCGATGAGCGTCTTGCGGCGCACTTCCCACTCGATGAGATTGAGGACCGGATCCTTGGCGTTCGCTGCGCTCTCGTCTGAGAAGTACATGCGCGTGGCGAGCCCCAGGTTGATGCCGCGCGCGACGAGCCAGAAGTTGATGTGCGGCGCCATCGGACGCCCGCGGCGTCCCGCGACCGAACCAGGCTTGATCGTGTCGAAGGCGTACACCCCGGTTTCGAAGTCGGAGCAGGCTCGCCCCCAACCGCGGAACGTCGGATCCAGCGGTTTCGCCTGCCTGTCGGCCGGATGGTTGTAGCGGCCCGCAGCGTTCGCCTGCCAGATCTCGAGCAGCACATCGCGCAGCGGCGTGCCCGACCCATCGATCACTCGACCCTCGATGCGAATGCGCTCGCCCTTGGTCCTGGGCCCGACCAGCACGTTGGAAAAGTTCTTCTCGAAGATCTCGAACCCGGCCTGCTTTGGCGCGAGCCCGATGTGAACGTACGGGCCCGCGGTCTGGGAAGCGGTCTCCTTCAGGGTCGGCGCGGGGTCGATCATCGCTTCGCTCCCTGAACGTAGTCCTCGAAGGGCGTCGCGCGCCGGCCACGCAACACGATGTCGAAGCGATAGGCCCGGCTGTCGAACTGGACGAACGCGTTGCGGTCGAGCGGCGCGACGAGCCGCCGAATCGCCTCTTCGTCGGAGATGGTCCTCACGATCGGGCAGGAGGCGATGAGGGGGTCCCCCTCGAAGTACATCTGCGTGATGAGTCGCTGCGCGAAGCCCGTGCCGGAGATCGAGTAGTGAATGTGCGCGGGGCGCCACTCGTTGACGCGATTGCGCCAGGGGTAAGGTCCCGGCTTGATCGTGCGATAGACGTAATAGCCGGTCGCGTCAGTCAGCATCCGGCCGCAGCCGCCGAAGTTCGGATCGATCGGTGCGATGTACTGGTCCTTCTTGTGCCGGTAGCGACCGCCCGCGTTCGCCTGCCAGACCTCCACCAGGGCGTTGCCCACCGGTCGCGCGTTCTCGTCGAGCACGTAGCCGTGCACGATGATGCGCTCGCCGATAGGCAGCCCATCCTTGGCGTAGTTCATGATGAGGTCGTTGTCGAGCGGCCCCAGCTCGTTTTTCGAAAAGACCGGACCGGTGATCTCGGAGAGTGAGTTCTGCAGCGAGATCAGCGCGTTTCTCGGTGAGCGCAGGACGCTCGTCTTGTAGCCCGGCGTGTAGGCGGCCGGCTGCACGCTCGTGTCGCGCTGGTAGAACTCGCCGTATTCGCTCGCGGCTTGCTTCATGGCTTCCTCGCCGGAACCGTCGGCACCACTGCGGCTGCGCGCAGGTGCTGCGACCCAAGTTGCTCAGAGACGAACGAACTCCTTGCCCTTGTTGGGGCCGACCACGTACTGGTAGAAGGCCTCGTTCACCTTGGGCCAGCTCTTAAGCGCTTTCATGTTGCCCAGCCAGCGGTAGATGTTGGGGTACGCCCGAAGGTTGCAGTCGATGACCTCGCCGCCGAGGACCATCATCGAGCCGAGATAGTCGGCCAGGGTGATCTCGCTGCCGCAAAGGAAGGCATTCTTCGGGCCGATCAGACTCTCGTCGAGCACCTTGAGCCAGCCTGCTGCTTTGTCCTTGCCCCAGGCTACGGTCCCGGCCTGCACGCGATCGTCCGGCCGCTTCATGAACGGGAAGATCTGCGGATACAGAAAGCCGTAGGAGAAATCGCGGTAGAACCCAGTGTTCAGCCAGTCCATCCGCTCGTTGACGCGGGCCCGCTTGCGCAGATCGGTCGGATACGCCGGCGACTGAATCTTGTCAGCGAGGTACTTGAGGATCGCCGAGCTTTCGGTAAGGCGGAAGTCTCCGTCTTCGAGCACGGGTACCTGATGGCTCGGATTGATCGCGGAGTATTCTGGCTGGTACTGCGCGCCGGTGAAGAGATCGACCAGCTGATAGTCGAGGTTGATTCCCGACTCGTTGGCGAACAGAACCACGGGCCGGCTCGTCGTCGATACCGGGTGAAAGTAGAGTTTCATCATCGCTCCTGGGAGACTGCGCCGCCGCGGTGGAAGCGCTGGATCGCGGCGGGCCGCCATCGTGACACGCCGCGCCGGCTCGAGCAAGTCCGATCGGGCTCTCCTTCAGGTTTCGCCGGACCCGGGCTCGGCTATGTCAATCGCGGCGAGCGCGTCGACGGGAAGGCCCGCCGCAATCCAGGCCTCGAGTCCCCCTGCGAGCGGGCGCACGCGAACGAAGCCGTTGTTGATCAGGATCTTCGCGACCTGCGCCGCGGACGCCTCGTTCGGGCACGAGCAATAGACGATGATCTCGCGATCGCGTGGCATCTCCTTGATGTGCTCCTCGAACCCGTGCAGCGGCAGGTGGACCGCGCCGGGAATGTGCCGCGGCTCGAGAGCACGCGCCGTCGCCGAGCGCACGTCGACTATGAGCGGCGTCAGCCCGGCATTCATGAGGCGATGCAGCTCGTGGACGCTGATCCGCGCCATGCGCAGCATCGCGTAGAAGCGGTGCCGCTCCCACCACTTGAAGGCGATGTAGCCAGCGATCAGCGCAACGATGAGTAGCAGCGCATCGCGTCCGTATCGCGCGACGTAGGCGAGCAACTCCTCGATCTGCGAGCCGAGCAGCATGCCCCCGCCCATCCCGGCGGCGACCCAGAGCGCAGCGCCGGCAGCGGTGAAAGCGACGAACGGCAGCCATTTGATGCCAGTGGCGCCGGCGAGCGGCGGCGCGAGCAGCGATAGGCCCGGGACGAACTTCGCGAGGAGCAGCGCGTTGAGGCCCCAGCGCTCGAACCGGTTCTGCGTCTGGCTGACGCAGGAGTCGGGCGTGAGCGAGATCAGGCACAGCATCCTCATGACGCCGTTGCCGTACCGTCGCCCGGCGAGGTACCACGCGGTGTCCGCGACGAGACTCGCGAGGACCGCGACGACGAACACCGCGACCATGGACAGCCTGCCGCTGGCCGCGAACGCTCCCGCGACCATCAGGGTCGGGATCGCCGGCACCGGTACCCCGAGCTGCTCCACGAGCACGTTCGCGAACACGATCGCCAGCCCGTATTCACTGACGAGGGAGGACATCTCGTGGCTCATGCGCGACGCACCATGGTCGACGATCTTGGGTTACATTCTGCCAGCCTTGTGCCCGCCGTGGATCGAATCGGGTCACGATGACCGCACTGCTGTCCGATCACGACTTCTGGCTGAAGATCTTCCTCGCCGCGGAATGGGTCGTGCGGCTGGTGATGATCGTGGTCGTGCCGTTCCGCCGCTCACCGGAGGCCGCCAAGGGCTGGTTGCTGCTCATCTTCCTCGAGCCGGCGCTGGGCTTGATCCTCTACGCCCTGATCGGCCGGCCGACGCTGCCGCAGTGGCGCCTGCAGCGGCACGCCGAGTTCGAGCAGTTGATCCGCCCCATCGTCGAGCGTCTCCGGCAAAGCCCCAACATCTTTCACCCCGACGTGGGCGCGGAGCTGAACAAGGCGGTGACGCTGACCGAGAAGCTCGGCGAGCTGCCCATCCTCGGCGGCAACGCGGTCGAGGTGCTGGCCGACTACGACGCGTTCGTCGAGCGCCTCGTCGACGACATTGCTGCGGCAT
>Ga0335084_10006157_pt1 | contig 11913 bp, 8 predicted proteins | sample Lox_Sample_44_FD_206721 | JGI IMG/M metagenome (GOLD analysis project Ga0335084, IMG submission 206721) | Soil microbial communities from Loxahatchee National Wildlife Refuge, Florida, United States - Lox_Sample_4.4 | ecosystem: Environmental > Terrestrial > Soil > Wetlands | place: USA: Florida...
GCCGAAGGCGAGCGCATCCGCGCCGACGCCGACCGCCAGCGCGAGGTGATCATCGCCGAGGCGTATCGCGACGCGCAGAAGCTCAAGGGCGAGGGAGACGCCAAGGCCTCCGCGCTGTACGCCGACGCGTTCGCCCGCGACCCGCAGTTCGCGCAGTTCTATCGCAGCCTCGAGGCGTATCGAGCCAGCTTCCGCAGCCGTAGCGACGTGATGGTGGTCGACCCCTCGAGCGAGTTCTTCAAGGCGATGCGCGGCGCGCCGCTGGGCGCGCCCGTGGCACCGCGTCGCTAGCCCGATCACCATGGTCGACCTGCTCCTCGGCGCCGTGGCGCTGATGCTGGTGTTCGAAGGCCTGCTGCCGTTCCTGAGCCCCACCACCTGGCGCGAGGTGTTTACGCGGGCGTTGCGCCTGAGCGATGGTCAGATCCGCTTCCTCGGCCTGTCGAGCATGCTGATCGGGCTGCTGCTGCTGGTGCTGTTCTGGCGATGAATTGACCACCTCCGGTGCGGCGGCGGGCGAAGGCCGGCCCGTAGAATGCCGTTTTTAACCACCCCGGTGGCTCATGTCTTCTGCTTGGCTGTTGCCCGAGCACATTGCCGATGTGTTGCCCGCGCAGGCGCGGCGCATCGAGGAACTGCGGCGGGCGCTGCTGGATCTGGCGCGCGGCTACGGCTTCGAGCTGGTGATGCCGCCGCTGCTGGAGTACCTGGAGTCCTTGCTGTCGGGCACCGGCCGTGAGCTCGACCTGCAGACCTTCAAGCTGGTCGATCAGTTGAGCGGCCGCACGCTCGGCCTGCGCGCCGACACCACGCCGCAGGTGGCGCGCATCGACGCCCACCTCCTCAATCGCGCGGGGGTGTCGCGCCTGTGCTACTGCGGCCCGGTGCTGCACACCCGGCCCGGCGCGCCGCACGCCACGCGCGAGCCGCTGCAATTCGGCGCCGAGATCTACGGCCACGCCGGGCTGGAGGCCGACCTCGAGGTGCAGGAGCTCGCGCTCGACGGGCTGCAGGCGGCCGGCCTGGCCGGGCTCACGCTCGACCTGGCCGATGCGCGCATCGCGCGCGGCGTGCTGGCCGGCGTGCCGGCCGATGGCGAGCAACTGCAGGCCGTGGTCGCGGCGCTGGCCGCTAAGGACAGCGCGGCGTTGTCCCAGCACAGCCGCGCGTTCCCCGCGCCGACGCGACAGGCCCTGCACGAATTGCTGGGCTTGTACGGCGACGAGTCGGTGCTCGAGCGCGCGCGCCAGGTGCTGCCGCGCAGCGAGTTGGTCCGGCGCGCCATCGACGACCTGTCGTGGCTGGTGCGGCACGTGCGCCAGGCGCATCCGCGGGTGCGCATCGGATTCGACCTGGCGGATCTCGGTGGTTACGCCTACTACAGCGGCACGCGCTTCGCGGTATTCGCGGCCGACGTCGGCGAGGCGGTGGTGCGCGGTGGCCGCTACGACGAGGTGGGCGCGGTGTTCGGTCGCAACCGTCCGGCGGTGGGATTCAGCCTCGACCTCAAGGCGTTGTCGTCGCACGGCTCGCCGCGAACGCCGAACGGCGCCATTCGCGCCCCGTGGGGCGAGGACGCGGCGCTGCGCGCCGCGGTGCGACGGCTGCGCGAGCAGGGCGAAACGGTGCTGTGCATCTTGCCCGGCCACGAGCACGAAGCGCAGGAGTTCGACTGCACCCGCGAGCTCGCCTCGGTCGGCGGCCAGTGGGTGCTGCGAGCGCTCTAGTTCAAGTTCCTTACGCAGTGTGTCCATGAATTCAGACCCTTCGATCGCGCGCGGCCGCAACGTGGTGGTGGTCGGCACCCAATGGGGCGACGAAGGGAAGGGCAAGGTCGTCGACTGGCTGACCGACCATGCGCAGGCGGTGGTGCGCTTCCAGGGCGGCCACAACGCCGGCCACACGCTGGTCATCAAAGGCGTCAAGACCGCGCTGCAGCTGATCCCGTCGGGCGTCATGCGCGACGGCGTGGCCTGCCTGATCGGCAACGGGGTCGTGGTCGACCCCGCGCACCTGCTGGGCGAGATCGCACGGCTCGAGGCGATGGGGCTCGACGTGCGCTCGCGCCTGCTGATCAGCGAGTCGTGCCCGCTGATCCTGCCGTTTCACGTCGCGGTCGACGCGGCGCGCGAGGCGTTTCGCGAGAGCAGCGGCAGCGGCAAGATCGGCACCACCGGCAAGGGCATCGGCCCGGCCTACGAGGACAAGGTGGCGCGCCGCGCGCTGCGCATGCAGGACCTGAAGCATCCGCAGCGCTTCGAGACCAAGCTGCGGGAACTGGTCGCATTGCACAACGAGGCGCTCGGCGGCTACCTGCGCGCGCAGCGGCTCGACCTGCAGCCCATGCTGGAGGCCGGCCTGCGCGCGGCCGAGCAGCTGGTGCCGCTGCTGGGCGACGTCGGCAGCCGCATCGCTCAGATCCACCGCGCGGGGCACAACGTGCTGTTCGAAGGGGCGCAGGGCACGCTGCTCGACATCGACCACGGCACCTACCCGTTCGTCACCTCGAGCAACTGCGTGGCCGGCAACGCGGCCGCCGGCTCCGGTGTCGGGCCGCAGATGCTGCACCACGTGCTCGGCATCACCAAGGCCTACACCACGCGCGTCGGCGGGGGTCCGTTTCCGACCGAGCTGCCGATCGACAGGGCGGGCACCGTCGGCCACCACCTGTCGACGGTCGGCCAGGAGCGCGGCGTGGTCACCGGGCGGGCGCGCCGCTGCGGCTGGCTCGATGCCGCGGCGCTGCGCCGCGCGATGCTGATCAACGGCGTGTCGGGCCTGTGCGTGACCAAGCTCGACGTGCTCGACGGCCTTCCCGAGGTCAGGATCTGCATCGGCTACTCCTACGGCGGCCGGCGTCTCGACATCCTGCCGCTCGACGCCGACGAGATCGCCGCCTGCGAGCCGATCTACGAGACGCTGCCCGGCTGGCGCGAGACCACCGCGGGTCTCACGCGCTGGGAGCAGCTGCCGGCCAACGCGCGCGCATACCTCGAGCGCATGCGCGTGCTGATCGACGCGCCGATCGACATGGTGTCCACCGGCGCCGATCGCGAACACACGATCGTGCTGCGCCATCCCTTTCGCGCCTGAACGAACCTTTCCGGAGACCCACCGCCCATGCTCACCGACGACGGCAAGCACCTGTACGTGTCGTGGGACGAATACCACATGCTGATCGAGCGTCTCGCGCTCAAGGTCGCGGCGTCGCGATGGCAGTTCGACCAGATCCTCTGCCTGGCCCGTGGCGGCATGCGGCCGGGCGACGTGTTGTCGCGCGTGTTCGATCTGCCGCTGGCGATCATGTCGACCAGTTCGTACCGCGCCGAGGCGGGCACCATCCAGGGCCGCCTCGACATGGCCAAGTACATCACGATGCCCAAGGGGGAACTGGCCGGCCGCGTGCTGCTGGTCGACGACCTGGCCGACTCCGGCGTCACGCTGCGCGCGGTCGTCGACCGCCTGCGCGGCATGCCGTCGATCAGCGAGCTGCGCTCGGCGGTGATCTGGGTCAAAGGCGTGTCGAGCTACACACCGGACTACTACGTCGAGATGTTGCCCACCAGCCCTTGGATCCACCAGCCGTTCGAGGAGTACGACGGCCTGCGGCCCGAGGGGCTGGCAAAGAAGTTCGCGGTGTAACCTAGAAAGAAAAACGGGTTCGCTCTCGCGAACCCTGTTCTTGTGAACGGCATAAGCCGCCTGCGATCATTCCTTGGTGCCCAGGAAGGGACTCGAACCCCCACGCCGTTAAGCGCTAGTACCTGAAACTAGTGCGTCTACCAATTCCGCCACCTGGGCCCAGTTTCAAGAGCAAAGGATTTTAGCATCAAGACCCCGAGAGACACCGCAGGCAGCCCGCTGGCCGGTGCACTGATGAGCGAGGTTTGCGGCACCGTGGTCGGCCACCGGGACGGCCACGGCTTCGTGCAGCGCGACGACGGCGAGGCCGACATCTACCTGTCGCAGCAAGAGATGCACTCGGTGCTGCACCGCGATAGAGTGCGCGTGCGCATCGTGCGCTACGACCGCAAGGGCCGGCCCGAAGGGCGCGTGCTCGACATCATCGAGCGGCGCAAGACATCGATCATCGGGCGCCTGCTGCACGAGAACGGCATGTGGCTGGTGGCGCCGGAGGATCGCCGCTACGGCCAGGACATCCTGATTCCCAAGAACGCCACCGCGGCGGCCACCGTCGGCCAGGTGGTCGCCGTCGAGCTGACCGAGCCACCGTCGATGTTCTCGCAGCCGGTGGGCCGCGTGGTCGAGGTGCTCGGCGAGATCGACGACCCGGGCATGGAGATCGAGATCGCGGTGCGCAAGTACGAGGTGCCGCACCGCTTCTCGGCCGAGTCGCTCGCGCAGTCCGCGGCGTTGCCTGACCACGTGCGGCCGCTCGACCGGCGCCATCGCGTCGACCTGACCGACGTGCCGCTGGTCACCATCGACGGCGAGGACGCGCGCGACTTCGACGACGCCGTGTACTGCGAGCCGATCACCGTCGGCAAAGGCAAGAACGCCGCCGCAGGCTGGCGCCTGGTGGTGGCGATCGCCGACGTCAGCCACTACGTGAAGCCCGGCGAGCCGATCGACGACGACGCCTACGAGCGCGCGACGTCGGTGTACTTCCCGCGTCGCGTGATCCCGATGCTGCCGGAGAAGCTGTCCAACGGGCTGTGCTCGTTGAATCCCGAGCAGGACCGCCTCGCGATGGTGTGCGACATGCTGATCGATGGCGACGGTGCGATCACCGCCTATCAGTTCTACCCGGGCGTCATCTGCTCGCAGGCGCGCCTCACCTACACCGAGGTGGCGGCCATCCTGGCCAACACGCGCGGTCCCGAGGCGCAGCGCCGCGACGCGCTGGCGCCGCACCTGATTCACCTGCACGAGGCCTACCGTGCGCTGCTCAAGCATCGTGGCAACCGTGGCGCGGTGGACTTCGAGACCACCGAGACGCAGATCGTCTGCGACGAGAACGGTCGCATCGAGCGCATCGAGCCGCGCAAGCGCAACGAGGCCCATCGGCTGATCGAGGAAGCGATGCTGGCAGCCAACGTCTGCGCGGCCGAGTTCATCTCGGAACACGGCCATCCGGCGCTGTATCGCGTGCACGAGGGACCGACCACCGAAAAGCGCATCACGCTGCAGAACTACCTCAAGGCGATGGGCCTGGGCGTCACGCTGTCGGACGACCCGACGCCCGGCGAGCTGCAGGCGATCGCGCTGGCCACGCGCGAGCGACCCGATGCGGCGCAGATCCACGCGATGCTGCTGCGCTCGATGCAGCAGGCGCACTACACGGCGGCCAACAGCGGCCACTTCGGACTCGCGTACGACGCCTACACCCACTTCACGAGCCCGATTCGACGCTATCCCGACCTGCTGGTCCATCGGGTGATCAAGGCGCTGCTACACCACAAGCGCTATCACCTCGCCACCGGTGCGCTGGAGGAAGCGCCGAAGCCGGCCAAGCCCGCCCGGGGCGCCGACGCCAAGGCCGCGCCGCGGCGCGTCGCGTCGGCGCAGGAGCTCGAGCAATGGAATGCCGCCGGCGCGCACTGCAGCGCCAACGAGCGGCGCGCCGACGAGGCGTCGCGCGATGTCGAGGCATGGCTCAAGTGCCGCTACATGCGCGAGCGGCTGGGCGAGGAGTTCAACGGCACGGTCAGCGCGGTGGTGCCGTTCGGCCTGTTCGTCACGCTCGACGACCTCTACGTCGAAGGCCTGGTGCACATCACCGAGCTCGGCGGCGGCTACTATCGCTACGACGAGCTGCGGCAGGAACTGCACGGTGAGCGCAGCGGCGTGCGCTATGCGGCCGGTGCGCGCGTGCGCGTGCAGGTCAGCCGGGTCGACCTCGACAGCCGCCGCATCGACTTCCGCATGGTGCGCGATGGCGATGGCGAGCGGTTGTTGGCGCGCGGCCGCAAGGTCGAGGCGCGCTCGCCGCAGGCCGAGTTGGCAGCCGTGCGTGCGCGCGACCGCGCAGCGAAGAAGGCCGCGCGGGCCGTCAAGGCCCGGCCGCGTCCGAGCGGCAAGAAGAACGCGCGCAACACGCGCGCCCGCACACCGCGCGTGTGAGCGCGCCGCCTGCCGCCGCGAGGCTCGTCGAGTCGGGCTGCTAGCGCATCCGCTGCAGCGCGTCGCGCGTATCCGCCAACGCGTCGATCAGGTGCGACGCGAGCAACGGCCCGGCTGCGGGTGCCTGGTCGACCGCGGCGCCATGCAGCCAGGCGGCGGCCTGTGCCACCGCGTGCGCGCTCGTCGCCTCCGCATGCGCCGCCCACCAGCCGCCGAGCCAGCCGGCGAGCACATCGCCGCTGCCCGCGGTTGCGAGCCGCGCGTTGCCGGTCGGATTGATCGAGGTGATCTGCCCCGGTGCCGCAACGACGGTGCCCGAGCCCTTGAGCAGCACCGTGCACTGCGTCGCGTCGACAAGACGGTGCGCGGCATCGAGCCGATCGGCCTGCACGTCGCGACTCTGCAGACTCAGCAGTCGTGCCGCTTCGAGCGGGTGAGGCGTCAGCACCGTGGCCAGGCCGCGCGTCGCACGCGCACGCAATGCCCGCTGCAGCGCCGCATCGGCGGCGACCGTGTTGAGCCCGTCGGCATCGAGCACCAGCCGCTTGGCGTGGTGCAACACGGTCGGCAGCACGTCGCGCACCGCGCTGCCGCCGCCGCAGCCGCACACCACCGTGGCCTCGGCCAGAGCGGCCGGCACCATCAATTGCGCCACGGTGCGCGACATCAGCTCCGGCCGGCTCGGCTCGAACCAGCCCGGTTCCATGCCGGCCAGCAGGCCGAGGTAGACGCGCCCGGCGCCCGCCGCCAGCGCTGCGCGCGCGGCCAGCACGGCAGCACCGGCCAGGCCACTGGCGCCTCCGATCACCATCACGTCACCGAAGCTGCCCTTGTGCTGCGCGTGCCGTCGCGCGCCGGACAACCCGCGCACCGACTCCGGACCGGCCAGCACGATGCGGCTGGCGTTCTGCGGCACCGACAGATCGTCGAACCACACGCGGCCCGCGTGGTCGCGTCCTTCGGCCGTGAAGAGGCCCGGCTTCAACGTCAGCAGCGCCAGCGTGTGCGCAGCCCTTACCGCGACGCCCTGGACGACCCCGGTGTCGCTGTGCAGCCCGGAGGGCAGATCGACCGCCAAGATCGGTGTGGCGCCGTCGTTGAGTCGTCCGACGGCGGCGGCCAGCGCAGCGCTCAGCGGGCGGTTGACCCCCAGTCCGAGCAACGCGTCGAGCGCGACATCGGAGGTCACGCGCTCCGGCAGTCCGTCGAGCACCGGCACACCGACGTCGCGCGCGCGCTGCCACGCGTGGCGTGCATCGTCGGGCGCACGAGCGGGGTCGCCGACCAGCACGATGCGTGCGTCCTTGCCCCACGCGCGCAGCAGCGTGGCGGCGACGAAGCCGTCGCCCCCGTTGTTGCCCGGCCCGCACCACACCTCCACCGTGCGCGCGTGCGGCACCAGCGCCAACGCCAGCCGGGCCACCGCCTCGCCGGCGCGCGCCATCAGCGCATGAGGCGGCACCGTCGCAGCGGCCTGCGCCTCGATGGCGCGACAGCTCGTGGTCGTGTGCAGCGGCCATTGCCGGCTGGCCGGCAGCACCGGCTGCGGACGCGGGGGCGCTGTCATGGCCGCTGTGATTCGGGTTGGCGCTGTTCGAAGGGCCGCGCACATTGTGCTCTACTGCGTGCCCTCGACCCCAGATCTAAGGAGCCCCTGGCATGAAGCGATTCGTCGCCGCCGCACTCGGTGCGTTGGTTCTCGTCGGCGCCGCGCAGGCACAGCAGTTCTTCCGCATCGGCACCGGCGGCACGGCCGGCACCTACTACCCGGTGGGCGGCATGATCGCCAACGCGGTGTCGCAGCCGGGCAAGATCGTCGTCACCGCGCAGGCGAGCAACGGCTCGATGGCCAACGTCAACGGCATCGCCGGCGGCGCGATCGAATCGGGCTTCTCACAGGCCGACGTCGCCACCTGGGCGCAGAAAGGCACCGGCGTGTTCGAAGGCAAGCCCAACATTCCGGGGCTGCGCCTGATCGCCAACCTCTACCCCGAGAGCGTGCACATCGTCGTGCGCAAGGGCCTGGGGGTGAAGACACCGGCCGACCTCAAGGGCAAGCGTGTCGCGCTCGATGAGCCGGGCTCGGGCACGCTGATCAACGCGCGCATCATCCTGGCCGCCTATGGCGTGCAGGAGAGCGACATCAAGCCGGAGTACATCAAGCCCAACCAGGCCGGCGACAAGTTGAAGGACGGCTCGCTCGACGCGTTCTTCTTCACCGGTGGCGCGCCGGCGGGCGCGATCTCCGAGCTGGCGTCGGCCGGCGGCGGCATCGAGCTGGTGCCGATCGACGGGCCGCAGGCCGAAGGCCTGCGCAGGGCCAGCCCGTTCTTCGCGCCCGACGTGATCCCGGCCGACACCTACAAGGGCGTGGCGGCCGTCAAGACGCTGGCGGTCGGGGCGCAATGGGTCACCAGTGACAAGGCCGATGCCGACACGGTGTACGAGATCACCAAGGCGCTGTTCAGCGACGCCGCGCAGAAGACGCTGGCCGCCGGACATGCCAAGGGCAAGCTGATCACCAAAGAGAACGCCGTGCAGGGCGCCGGCATTCCGTTCCACCCGGGCGCCGAGAAGTACTACCGCGAAGTCGGGCTGATCAAGTAGGACGCGGCGTCGCCGCAGGCGAGGGCGGTGCGCCGCGAGGCGCCCGCCCTCGTGTCGCATCATGACGACGAGGGACACATGACGGCCAGCACGATCGACGAACGCGCGGTCACGGAACTCGAGCAGAAGTTCGACCCCGAGATGCGCTTTCGGCCGACCTGGCCGCCGGCATCGACGGTGCTGGCGGCGCTGCTGATCGCGCTGTCGTGCTTCCACTATTACACCGCCGGCTTCGGCCTGCTGCGCGAGGCCACCCACCGCGGCGTGCATCTGGCGTTCGTGCTGGGGCTGATCTTCATCGTGTTCGGCTTTCGCCGCGCGCACGTCGCCGCGGCGCGCGCGCGCAGCGCCTGGGCCCCCGGCGGCGTGCCGCTGATCGACTGGCTGCTCGCCGTCGCGGTGGCCGCGTCGGTGCTGTACATCCCGTACGTCTTCGACGACCTGGCGTTTCGCGTCGGCAACCCGACCACGCTCGACGTCGCGATGGGCTCGATCCTGCTGGTGCTGCTGCTCGAGGCCACGCGTCGCAGCATGGGCTGGCCGCTGCCGTTGATCGCGATCGTGTTCATGGTGTATGCGCTGGCCGGGCCGGTCTTTCCCGGTCTGCTGCAGCACGCCGGTGCGTCCTGGAGCCAGCTGGTCAACCACCAGTACCTCACCAGCCAGGGCATCTACGGTATCGCGGTGGGCGTGGTCGCGACCTACGTCTTCCACTTCGTGCTGTTCGGCGTGCTGGCCACGCGCGTCGGGCTGGGCCAGCTGTTCCTCGACATCGCGTCGACCATTGCCGGGCGTTATGCCGGCGGGCCGGCCAAGGTGGGCGTGTTCGGCTCGGCGATGTTCGGCATGCTGTCGGGCTCGTCGGTGGCCAACGCGGTGACCGTCGGCTCGCTGACGATTCCCGCGATGATCCGCGTCGGCTATCGGCGCGAGTTCGCCGGCGCGGTGGAGGCGGCGTCGTCGACCGGCGGGCAGATCACGCCGCCGGTGCTCGGCGCGGCGGCGTTCCTGATGATCGAGTTCCTGGCGGTGCCGTACCAGACCATCATCGCCGCCGCCGTGGTGCCGGCGTTCATGCACTTCTTCGGTGTCTTCATGCAGGTGCACTTCGAGGCCAAGCGCTTCGGCCTGCGCGGCCTTACCGAGGAGGAGATGCCGAAGCTGCGCGAGTCGCTGCGCTTGCGATGGCCGACGCTGATTCCGTTGTTCCTGCTGATCGGCATCCTGGTCAGCGGGCGCACGCCGTACCTGGCGGCGTTCAGCGGCATCAGCTCGTGCGCGGTCGTCGGGCTGACCACCGGCGCCGGGCAGGCGGGAGCGCGCAACTGGGCGCTGCTGATCGCGCTGCACGTCGTGCTGCTGGTGCTGGCCTTCGGCGGCATCCAGAGCGATTCGGTGCGCATCGGTCTGTTCGCGGTCACCGTGGTGGCCACGCCGTTCCTGCTGAAGGCGCTCGACGTCAAGGGCCGCATCGGCCTGCGCACGCTGGTCGAGGCGTTCGAGACCGGCGCCAAGTACGCGCTGGCGGTTGGCGCGGCGGCGGCGACGGTGGGTATCGTGATCGGCGTGGTCACGCTCACCGGCGTCGGCTTCAAGCTGTCGACCATCATCACCGGCGCCGCGCAAGGCGTGGCCGGCGGCATGCTGAGCTTCCTGCCCGCCGACTGGTTCGACGCGAAGTCGCTGACGCTGCTGGCTGCGCTGGTGATGACCGGGCTGGTGTGCATCCTGCTCGGCTGCGGCATCCCGACCACCGCCAACTACATCATCATGGTCACGGTGGCAGCGCCGACGCTGGTGCTGCTCGGCGTGCAACCGCTGGTCGCGCACTTCTTCGTCTTCTACTACGGCGTGCTGGCCGACATCACGCCGCCGGTGGCGCTGGCCGCGTACGCGGCGGCCGGCATGGCCGGCAGCGACCCGTTCAAGACCGGCAACATGGCGTTCCGCCTCGGCCTGGCGAAGGCCCTGGTGCCGTTCGTGTTCGTGTTCTCGCCCTCGCTGCTGCTGGTGGCCAAGGGCTTTACCTTCACCGACTTCGTGATCACCTTCGTCGGCTGCGTGATCGGCATCGTGATGCTGGCTGCTGCGCTGTCCAAGTTCCTGTGGAGCGAGCTGCGGCGCTGGGAGCAGGCGCTGCTGGGCGCGGCCGCGCTGATGCTGGTGGCCCCGGGGATTCCGAGCGGCATCGCGGGCCTGGCGCTGGCCTCGCCGGTGTTCGTGCGCCAGTGGATGAGCCGGCAGCGCGCGCTGCGCGCCGCCGCACGCTGATGCGCCGTCAGCGCAAGCGCTCGACGCCGAGGCCGGCGATGTCGAGTGCCGCGGGCCGCTGCGCCATCATGTCGGCCAGCACCCGCGCCGAGCCGCAGGACAGCGCCCAGCCGCTCGAACCGTGGCCGAGATTGAGCCACACGCCGGCGGCCCCGCTGGGGCCGATGACCGGCGGGCCATCGGGCAGCATCGGTCGTGCCCCTTTCCAGCTCTGGGCCTGGGCCTGCAGCGCGCAGCCGGGGAACCAGTCGTCCAGTACCTTGTAGAGCGTGGCGAGGGCGGCCTCATTGCCGGTGGCCAGCGTGCCGCCGAGTTCGGCGCCGCCGGCCACGCGCACCCGCTTGCCCAGACGACTGATCGCGACCTTGTAGCGCTCGTCGATCAGCGTCGCGCGCGGGCCCGCCTCGCCGTGCTCGGTCGCGCCGCGCAACGGCGCGGTGACCGAGTAGCCGTGCACCGGCGCCAGCGGCAGCCGGAGCTTCAGCGGCGCCAGCAGCCGCTGCGAGTCCATCGCCGCGCACACCACCACGGCGTCGAACGGTTCCATGCCTTCGGACTCCGGCAGCGTGGTGGGATGCTCGGCACCGGGCAACTGGGCCGGATCGAAACGCGCCAGTGCGCGGTGGTAGACGATCGGTTTGTCGCCGGCGTCGATGCGCTGCACCTCGCGGTGGAAGCGGAACATCGCGCCGCGCGCCTGCGCATGCTGCTTCAGCAGGTGCGCGAACTGCCGGCAGTTGCCGACCTCCTCGTCGGGCAGGTGCAATGCGGCGTGCAACGGCGTGTCGGCATTCAGCCCGGGCTCGATCTCGCGCGCCTTGGCGCCTTCGACGACATGGCAGTTCACGCCGAGATCCGCCAGCACCTTGACGCCGGGCCGCGCCAGCGCGAGATCGCGTGGCGTGCGCAGCAGCACGAGCAGGCCCTTGCCCTGCTCGAACTCCAGTTGCA
>Ga0335084_10006158_pt1 | contig 11913 bp, 15 predicted proteins | sample Lox_Sample_44_FD_206721 | JGI IMG/M metagenome (GOLD analysis project Ga0335084, IMG submission 206721) | Soil microbial communities from Loxahatchee National Wildlife Refuge, Florida, United States - Lox_Sample_4.4 | ecosystem: Environmental > Terrestrial > Soil > Wetlands | place: USA...
GCAAGTACTCGACTCGTCGGGCTACAAGGTGCTCGACGACGCCGCGATCCGCATCGTGCGGCAGGCCGCGCCGTTCGCGCCGTTCCCGGAAGAGATGAAGCGCAACACCGACGTACTCGAAATCATTCGCACTTGGCAGTTCCGCCGCAACCATTACTCGTCGTCTTGAACGCGCGCCGCACGGCCGCGCACCGCGAGTAAGGTATGATGCGACGCCATGCCACTCGACACGTGCTTGAAGCACCATTTCCTGCTCGCGATGCCCGGCCTCGACGGTGAGTACTTCGCCAACACGATCACCTACGTGTGCGAACACAACGAAGACGGCGCGATGGGCTTCATGGTCAATCGACCGATGCAGCTCACGGTCGGCGGACTGCTCGAGCAGCTCGGCATCGCGGCGACGACGCGGCCGCAACAGCCCGTGATGGAAGGCGGGCCGGTCAAGACCGAGCGAGGCTTCATCCTGCACACCGACGATGAGCAATACGATGCGAGCCTCGCGCTCGGCAACGGCCTGATGCTGTCGACGGCGCGACAGACGCTCGAAGCGATCGGCGACGGCCGCGGGCCGCAGAAGTTCCTCGTCGCGCTCGGCTACGCCGGTTGGGGCGCCGGCCAACTCGAGAACGAAATGTTGCAGAACGCGTGGCTCACCTGCCCGGCCGCGATCGACATCCTCTTCGACGTGCCGTTCGACCAACGCGTCAACAAGGCCGCGGCGTCGCTCGGCATCGACTTCCGCTTGATGTCGAGACACGCCGGCCACGCGTGAGCGCACCCAAGCCGTCGATCCTGCTCGCGTTCGACTTCGGGCTTCGCAACATCGGTGTCGCCACCGGTCAGAGGATCACGCGCACTGCGACCGAACTCGCGACGCTGCGCGCACGCGACGGCGTGCCGGATTGGCGCGAGGTCGCGACGCTGATCGACGAATGGCGGCCCGATGTGTTGCTGGTCGGCTTGCCGCTCAACATGGACGATACGAAAAGCGACATGGCCGAGCGCGCGGAGCGTTTCGCGAAGCAGTTGAAGCGGCGCTTCGACTGCGAGGTCGCACTCGTCGACGAACGCTTGACGAGCTTCGAAGCGAAGGGGCTGTCGCGCGACATCGACGCCCAGCACGCGATCGCTGCTCGCCTGATCGCGGAGACCTATCTCGGCGATACGACGAAGCGCTGACGGATTCGTTCAGCGGCGATAGCTGAACGCCGACTCGGTGTCCTCGAGCGTCAGATTGCCGGCCGCCGCCATCGGATCGTGATTCGCCGCGTCGGCGCCGAGCTTGATCATCAAGCGCAGGTCGTTCGCCGAGTCGGCGTGCGTGAGCGCCGCATCGTATGAGATTTCGCCGCCGGCATAGAGCCGATACAGGCTCTGGTCGAACGTCTGCATGCCGAGTTCGGCCGATTTCGTCATCAATTCCTTCAGCAAATGCACTTCGCCTTTGCGAATGTGGTCGGCCATCAACGGCGTGTTGATCATCACTTCGACCGCGGCGCGGCGACCTTGACCGTCGGTGGTCGGAATCAATTGCTGCGCGATGATCGCTTTCAAGTTCAGCGACAGATCCATCCAGATCTGGTCGTGCCGGTCGTGCTGGAAGAAGTGGATGATCCGATCGAGCGCTTGGTTCGCGTTGTTCGCGTGCAACGTGCACAGACACAAGTGGCCTGTCTCAGCGAACGTCACGGCCGACTCCATCGTCTCGCGCGTGCGCACTTCGCCGATCATGATGACGTCCGGCGCCTGCCGCAGCGTGTTGCGCAGCGCCACCTCGAAGCTCTCGGTGTCGATGCCGACTTCACGCTGCGTGACGATGCAACCGCGATGTTGGTGGATGTATTCGATGGGGTCTTCGATCGAGATGATGTGGCCGCTCGAATTCTCGTTGCGGTGGCCGATCATCGCGGCGAGCGACGTCGATTTACCGGTACCCGTCGCACCAACGAAGATGATGAGGCCGCGCTTCGTCATCGCGAGCTGCTCGAGAATCGGCGGCAGCCCGAGTTCCGCGACTTTCGGAATGTTCACTTCGATTCGGCGCAACACCATGCCGATCAAGTTGCGCTGATAGAAGGCGCTCACGCGGAACCGCCCGAGCCCGCGCGTATTGATCGCGAAGTTGCACTCGTGCTTGACCTTGAATTCGTCCTGCTGGTCTTTGTTCATCACGCCGAGCACGATTTCGCGCGACTGCTCCGGCGACAACGCATTCTTCGACGCTGCGAACAACTTGCCGTTGATCTTGATCGTCGGCGGGCGACCCGCAGTGATGAAGAGGTCGGACGCACCTTTCTCGACGACGAGCTTCAGTAACTTATCGAACTCCATCGCTCACCTTTAGAAGTTCTCCGGAATCTTCGCGACTTCGCGCGCGGTGTCGCGCGAAATGATGCGACGCTGGACCAGATTCTGCAGACATTGATCGAGCGTCTGCATGCCGCTGGACGCGCTCGTCTGGATCGCCGAGTACATCTGCGCGACTTTGCCTTCGCGAATCAGGTTACGAATGGCCGACGTGCCGATCATGATTTCGTGCGCCGCGACCCGCCCACCGTTGACCTTCTTCAGCAACGTTTGCGAAATGACGGCCTGCAGCGACTCCGACAACATCGACCGCACCATGTCTTTCTCTTCGGCCGGGAACTGGTCGATGATCCGGTCGATCGTCTTCGACGCCGACGTCGTGTGCAGCGTGGCGAACACGAGGTGTCCCGTTTCCGCGGCCGTGAGCGCGAGGCGCGTCGTGATCAAATCGCGCATCTCGCCGACCAGAATGACGTCGGGGTCTTCGCGCAACGCTACGCGCAGCGCTTCCGAGAACCCGTGCGTGTCGCGATGCACTTCGCGCTGGTTGATCAAACACTTCTTGCTTTCATGCACGAACTCGATCGGATCTTCGATCGTCAGGATGTGCTGATAGCGGTTGTCGTTGACGAAGTCGACCATCGCGGCGAGCGTCGTGCTCTTGCCGGAGCCGGTCGGCCCGGTCACCAGCACCAAGCCGCGCGGCATCATCGAAACGTCTTTGAAGACCTGGCCCATGCCGAGGTCATCCATCGTCAGAACCTTCGACGGAATCGTTCGGAAGACCGCGCCGGCGCCGCGGTTCTGATTGAAGGCATTGACGCGGAAGCGTGCCACGCCGGGCACCTCGAACGAAAAGTCGGTCTCGAGGAATTCCTCGTAATCCTTGCGCTGTTTGTCGTTCATGATCTCGTACACCAGCGCGTGCACTTCGCGGTGTTCGAGCGGCGGCAGGTTGATGCGACGGACGTCGCCGTCGACGCGGATCATCGGCGGCAATCCAGCGGACAGATGCAAGTCGGACGCACCCTGTTTGGCGCTGAAGGCGAGGAGTTCGGTGATGTCCATACCAGCCATAGCAATCCCTTTCTACTCGCGCTCTCCGTGAGCGAGTCCGTTGGAGAGAGTCCGTATAGTATGCCCTCCCCCCAGCCTTTCACATGGCAGATGGATGACGCTCCTGGGCGTCGTCGCTAAACTGCGACGCCGTTTGCACACTCACCATGCACTCGATCAGTAACCACATCGCCGAGGTCGACGAGCGCGTTGCGCGCGCGGCGGCGCGGTGCGGCCGCGACCGTCGTTCGGTGCGCCTGGTCGCCGTGTCGAAAGCGCAAAGCAGCGGGGCGGTCCGGGCAGCGGCGAACGCCGGGCTCGTCGATTTCGGCGAGAACTACCTGGCTGAGGCGCTCGCGAAGATCGCCGAGTTGCGCGAGCGTTCGCTGTGCTGGCATTTCATCGGCGCGATCCAATCGAACAAGACCCGCGACATCGCCCGCCACTTTCAGTGGGTGCAGACGATCGATCGTCTGAAGGTCGCCGAGCGCTTGTCAGCACAGCGCCCGGACGACGCCGAGCCGCTCGACGTGTTGATCCAGGTGAACATCGACGCCGAGCCGCAGAAAGCGGGTATCGATCCTGCGGCTCTGGCAGAATTCGTCGCGCCTTTGCTGAAACTGCCGCGCTTGCGACTGCGCGGGTTGATGGCGATCCCGCGACCCGAGTACGAACCGGACCGCCAACGTCTCGCTTTCCGTCGCATGCGCGCCTTGTTCGAGACCGGTAAGCCGCACTCGGCGGAACATTGGGATACGTTGTCGATGGGCATGACGCAAGATTTCGAAACCGCGATCGAGGAAGGCGCGACCATGATTCGTATCGGCACCGCCTTGTTCGGCGCGCGGGAGCCGCGCACGCATGGCTGACAAGATCGCGCTCGTCGGTGCCGGCAACATGGCGAAGAGTCTCGTCGGCGGCCTGTTGCGCCACGGCATAGCGACGACGTCCATCGTCGCCGCCGATCCGGACGCGTCCCAACGAGCCGGCATGGCCGCCCACGGTATCGTCGTCGTCGAGTCCAATTCGCAGGCGATCGACGGCGCCGCGGCGATCGTGCTCGCGGTCAAGCCGCAGGTGCTCGGTGCGGTCGTCCGCGACCTCGCGAAGACGCTGCATCGCGATCAACTGCTGATCTCGATCGCCGCCGGCGTGCCGAGCGCCGCGATCGCGCGGTGGGCGCGCCACGGCAACGGTATCGTCCGATGCATGCCGAACACACCCGCGTTGTACGGCGCCGGCGTGACCGCGCTGTTCGCCAACGACCGCGTGATGCCGCGACAGCGCGAGATCGCCGAATCAATCTTGGCCGCGGTCGGGCACTTCATCTGGGTGCGCGACGAAGCGGCGCTCGACGCGGTCACCGCGGTGTCGGGCAGCGGACCGGCATACTTCTTCTATCTGATGGAAGCGATGATCGACGCCGGCGTCGCGCTCGGTCTCGATCCGGAAACGGCGCGCACGCTGACGCTGAAGACCGCCTACGGCGCCGCAGTCATGGCGAACGAAAGCGCCGTCGAACCCGCGCAATTGCGCCGCAACGTGACCTCGCCGGGCGGAACGACCGAACGCGCGATCTCGGTCATGGATCAAGGACGTTGCAAGGCGTTGATCGACGACGCGGTGCGACAGGCGGCGCGCCGTTCGCAAGAGCTCGCGCGCGAGTTCGGTGCCGAATGAGCACCGAACGTCCGGAACCGTGCACGCGATGAACAATCCGTTGGCATATGTCATCGACACCGTCTTCGACGTGGTCTGCTTTTTGTTCCTCGCCCGGTTGATCCTGCAGGCGAGCCGCGCCGATTTCTACAACCCGATCTCGCAAGGCATCGTGAAGGCGACGGACCCGATTTTGCGGCCGTTGCGGTTGGTCATTCGCGGCTATCGCAACATCGACTTCGCGTCGTTCATCGCCGCTTGGTTGGTGAAGGTGCTCGCCTATGCGCTGGTGATCGGCATCCAGTCGCAATTCACGCCCGGCATCGGATCGCTGTTCGCGGTCGGCCTATACGACACCCTACGGCTCCTGCTGACCGTGTATTGGTTCGCGCTGATCTTCGTGATCGTCTTGGGCTTCATCGCACCCGCTTCGTACCACCCGGGTGCGCTTCTGCTCCAACAAGTCACCGAACCGATTTTGGCGCCGGCACGGCGTTTGATTCCACCGCTCGGCGGTCTCGACTTCTCGCCGATACTCGTCTTCATGATCCTGATTCTGATCCGCGATTACTTGCTGAAGGCCATTTTCGAAACCCTGCTCAGCTAGTTGCCGCGCGTCGCCGACGACCCGATTCGTGCGCGCCACTGCGCCATTGGTGCCGTTCGGAACGTTGCATTAGACTCCGCCGTCCTATGTCAGACCGCATCCCCGCCGACTCCGTCGGTGTCATCACGCCGCACCAGCAGATCTTCGAAACGCCGGTGAAATTGCTGTGCGGCCGCACGCTGCCGCGCATCGAGTTGATGTACGAAACGTACGGTGAACTGAATGCCGCGCGATCGAATGCGGTGCTGGTCTGCCACGCCTTGTCCGGACACCATCACGCGGCGGGGCTGCACGCCGTCGACGACGACCGTCCGGGGTGGTGGGACTCCGCGATCGGTCCGGGCAAGCCGATCGACACGAACCTCTTCTACGTCGTTAGCTTGAACAATATCGGCGGCTGTCACGGCAGCACCGGCCCGCGTTCGATCAATCCGGAGACCGGCCGCGCGTTCGGGCCCGACTTCCCCATGGTCACGGTGCGCGATTGGGTCGCGACCCAAGCGATGCTCGCCGACGCGCTCGACGTCCGCCGCTGGGCGGCCGTCATCGGCGGCAGTCTCGGCGGCATGCAGGCGATGCAGTGGGCGATCGATCATCCGGATCGCGTTGCGCACGCGGTGCTGATCGCGGCTGCCTCGCGACTCTCGGCGCAGAACATCGCGTTCAACGAAATCGCTCGCCAGGCGATCGTGTCGGATCCCGATTTCGACGGCGGTCGCTACCTCGACGCCGCGCACAATCCGGCGCGCGGGTTGATGGTGGCGCGGATGATCGGCCACGTGACTTACCTCTCCGACGACGGCTTGCGCGACAAGTTCGGCCGCGAGATCAAATCGGGCGACCTCGCGACGGCAAGCGACGTCCAATTCCAAGTCGAAAGCTATCTGCACCATCAAGGCCGGTCGTTTTCGCAATACTTCGACGCGAACACGTACCTGCTGATGACGCGCGCGCTCGATCAATTCGATCCGGCTCGCGACTTCGGCGACGACCTGGTCGCCGCGCTGCGCACGGCGCGCAGCGATTTCCTGGTCATCGCGTTCACGTCGGACTGGCGCTTCTCACCGGCCCGCTCGAAGGAGATCGTCGATGCGCTGATCGCGGCCCGACGCAACGTCGTGAGCGCCGTCGTCGATACGCCGCACGGGCACGACGCGTTCCTGCTGCCGGTACCGCGCTACTTCAAAATCCTGCGCGCGTACATGGTGCACGTCGCCGCGCGCATGGCGGTGCAAGGATGAGACCGGACATCGCGATCATCGCGGACCTCGTGACGCCGGGCGCGCGCGTGCTCGACCTCGGCTGCGGCGACGGCGAGTTGCTCGCGTACCTCAAGCGTGCAAAGGGCGTGAACGGCTACGGGCTCGAGATCGACGCCGAGATGATCACCAGTTGCATCAACGTCGGCGTCAACGTGATCGAGCAAGACTTGGATCAAGGTCTCGCGAACTTTCCGACCGACAGCTTCGACCTCGTCGTCATGACCGACACGCTGCAGAGCGTGAAGCGGCCCGACGTGATGCTCGACGAAATGCTGCGCATCGGCCGCGAGTGCATCGTCACGTTCCCGAACTTCGCGCACTGGCGCTGCCGACTCTACTTGGCCGCCCGCGGCCGGATGCCGATCGCGAAGCATTTGCCGCACCGTTGGTACGACACGCCGAACATCCATCTTTGCACGTTCGCCGATTTCGAGGCGCTGTGCGCGACGAAACGGTTGACAGTCATCGAGCGGTTCGTCGTCGACAGCGAGTTCGCGAATCGGCCGATCGTGTCGCGTTTTCCGAACCTGATGGGTACGACCGCGTTCTATCACCTCGGGAGGCCGCGATGACACGCATTCTCTGCGCGCTGACGCTGGCGCTGTTCGCGGCGCCGCTCGCCGCCGAACAGTTCCGGAAGTTCGACGACGTCGAAATACACTACGTCGTCGTCAACGCGTCGTTCCTCGACCCCGCGGTCGCCGCCCACTACGGCGTCGCGCGCGGCAGAGATCGCGCCTTCGTCAACTTGTCGGTACTAGACGGCGCCGACAAGTCGCTCGACGCCACGGTCACCGGATCGACGTTGAACCTGTTGAATCAGGAATCCGCGCTGACGTTCTCGACGATCAGGGAAGCCGAATCGATTTACTTCATCGCACCGCTCGCGTTCACCGATCGCGACACGTTGCGCTTCCGGATCGACGTCGTCGTGCCGGGCCGAGCGCCGATGCGCCTCGAATTCCAGCAACAGATGTTCGTCGACCCGTGAAGGTCGTCCTCGCGAGCGGTAACGCAGGCAAGCTGAAGGAGCTCGTCGTGTTGCTGGCGCCGCTCGGGATCGAACTCGTTTCGCAGCGTCGGCTCGGCATTGCCGACGCAGACGAGACGGCTTCGACGTTCGTCGAAAACGCGTTGATCAAGGCGCGCCATGCGTCGGACGCAAGCGGTTTGCCCGCGCTCGCGGACGATTCGGGTCTGGTGGTACGCGCGCTCGACGGCGCGCCCGGCGTGCGGTCCGCGCGTTACGCCGGGTCGCCGTCGAACGACGCCGCCAACAATCGCAAACTGATCGCGGCGCTCACCGGCGTCGACGATCGGCGCGCGTACTACTACTGCGCGATCGTATTCGTGCGCCACCACGCGGACCCCGCGCCGCTGATCGCGACCGCCGAATGGCACGGTACGATCGTCGATGAGCCGAAAGGCACCGGCGGGTTCGGGTACGACCCGCACTTCTTCGTCCGTGAGCTCGAACGCACGGCCGCCGAACTGCCCGCCGACGTGAAAAACAACATCAGCCATCGAGGTCTCGCAGTCGCCGCTCTGCTCGACTCCATCGGCCGCACGGTCGCGGAGCTGCGGGATCCGAGCCGTTGAATGGACGCGCTGCCGCCACTGTCGCTCTATCTGCATTTCCCGTGGTGCGTGCGCAAGTGTCCGTATTGCGACTTCAATTCGCATCCGGCGAGGGGACCCATTCCGGAGACGGAGTACGTCGCGCAGATGCTGAGCGATCTCGACCGCGACCTCACTGCGAGCGGTCGGCGGACCATCCAGACGATCTTCGTCGGCGGCGGTACGCCGAGCCTCGTCTCGGGGCGCGCCATCGCGATGCTGTTGGACGGCGTTCGCGCCCGAGCGGCGCTCGCGGTCGACGCTGAGATCACGCTGGAAGCGAATCCCGGCGCCGTCGACGAAGCGAACTTCGTCGAATATCGCCGCGCGGGGGTCAATCGATTGTCGATCGGCGCCCAATCGTTCGACGCCCGACATCTGCGAGCGCTCGGCCGCATCCACGAACCGCGCGACATCGAGCGCGCATTCGGCGCCGCGGTGCGCGCGGGATTCGAACGCATCAATCTGGATCTGATGCACGGCCTGCCCGGTCAACGCATTCGCGACGCGCGCGACGATCTTTTGCGCGCCATCGATCTCGGCGCGTCGCACGTGTCGTGGTACCAGCTCACGATCGAACCGCGCACGGAGTTTGCGCTGCACCCGCCGACGCTGCCCGACGACGACACGCTCGGCGACATCGAAACAGCGGGCTTCGACGTGCTCGAGGCCGCCGGCTTCGAACGTTACGAGGTCTCCGCGTTCGCACGGCCCGGCGAGCGCGCACGCCACAACGTCAATTATTGGCTGTTCGGCGACTACCTCGGCATCGGCGCCGGCGCGCACGGCAAGTTGACGCTCGACGCGGACCGCATCGTCCGCACCAAGAAGCCGTTGTCGCCGAGCCGATATCTCGGTTCGGCAGCGGGCGAATTGTGCGAACAAGTGCAGATCGCGCAGGAGGCGTTGCCCGGCGAATTCATGTTGAACGCGCTACGCCTCGTCGACGGCGTCGAGCCTGCTCTGTTCGAAGCGCGCACCGGCCGTTCGCTCGACGTCGTAGAACCGATCTGGCGCACGCAACGCGAGCTCGGTCTGATGCGCGCGGATCGGCTGGCGACGACCGCGATCGGGTTGCGCTACCTCGACGGGGTCGTCGCCGCGTTTCTCTAGCGTCGCCGATAGGCGAAGTCCCACACGGCATGACCGAGGCGCACGCCGCGCGCCTCGAAGCGGGTCGTCGGTCGCTCCGCGTCGCGCGCGGCGAAGGCGCCGACCCCCGCCAGATTTTCGAGTGCGGGTTCCGCATCCAGCACCGCGCGCATTTCCTCGGCGTAGTCCTGCCAATCGGTCGCCAGGTGGAACTCGCCGCCGGGACGCAAACGGCTCGCAACCAACGCGACGAATTCGACGTTGATCAATCGGCGTTTGTGATGCTTCGACTTCGGCCACGGGTCGGGAAAATAGACGGCGACCCGCTCCAAGGCGCCTTCGGTCATCATGTCGGCAAGCACCGCGCGCGCGTCGCCTTCGACGATCCTGACGTTCGCGAGCTGCTCCGCTTCCAGCGCGTTCAACACGGCCCCGATGCCCGGCCGATATACTTCGATGCCGAGGCAGTTCCAATCGGGGTGCGCGCGCGCCGTCGCGAGCAACGCGTGGCCCATGCCGAACCCGATCTCGACGAACAGCGGCGCCGTTCGACCGAAGGCGCGCGACCAATCGACGGGTTCGTCGCTCGACTCGGTTCGATAGCGGGGCCACAACGTATCCAACGCGCGCGCTTGGGCGCGCGTCATCCTGCCTTGACGCCGAATGTAGACGCGCGACCGATTCAATCGCGCCACGCGCTCCACGCGAACGCCGCCCATCCCACGATGAAAGCGACGCCGCCCAGCGGAGTGATCGGGCCGATCCAACGCGGCCCGCCGAGCGCGAGCGCATACAAGCTGACGCTGAACATCGACACGCCGGCGATGAATGCGAACCCCGCGACCACAGCGGCATCGCCGACCGCAAACGTTCGCCCGAGCTGACGCAGCCACAATGCGAGCAGACACAACGCGAGGCTGTGAAAGAACTGATACGTGACGCCGGTTTGAAAGACGGCGAGCGATGCGGGATCGATGCGCGCCTTCAATCCATGCGCGGCGAACGCGCCCAGTGCGACGGCGCTACCGCAGCCTGCCGCACCGAGCGTGAGGAACCATCGAGAAAATTGCACACGCCGTCCAGCGAACGCGACGGCGACACCTTAGCAGAACGACGTCGCCGAATTACGCGTCGAGCGCGTCGCTCTGCATCGCGTTCTTCAACCTCTTCAACGCGTTCTTCTCGAGCTGACGAATGCGCTCTGCCGAAACGCCGTAGCGCGCCGCCAGCTCGTGCAACGTCTCCTTGTCGTCGGTCAACCAACGGCTCTCGAGAATGTCGCGCGACCGCGCGTCGAGCGTTTCCATCGCGGCGGTCAGGCTGTCGATCGACGTCGTGGCAAGCTCGAGATCCGCCACTGCTTCGGCCGGATCGGCGCCGACGGCTTCGAGATATTGCGACGGCGCGGTCCACGCGTCGTCTTCGTCGTCCGATTCGCCGTCGAATGCCATGTCGTGCGCGGACAGGCGGCCTTCCATTTGCGTGACGACGGCCGGTGATACACCCAGATCGTCGGCGATCGCTTGCGTCTCGGCCTGGTTCAGCCACCCCAGCTTGCGTTTGTTGCTGCGCAGATTGAAGAACAGCTTCCGCTGCGCCTTCGTGGTCGCGACCTTCACGATGCGCCAGTTGCGCAGGATGAACTCGTGCATCTCCGCCTTGATCCAATGGACCGCGAACGACACGAGCCGCACCCCGAATTCCGGGTTGTAGCGCTTCACGGCCTTCATCAAGCCGACGTTGCCTTCCTGGATGAGGTCGCCGTGCGGCAACCCGTAGCCCGCATAGCTGCGCGCCAAGTGGACGACGAATCGCAGATGGCACAACACCAGTTTGCGAGCCGCTTCGAGATCGTTCTCGTAGTAGAAGCGCTCGGCCAGCACCTTCTCTTCTTCGGCGGTCAGGATCGGGAAACCACTCACCGTTTGGACGTATGCGTTCAGGTCGCCGCCCGGCGACAGGCTGTTGAAAGCGAGTAGGTTCGTCATCGATGCTACCTCCCGTAACACACGGCCGCGAATATTAGCAGTCCTCACCTTAGAGTGCCAATGGAGTGTGCGGTTCCGCGGACCACCGCACGGTCGCTCAAACGATCTGCAGTCGGGCAATCCGCGACTGCGCGGCGACGACGGCACCGATCACGCCGAGCGCGCCGCCGCTCCCGATCAACGCCGCAAAGAACGGCAGGTCCAGCCCCGCCGGCGACAGCGTCTGGCCGTAGCTGCCGAGCAGGTGCGTCAGCGGCTTCTCGAGTAGGCCAAGCATCCCGCTGATCAGCATGGCGCCGGCGACGCCGCCGCCGAGCCCGTA
>Ga0335084_10006159_pt1 | contig 11912 bp, 11 predicted proteins | sample Lox_Sample_44_FD_206721 | JGI IMG/M metagenome (GOLD analysis project Ga0335084, IMG submission 206721) | Soil microbial communities from Loxahatchee National Wildlife Refuge, Florida, United States - Lox_Sample_4.4 | ecosystem: Environmental > Terrestrial > Soil > Wetlands | place: USA...
ATGATTACCATCCGCCGCAGCAGCGAACGCGGAGGCGGCGACTACGGCTGGCTGAACACGCGGCACACGTTCAGCTTTAACGACTATTACGATTCCAAGTGGATGGGTTTTCGCTCGTTGCGCGTCATCAATGAAGACTGGGTGAAACCCAACGGTGGCTTTCCGACCCATCCCCATCGTGATATGGAGATCATCACCTATATCCTTTCCGGCAAACTCGAGCACAAAGACAGCCTGGGCACCGGCTCCGTCATCCTGCCCGGCGATGGCCAACGCATGACTGCGGGACGCGGCATTCGCCACAGTGAGTACAATCCGTCTTCGTCCGAGACCGTTCATCTGCTGCAGATCTGGATCTTTCCCGACAAACAGGGTCTCGATCCCAGCTACGAGCAGAAGAGCTTCGCGGAGCAGGAAAAGCGCGGAAAGCTGCGGTTGATCGCATCGAATGATGGCGCCGATGGCTCCGTGCGAATCAACCAGGACGCCAAGCTGTTCGTGTCGCTGCTCGCTCCCGCGGAAGAGGTGACGCATTCTCTTGCGAATCAGCGCCACGCCTGGCTTCAGGTGGCTAAGGGTGAAATCGAACTGAATGGCCAGAAACTGAATCAGGGGGACGGTGCGAGCGTCAGCCAGGAAAAGCAGCTGACCATCAAAGGCTCGAAAGATTCCGAAGTTCTCTTGTTTGATCTCGGGTAATAACAACCGTCCAGGAACTCCCGTGCGGGTTTCAAAGCATCCAATCGAGTATTCTTCAGGCGGAGATCGGGTTCAGCGCGGTGGGGCGCTGTCATCCTTGTGGGAGACTTCGAGAGAGCATCGAGTTAAAGCGAAGGGTGAGGATGGACTTTCATCGCAGACACGGTCGGGGGATTCTTCTGTTCTTCATGCTGGGATTGGGGCCGTTGTGTTGGGCGCAGGATCAACCATCAGCCCCGTCAACCTCGAGCGAGCAGCCAGGCTCGACCCCTATCAATCAGCAACTTCCCGATCCAAACGCGACTGGAAGCGTCCGTGGCACGGTTACGGATCGAACCGGAGCGGTCGTTGCCGGCGCACTGGTGAAGCTCACGCATGAGGGTCGCCCCGAGGACAACCAGGCACAATCCGACGGCAATGGTCAGTTCTCCTTCACGAACGTCGCGCCCGGCCCCTTTCAACTGATGATTTCAGCGGCGGGATTTGCGACGGGAACCTCCTCCGGCACCCTGCACCCCGGTGAGAACTACACGATTCCGGCAATCACACTCGATGTCGCCACCGCGAGCACAGCAGTCGAAGTCACTCGCACGGCAGAGGAAGTGGCTACCGAAGAAATCAAGATCCAGGAAGAACAGCGAGTGCTTGGCGTGATTCCGAATTTTTACGTCAGCTACAAGCCAGACGCAGCTCCCCTTAACGCGAAACAGAAATTCAAGCTTGCCGCCAGACTGACCGTGGATCCGATCAACTTCTTGCTGATCGGCGTAGTTGCCGGAGTGCAGCAGGCGCAAAACGATTTCAGCGGATACGGGCAAGGTGCGGAGGGCTATGCCAAGCGCTACGGCGCCAGCTATGCGGACTTTGCTGCGGGAACATTCATCGGAAGCGCCGTATTGCCATCGCTGTTGAAACAGGACCCGCGCTACTTCTACAAGGGAACCGGCAGCAAGTCTTCGCGAGCCCTATATGCCGTTGCCAATTCAGTAATCTGTAAGGGCGACAACGGACGCTGGCAGCCAAACTACTCGAACATCGGCGGCAATCTCGCCGCCGGCGGTATTTCGAATCTCTACTATCCTGCGTCAGATCGCAATGGAGCGGCGCTGACAATCGAAACCGGTCTAATCGGAATCGGCACGACCGCCGCGGCTAATCTGCTGCAGGAGTTCGTCATCAAGAAACTGACGCCGAGCGCGCGGAATCAGAATCCAGGCAATTGAATCGATTGGCGGACGGATGCCCGGGTTCGATGGTAGAGTTTGAGGCGACGGCCCCGTAGCTCAACTGGATAGAGCATTGGTCTTCGGAACCAAGGGTTGGGGGTTCGAGTCCCTCCGGGGTCGCCATGGTTCTGCTTTCTGCGGCGAGACTCTCCCGAACGGGCTTCGCGCGATAACCAGGGTTTGACAGCTAGTGCGCCCTGATTCCCACCACGCCCATCAGCCTTCCGGTTACTCCTCTTTCCGACCGATAGCTGAAGAGCAAGTCCGTGTGACAGGCCGTGCATGGCGAGGACGCTTCGATGTTCTTCGCGGACACGCCTGCATCCATCAACTGACGGCGATTGGCGTCGACGAGATCGAGAAAAAGTCTTGTGGGCAACTCACTGTGCCCGGGAGCGCGTGCGGTCAGGAACAGCAAGGGATATCTCTCCCGGATCGGGTCTGACTCCTTCACTTCCCGAAACAATTCGTCGGCATAGGCAAACTGCGTTCGGAATTTGTCGCGCACTTCCTCCCCGACTTCGTAGCAGCAGCTCTGCACGCCTGGCCCGATTGCTGCGATGAGGTTCTTCGGGTCGCTGCCAAAGTTGCGCCGCATCTCGCCGACACCTTTCTCGACAATGTGCCTGACTGTGCCGCGCCAGCCCGCATGAAAGACGCCGACGGCGCGCCGCTTCTTGTCGACGACGATGATGGGAAGGCAATCGGCGGTCTGAACTGCCAGGAGCAGTTCCGGCACATCGGTGATCAATCCGTCGCCCACAATCGGATGCTCAGGTGGCCGATCTACATAGTGAATCAAATCGGAGTGAATCTGCCGCAGGGTGATCAGCGGCCACCGCTTGCGGCCATTCAGCACGCCCACTTTCCCAAGAAAGAGCTCGCGGTTGCGTTCAACAGAAGCTCGCGAATCGTGCTTCGTAAAGCCGAGATTGAGTGCCTTCCCGCCGTAAACACGAGAGACTCCGCCGAGGCGAGTGGAAAATGCATGTACCAACCATGGGAACTGGCGCAGCTTCACAGAATGAAGAAGTTTGAGCTTAGCGTTCGAAATGGCCTTTGCCACCACAACCTGATAATACCGGAGCGTCAATGCCATTCTCACTTACATCCGCATAAATGGGCAGTACAATGCAGCGTTGGAACGTCCGATAACTCATCGTTCGTGATGCGGAGGAGTCAGCGATGAAGCGCTCAGCCGGCGTAACCGTGGTTGCGGTCTTATCGCTTATTGGATCTCTTTTCACTCTTCTAATGGGGATCTTCATGGCGCTCATCCCGTTTGTGATTCCAGGGGAAGACGGCGCGAAGTCACCATTCCCGCCCGGATTCATGAAGATGATGATGATCGGCGCGGCTCTGATGTATGTACTTCCAGCAATCTGGGGCATTCTCACAAGCATCGGGCTATTTCGCTTGAAAGAGTGGGCGCGAATTTCGATCATCATTTTCTCAGTGTTGCTTATTCTGATGTCCGGATTTGGTGCGCTTATTGCGATAATCGTTCCAATACCACCGCCGCCGAATCAGAACGTAGACCCAGGAGTGACGACTGGTATACGCATATTTATGACCGTTTTTGCGGCAGCTTTGGTGAGCATCGGCCTTTGGTGGTTGGTGTTCTTCACTCGCGCGAAGGTCAAAGAGCAGTTCACGCCGACCTCAGCAGCAGCGCTGCTCGCTCCGCCGTCACCACAGGTTTTTCAAGCGACACCAAGTCCGTCGCCGACAATTCCAGTATCGGTTACTGCCAAAGGTCCGCTGAGTCTTACGATTCTGGCCTGGTTCATGCTGGCGGGGAGCCTCTTGATTCTTATCAGCCTGGTACTTCAACCTCCCGCCATGTTTCTTACGAAACTGTTGACCGGTATACCCGCCCTCTTGTACTACCTGACTTTTCTCGCGGTGCACCTCTACGTGGGAATCGGGCTGTTGCGCTTGAAAACAACGGCCCGAACCGTGGGCGTCGCATATTACGCGTTCGCATTTATGAATGCGGCTGTTTTCTATTTCGCTCCGGGAGGACGCTCGAGAATGCTCGACCTCATGCACAGGTCGCTGTCGATGTATTCCTGGATGCCATCACTCCAAGATCAACAGCTTGCCCTCTTCGACAACACTCGCTTTTTTGCTGTCAGCGCGTGCTCGGGCTTGGCCTTGATGTTGGTGCCCCTATATTTCCTCGTCACGAGAAAAACGGCGTTTGAGGAAGCAGCAACCGCACGCCAACTGAAGGCGTCGAACCCATTGTGAGCCCTCGCCGCTCGGCCTTTCAGTTCTCAAGCTTGATTGCGGCCAGCTTCTTGACCACCTCGACATCGACGGGGCTCGTCACCCGCATCCGGACGCCCGTTCCTTCTGGATATCGCGGCGCATCTGCGATCAGCTTCAAGATCGACGCCGGGAACTTCGCCTGACGAGCAGCTTTCACAGCCTTGTCCCCAAGAATGAAGGCCACTCGAAAGCTGCCTTCGAGAGGAGCCAGGTAAACGACGTTGCGGTCTTTCTTCTTCAGGCGAAGCGCCCATCCCGCTTTCGGAGAATAGGAATTCCATTCCTGGACATCCACACCTTGCTCGCGCGCGAGGCCGTCGATAATCAGGTCCCACAACACTTGCGTTGGTCCCAACGCCGAGGCAAGTTCAGATGAAGTGGGTTTTTCCTTCCTTCCGATAAAAGCATTTGGCGGAAGAGTCGCAGTCTGCGTCTTTGCTTTCTTGGCTTTGGATTTCGAGTTGCGCTTTGCTTTCGCAGCCAGGGTTTTCATGCCCCGACTGTACGCTTACGACTTCTTCTTCACAATCTCTACGTCAATCTGGATCTTGACGTTGTCGCCGACCACGGCTTCCCCGGTCTTCAGAAGGTTGTTATAGACCAGGCCAAACTCCTTGCGATTGATGGCGGTGGTTGCCGAAAAACCGCGGCGCACATTTCCCCAGGGGTCGTTCAACTCCGGCGTGGGTCCGTCGACATCAAGAGTCACTTCGCGAGTCGTTCCGTGAATGGTGAGATCGCCGATCAGTTGTAATTTCCCGCCGCTGTTGGCAATGCGCTTCGACTTGAATTCGATGGTCGGATACTTCTCCACGTCGAAGAAATTCGGGCTCCTGAGATCCTTGTCGCGCATTTCAACGCGAGTGTCAACGGAGCTAACGTCGATCGTGGCGCTGACCTGGGATTGGGTAATGTCCTTTTCGTTCAGCACCACCGCGCCGGTCACTTTCGTAAAGTTCCCGCTCACATTCGAGATTGCCAGGTGGCGCACTGTGAACTGCGCCGTCGAATGATTCGGATCGATATTCCAGTTCGAGGTCTGGGCAAATGCCGAAACGCCGGCAAAAAAGGTTACGGCCGCAAATACACTAAGCCGTTTGGCAGTGTTGAGCATAAATTCTCCTGTGATTGTTCAGAATCAGACAAGATTTCGTCGATCTCACTCTCGCAAGTAGGATCAGATGCGATTGCCGTCCCCAACGATGCAGAATCCAGGATTCGCTGAATTGCTGCTTTACCCCACCGCTCCGCGGAAGAATATGTCGGTGTACTGACGGACAATTTCATCTCCTGTGAGCGGACCCTCCGGCTTGTACCACTGGTAAATCCAGTTGATCATCCCGACCAGCGCGAAGGCCGCAGCCCGTGGGCTTACCTGCGAGGTCGAGTTGCGCTGCCGCTGAACCTCCGCGACCAGATTCTCCACAAAGTGCACATAGTCTTTCTTTCGGCCGTTGATTTTCCGGCGCAGGCCCGGCGGCAGTGGATGATTTTCATGCAGCATCACCGTGATCTCGCGATCCTCCTGACTAAGCACGACCCCGATATGCAGCCGGATCAGCGTGCGCAACCGCTCTTCGGGGTCCGGAATGCGCCGTGCGACGTTGATGACTCGCTCTTCGGTGATGTCCATGGCGTGCGACATGATGTTGAAGAGGATCTCGTCCTTAGATTGAAAATGGTGGTAGAGCCCGCCTTTTGAGAGCTTGAGTGCGGCTGCGACATCGTTCATCGAGGTCGCATGGTATCCCTGTTGCTGGAACAGCCGGGCGGCTGCTCGCAGGATTTCCTGCCGGGGTTCAATCGTGGCTTCGCGCTGCATGATCCCGATGGTATCGCGGAATCAGCCTGGCCGTCAGGTCAACTGACTTGCAGGCTCCAGCGAGGTTGGCGGTACCCTGTTCAGGGCCGACTCGGCAGAGAGACACCGTTGTCCGTGTGGGACGCCCGATACAAGCCCGATTAGCCCCCTCGCTACTCGATTGATCCCCGCCTTTATCTCCTTGTGAATAAAATAGATATCTATTGATCCCCGTTTTACCTGCACTGCATTGTCAACCCACCGGCGAAACCCGCATGGTGAGAACAAGACCGGAGGTATTCATGGCCGCCTCTCTTGCCAATCTCGCTGAGCAGACAAACGCAAAAACCTTGGCCGAAGCCCGCCGCGCCGCGTTCCGCCAGGCAAGCCGAATTCACGGCAGTCTTCTCGCGAGTGCAGAAAAGCGCGCTCTGGTCTGGATGGCCGAGCGCATTCCCTCTTGGATCAATTCCGATCACCTCACCGCGCTCGGATTTGTCGCGCAGATTGCTACTGGAGTCTGCTACGCCTTCGCTGGCCGGGATCGCCGGATGCTGCTTGCCGCCATTGTCTGCCTGACCCTGAATTGGTTCGGCGACAGCCTCGACGGCACGCTGGCTCGCGTGCGGCAGCAACAGCGCCCTCGCTACGGCTTTTATGTCGATCACATGACTGATTCCATCGGCGCCGTCGCCATGATGGGCGGACTGGCGCTCTCCGGCTACATGCATCCCCTGCTCGCTATCGGGTTGCTGATTGCCTTTCTCCTGCTTTCGATCCAGTCCTACCTTGCGACATACACGCTGGGAGAGTTTCATCTTTCGTTTTGGCGCTTTGGACCAACCGAATTACGGCTCCTCCTGATCGTTGGCAATCTGGCTCTTTTCCGCTGGGTGTGGGTGATCCACGGCCGCTATCGTCTGTTCGACATTGGGGGCACAATTGGACTGGCAGGCATGGTTCTCATGGTGATCTTCTTCAGCCTGAAAAACATGGTCCGCCTGTATCAGGAAGAGAGGATCTAAAAACCCGCCGTCCGTGGCCAGTGATCAGATGGCCATTCTCAATTTGCAGGCCGCGGACGTTAGTGATTGCCAAGTGAGGATCGGATGAGTAGAACCAGAGGTCAGTCAGAGATTCGAGCATTGGCGGATCCGCCCGCAGCAAAGAACCCGGAGTCTCTTTCTCTGGCCACTGGTCACTGCCCACGGACCACGGGTTTCCTCCGCTGGCTGAAGTTCAACGCCGTCGGCGGAATCGGCATACTCGTGCAACTGGCCGCCTTGGCCGTCTTCCGATCGTTGTGTCATTTGAACTACCTGCTGGCTACGGCCTTGGCTGTTGAAACGGCTGTTCTCCACAACTTTTTCTGGCACGAGCGCTTTACCTGGGCCGATCGCCCTTCAGGTCACGTTACGCAATCCCTAATGAGGCTCGCTCGATTCAATGCCACGAACGGCCTGGTCTCGATTGTCGGAAATCTCCTGTTGATGCGCGTGCTGGCAGGTGCTTTCGGGTTGCACTATTTCATTGCCAATCTCATCGCGATCGCGGTTTGCTCGCTGGCCAACTTCCTGCTCAGCGATTTCTTCGTGTTCCGCGGCCCAGCTGGTGCTCTCAAGAGCACGCCTGGCTCAATGATGGTCACCCCTGCGGACAATCGTCAGTAACAACTTCGGGGTTCCGTCCTCTATCAATTCGGGCTATAATTTTGTTAGTGATCATGCATTCCAACGGTTCCATTTCGCGTCTGCGCATCTGCTGGATTGAGGGACTCGCCTGTCCCCGCCGGTATCTTTGCGTGCTGCCGTCTCACGTCCGCGCCAACCTTTTCGGCAGCGACTAATTCCTCCTTCTCGTAGCGTCAACTGTGGCCTCAGTCTGTCTCTAGTCGCAACAGCAACCTCGGAACAAGCGCCTCCGAGCTTCTAGCCACGAGCTGATCGCAACCAGAAACAACTGGCCACTGACCACTAATCACTGACCACTGATTCCGGAGGATCCCATGACTACCAAGACTTTGACCGCCGGCCCGGTCTTGAAGACCGCACTGCCGGGCCCCAACGCCAAGCGCGTGCTCGCTGGCGATGCAAAATACATTTCTCCGTCTTATACCCGCTCCTACCCCATGGTGGCGAAGCGCGGCCGGGGAATCGTCGTCGAAGATGTCGACGGCAACGAGTTCTTCGACTTTTCGGCCGGAATTGCCGTGACCTCGACCGGCCATTGTCATCCCGAAGTGGTCGCCGCCATTCAACAGCAGGCTGGCGAGCTGATCCACATGTCGGGTACGGACTTCTATTACGAGAGCATGGTGACACTCGCCGAGCGCCTGTCGCGGATTGCTCCCATGCCCGGTCCGCACAAGATTTACTACGGAAACTCCGGAACTGAAGCCGTGGAGTGCGCGCTGAAGCTCGCCCGCTATCACACCAAGCGCCAGAACGTAATCGCGTTTCTCGGCGCGTTCCATGGGCGCACGATGGGCGCTCTTTCGCTGACGGCTTCGAAGCCGCAGCAGAAGAGGCGTTTCGCGCCCCTCGTTCCCGGTGTAACGCACATCCGCTATCCCGACGTGTATCGCGGCTGTGAGGGCGGTCCACAGGACGCCGAGAAGTTCGCGCTCGGCTGCGCCCGCTACATCGAAGACAAGCTGTTCAAGACCATCCTCGCGCCCGAAGAAGTCGCAGCAATTTTCATCGAGCCGATTCAGGGCGAAGGCGGATACGTCATCGCTCCGACCACATTCATGCAGGAACTGCGCCGGATCTGCGATCAACACGGCATCCTGCTCGTCGTGGATGAGGTGCAAAGCGGCGTGGGTCGCACCGGCAAATGGTGGGCGGTCGAGCATACCGGCGTTCATCCTGACATTGTTTGCTGCGCCAAGGGGATTGCTTCCGGCATGCCCCTCGGCGTGACCATCAGCCAAGCGGATGTCATGGACTGGGTGCCCGGATCGCACGCCTCGACTTTCGGCGGTAATCCGGTCTCGATCGCAGCCGCTTTAGCGACACTCGATGTGATCGAAAAAGAAAGCTTGCTGCGCAATGCGCAGGAGGTCGGCGGCCACATGCTCAAGCGCATGCAGGACTGGCCACGAAAGCATAAGCTCGTCGGCGATGTGCGCGGGCGCGGCCTCATGGTCGGCGTCGAGATTGTCAAGGATCACAAAACGCGCGAGTACGGTCATGACGAGCGTGATCGCATCGTCGAAACGGCGTTCGAACGCGGCATCCTTTTCCTGGGTTGCGGCCCCAGCACGGTGCGGATTTCACCGCCGCTGGTCGTCAATCAGGATCAGGCCGACGTGGCGATCGATGTTCTCGAAGAATCGATCTCCATCGTTGAGAGGAACGCGTAGATCCTTTGGGGCGGGCACGTCCTGTGACTTCACTCAGGGCAAGCCCGCCCTATGATCTTTTTGGCGGAAACCTGCCTGCATAACCGCAAAATGTACCGAGGCGGCCGTGACGCCGGTCACATCCCCGGTTCACAGCACGAAGCTAAAGTCAGCATGAGCTGTATTGCCATGCTTCCCGCACGTCTCACGAGATTTACCCTCGATGCACTCGACTGGCTTGCGGCGCACATCCTTCCGATCGAGAACCGGGCCGAGCATCTTCGAACCGGCCAGCGCGGTGAAGAGGACGCGTATTTCTATCTTCGGCAGAAGGGCTACGTCATGATCGCGCGCAACTACCGCTCGCCTCATCATCATGGGGAACTTGATCTGGTCGGTTGGGACCGCGACGTCCTCAGTTTCATCGAAGTGAAAACCCGTACGACGCGCGACGTGAAGACGGCCGAAGCCGCAGTCGATCGCGACAAACAAAGAGATCTCGCGCTCGTCGCCCGTGACTTTCTGCGCCAGATGCCACAAGAGTGCCAGTGGCGATTCGATGTGTTGACTGTTTATTATGAGACGGGTCGTCGCCCCTCATTCGAGCTGTTTCAAAACGCCTTTTCATTGTCGTAGAATCATGATTCGTGCGTTGAAAGGACTTAGTTCGTGCCTGAATTACGAAAAGATCCCATCGTGGGCCGGTGGGTGATTATTTCTACTGATCGCGCCAAACGCCCAACCGATTTTGTTCGCGAAGCCGTCAAGATCAAAGGCGGCTTCTGTCCCTTTTGTTACGGCAACGAAAGCAAGACTCCTCCGGAGATTCTGGCCTACCGTCCGTCTGCGAATGGCAACACTCCCCAGAGGGATACGCCCGGCTGGACTATTCGCGTCGTTCCCAACAAATTTCCGGCCCTGGGTATCGAAGGCAACCTCAACCGCCAGGCCGAAGGCATGTTTGACAAGATGAACGGAATCGGCGCGCATGAAGTCATCATCGAAACGCCCGACCATAACTCCAGCCTGGCGACCTTGCCGCCGAAGCGTATCGAAGACGTGCTCTGGGCTTTCCGTGATCGCATTCTCGACCTCAAGAAAGACCGGCGCTTCAAGTACATCCTGATTTTCAAGAATCACGGCGAAGCTGCCGGAGCCTCACTCGAGCACGCGCATTCGCAACTCATCGCCTTGCCGATTCTGCCCATCTATGTAGTCGAAGAACTCCAGGGAGCCAAGCAGTATTACCTCTTCAAAGAACGCTGCGTTTTCTGCGACATCATCCGGCAGGAAATCGACAATGGCATCCGTATCGTCGCCGAGAATGAGGATTTCCTGACCCTCGCGCCCTATGCTCCGCGCTTTCCCTTTGAGACCTGGGTCTTGCCGAAGCGGCACGAATCAGCTTTCGAGAATTCCTCGTCGCACATGTTCGAGAATCTCGCGCAGGCACTGAAACTCCTGCTCATGAAAGCCGACCGCGTGCTCGACAACCCACCCTACAATCTGGTGGTTCATAGTTCGCCGGTGCAGGATCCAGCCAACGACCACTACCACTGGCATATCGAATTCATGCCCAAGCTCACCAAGACCGCAGGATTCGAATGGGGGACAGGCTTCTACATCAATCCCACCCCGCCCGAAGAAGCAGCGCGATTTCTGCGCGAAGCAAGCGTGGAAGAACCGGTTCCGGTAGCCGCGCGTTAGGCGCGGTTCAATGGAGGGGACAATCGCCCCGCCCTCCTCCTCCGCAACTGTCGATTTCACCTACGAAGCATCGCGTTGACGCTTCCTTCCCCTTCCAACTACTATGAGCATCGCTCATGTCTCTCATAAAAATTGTCCCTGTTCTACTCCTGGTGAGCCTTGCCTCCGCCATTCCGCCTTCGTCGAACCTGATCGCGAACATTCCGGGCCGCACAACCATCAGCCTTAACGGTCCGTGGCATGCGATCGTCGATCCTTACGAGACCGGGCTCGGCGAGCGCTACTACGAAAACGCCAAGCCCAAGGATAAGAGCGATCGCGTCGAATACGATTTTGACCGCTCCGAAACACTAAACGTCCCCGGCGACTGGAACACTCAGAAGGCAAAGCTCTACTACTACGAGGGACCACTCTGGCTGGAGAAGTCGTTCCCTTATCAACGCCACGAACACGTTCGCACCTTCATCTACTTCGGTGCAGCCAACTATTTCACTCGCGTCTATCTCAACGGCAAGAAACTTGGAGAGCATGAGGGCGGATTCACGCCTTTCAACTTCGAGGCCACAACGGATCTCCGCGATGGCGACAATTTCGTCGTGGTCGAGGTGAACAACACGCGGCGCGTTGACGCCGTTCCCGCCCTGAGAACCGACTGGTGGAACTTTGGCGGAATTACGCGCGACGTCGCCCTGGTTGAGGTGCCGGAGACCTTCATCCAAGACTATTTTGTCCAGCTCGCGCCGGGATCGCAAAATGAAATCGCCGGCTGGGTTCGGCTGAACGGAGGCAGTCAAGGCCAGCAAGTAACGCTGGAAATCGCGGAAGCAGGCCTCAGGAAGTCGTTTACTGTGGATGCGCAGGG
>Ga0335084_10006160_pt1 | contig 11909 bp, 9 predicted proteins | sample Lox_Sample_44_FD_206721 | JGI IMG/M metagenome (GOLD analysis project Ga0335084, IMG submission 206721) | Soil microbial communities from Loxahatchee National Wildlife Refuge, Florida, United States - Lox_Sample_4.4 | ecosystem: Environmental > Terrestrial > Soil > Wetlands | place: USA: Florida...
TGGCTCGTCGCGCGGCCCTTGCCCCTTGATGAGGTCGCGTTCCCCTTTCCCGCCCCGCCCCACGCCGCCGACTACGCCCTCATCTACGCCGAGCGCTCGCGCTTCGGCGCCGCGCGCCTCGAGGCGACGTTCGACGCGGCGCTGCTGGCGCTGCCCGTGCGCCGCGAAACGGCCGACGTGCCCGCGTTCCTCGAAGGCGCCCCGGGCCGCATCGCGCTGCTCTACCGGCGCGACCGCGAAGTGGCGCGCGCGGTTCGCGAGCACCTCGCCGCGGCGCTGCCCGAGGTGCCCGGCTTCGAGGCCGTCGCGCGCGTCCTCGGCTTCTCGCCCCGGTCGCTTCACCGGCGCCTGCGCGAGGAAGGCACGAGCTTCCGCGCGGTGAAGGCGGCACTGCGCCGCGACCTCGCCTTGGCCCGCCTCGAGAAGGGCGCGGACAGCGTGGCCGCGATCGCCGCGTCCCTCGGCTATTCGGAGCCGTCCGCCTTCTTCCGCGCGTTCACCGCGTGGACCGGCGAGGCGCCCAGCGTGCACCGGCGGCGTAGAATGGCGCGTCCCGGACACCCCGCCGCATGACGCCTCCCGCACCCCATCCCCGCTTCACGCGGGCGCCCTGACCATGCCCCGCATCAAGAGCCGCCTCGACACCGCGAGTCCCGCCTTCCTCGCAAACGCCGCGCACCACCGCGCGCTCGCCGCGCAACTGCGCGCGGAAGTGGCGCGCGTGGCCGAAGGCGGCGGCGCCGAGGCGCAGAAGAAACACGCCGCGCGCGGGAAGCTCCTGCCGCGTGAGCGCGTGCGCGCCCTGCTCGACCCGGGCTCGCCGTTCCTCGAGCTCTCGCAGCTTGCCGCGCACGGAATGTACGGCGACGATGCGCCGTGCGCGGGGATCATCACCGGCATCGGCCGCGTCGAGGGGCGCGAGGTGGTGATCGTCGCCAACGACGCGACGGTCAAGGGCGGCACGTACTACCCCATGACGGTGAAGAAGCACCTGCGCGCGCAGGAGATCGCGGCGCAGAACCGCCTGCCCTGCATCTACCTCGTGGATTCGGGCGGCGCTTTCCTGCCGCTGCAGGACGAAGTGTTTCCCGACAAGGAGCACTTCGGGCGCATCTTCTACAACCAGGCCAACCTCTCGGCGCTCGGCGTGCCGCAGGTGGCCGTGGTGATGGGCTCGTGCACCGCGGGCGGCGCGTATGTGCCGGCGATGTGCGACGAGTCCGTCATCGTGAAGAACCAGGGCACCATCTTCCTTGGCGGGCCGCCGCTCGTGAAGGCGGCGACCGGCGAAGTGGTGAGCGCCGAGGAGCTGGGCGGCGGCGAAGTGCACTCGCGCACCTCGGGCGTGACCGACCACCTGGCCGACGACGACCGGCATGCGCTCGCGATCGCGCGGGAGGCCGTCGCGCATACCAAAGGCCCGAGGCACGAGGCACGGGACAAGAGCCTCGATCCTCTCTACCCTCCCGAAGACCTCTACGGCATCATCCCCGCCGACTCCCGCCAGCCGTTCGACGTGCGCGAGATCATCGCGCGGCTCGTGGACGGCTCCGAGTTCCACGAGTTCAAGGCGCTCTACGGGACCACGCTCGTGACCGGCTTCGCGAGCATCCACGGGCTTTCCGTGGGGATCCTCGCCAACAACGGCATCCTTTTCTCGGAGTCGGCGCTGAAGGCAACGCACTTCATCGAGCTGTGCTCGCAGCGCGGGATCCCGCTCCTCTTCCTGCAGAACATCACGGGCTTCATGGTGGGCCGCAAGTACGAGGCGGGCGGCATCGCCAAGGACGGGGCGAAGATGGTGACGGCCGTCTCGTGCACGCGCGTGCCGAAGCTCACCGTCATCGTGGGCGGCTCGTTCGGCGCCGGCAACTACGGCATGTGCGGCCGCGCGTTCAATCCGCGCTTCCTCTGGACCTGGCCCAATGCGCGCATCTCGGTGATGGGCGGCGAGCAGGCGGCCTCCGTGCTCGCCACCGTGCGCCGCGACGGCATCGAGGCCAAGGGCGGCCAGTGGTCGAAGGACGAGGAGGAAGCGTTCAAGGCCCCGATCCGCAACCAATACGAGACGCAGGGCCATCCCTACTACGCCACGGCGCGGCTGTGGGACGACGGCGTGATCGATCCGGCCGATACGCGGCGCGTGCTGGGGCTCGCGCTCGCCGTGACGCGCAACGCCCCCGAGGAAGAAACGCGCTTCGGCGTGTTCCGGATGTAGGCGCCATGGGCTCTTCCCTCGCCGTCGAGCACCAGGGCCCCATCGGCCTCGTCACGCTGAACCGCCCCGAGCGGCACAACGCGTTCGACGACGCCGTGATCGCCGAGCTCACCGACGCCTTGCGCGCGATGGAAGGCGACGACTCGGTGCGGGTCGTGGTGCTCTCCGCCGCGGGACGCTCCTTTTCCGCCGGGGCCGACCTCGCGTGGATGAAGCGCATGGCGGGCTTTTCCATGGAAGAGAACCGCCGCGATGCGATGGGGCTCGCCACGCTCATGCGCACGCTCGCCCACCTGCGCAAGCCCACCATCGCGCGCGTGCAGGGCGCGGCCTATGGCGGCGGCGTGGGGCTGGTGGCCTGCTGCGACATCGCGATCTGCACGACGCAGGCCGTCTTCGCGCTCACGGAGGCGAAGCTGGGATTGATTCCCGCGGCGATCTCGCCCTACGTGGTGGCGGCGATCGGCGAGCGCGCCGCCCGCCGCTACTTCGTGACCGCCGAGCGCTTCGATTCGGCCGAGGCGTTTCGCCTGGGGCTCGTGCATGACATCGCCGCCGACGAGGCGGCGCTGGACGACAAGATCGGCGAGATCGTCGATGCGATCCTCGCGTGCGGCCCGGTAGCGCAACGCGAAGCGAAGGAGCTCGTCCGCGCGGTGGCCAACCGTCCGGTCACGAGCGAGCTCATCCAGGACACCGCCGAGCGCATCGCGAAGCTGCGCGCCTCACGCGAGGGGCGCGAGGGGATCGCCGCTTTCCTCGAGAAACGAAAAGCCGCGTGGGTTCCGGCCGAGCCGGAACCCGAAGTGCCGCCGGAGATGCCCGCGGCCTGAGGCCCTAGCCCGGGCCGGGACGCCGTCCCAGCTTCTCGCGCTGCTCGGGCGTGAGGACGGCATCGACCTGCTTGCGCAACTCGAGCCGGTTCTCGAACATCTGCCGATGCAGCTTCTCGCGCGCGTCGTAGGCCTTGCGCGCGGCCGCCTCGTCGAACTTGCCGTCCTTCGATCCCGCCTGGGCCCACGCCTGCTCGTGCATCTGCTCCATCACCTTGAACTGCTTGGCGCGGCTCTCGCGCATGATGCCGGCGAGCTTGTCACGCTGCTCCGCGCTCAGGTCGAGACGATCGAATCCATAGGCGCCGGGGCCGAATCCCATCATGCCGCCGCCCATCATTCCGGGACCGTCCCAGCCGCCGTGCGGACCGCCGCCGTAGCCGCCCATCATCCCGGGTCCCGGGCCATAGCCGCCCTTCGGGCCCCCATCGCACGAGTCACCGAGGGCCGCCGTCGAAAGGACGAGCCCCGTCGCTGCCGCCAGGAGAATGCGTTTCATCGATAGCCTCCATTCAACGTCTCGGGACAGCTTGCGCCGCTGCCGGCGGCGTCCTTTGCGAAAGGTCAACCGTTTAGAATGCAGCCCATGTTCGTGAAAGTCCTCATCGCCAACCGCGGCGAGATCGCCTGCCGCGTGATCCGCACCTGCCGGCGCCTGGCCATCCGCACGGTGGCGGTGCATTCGGCCATCGACGCGCACGCCATGCACGTGGAAGCGGCCGACGAGGCTTACCTCATCGGGGGGCCCCGGCCCGTGGATTCCTACCTGCGCGGCGACCGGATCATCGAGGTGGCGAGGTCGTGCGGCGCCCAGGCGATCCATCCAGGCTACGGGTTCCTTTCGGAGAACGAGCAGTTCGCCCGCGCCGTGGAAGCCGCGGGCCTCGTGTTCATCGGCCCCACCCCCGAAGCGATCGAGCGGATGGGGCTCAAGGACCGCGCCAAGGCCCTCATGGAAAAGGCCGGCGTGCCTGTGGTCCCCGGCTACCACGGCGAGAAGCAGGACGATGCGACGCTGCGCGCGCAGGCGAAGAAGGTCGGACTGCCGCTGCTCATCAAGGCAGTCGCCGGCGGCGGCGGCAAGGGCATGCGCCTGGTCGCGAAGGAAGGCGAGTTCGATGCGCAGCTCGCCGCGGCGCGCCGCGAGGCGAAGAGCGCCTTCGGCGACGACCGCGTGCTGCTCGAGCGCTTCGTCCAGGGACCGCACCACATCGAGTTCCAGGTCTTCGGCGACACGCACGGCAATTACGTCCATCTCTTCGAGCGCGAGTGCTCGATCCAGCGCCGGCACCAGAAGGTGCTCGAGGAGACGCCCTCCCCCTTCCTCGACGACGCCATGCGCGCCGCCATGGGCGAGGCCGCGGTTGCGGCGGCGCGCGCCATCGCCTATCGCGGCGCCGGGACCATCGAGTTCATCGCGGGCGCCGACCGCAAGTTCTACTTCATGGAGATGAACACGCGCCTGCAGGTCGAGCACCCGGTCACCGAGATGACGACGGGCGAGGACCTGGTGGAGTGGCAGCTGCGCGTGGCGGCGGGGGAACCGCTGCCGCTCAAGCAAACGGAGATCACGCACGGCGGCCACGCGATCGAGGTGCGGCTGTGCGCCGAGAATCCGGCGAACGGCTTCCTGCCCGAGACCGGGCGCATCGCCGTGATGCGCGCGCCCCACGAGGTGGATGAAGTCGTGCGGCTCGACACGGGCGTGCGCGAAGGCGACGAGGTGAGCGTCTTCTACGACCCGATGATCGCCAAGCTCGTCGTGTGGGGCGCGGACCGCGACGAATCGGCGCGGCGCATGCGCGAAGCGCTCGCCGAAACCGAGATCCTCGGGGTGAAGACCAACCTCGCCTTCCTCGAGCGCGTGGTGGCGCATCCGGCCTACCTCGCCGGCGACACCGATACCGCTTTCATCGAGCGGCACAAGGCGGACCTGCTTCCCGGCCCGCACGACGTGCCCGTCGAGGCGCTGGTCGCCGTGGCGGCGCGCGCCTTCATGGACGAACGCGAGGCGCTCGCGCGCGAGGCACCCTCACCCTGGAACGACGTGCACGGCTGGCGCCTGAACCAGCCCGCGGCGCGCCGCATGGAGCTTCGCGCGGCCGATGGCGCCGTGAACGTCCTCACTGCGTTTGCGCATGCGGATCACGCCGTGATCGAGATCCGGGGCAAGCGCCACCGCGTCGCCGTGGGCCCGCCCGACGGCGACCGGCTCCCCATAGGCCTGGACGAGGAGACGTATTTCGCGAATGTCGCGCGCAACGGCGACCGTTTCTCGGCCACCACGCCCGCCGGACGCTACGAGCTCGAGCTCGTCGATCCCTTTCATTACGAGCCCGCGGATGCGCTGCCCGACGCGCGCCTCACCGCCCTCATGCCGGGGCGCGTCGTGAAGGTCCTGGCCAAGGCCGGCGAGACGGTGAAGAAGGGCCAGGCGCTCCTCGTGATGGAAGCGATGAAGATGGAGCACACGATCGCGAGCCCCCGCGAGGGCGTAGTGGAGCGCGTCGCCTTCGCCGAGAACGACCTCGTCCCCGCCGACGCGCTGCTCGTCACGTTCCGCGACTAGCGATCCGCCCCGCTCATTGCGGCGTGTGGGGGAGCGCCTTTCCGTCGAGCCAGGCGAGCAGGTTCTCCACGACGCCGGGGCCGAAATTGCGGAACACCGGCTCGTTCACGAACCCGAGGTGCGGCGTGAGGACGACGTTGGCGCGCTGGGCGAGCGGGTGCCCCGCGGCGAGCGGCTCGTCGTCGAATACGTCGAGCGCGGCGATGGCGGGGCGCCCGTTGTCCAACGCCTTCTCCAGCGCCGCCATGTCGATGAGCGCCGAACGCGCGGTGTTCACGAGGATCGAGTCGGCGCGCATCGACGCGAGGCGGGCCGCGTCGAGGAGCTTGCGCGTCTCGGGCGACGGCACCAGGTGCAGGCTCACCACCTTCGACGTCGCGAGGAGCTCATCGAGCGCCACGGATTTGGCGCCCCCCGCGGCGGCGCGCTCCGCGGTCATGTGCGGGCTCCACGTGACCACCTCCATCCCGAACGCGAGGCCCACCCTGCCCATGCGCGCGCCGATGCCGCCGAAGCCGATGAGGCCGAGCCGCTCGCCCGCGAGCACCGAGGGGAGCGGCCCGGCATCGCGCCAGCCGCCCTTGCGCACGAGCGCCATGTAGGCCTCGAGCCGCTTCGCGGCCGCGAGGATGAGCGCCCAGGCGATCTCCGCCGTGCTCGCCTTGGACTCGCCCATCCGGGTCGAGCCCACGGGAATGCCGCGTGCCTTCAGGGCCTCCATGTCGAGCTGCGTGTTGCGCGCGCCGGTGAACTGGAACAGGGCGAGCTTCGGCAGCTTCGCGAGCAGCTCCGCCTTGAAAGGCGTGCGGTCGCGCACCACCACGATCGCATCGGCCTCACGCACCGCACCGAGCAACGCGTCGCCCCTGAGGCGCGATGTATGGAAGTCCACGTCCGCGCGGGCCAGCACGGGCGACCAGTCGGCCGTCCTGCGCAGCGAGTCCTCGTAGTCGTCGAGGACCACGATGCGCGGCCTGGCACTCACGGCTTCACGCCCGCGGCCGCCTGCTCCTTGTAGATCGCGTCGATCACGTCCTTGCCGATGCGCCCTTCCATCTGCTTGTGCACCGGCAGCAGCGCCGCGCGCCAGGCCGCCTTTTCCGCGTCGGTAAGGTCATAGACCTGCGTCCGGCCGGAAGCCTTGATCTTCGCGAGGTCCTCGGCCTGCTCCTTGAGCGAGAGCTCGAACTGGTACGCGGAAGCCTCCTTCATCGCCTGGTCGAGCGTCGCCCGGATATCGGCCGGCAGCCCGATCCAGAACTTGGCGTTCACGATCACCGCGTAACAGTCGTAGCCGTGGTCGGAGAGCGCCGTGTACTTCTGCACTTCGAAGAACTTCTGCGTCCAGAAGTTGGGCAGCGAGTTCTCCGAGCCGTCCACCACGCCCGTCTGCATCGCCTGGTACACCTCGGAGAACGCCATCACCTGCGGCACGGCGCCCAGCGCGCGGAACTGCGCCTCCAGCACCTTGGACGACTTGATGCGCATCTTGAGGCCCCGGAAGTCCGCCGGCATGTGCAGCGGCTTGTTGGCGCTCATCACCTTGAAGCCGTTGTCCCAGTAGGCGAGGCCCACGATCCCGAATTTCTCGAGGCGTCCGAGCAGGTCGTGTCCCACGGGGCCGTTCAGCACGCGGTCGAGCACGTCGCGATTGGGGAAGATGTAGGGAAGGTCGAAGGCCTCGAACGCGTTCACGCCCAGCGGCCCGAACTTCGAGATGGAAGGCGCGAGCATCTGCACGGAGCCCAGCTGCAGCGCGCTCATCTCCTCGCCGTCCTTGTAGAGCGTGCTGTTGGGATAGACCTCCACCTTCACGCGGCCCTTGGTGCGCTCTTCGGCGAGCTCCTTGAACTTGAGCGCGGCCTTGCCCTTGGGCGTGTCCGCCGCGACCACGTGGCTGAACTTGATGACGATCGGCTCCTGCGCCAGGGCCGGCGCGGCCCCGAGCATGAGCGCCGCCGCGATGATTCCCAGGACCTTCATGGACTGCCTCCCCGTGTCGTTCTTCTGTTTCTTGCTTCGGCTTCTTACGGCCGCGCGTGGCGCAGCACCTCGTGCACGTCCTTCGCCTGCGAGAGCTTCCAGCAGGCCGCAATGGCTTGCCTCGCCTTCGCCTCGCCGATCACTGGGTCGGCGAGCGAATGGAACTTGGCCTCCAGCTGGCCGTCGGTGAGGGGCCGCTCGAGCGATCCGACGGCGTGGTCCACGCGAACATGGACCTGCTTGCCGCCGCGCAGCGTCACCGTGACGTCCGCCGCGTCCTCCGCGATCCCGTGGTCGACCACCGCATCGACCTTGCGCCGCAAGGCCACCACGTCCTCGCGCCGCACCACGGCATCGTCGTACTCGTGCTCGCCCGCCTGGCCGAAGATGAGCCCCGCGGCGAACCCGTGGTAGACGCTGAACTTGCCCTGCAGGCCATCCTGCGGCTCCTTCTTGCCGGTGAGCTCGAGCACCAGCGGATGCACGCGCAGCTCGACACGCTCCACGTCCGCGGCCTTCACGCCCTTGCCGCGCAGCTGGATCGCCGCATCGATGGTGGGATGGATCACGATGCCGCATGCGAACGGCTTGTAGGTGTTGAACGAGATCTCGAAGCGCCGGCCCAGCTCGCCGGTGATCTCGTTCCAGTCGGTCTTCGTGGAGACCACCTGGGCGTAGCCGCGCGGGGCCTCGATCGCCTTCGGGCTCGCCGTGAAGCCGTGGGCGGCGAGGAGCGCCGACGTAAGGCCCGCGCGCGCCGCACCGCCCGGATGGAAGGGCTTGGTCATGGTGCCGAACTGCTCGCGCATGCCGATGGGCTGCGAGGCGGCGATGCCGAGCGCCATCTGGGTGCGGCGCTCGTCGAGATCGAGGAGCCGCGCGCAGCCGGCGGCCGCGCCGAGCGTTCCGGTGGATCCCGTGATGTGCCAGCCGCGGTCGTAGTGGTCGGGATAGATGCAGTTGCCGATCCGGCAGGACACGTCGATGCCGAGCACCAGCGCGTCGATGACTTCCCGCCCGCTCGAGCCGCGCACCTCCGCGAGGGCGAGCAGCGCCGAGGCCACGGGTCCCGCCGGGTGGATCACGGTCTTCAGGTGCGTGTCGTCGAAATCGAAGGTATGCGAGGCGATGCCGTTCACCAGCGCAGCCCCCGCCATGTCGAGCTTTTCCGCGCGGCCCAGCACGCTCGCCTGCGGCGAAGGCGCCAGCATCTGCAGGGCCGCGATGGCCGCCCCGGCCGACTCATGGCGCGCCGCGCCGATGGCGCAGCCCACCCAGTTGAGGAACGTGCGGTGGGCCTCGTGCTCGACGCCGTCGGGCCAGCCCCGGGACGCGTGCGTCGCCACGAAATGGGCGAGGACCTGCGTGACGGGCGGCGCGTGAGTATCGGCCTGGACGGACGTATTGCGGGACATGGCGCCTGGGGAAGTTGTCTTTGCGGAGGATTATAATTGCAGGTTCACGAGGAGGATCCGCAATGGCCGCAAATCCCCAGGTTGCAACGCCCCCGACCGTCAAGCTCCTGATCAACGGGAAGTTCGTCGAGTCGCGGGCGAAAGCCTGGCGCGACGTGGTGAATCCCGCGACGCAGGAGGTCCTCGCCCGCGTCCCGATGTGCGATGCGGCCGAGGTGGGCGAGGCGGTGAAGGCCGCCGCCGAGGCCTTCAAGACGTGGCGCAACACGCCGCTGGGCGCCCGCGCCCGCATCATGCTCAAGCTGCAGGAGCTGATCCGCCGCGACATGAAGAAGCTCGCCGCGATCCTCACCGCCGAGCAGGGCAAGACGCTCCCGGACGCCGAGGGCGACGTCTTCCGGGGGCTCGAGGTCGTGGAGCATGCCTGCTCGATCGGCACGCTCTCGCTGGGCGAATTCGCCGAGCAGGTCGCCAACGGCGTCGACACGTACTTCATCCGCCAGCCGCTGGGCGTCTGCGCGGGCATCACGCCGTTCAACTTCCCGGCCATGATCCCGCTCTGGATGTTCCCGATGGCGATCGTGTGCGGCAACACGTTCGTGCTGAAGCCCTCGGAGCAGGATCCGATGACGCCCATGGCGCTCGCCGAGCTCGCGATCGAGGCGGGCGTGCCGCCTGGCGTGCTCAACATCGTTCACGGCGGCAAGGAGGCGGTAGACGCGATCTGCACGCACCCGGACATCAAGGCAGTCTCGTTCGTGGGCTCCTGCGGCGTGGGCGAGCACGTCTACAAGCTCTCGAGCGAGCACGGCAAGCGCGCCCAATGCATGATGGGCGCGAAGAACCACGCGGTCGTGATGCCGGATGCGAACAAGGAGCAATCGCTGAACGCGCTGGTGGGCGCCGGGTTCGGCGCCGCGGGCCAGCGCTGCATGGCCACCAGCGTCGCGGTGCTGGTGGGCGAAGCCAACCGGTGGATCCCCGACATCGTCGCCAAGGCGAAGACGCTCAAGGTGAACGGCGGCACCGAGGCCGGGGCGGACCTGGGCCCGGTGATCTCGAAGCAGGCCAAGGGCCGCATCGAGGGCTTGATCGAGCAGGGCGTGAAGGAAGGCGCGAAGCTCGAGCTCGACGGGCGCAACCCGCGCGTCGCCGGCTACGAAAAGGGCAACTTCATCGGCCCGACCGTCTTCTCGGGCGTGAAGCCGCAGCACGAGGTCTACAAGCAGGAAATCTTCGGGCCGGTGCTGGTGCTGGTGAGCGTCGACACGCTGGACGAGGCGATCAAGCTCATCAACGGCAACCCGTACGGCAACGGAACGGGCATCTTCACGCAGTCGGGCGCGGCGGCGCGCAAGTTCCAGAACGAGATCGACGTGGGCCAGGTGGGCATCAACGTGCCGATCCCGGTGCCGGTGCCCTACTTCAGCTTCACCGGCTCGCGCGGCTCGAAGCTGGGCGACCTCGGCCCCTACGGCAAGCAGGTGATCCAGTTCTACACGCAGGTGAAGACGGTGACCGCGCGCTGGTTCGACGACGAGACGGTGAACCCGGGAATTCATACCACGATCAGCCTCAAATAAGGCGCGAAGCGCAGGGCACGGGGCGCGAGAAGAAGAAACAAGGAGGACGCGTGAGGATCGGATTCATCGGGCTCGGGCACATGGGCAATCCCATGGCCCGCAACCTGCTCAAGAACGGCCACAAGCTGCGCGTGTACGACGTGGTCGGCGAGCTCGTGAGGAAACTCGAGAAGGAAGGCTGCGAGGTGGCAACCTCCCCGGCCGATTGCGCCAAGGGCGTGCAGGTGGTGATCACGATGCTGCCGTCCTCGCCGCACGTGCGCACGGTGTACGGCGGCGAGTTCGGCGTGCTCAACGGGGCGAAGTCCGGCACGCCCCTCATCGATTCCTCGACCATCGACCCGCTCACCGCGCGCGAAGTGGCGATGGACGCGAAGGCCAAGGGTTGCCCCATGATCGACGCGCCGGTCTCCGGCGGCGTGGGCGGCGCCGAGGCGGGCACCCTCACGTTCATGGTGGGCGGCGACGCGAAGGATTACGAGGCGGCCAAGCCCGTGCTGCAGGCGATGGGCAAGAACATCGTGCACTGCGGCGGCATCGGCAACGGCCAGGTGGCGAAGATCTGCAACAACATGATGCTCGCCATCGAGATGATCGCGACCTCCGAGGGCATGACGCTCGCCGCCAAGCTCGGCATGGACCCCAAGGTCTTCGCGGGAATCGTGAACACGTCGAGCGGCCGCTGCTGGAGCAGCGACACGTACAACCCGTATCCGGGCGTGCTGGAGAACGTTCCCTCCTCGCGCGGCTATTCCGGCGGATTCGGCGCGGACCTCATGCTCAAGGACCTCACGCTCGTCACCGAGGCCGCCAAGACCGCGCAGCAGCCGGTGCTCCTGGGCGCGCTCGCGCAGCAGATCTACCAGAAGCACTCCAACGACGGCAACGGGGCCAAGGATTTCTCGAGCGTTATCCTGCAGTACATGAAGGCCCAATGAAGCACGAGATCCGCGGGCACACCGCGTTCGTCACCATCGACAATCCGCCGGCCAACACCTGGACGCCGGAGAGCCTGCGCGCGCTCGAATCCCTCGTCGCCGGGCTCGAGGCCGACCGCTCGGTGTACGCGATGGTGATCACGGGCAGCGGCGAGAAGTTCTTCTCCGCCGGCGCCGACCTCAAGACCTTCAGCGGCGACAAGGCCCTCGCGCGGGAGTTCATCGCGCGATTCGGCTCCGCGTTCGGCGCGCTCATGAACGCGCGTTTCGTGACCATCGCGGCGATGAACGGCTATGCCATGGGCGGCGGCCTCGAATGCGCCCTCTCGTGCGACATCCGCGTCGCGGAGTCGCACGCGCAGATGGCGCT
>Ga0335084_10006161_pt1 | contig 11909 bp, 8 predicted proteins | sample Lox_Sample_44_FD_206721 | JGI IMG/M metagenome (GOLD analysis project Ga0335084, IMG submission 206721) | Soil microbial communities from Loxahatchee National Wildlife Refuge, Florida, United States - Lox_Sample_4.4 | ecosystem: Environmental > Terrestrial > Soil > Wetlands | place: USA: Florida...
TCTGTACGTCCTGGGCATCGCCGCCAGCAAGGCCAGGCGCTCGGACCTGGAGGAGAAGGCACTGGGACGGCTGGTGGAGACTGGCGAGAACACCCCTGAGTTTCACCTGTTGATGGGCAAAGCCCACTTGAACCGCGAAGAATACGACGAGGCCATCACCGAACTCGAACTCGCCGCCAAGGCTGCCCCGAAACTTCCGTTCGTGCACTTCAATCTCGGTATGGCGTACTTGAAGAAGCAGGATCTAGAACTGGCCAAAGCGGAATTCCTCAAGGACATTGAGATCGAGCCTGATGTGGCATACGACTACGATCAGCTGGGAACCATCTACTATCTCCAACAACAGGACGAAGCAGCGGAGCGGACGTTTCGCCAAGCGTTGCGCCTCGATCGCCGTCTGGGCAGCTCTCATTTTCAGCTCGCCCGGGTGTTGTTGCGGGAGGGCAAGTATGCGCTGGCCTTGACGGAGATCGATGCTGCTAACAAGCTGAGCCCGGAAAGCGAAAGCATCCATTACGTTCGTGGGCAAGTCCTGCAACGACTGGGGCGTATGCCGGAGGCGAAAGCCGAAATGAAGAAATTTACCGAGATGTCGAATGCGGCGCGTGACAAGCGGCATAAGGAATTGGAAGCGGGTCCGGTTCCCGACCCACAACTCACGCAGGAACCCCAGTAATCATCAAGCTTCTGGTAGACTGGCCGCGACCCACCCTGGTCGTCAGCAGTCATCCGCGAGGGCCACCCGCAAGGAGGACCAGAAATATGAAACGCGCACTGAAAATCATCGGCATCCTGGTCGTAGTTTTGATCGTTGTCCTCATCGCGCTTCCCTTCTTTATCGATGTCAACATGTTCCGGCCGCAGATCGAGGCGGAGCTGTCCACCGCGCTGGGCCGGCAGGTCAAGATAGGAAATCTGAAGCTCTCGATCCTGAGCGGGAGCGTGGCGGCAGACGACCTGTCGATTGCAGACGACCCAGCCTTTAGCAAGCAGCCCTTTGTGCGGGCTAAAGCGTTCAACGTGGGAGTGGAGCTGAAGCCGCTGATCCTGTCCAAGCAGCTCCATGTAACCGAGCTGATCATCGATCGGCCACAAGTTTCCTTGTTGCGTACGGACGCAGGAAAGTGGAACTTTTCCAGCCTGGGGAGCAAGACCGCGGAAACACCCGCGAACAAGAGCGCCAATCCTGATCTGTCCGTCGGAAAACTGAACATCAAGAACGGGACCGTGACCATGGACAATGTCAGCAACCGTGCCAAGCCCCAGGTGTTCCAGAACGTGAACATCACGGTACAAAACTTCTCCTTCACCTCCAAGTTCCCGTTCAACCTGTCGGCCGGACTGCCGGGCGGAGGCAGTGCCAAGCTTGATGGTTCCGCCGGACCGATTGATACGACCGACACATCGCTCACTCCGCTGCAGGCCAAGATCAGTGTCAGTCAACTGAATCTGGCGACCTCAGGATTCATCGAGCCCGCGTCCGGGATCGGCGGCTTAGTCGATTTCAACGGCACGGTCAGTTCGAATGGCCACCAAGCACGGAGCAGCGGCTCGGCAACTGTCGACAAGATAAAACTTTCCCCGAAAGGCTCACCTGCCACGAAGCCGGTTGACCTGAAATTCGCAACCACCTATGAACTGCAAAGGCAGTCCGGCCAACTGACTCAGGGAGACGTGACGATCGGTAAGGCGCTGGCGCGGCTGACCGGGGCATATGAGATGGCGACGGCCATCGTCGTGAAGATGAACCTCAATGCCAGCAACATGCCGGTCGACGATCTCACGACGATGCTGGCCCCGCTGGGGGTGACGCTGCCTTCCGGATCTTCGCTCAAAGGCGGAGCGCTGTCGGCGAATCTTACGATCGTGGGGCCACTCGACAAGTTGGTGATTATTGGCCCGGCGCAGTTGGCCAATACCACACTGGCAGGGTTCAATCTGGGGAACAAGATGGCGGCGATATCCGCACTAAGCGGGGCGAAGACCGGGTCTGACCTGGTTGTGCAGAACCTGAGTGCCGATGCCCACGTCACCCCGGACGGCATCAGCACCCAGAACGTGAATCTGAATTTGCCCGCCCTGGGAGTAGTGACGGGAAACGGAACCATCAGCCCGCAGAATGCGCTCAACTACACCATGAACGCCAAACTCAGCGGCACCGCTGCGACCGGACTGACGCAGATGGCGGGACTCGGTAACAAGAGCGGCACGATTCCCTTCTTTATTCGCGGAACCACCGCCGACCCGAAGTTCGAGCCGGACGTGAAAGGCATGCTGAAGGGTCAGTTCGCCGGCGCCAAGGAGAATCCCGCCGGGTTTGTGCAAGGCATCAGCGGGTTGTTTGGCAAGAAGAAAAAACCCTAACCACGCGATGAAGAACCGGATCGCGTGCAGCGCAATTCTGTTTGACCTGGACGGGGTACTGATCGATTCCACGCCCGCCGTCACTCGCGTGTGGGAGAAGTGGGCTGTGAAACACGGCTTTAATCCCGAGGAAGTCGTGCGCAAGGCGCACGGTCGTCCCAGCATTACGACTATTCGCGAATACCTCCCGAACGCGGACCACGAGATGGAGAACCGGATCGTGGAGCGAGCCGAGATCGAAGATCTCGAGGGCGTCGTACCTTTGCCCGGCGCGCTGGAATTGCTCCGTTCCCTGCCAAGTGGGAAGTGCGCGATCGTAACCTCCTGCACTCGACCGCTGGCGAAGGTACGGATTGCGGCAGCCGGGTTGCCGGTTCCGAAGCACATAGTCACTGCCGATGACATTCTTCATGGCAAGCCGGACCCCGAGCCATACCTTAAGGGAGCGAACACGATAGGCGCGGCCCCGCAAAACTGCCTTGTGGTTGAGGACGTTCCCGCCGGGGTTGCCTCGGGGAAAGCCGCTGGAGCGCGAGTGGTCGCAGTGCGGACCACAGCCACGGATGAAGACTTGCGTGGCGCAGGTGCGGATTGGATCGTGGATGGTTGCGGGTCGATTAGCGTCGAACACGGAGCGGGACGGGATTCGATGGTGCTGGTCGTCGATGATAAGGTTGGCGGGTAGCCCCTCCTCAGATTAGCCACGGCCTGCGCCGTGGGCTTCATTCTTGCGCCGCTTCGCGGCTTTGGAATCCCACGGAACTGTCGTGCGCTGTCCTGCGTATCACCGATCGGCGGGAAGTGGCCCGGCCGGGCGCACTTTAGAAGCACGCTTCCGCCATACTGCGGTAAACTTTTGAACGCATTCATTTGTCGGTTTGCATACATCCAGCCAGGTCGGCACGTCACACTCAGCTTTCCTTCCGCCCGCGGTGTATTTTCCCAATCTCATGCAGGAGATCAGTCATGATTATTTCAAGACTCGCGATCGTAGCCGTCCTTCTGTGTCCGGCGCTGGGAATGGCGCAGGACAGCGGTCAGCCGGCATCGTCAGCCAAAGCGGTGCCCAGCACAGAGCAAGTGCCCAAGCTGGAGCATTTTGATCCCAACATGGCGGATCGTTCGCTCGACCCCTGCCAGGACTTTTATCAATACACCTGTAGCAAATGGAATGCAGCCAATCCGATTCCACCCGACCAGGTTTACTGGGGAACGGGGAGCGGACTGCAATACTGGAATGAGAACATCCTTCGCCAGGCCCTGGAGAAAGCAGCGGCGCAAACCAGCGGCGGCAGCGATTTCGAACAAAAGATCGGCGACTACTGGGCGGCTTGCATGGACGAGGCGGGACTCGACAAAGCCGACAGCCGCGACCTGAAGCCCGAGTTGCAGCGGATCGACAAGATGAAGAACAAGTCTGAACTGGCTGATCAGGTGGCGCATATTCACATGCTCATTCCGGGAGCGTGGGAGGGCAATGACAACCAGACCGCCGCAGCCCTCCTGGGCTATGGATCACAGCAGGACTTCGACGATGCCAGCAAAGTGGTCGCTGGCATCGACCAGGGCGGGTTGGGGCTGCCGAACCGTGATTTTTATTTGAAGGACGATGAGAAATCGAAGGAAATCCTCGGCAAGTACGAGGCCCACGTCAGCAAAATGCTGGCGCTCGCCGGCGAGAGCGCGCAACAGGCTGCAGGCGACGCCAAGACCATAATCGCCATGGAAACAGCCATGGCCAAGGCACAGATGGACAACGTGGCCCGCCGTGATCCCAAGAACCTGAATAACAAAATGAGCTTCGAGCAAGTGCAGGCCCTGACCCCGTCATTCGATTGGAAGCGCTATGCGGCCGACATCAACTCTCCGCCTTCCTCCCCGCACTACGTGGTCTCGTCTCCCGAGTTCTTCAAGGGATTGGAACAACTCATTCAGCAACACTCGTTGGACGATTGGAAGGTCTACCTGCGCTGGCATGTGGTCCATGGGTCCGCACCATACTTGAGCAAGGCCTTTGTGGACGAGAACTGGGACTTCTATAGCCACACTCTTTCAGGTTCAAAGCAACAATTGCCACGCTGGCGGCGCTGCGTGCGCGCGGCCGACCGTGATTTGGGAATGGCGCTGGGACAGGCATACGTCGCGGCGGCATTTCCTCCGGAGAGCAAAGCGCGCACCGTCGCCCTGGTTCACGACGTCGAACATGCGCTCGACCAGGACATAGTCGGATTGGATTGGATGCAGGCTGCCACCAAAGAGCAAGCCAAGATCAAGCTACATGCCATCGAAGACAAGATTGGATATCCGAACCAGTGGCGCGATTACTCCTCGGTGAAGATCACTCGCACCAGTTATCTGGACAACGTCCATGCGGCGACCACCTTCGAGTTCCACCGCCAACTCGACAAGATTGGCAAGCCCGTGGATCGCACCGAATGGACGATGACCCCTCCCACCATCAACGCCTACTACAATCCGCAACTGAACACCATCAACTTCCCTGCCGGCATCCTGCAGCCTCCCTTCTTCGACGCCAGTCAGGATGACACGGCGAACTACGGGGCCATCGGCATGGTTATTGGACACGAGATCACCCACGGCTTCGACGATCAGGGACGCAAGTTCGACGCGCAAGGCAACCTGCGCGACTGGTGGACGGCCGAGGATTCCAAAGCTTACGATCAGCGCGACCAATGCATCGTGAACGAATATACCGAGCAGATTCCGGAAGCAGGGGTGAAGCAGGATGGACACCTGACTGCCGGGGAAGACACCGCGGACAATGGCGGCCTGCGCATTGCATATATGGCGCTGGTCAACAAGTTGCAGGCCGAAGGCAAATCGTTGGATGACAAAGATGCCAGCGGATGGACCGTGCGGCAGCGCTTCTTTCTGTCCTTCGCCAATTCTTGGTGCGGTCAGATTCGGCCGGAACTCATGCGCACGGTAGTGTTGACCAACCCACACTCGATCCCGAAATACCGAGTCAACAACGTGGTTTCAAACATGCCGGAATTTCAGCAGGCATTCTCCTGCAAGACAGGCACGCCAATGGTGCGGACCAACCAGTGCCGCGTATGGTGAAGTTGTAGCGCCGGCATACTGCCGGCCGGAGCTCCAGCGTCGTTCAGGCGGGTAGAGATTCTTCGACTGCGCTGAGCGATTCGCATTGCGAATCGCCCAGGTCCGCTCAGAATGACACATCGAGGAAGTCACACACGCGCCAGGTGCAAGGCGAACCATTTGCGCTCGTCAAGCCAGGTACGGTCGAGAGCCAATCCGGCGGGTTCCAACATGTTTCTGACCATGGAGAGGGTGTATTTATAGCTGTTCTCGGTGTGGATGCGCTCTCCGTGGGCAAACTTTACACGAAGGTTCAAGAGGCCCAGATTGACGGTCTGTGGGCGCAGGCTCTCTAGATAGATCTCCATCCGGGACTGGCTTGCGTTCCACAGGGCGACATGACGGAAGAAGTCGAGGTTAAACTCAGCGCCCAGTTCACGGTTGATCCGACGCAGAATGTTCTTGTTGAATTTCTCGGTGACGCCTTGTGCATCATCGTAGGCGGGCAGCAGGACGGCTGGATCTTTCGCCAAGTCCGTACCTAGAAGCAGCGCGTCGCCTGGTCTCAGTTCAGCGCGAATCTGGCTGAGCATGGCGATGGCATCTTCGGGATCGAAGTTGCCGATGCTCGATCCCAGATACAAAACCAACTTCCGCCCAGGGACATCGCGCAGAAAAGCGAACCCATGGCTGAAGTCCGCAACCACGGGACGCACCGATATTCCAGAGCATTGCAATTCCACCCGCTCGCGGGCCTCCGCAAGGGCCGCGGGAGAAATGTCCACCGGGAAGTAGGAGACGCGCAGCTGTCGCCGAGACAACGCTTGCAGCAAAGTGCACGTCTTGGCGGCAGTGCCTGAGCCCAGTTCTACCACGGCGACACCGGGCGCTGCCGCCGCGGCCATCTGATCTGCATGATCGCGCAGAATCGCCAGCTCCGTGCGCGTCAGGTAGTACTGCGGCAGATCGGTGATTTCTTCAAACAGAGCGGAACCTGCACGATCGTAAAACAGCTTGCAGGGTAGCGACTTGGGACTCTTCAGGAGTCCTTCTTCCACGTCTCCGGCCAATGGCGGCAGACTGACTAGTTCACGAAGAATCATCGGGCTAACCTGAGTCCGGAGAATTGCCACCTGGCCTGGGGTGGAAAGAAGTTGCGATAGCTGGCGCGGATGTGGCTGGCGGGCGTGGCGCAGGAACCGCCACGCAGGACCAACTGGTTGCACATGAACTTTCCGTTGTACTCGCCAATCAGGCCTGCCGCCGGTGCGAATCCCGGATACCCGACATAAGGACTTGCCGTCCATTCCCACACGTCACCAAACATCTGCTGGTGTCCGCTGGTGCGAGCGGGCTGAGGATGGAAGATACCATCATCGAGGAAAGTCCCTCGCGACGGCAGCTGGAGGGCGGCAACCTCCCACTCCTCTTCCGTGGGCAACCGCGAACCGCTCCAGCGGGCGTAAGCGTCGGCTTCGTAGTAGCTGATGTGGCAGACCGGCTCAGCCGGGTCCGCAGCTTTGAGCCCAGTTTGCTTCATTCCATTCAGAGTGAACTGCCACCAGCAATCATCGCGACGCTCCCAATACAGCGGAGCGTTCCAGCCTTGCGCGCAAACCGTGTCCCAGCCATCCGAGAGCCACAGGTCCGGGCGACGGTAACCGCCATCCTCCATGAATTCCAGGTATTCGGCATTGGTTACAGGACGCGACGCGATGCGGAATGACCGAAGCAGAACCTCGTGTCGCGGGCCTTCGTTGTCAAATGCAAAGCCGTCGCCCTGATGACCCATATGGTGAATACCACCCTCGATCTCCGTCCAGGTCAACTGAGGAGCTGAGATCCACGGGCGATGATCTGACACAGGTTCTGGCCGCAGCGGGCCTGACCAGAGTCCATGTTTGATGTCGGTCAGAATCAGCTCCTGGTGCTGCTGCTCGTGGTTCAGGCCGAGTTCGGTCAACTCGGCAACCGCGTTGCTGGCATGTTCAAGATGACCAAGCATGGCCGCATCGACGTGAGCCCGGTAAGCCTGCACATGTTCCAAACTCGGACGCGACAAAAGTCCGCGTGATCCGCGATAGGGATGGGAACCCAGTTGTTTGTAGTAGGAATTAAACAGGTACTTGAATCGAGCATCGAAGGCTTTATAGGCGGACGAGTGCGGCTCCAGAATAAACGTCTCAAAGAACCAGGTGGTGTGCGCCAGATGCCACTTCGTGGGACTGGCGTCCGGCATGGACTGCAACATCTGGTCTTCGGCAGAGAGCGCTGTCGTGATGCGTGTCGTGGTTTCGCGGATTTTCGCGAACCGCTTACGCAGAATACTGGCGGCCGAAAAGTCCGCTGGCGTTGCAAGAGTCGCAGTCATAATCTGCCCCCTGATAATATCGCGCGTAACGCGGATGTTCCGGCCCGAGGTACAACATCGTACTATTGATGCGTCGAATAGTGAATTCGATGTGGGAAATCTGACGATTTGCAGCTAACCGCCTGTACCTTAAAGACTTTGACTCGGCCGCCATGAGAGTCCCTACCCAGAGTTCTGTCCCCTCCGTTCATTGCTGATCCGAGTTATCGCTGTGCCCAATGTCGCACAGGGCGCGGTGATTGCGGTCACTGCCGGAGGTGTCCAAGGGGCGTATGAGTGATTATGGCGGAATCCATGGACCCGCGAAACCGTCAGGAGGTGTGTCATGCAAGCCGTCCCGGCAACCGTTCGGATCACTCTCAGTAACGTTCTGTTCGCAACTGACTTTTCCGAGGTGTCGAAGGCTGCTTTGCCCTTTGCCACGCAGCTGGCACAGCGGTATGGCGGCAAGGTTTTTGTGGCCCACGTGATGCCGCCGTATGAGCCCTACCTGAGCGTGCCTTTGGAACCCGTGCCGGTGGATCTCGACCGGTTCTGGCAGCGGGAGCAGCAAAACCTGACGGAGTTGGCCGCAGCCAGCTGGTTTGGAGATGTCCCTCACGAAGAGATCCTGCAACGCGGGGACCTATGGCCGACGATCGCCGACATCATTCAGCGGAAGAAGATCGATGTGGTGGTTGCCGGCACGCACGGACACCGCGGCTTGAAGAAGGTCGTGCTCGGGTCGTCGGCGGAAAAGATCTACCGGCATGCCCAGTGTCCGGTGCTGACTGTGGGGCCAGAGGTGGCCGAGCGCTGCCAGGAAGGCTGGGACCTGAAGCAAATTGTGTTCGCCACTGACTTCTCGGAAACCTCGCTGCAGGCTCTGCCCTACGCGCTGTCCCTGGCGGAGGAGAACCAAGCCACGCTCGCGTTTCTGCATGTCGTCTCCCTCGTCCCCGTCGATCAAGACAAGGACTCCGTGAAGCGGAACACCCGGGAACAACTGGAAAAGCTGATGCCAGCCGAACCCTGGTGCAACCCCGAATTTGTCGTGGGCTTCGACTTCCCGGCACAGGGAATCTTGCGGGTCGCTCGGGAGAGAAACGCAGACTTGATCGTCATGGGGGTCAAGAAGCCGACTGGAGTGGCCCAGACACTGCACCTTCCTTGGTCCACTGCGGCTGAGGTGGTCAGCGGTGCACCGTGCCCGGTGCTGACAGTGCGCGGCTAGATCTTTCCGCGATTGCGAGGTGCCGAACCAGTGGGTGACCTTGCGGGATTCGACCGCGCCCTGAAAGCTAGCCTAAGTACCTTATTTACAATTTGTTACATGGATGACCAACGGGCCATCCCTTGGCACGGTGGAGCCATTCCCAGGTCTAACGACGGGGCGTAGGATGACAGTGCTCGGATAAGCCGAGGGCCTTCTATGCATCTGGAAATGGTCGAAAACGATCTCCTGGTCACGCTGGCTCACTACTACGAGCAGGACCCCAACCAATTTGTTGCCTTGCCCAAGCCCACGCTCGACTCCTCTTCGGCGCGCATGGCAGTTGCCGAGTTAAGAAACGAAGGCTACGTCGAGGAGCAAGTGCGGGGTGTGATTCGGCTTACACCGCGCGGTTATAAGGCCTACAAAAGCTAGCCGCCCACCCCCACAATCACCGCCGCGACAAGTACATTCTTGCCACCTCGCCGGCGATCTCGCCAGGATCCGCACCGTCCAAGTTGGTAAGCACTACCACCGTCAGCTGGTCATCCACATAGCGAGAGATGTGCGCTTCGAAGCCCTGCCACGAGCCGTCGTGTCCGACAACGCGATGGCCATTCTTGGTCTCGATGGACCAGCCGAAGCCATAATTTCCCGAGTTCGGCTGGCCATTGGTGAGTTTGCCGACGGTCCACATTTGCTCAAGGGTGGAGCGCCTGAGGAGCTTCTCTGTGTGTAGGGCGGCGTCCCACTTGGCCAAGTCCAGGATTGAAAAATAAAGACTGCCATCGGCGGTGGTGTTCAGACTGGGTGAAACCCACTGCTGGTTCTTCAGTTCTCCTTTCACCAGGCGGTATCCTGCAGCGCGATTGGGAACGATGTCAGCTTCGCTGATGATTCTGGTGGTGTTCATGCCCAGGGGCTGGAAGATTCGTTCCCGGAGGAAGTCGCCGTAGAACTTGCCCGTGACCTGGTGAATGATAATGCCGAGGGTCAAATATCCGAGATTGCTGTAACTCCACTTGGTTCCGGGGGTGAAGGCCAGAGGAATACCCTCGACGATCTTGAGCAAGTCGACTTCGGTGTAGTCTTTGCGGAAATTGAAATCTTTGGGATAGTCGGTGAAGCCAGCGGTGTGGCTGAGCAGTTCTCGGATGGTCACCCGCCTCCAGGCCACTGGCGCGTCCTTGAAGTAGGCGGTAATGGGATCGTCCAGCTTGATCCTGCCCTCTTCCACCAGCATCATCACCGCGGTCGCGGTGAATTGTTTGCCGAGCGAACCGGATTGGAAGATGGTCTCCGGTTTGACGGGGACCTGGAGCTCGACATTGGCCAGGCCATAGCCTTGCGCGCGCACAATCTTGCCTTCGCGTGCCACCAGCAAAGAGAGACCCGGGATATGCTGTCGGTGCATCTCGGACCGGATGTAATCGTCAATCGGCGCAGGCTGAGACGTCTGCGCAGCAGCGCACGACACAAACAGAAGGAACAAAGGCAAGCAGGCAGACTTCATCACGGTATGGTAGCAACTTCTCAGAGTGTGCAAGTTGAGCTCAGATCTGCTGCGTCTTCCAACGCCCTCGTTTGAACAAGACTGCGCTGGCCGCAGCGATCGCGGCTTCTGCAACTACGATGGAGAAATAGACTCCGTTCGAGTGCAGTTGCATCGGAACCGCCAGCCAGTAGGCCAGAGGAATCTCCAGCAGCCAGAATCCGAACAAGTTGACGATGGTCGGGGTAATCGTGTCGCCCGCACCATTGAACGCTTGCAGCATCACCATGCCATAGGCATACCCGACGTTCCCGTAGCTGATGATGCGCAGGCAAGCTGCGCCCAGCGGCACGACGTCCGGATCATGCGTGAACAGCCGGATAATCGGCTCCGCCACTATTACGAAAAACACCCCCACGGATCCGAGGAACAACATGTTGTAGAGGCCCGTCTTCCAAACTGCGGACTCGGCGCGCTCGGGCTTCTTGGCTCCAAGGTTCTGCCCGACCAGGGTGGCCGCGGCATTGGCCAGCCCCCACGACGGCAAGATCAAGAAGACGACGATGCGAATCGCGATGGTGTAGCCGGCTAGCGCAGCCGCGCCAAACACGCTCACGATACGCACCAGACCAATCCAGCTGGTGTGGGCGATGGCAAACTGCAGGATGCCTGTCAATGACACGCGAAGCAGTTTCAGCAGGACGCTCAGATTCACCCGAATCTGCCCGGTGAGAATACGAATGCGCTCCGTCCCGTGCAGCAGGCGATAGAACTGGTAGGCCACGCCGATGCTTCTCCCGGTAAATGTGGCCAGCGCTGCGCCGGTGACACCCAGACGCGGGAACGGCCACAGGCCAAAGATCAGACACGGATCGAGGATCAGGTTGATGATGTTGGAGACCCACAACAGACGCATGGCGATGGCCGCGTCCCCCGCACCACGGAAGATCGCATTGTTCAGAAACAGCATGAGCACAACGCCTCCGCCGCCCAGGGCAATCCGTGTATAACCGGCCCCCATGGAGACGATCTCCGGCGAAGCACCCATGAGGCGCAGCAGCTCTGGAGCCCAGAACAGGCACGGAATACCGATGACGACCGAGGTTGCCAGACCAAGAACGATCGCCTGGATGGCGGCCACAGCAGCTCCCTCCGGGTCTTTTTCTCCTATGCGCCGGGCCACCATGGCGGTCGTGGACAGGCTCAGACCCATACCGACTGCGAAGACCAGGCTCAGCAGCGATTCCGTGATTCCAACCGTTGCCACCGCGTTGGCTCCGAGCCTCCCGACCCAGAACACGTCCACCACCGCAAACAGCGACTCCAGCACCATCTCGAGGACCATGGGCACGGCAAGCAGCAGGATGGCCCGGTTCAGACTGCCTTCGGTGTAATCCTGGTGGGAGCCGCGGACCGCCTCTCGCAGG
>Ga0335084_10006163_pt1 | contig 11907 bp, 10 predicted proteins | sample Lox_Sample_44_FD_206721 | JGI IMG/M metagenome (GOLD analysis project Ga0335084, IMG submission 206721) | Soil microbial communities from Loxahatchee National Wildlife Refuge, Florida, United States - Lox_Sample_4.4 | ecosystem: Environmental > Terrestrial > Soil > Wetlands | place: USA...
CACAAGAGTTACGGTCCGCGTGTTATTTACGAAGGGTTCAATCTCACGATTCGCCGTGGAGAACGCTGGGCTGTCATGGGGAGAAACGGCGCTGGCAAGACCACGCTGCTCAAGATGATTGCCGGAGCCAGTGCTCCTGATGCCGGGAATGTGAGGCTCGGTGCGAGCCTGTATATGGGCTACTTTGCGCAACAATCGCTGGACGTGTTGAATCCCGACCTCACCGTCATCGAACAGCTGCAACAAGATTTTCCCCATGACAGTCTCGGGTCGTTGAAGACCCTGGCGGGAGCATTTCAATTCTCCGGCGAAGACACCGATAAGAAGATCCGCTCACTCTCTGGCGGAGAAAAGTCACGACTGGCAATCGCGCGGATGCTCTACAACCCGCCAAACTTCCTTGTGCTCGACGAACCGACGAACCACCTGGATCTTGGGACCAAGGAGATGCTGGTGGATGCCCTCAAAGACTTTGAAGGCACCATGATCTTCGTATCGCATGACCGCATGTTTCTACGCGGTCTCGGCTCGCGTGTGTTAGAACTGGGCGGCGAGAGCGGGACGGACCGCCATCCCACTGTTTATCCAGGATCGTACGTTGAGTACGTGCAGAAGCTTGGACATGAGGCGCCTGGGATCTATTCATAGAGCTTGCGGGTATCTGTGCACGACTGGGCAGTCGCATTATCGAAGCCTTCGTCTCGCCGAGAGATATGTGACAGAGAAGATGAACCACGAAGTCAACACTGACGGAACGAACGGAGACTCTCGCAGAGGAGCCGCCGCCTACACGCCTGCGACGTTGGCGTTGTATGACTTGGCGGTCTTACGGTTTTCCAATTCTTTTGTCTGGCAATGTCCTTCGCATCTGCTCTTGGATTCCTACAACCAGCATATTTCTGAGAAGCACCTGGATGTCGGTGTGGGAACTGGTTACTTTCTTGACAAGTGCCGGTTCCCGTCGGCAGCGCCGCAGATTGCTCTGCTCGACTTAAATCCAAATAGCCTCGCGAAATCAGCAAAGCGCCTGCGTCGCTACAATCCGTCCTGTTATTGGGGCGACGCTCTGCACCGCATCGATATCGGCATGTCTGATTTCGATTCCATCTCGCTGAACTATCTCTTGCACTGCCTCCCGGGTAATTTAGCGAGCAAGAGCGTTGTATTTGAGAACGTGCGGCCTTTGTTGAGAGATGGTGGCGTACTATTCGGCTCTACGATCCTGGGCGAAGGCGTGCCGCACAACCCACTGGCCAAGCACCTGATGAAGATTTATAACGCGAAAGGAATTTTCAGCAATTTGTCGGACCGCCAGTCTGATCTTGAGGCAGGTCTGAAGGCACATTTCGATGAACACACAATAAGTATTGTGGGGTCTGTAGCGCTGTTCAGCGCCAGAAGACGAATGGCTCGACTTTTTGGGGAACAGACGGGGACTTGGTGAAGGTCGCCACCTTCAACATCAATAACATTAATAAGCGGCTCGACAATCTCTTGGATTGGCTAGCGAAGGCTGAACCGGATGTAGTTAGTCTCCAAGAACTCAAGGCAGAGCAAGAAGCCTTTCCCGTGAAAGCCCTTCGGACTCTCGGGTACGAAGCAGTTTGGCAAGGGGAACGCTCCTGGAACGGCGTGGCCATCCTCGCGCGAAACCATGTTCCAGTACTGACCTGCACAAGCTTGCCGGGAAATCCTGAAGATCACCAAGCACGCTACATCGAAGCGGCAGTTCAGGGAGTCCTGGTCACATCCATCTACCTCCCGAATGGGAATCCGCAGCCTGGGCCCAAATTCCGTTACAAGTTGGCTTGGTTTGAGCGCCTAATTACCCACGCCGCCGAACTCATGGCGAGCGGTGCACCCGTAGTGCTGGCCGGTGACTACAACGTCGTGCCAACTCCGCAAGACATCTATCCGACTCGATCGTTGGACAACAACGCGTTAATCCAACCCGAGAGCCGCCAGGCCTTCGCGCGTTTGCTGGCTCAGGGCTGGACTGACGCCTTGAGGAAGCTACATCCAGAAGGGCCGCTCTGGACATTCTGGGATTACAAATTTGAACGATGGCAGAAGGACAAAGGCATGCGACTCGATCACTTTCTGCTTTCGCCGAATCTTTCAGATCGCCTGGTTGATGGCGGTGTTGACCGATGGGCGCGTGGGCAAGAGAATGCGAGCGATCATGCGCCAGCATGGATCATGCTCGATATCTAGTCATGTCCTCGTTATAGATTTACTCGGATAAACGGCACAGGGTGCGCGAGCATCGTATAGCGGCTGGTGCCTCAGGCTTCCAAGCTGATGACGCGAGTTCGACTCTCGCTGCTCGCTCCAGTTTTCCGAGTTCAGGCGGAAGTCGTCTAGCGGCCAAGGCAGGCCGTCGCCAACCTCGAGAGCGCGGGTTCGAGGCTGCGTGCCAGCTCCATTTCTTGCTGGTCTAGCACAGTGGCAGTGCAGAGAGCTTGTACCTCTCCGCCGAGTGTTCGATTCACTCGACCAGCTCCAGATGTTTTGGGGCGGGATTGGCCGAATGGCTTAGGCACTGGATTATGGCTCCAGTCACGAGAGTTCGATTCTCTCATCTGGCCCCAAAGGGCGGTTCGCATAAGGGGATTACCCACGGCCTGCGCCCGTGAGATGCGAGTTCAACTCTCGCACCGTCCACCAAGCTTTGGCTCGTGAACTCGACGGAAGAGTGCTGGTTTGAAAAGCCAGTGGACACGGTTCAATTCCGTGACGAGCCACCAATGTCCGGGTATAGGGTAGCGGCCACGCACATGTCTTAGGAACATGTCCACGCAGGTTCGACTCCTGCCACACGGACCACTTCTTTTCGCGCTCTGCATTTTGTTGGCTGGCGTTCTTCTGGAGAGGTCGAGTTATTAAGATCTAATGCGCTCGCGTACACCTTGGCCCGCCGCACGCTGCGATCGCAATGAATCGATGGGAGAAGGCTCCGAACTCATGAGCCGTTTACGCATGCGTAGTGGCTGCGGCGGCATTCGCTGCCGGGGCGGGGATAGCTCGCTGTTTACGGAGCGCTTCGTGAAAGGCTTCTGGCGTGAGAGACTCGCCGTAGAACAGTTGAAGCAAGGGATCGTCAATCTCGGCCACAGACCGATCCGGCCGGGATGTTTCCGTTTCTAGTCCGTCTGGTTGTACCAAGAGGTCGGGCGACAAGGAGCGATTTTCTGTCAGGACTCCGACGAATTTTTCAAGCGCGGCACGATGTTCTGGAGTGTGCTGGGTGAACTCCACACCCATGCCTTGGTCGGGGTGCATCACTCGAACAACGCCCTGTACTTGTACTTCCACTCCTCCTGCTCGCATCGACAGCGTTACCCGGCTAGACGCGGGAAATGGAGAGGAGATGTCCAGGTAGCAACCGCCCAAGCTGAGATCCGTCAGTTGGCAGCGAATCGGTGGATCGTCCTGTTCTGCGTCGGAGGAGTTCTGCTTCAGCCAATCGCGCAGGATCCGCGTCGCTTCCGAAGTTGTTTGCACAAACCGCAGGCCCGCTTGTGACTTCGATCCCTCCCATGCGAACTCCGCAGGAATTTCGAGCATGGTGGAAGTACCTGGAAGCGTGAAGGCAATCTGCCAGCGTCCATTGGGACGCCGCCGGTTTGGCATTGTCACTGCCATGCCGCCTTCACTCAGATCGACGGTGGTTACTTTCATATTGCCGCCGGCCTCCGAGCTTCGCATGACCACCGGAATTTCTACCACGACGCGGGCATTGCGCCGCCGTTCGCTCTTCATGAGCGCCCGCGCCGCACGAAAGCTGGACTTGGCGCGTTCGCTGGATACCGGTTTGTAGAGCACAAAGTGCGCCCCGATGTCGAATACGCCCTTCAATCCGACGATCGGTTCAACGATCGCAACAGCAACAGCCTGCTTATTACAGGGCGCCGTTCGGGCGCTGCGCAAAACTTCATTGGCCCCGTCGTCAGAAAGGTCTGCGATGATGGCCTCGAATCGCTGTCGCGTCAGCCTGCGGAGCGCGGCATCCGAGTTCAGACACAGTTCCACTTCGATCTCGAGATCGCCCAGCACGCGGCGCAGCACTCGCACGATCTTTTCGTCCGAACACAGCAACAGGGATTTCAAGCTCATGGAGGTGACCACCGGGCCCCCAGGTGATCCCTTCAGGGTGCGCACACTGAGTCCCTCATTGCACTCTATGTCGATCGTCCTACCCGATCAATGTCTCTAGTTCCCGACCTGGTTACGGCCGTAATCAGCAGGAATTTGCGAACTCGGCGCGTCTTCTTTCTATAGGCTGAACTGTAAAGGCGGTAATCTCTCCACCAGGCTGCATGGACCTGTTCTGCCCACTCTCGCAAGAACTTGTAATATTATTACTTTCAATGGCTTAGACAGATTTAGCTCCGCGCCAGGAGCATACAATTGTGTTGACTTTTTCGGCAATTTGGCCCTAAGATACTTAGTCTCCAAGCCAGCTTTAAGGTTCTATGGGTGGCGTGCAGGATATTGTTTTGTCTGCACGAGCTGTCATTTCGCAGAATCCCCAAATGGCATTGGGGAATCTTATATTTAAGACCGTTTTTAGCAGTTTCATCCCCCTGAGTGGAAAGGCATTCGTTCATGGCTAAGCGACGCGGAAATCCAAATTGGGGCAAGCCCGAACCGATCGGGCCGATTACCCCCACCATCACCGAGTTTGAGCAGGTTGTACGTGAGTACAAGCTGTCGCCGGACCAGTATTTGCGGTCGACTCGCTTGCGCGAGTGGGCTCGCCGAAACAAAAATTCGAAATATATCCCAGAGCCCTTGCTGGAAGCCTGGGGCTTTGAGATCGAGTCCACTTTGTAACGTTCTCGCGTACCTGGAATCGCTGAGGGTCGCTCCCGGAGCGGCCCTTTCTCTTTGTGCAGTTGTCGTCGGCACGATTCTCTGATACCCAAGTGAGCGGAGACTTGTCACGACTACGGCCAACCGCGACTTATGCTCGATGTTCTGAAAATTCCACCGGCTGAACTCTTCGCCTTGCTTGCTGCAGTCGGATTCGCCGCAGGCCTGAACCTTTACGCGACGGTCGCCGCTCTCGGTCTGCTGGCACGTTTTGGTCACCTGCCTTTACCAGCGGGACTGCAGATTCTCCAAGGATGGCCGGTCATTATCGCGAGCACCGCATTGTTCGGAATCGAGTTTTTTGCCGACAAGGTGCCGGCTTTTGATCTGATCTGGAATGCGCTGCACACGTTCGTCCGCGCCCCGGTGGCTGGATTGTTGGCCTGGCGGGCAACCAGTCAACTGAGCCCCGAGCATCAACTGTTGGCGGCGCTGGTGGGAGCTGGCGTCGCGTTTGTCGCGCACAGTGGCAAGACGGCCGCACGGGCTGCAGTTACACCCTCTCCTGAACCTGTCTCCAATATCACTTTCAGCCTGGGAGAAGACATTATCGCCGTAGGACTGACCTGGCTTGCGACCAGGCATCCCTACGTGGCCGGCGCTCTCGCAATTACATTTGTCGTCATCATCGTCGTTTTGGCACGACTCGTGATCCGAGCTATGCGCGCGCTATTCTATGGTGCCGAGCTAGAGCTGCATCGTAAATAAAGGCGGGGCCGCCTTGAGGTTCGAGCTTTCTGGAGTCTACTTCCCTGCTGGTCCTGCTGTTCAAATCCTTAGAAAATTTTTGATACGCTCTAGTTCCGCCGCCAATCCAATCTGAAATGCGCGCTCGCGCGGCGCGGAATCGACGAAACCGAGGTCAGACTTCAACTCGCCATCCTTGACCGCCAGATTTCCCCATCCGATCACGCAATCACGCCACAATAGCGGCATGGCATAGTAACCACGGATTCGTTTGGCCTGAGGCGTGTAAGCTTCAAACCGATAAGTCCATCCCCACAGCTTTTCAAAGCGCCAGCGGTCCCAGGCTACCGGATCGAATGGAGCCAGGAGTCGGACCGAGTCATCTGGTCCGTTACCGCGAAGCTTCCACTCTCGCGGCCAGTACCAGTCCGTGCCATCGATTTGAGCGTGCGCCAGCTTTTCTCTTGCCCGCCGAATGGCGTCCGTAATTCCCTGCTCCCACTGCGGGGCGGCATAGCGCAACCGCCGGAGCAGGAACCGAAGACTGGCCAATGGTAGCGGAGCATATATGCGAATCGCCACATCGGCCAACCCATCGATTCGTTTCTCGCATTCAGACTCACTCATCGCAACCGCGGCATGTTCATGCACTGCATACAAGCGAACCCCAGCCTCGCGCCGCACAACGCGCAGCAATCCCTGATAGTGCATCGCATCCAGCAGATGGGTCGTCGCGTTGGACGATCCTCCCCAATAATTCTTGACCTTGCCATGAGCAAAATAATCGTCAACTTCACGAGGGTGGACGGTTCCATGTTCGCGTACAAAGTCGAGCAGAAGCTGAGCCTTCTTTCTTCGTGCTGCAGGCCAGGGCAAGCAACCGGCGGCGGGCACTCCACTGTCGGATCGAGGATGCATCAACGCCTGCAGTTCGCGCGTGACGAATCCGTAATTGATGAAGAAATCCTCTTCGACACCCAGTTTGGAGTATCGCTGCTCAAGATCTCCCGCACGATAATTTATTACGCGATGCCGCAGTATCAGATCCTGCGCCCGGGCTGGCGCGCGTATCGGGTCGGCCTGCACAAACTGCATCCGCGCGAGTGCACGTTTCAGCGTTGTGGGTGGAAACAGGCTTTGCGAAACCGTGAGCCGCTGGAGATCCTTCAGCGTGACCGCCATGCTAAAGATCTTACCGAACTCCCGCGATGGAACTGTTGAACAAAACTGCGGAGCCAAAAGCAGGACACGGATCTAGGCGCGATCTCTAGTCCGCGGGCTGGAAATAGGCTTTTCTGGCGAATACTCGGAGACTTTTGGTATTGGAGCCGTCGGTCAGCGCGACTTTGACCTTGTGCCACTTCCCATCTCGGCCCGGCCGGGTTGGATAGTAGCCAAGGACATATTGGTCCCGAAGTTCGCGGCTGATTTGTCGTACGGCGCCCAGAATTTCGGCCCGATCGCGGACGGAAATCATCCTGCCGCCTGAAACTGATGTCAGATCGTTCAATTCGAATGGGCCCAAGCGTTCTTCTTTCCGCGTAGAGAAGGGATCGTAAATCCCGATGGCGTACATTTGAACCCCGGCTTCCTTCAGCTTGGACTTCAGTTCCTGCTCGCTGATACGGCTATGGTTGTCGCCACCATCACTGATCACCACCAACGCTTTCCGCTGAAAGGGCGCATTGCGCAAGTGATTCAGCGCAACCATCATTGTGTCCCATAGCGCCGTTTGACCTTCGGGCTGAAGGCATTCGAGCGAGCGCTGGAAATCGTCAAGGGGTTCGCCCGGCGCGACCTCCACTCTTGGCCGATTACCCACGGCGATGACGTGGAATTCGTCATGCGCGTTGGAGGTATCGATCAACTCCGATGCCGCAAGTTTCACGTCTTCGAAACGGCGTGCCATACTCGCGCTGGAATCCAGGACGACCGCCAAAGCGATTGGTTCGTCCTCATTCGAGAAATAGCGGATCGTCTGTGAGGCCTTGTCTTCGATCACACGGAATTGGTCAGACGATAATCCACTGACCGATCGCTGGGAGCGATCGAGCACCGTGACAGGCACAATTACCAAATCAACATTCTTGCGAACTTGAATCGTAGATTTATCAATTTCGGCAGGTAACACCCTTCGCTCATATGCGGGTAGGGATTGTCCCACGCTGCGAGGGCCAGCAAACAAGGCGATGCATACACTCAACAACTTGATGGCCTTGACGCGTTCTGTAGCAAAAAGTCGCACGTGCTGCTCCGGCTTTCTCTGAGTGTAGGAGAGGATCCATGAAAAAGGCACGACTCAGCAATAGATGGGATTACTGAAGTGCGACCTCGGTTACACCTGCCCGGACATATTTATGAATTCTTGACCGTCTCTTTACGACGTCCTTACGCATCGTTTGATCAGATATACAAGGGCTAATGCGGGCTGGCAGGGATTCCTTTCCTCTCCTCTCCAGAGCGCAGATGCTGTCTCCGTTATCACTCGAAGGGCGGGGTTTCGCAAATGACAAGAAACAAAGTTAGGCTTCCATTACCTTCCGTGGTAATCATTCTCAGTATTGGACTTGTTGGGGTGAGTCTCTGCGATGCCCAGACCACAGCGGCTGTCTTGCCTGCGCAACACCTGTTCGCAGACCCGGCCGATCCCGCGAGCGCGAGCCATGGGACGACGCCCAACGTCGAGCCTCCTGCTGCATCCCCGGACCCCGAAATCTCTCCCGCAGTCGCCCGCGAACTCGCCGCGATGAAAGCCGAGATTGAGGCCCTGAGGGCGGAGTTGAATAATCGAGATGGGGCGACTCCGGCTATCGTTAACGCGCCAGCAGCTGTTGTAAACGCGCCTGTATCGGTATCTTCCGGAACTGAGAGCCCTGCGCAAGCAGACGCAGCAATTGAGAAACCCAAGCCGGCAGAACCGTTCGCCTACGCCGACTGGACATGGCTGAACGGCACGCCTCGCAATAAAGATGTCGTGTGGGATTCGGAATTCTTCACGCCCGAAATCCGTCTTGATGCCCACTATGTGATGGACTTCGATCATCCGAAAGATGACACAATGGGTGGTTCAACCGAGGTCTTCCGCTCCAACGAATTCGAGATCGAACAAATCAGTCTTGGCGGGAATTTCCACTGGAAGAATGTCAACGCTCGTCTCCTCACCATGAATGGAATGTTCGGAGTAACCACACCGCGAAATGACGCCAGCCCTGGGCGCGGTCAGTGGGACCTGCGTGGCGCGTACAAATACTTCTCCGAAGCCAACGCCGGATATCACTTCGATGTAAACCACGGAAGGTCCGTCGAGAGCCAAGGTCATGCTGGTCGGCGAGCAGCCGGGAGATCAGGAAGATCGTGTGGGTCGCCCATTTGTCGGACTAGCGGGCAAGATTCTTGACCGCGCGCTGAGTGAAGCCGGGATCGACCGGTCGGAGGTATATGTCACCAACGTGGTTAAACACTTCAAATGGGAGCCGCGCGGCAAGCGACGAATCCACAAGAAGCCACGCTATTCCGAGATTCACTCCTGCCGACCATGGCTCGATGCCGAGTTGAAAGCCGTAAGGCCCAGAGTCTTAGTCTGCCTCGGTGCAAGCGCGGCGCAGGCATTATTAGGAACAGATTTTCGTGTATCGCGAGATCGCGGAAAAGTGATTGAATCTTCACTCGGTCCACGAGTGATTGCTACAGTTCATCCATCATCCATTCTTCGCGCGCAAGACGACGACTCCCGCCATGCGCAATTTGATGCATTCGTGAAGGACTTACGCGTTGTCGCCGGGCTGGTGAGAGAGGACAAGTCGGCACTTCGTTCTCATAAAGCCGCGCAGCTAAACAAGTCACCCAAATCATCTATTCAACGATCTTCAACTGAACAGGCGACGTCTCCGCAGAATTCGTACCGATCATGATGTCCACCGGCCACGGCTCAACTGTGCGCTTCATCTGTTCATTCATGATCGAAAGCTGATCTGGGCCTACATCAAAACTGATCGTCGCTGACCCTCCCGCTTCAAGATGTACCCGCTTAAAGCCGCGTAACGCGATGACTGGCTGGACCACGCTGCTGACGGTGTGATGGATATACATCTGGACGACTTGGTCTCCTGCTCGCGATCCGGAGTTAGAGATTTTCACTGAGACTTTGGCGGTCTGACTCGCGGAGATCTGCTCGCGATCAAGAGTAGGCGCACTCACTGTAAACGTCGTATAGCTCAACCCATAGCCAAACGGAAAGAGTGGAGAGTTGTCGCGAAAGACATAGCCGCGGCGTGCCGCCGGTGTCTTGTAGTAATACACCGGAAGCTGGCCAACGTTCCGTGCAATCGTCACAGGAAGATGTCCCGAAGGATTCACATCACCGAACAGCACTCCTGCGATGGCATTGCCAGTCTCCTGTCCTAGATACCAGCCCTCCAGGACCGCAGGGACGTCCGCAGCCAATGGTTCAATCGCATAGGCTTTACCATTGAGCAGCACAGCAACAGTCGGCTTGCCTAGTTTAACGATCTCATGTACGAGTTCGTTCTGGCGTCCGGGGAGTTCAAGTGTGTCTGAGTCTCCATAAGACGGCTTACCCATGCCGATGTTCCCAATCGACTCTCGTGAAACTGTCTCGTTACCGCCCAGTGCAAGCACGATCACATCAGCCGACTTTGCAGTCTCGATCGCTTCCAGCATCAATTTCTGATCGGCGTCTTCCTTTGGAGCTTCGTACGGCATGATTGAATTCAGATTAGGAGCAGTGTCGGGTTCCGAGATCTTGCATCCCTCCGCGTAAGCAACTTTTACGCCAGCGCCGAGCCTGTTCTGAATCCCCTCAGCGACGGACACATAATAAGGAGGTAGACCGCTATACGTGCCGAGCCGTTCTTTCTTCCCGTTGGGGCCAATGACCGCCAGCGTCTTGATCTTCGAGGGGTCCAGTGGCAGCACATTTCCTTTGTTCTGCAAAAGAACGATAGCTTCGTCCGCAACTTTGCGCGCGAGTTTGGCATGCTCTTTACTGCCGACTTCAGTCGCGGCGCGTTCTTCATCCGCGTAGGGACGCTCGAACAAGCCGGCGCGGAACTTCGCGGAGAGCACACGTCCGACCGCTTCATCGAGCTCTTTTTCCGACAGCTTGCCATCTTTCACAGCAGCTACGAGTGATGGATAACCGGCAGGAGTAGGGAGTTCCATATCCAACCCGGACTTGAAGGCCAGCAGCCCTGCAGCCGCAGGATTGGGCGCCACATGCTGCAGACTGGCTAGCTGTTCAACAGCCGTGTAATCCGACACAGTCAATCCAGTAAAACCCCATTCCTTTCGCAGGATGTCTTGCAGAAGCCAGGTGTTCACATGCGAAGGTATGCCTCCATTGTTTTCGTTGTAAGAGGGCATCACAGCCTCGACGTGGGCATTCTTCACGACTTGTTCGAAGGGATAAAGGAAGACGCTCCGCATCGTGCGCTCAGAAAAATCGCTGGGCCCCACGTTCGTACCGTTCTCAGGCTGCCCGTGGACGAAGTGTTTTAGCGTGGCATAGACATGATTTGCGTCCAGTGGATCGCTCGAGCTCTTCAATCCTTGTAGACCTTTCACGGCGGCGACACCCAACTGAGCAGTGAGGTACGGATCCTCGGAATACATCTCCTCCACGCGCCCATAGCGAGGATCACGGCTCAGATCCAACACGGGAGCCAAGACGAGTGCGTTCCCGATGGCACGGACCTCGCCCGCAACTGTCGAAAACATCGTCTGAAGCAACTCCGGGTCCCAGGTGCTTCCCAGACCCACGGCCGCGGGAAATGAAGTAGCTCCCGTCGTAACCGCACCGTGAAGTGCCTCGCCGTGGAACATAATCGGAATGCCGAGCCGAGTATTCTTCATGACCCACGACTGCAGAAGATTCCTATGCTGCGCGCTGAGACGCGGATTGTGTGGACCACCGGTTCCAAGAAATTCATCAAGAAACGCATAGGTGCCAAGTCCATTTCCGGCGATCTTCTTGGCGATGGCTTCATTCACATGGTCGCCCTCAACGGGAGATGGAATCTGAAAAGTTCCAAACGGAGGCAGAGTCCAGGCGCTCTCCAACTGTGCGACTTTTTCGTCCACAGTCATGCGGCTCAGCAGGTCGCGCACCCGATCCTGAGTCGGTGCTTTCGGATCCTTATATATAGCTTTCGAATCGGCCTGGGCCCAACCGGCGTTTTGAAGCATTGCGAGTACGCAAACCAAACATAGGAGTGCCTTCTTCATGAAATTCCTCCTCGTGCGACTGCATGCTAGAGTGACCCCGCATCATAAGCCATCGACAATGTGGTCTGCTACATTTTCCGAACAAAACTAGGGCTCTCGTTT
>Ga0335084_10006164_pt1 | contig 11906 bp, 9 predicted proteins | sample Lox_Sample_44_FD_206721 | JGI IMG/M metagenome (GOLD analysis project Ga0335084, IMG submission 206721) | Soil microbial communities from Loxahatchee National Wildlife Refuge, Florida, United States - Lox_Sample_4.4 | ecosystem: Environmental > Terrestrial > Soil > Wetlands | place: USA: Florida...
CATTCGACTGGTACGCGGCGGTGAGGAGCGCCTGGACGCAGAATCGCGAGAACCGCGTGCACGACCAGGCGGCCGCGCCGGTGAAGCCGGGGGCGACCCCCGACGAGGATCTCTATGACGTCGACGAGTGAGGGACCGCGGCGGCGCGTGCTGCTCGGCGCCGTGGCGGCGCTCGTCGCGGTGGTGTCCATCGCGGCGCTCGCGTCCGCCGCGGAGCCGCCGCGCACGGTGATCCAGCGCACGATCGACGAGGTGCTCGCGGTCCTGCGCGACAAGAGCCGCAATCAAGACCAGCGCCGCAAGGACCTCGAGGTGATCGCGCGCGACCGCTTCGACTTCGTGACCATGTCGAAGCTCGTGATGGCCACGAACTGGAAGAAGCTCTCGCCGGAGCAGCAGACCGAGTTCGTCGAGCAGTTCACGCGCTTCCTCGCCAACGACTACGGCGCCCGCATCGATCGCTACCACCAGGAGGAGGTGCAGATCACCGGCGAGCAGCCCGAGGCGCGCGGCGACCAGACGATCAAGACGAAGATCGTAGGCGGCGACAACGACGGCGCGCTCGTCGACTACCGCCTGCGCCAGAAGGACGGGAACGGCAACTGGCTCATCATCGACGTGGTGGTCGAGGGGATCAGCCTGGTCGCGAACTACCGAGACCAGTTCCGCGAGGTCGCGAACCAGGGCGGCCCCGTCATCGTGATCGAGAAGCTGAAGCAGAAGAACGCCAACCCGTCGTCCCCCGTGCCCGAGCTCGAGCCGCCGAAGAAGGAAGCTCCGAAGAAGAGCTAGGAGGCCGACTCGAGAGTCGGCTGACGCGCAGCGAGGCGAAGCCGAGCGAAGGCCCGGCAGAGTCAGGCGCGCCCTCTCGATTCTCCCGTCGCGAGCGCGCGCGCGATCAGGTGGGCGACGCGCAGGGCCTCCGGCAGCGAGCCCTTGCGGCGCGTCCGCTCGAGCAGCGCGAAGGCCTCCTCGCGGCCGAGCCCCGAGATGCCGACGTGGAGATCGTCGAACGGGACCGGCGCCGACGCGCGCTCGAGCAGCGCGATACGCGGCGCGAGGCCGGCGGCGAGCAGCGCGTCGCGCAGGCCGTCGTCGCGCGGCGGACGGCGGTTCAGCACGAGGACCGGAAGGCCGAGCCGCAGCGAGAGCGCCTCCGGCTCGAGCAACGCGAGCCCCGCCAAGGTGATGCCGCCGAAGAGGACGGCGTGGAGCGCGGGGCGCACGCGCAGCGACTCGATCCAGTCGCCGAGGAACGCGGTCACGCCCTCTCCGTCGACCGGGAACTGCGTCAGCGCGATCGCCTCGACGAGATCCGCGCCCTCCATCGTCACGCCGACGATCGGCGCCTGCGCACCGGGCGCGAACTTCTCGAAGGGGCCGTCGTCGATGCCGAGCACGTGCGGTCGCGGCGGGAAGGGTCTCACCGCGGTCGCGTTGCCTACGCGTCCGGATCGTACGCGAGGTTCGGGCCGAGCCAGCGCTCCGCCTCCTCGCGCGACCAGCCCTTGCGCGCTGCGTAGTCCGCGAGCTGATCGCGGCCGATGCGCCCGACCGTGAAGTAGCGGGCCTTCGGGTGCGCGAAGTAGAGGCCCGAGACGCTCGCGGCCGGCCGCATCGCGCAAGTCTCGGTCAGCGTGATGCCGGCGCGCCCGGCGTCGAGCAGATCGAAGAGGCGCCGCTTCTCGGTGTGATCCGGACAGGCGGGGTAGCCGAAGGCCGGGCGGATGCCGCGGTAGCGCTCGGCGATCAGATCCTCGTGGGTGAAGGTCTCGCCGGCGCCGTAGCCCCACTCGCGGCGTACGCGCGCGTGGAGCCACTCGGCGAAGGCCTCCGCCAGCCGGTCGGCGATCGCCTTCACCATGATCGCGTTGTAGTCGTCGAGCTCGCGCTCGAACTTCGCCGCGAGTGCCTCGGCCTCGATCCCGGAGGTCACCGCGAAGGCGCCGACGTGATCGCGCTGCGGGCTCGTGACCGGCGCCACGAAGTCGGAGAGACACAGCTGCGGGCGGCCTTCCGGCTGCGGCGACTGCTGGCGCAGCATCGGGAAGCGCGCGAGCTCGCTGCGGCGCTCCGCGTCGCCGTAGAGCACGACGTCGTCGCCCTCGCTCGCAGCCGCAAAGAAGCCGTAGACGCCGCGCGGCACCAGTAGCTTCTCGCGCCCGATCCGCTCGAGCAGCGCCAGCGCGTGCTCGTGCAGCTCGCGCGCCTGCGCGCCGAAGCGCGGGTGCTCGAAGATGCGCGGGTACTTCCCTTTCAGCTCCCAGGCGGAGAAGAAGAACGTCCAGTCGATGAAGGGCACGAGCGCGTCGACGGGCGGCGACACGTCGCGGTGACCGAGGAAGAGCGGCTCCGCGAAGTCCTGGAGGCGCTCCTCGAGCACGAGCCTCGCCGCGCGCGCCTGCGAGAGCGGCAGCAGCTTGTGCTCGCGGTTGCCCGCGTACGCCGCGCGCAACTTCAGCTGGGCCTCCCGGTTCTCCTCGTCGAGCTTCCGCTTGCGCTCGGGGTCGAGCAGCGCCGAGACCACGCCCACCGCGCGCGACGCGTCGTTCACGTGCACGCAGCTCTCGTGGTACTGCGGCGCGATCTTCACGGCGGTGTGCTGGCGGCTCGTCGTCGCGCCGCCGATCAGCAGCGGGAGATCGAGGCCGCGTCGCTCCATCTCCTTCGCGACGTGCACCATCTCGTCGAGCGAGGGCGTGATCAGCCCGGAGAGCCCGATCGCGTCCGCGCCGATCTCGCGCGCGGTGTCGAGGATCTTGTCGCACGGCACCATCACGCCGAGGTCGACGACCTCGTAGTTGTTGCAGGCGAGCACCACGCCGACGATGTTCTTGCCGATGTCGTGGACGTCGCCCTTCACGGTCGCCATCACGATGCGGCCCTGCGACGAGGAGGCGCTCTTCTCCTCCTCCATGAAGGGCGTCAAGTAGGCGACGGCGCGCTTCATCGCGCGCGCGCTCTTCACCACCTGGGGCAGGAACATCTTCCCGGCGCCGAAGAGGTCGCCGACGATCTTCATGCCGTCCATCAGCGGCCCTTCGATCACCTGGAGCGGCCGGGCGAACTTCTTGCGCGCCTCCTCGGCGTCCTGCTCGATGAAGTCGACCACGCCCTGCACGAGCGCGTGCGACAGGCGCTCCTCGACCGGCGCGTCGCGCCAGGAGAGATCGATCTCCTTCTTGCGGCCGGCGCCCTTCACGCGCTCGGCGTACTCGACCATGCGCTCGGTCGCGTCGGGACGCCGGTCGAAGAGGATGTCCTCGACGTGCTGGAGCAGCTCCTTCGGGATCTCCTCGTACACACCGAGCTGGCCGGCGTTGACGATGCCCATGTCCATGCCCGCTGCGATCGCGTGGTAGAGGAACGCGGTGTGGATCGCCTCGCGCACGGCGTCGTTGCCGCGGAACGAGAAGGAGAGATTCGAGACGCCGCCGCTGATCTTGGCGCCGGGGCAGGTCGCCTTGAGGATGCGCGTCGCCTCGATGTAGTTCAGCGCGTAGCGGTTGTGCTCCTCGATGCCGGTGGCGATCGCGAGGATGTTCGGGTCGAAGACGATGTCCTGGGGATCGAATCCCACCCGCTCCACCAGCAGCCGGTAGGCGCGCTGGCAGATCTCGACCTTTCGCTCCGTGGTGTCGGCCTGGCCCCGCTCGTCGAAGGCCATCACGACTACGCCCGCGCCGTAGCGCTGAACGCGCCGCGCCTTGTCGAGGAAGTCGGCCTCGCCCTCCTTCAGGCTGATCGAGTTGACGATGCCCTTGCCCTGGATGCACTGGAGCCCGGCCTCGATCACCGACCACTTCGACGAGTCGACCATCACCGGGATGCGCGCCACCTCGGGCTCGGTCGCGATCAGGTTCAGGAACGTGGTCATGGCGCGCTCGGAGTCGAGCATGCCCTCGTCCATGTTCACATCGAGGAGATTCGCGCCGCTGCGCACCTGGTCGAGCGCGACCTCGACCGCCTTCGTGTAGTCGCCGGCCTGGATCAGCTTCGCGAAGCGCTTGCTGCCGGTGACGTTGGTGCGCTCGCCGATCATGGTGAAGTTCGAGTCTTTGCGGATCTCGTAGGTCTCGAGCCCCGAGAAGCGCGCGACGTCGTGGGGCCGCTCGGGCACGCGCCGCGGCGGCACGCCATGCATCGCGTCCGCGAGCGCGCGGATGTGGGCGTCGGTGGTGCCGCAGCAGCCGCCGACGAGGTTGACGAGGCCGCTCTCCGCGAACTCGCGCAGCAGCGAGGCGGTCTGCTCGGGCGTCTCGTCGTAGGCGCCGAACGCATTCGGCAGGCCCGCATTGGGATACGCGAACACGGGGACCGGCGCGATCGCGGCGAGGTCCGCGAGGAAGGGGCGCATCTCGGTCGCGCCGAGCGAGCAGTTGATGCCGACCGCGAAGGGACGCGCGTGCTCGATCGAGGTGAAGAACGCGTCGATCGTCTGGCCCGAGAGCGTGCGTCCGCTGCGGTCGGTGATCGTGACCGAGACGAGCAGCGGGAGGTCGACTCCCATCTGCTCCGCGACCTCGCGCACCGCGTAGATCGCGGCTTTCGCGTTCAGCGTGTCGAAGATGGTCTCGATCAGCAGCAGGTCGACGCCGCCCTCGATCAGCGCGCGCGTCTGCTCGGCGTAGGCGTCGCGCAGATCGGCGAAGTGGAGGCTGCGGAACGACGGGTCGCCGACGTCCGGCGAGATCGACAGCGTCTTGTTGGTCGGACCGATCGCGCCGGCCACGAAGCGGGGCTTGTCGGGCGTGCGCGCCGACCAGGCCCGGGCCGCCTCGACCGCGATGCGCGCCGCCTCGCGGTTCATCTCGACCACCACCGACTCCATCCGGTAGTCGGCCTGCGCGACGCGGGTGGCGCTGAAGGTGTTCGTCTCGATGATGTCGGCCCCGGCCGCCAGGTAGGACTCGTGCACGCCGCGCACGACCTCGGGGCGGGTCAGGTTCAGCAGCTCGTGGTCGCCCTTCAGATCGCGCGGCGAGTCGTGGAAGCGGTCGCCGCGGAAGTCCGCCTCCTCGAGCCGGCGCGCCTGGAGCATCGTGCCCATCGCGCCGTCGATCACGAGGATCCGGTGCGCGATCAGGGCGTCGAGCTGTTGGCGAATCGGCGAGGCCATGGGTGAACTCCGGGCGGCTGATCAGAGGATCGGGAGTGCCGGGAGTCTAGTTAAGGATCAATTCATCTCAATAGACGGATATATTCCCCGAGGGGATCAAGACGATCGATCCAGCAGCGGGAACCCCAGCACGCCTTCGAGCTCGGCGAGGGCGGTACACGGCTCGACCACCCGGATCGTCGTCATCCCGAGCGCGCGGGCGGCTTTGAGGTTGCGGCCGATGTCGTCGAGGAAGACGGCGTCCGCCGGTCGGATCGCGAGCGCGCTGCACGCGTGCTCGTAGATGCGGGGGTCGGGCTTGTGGAGGCCGAGCGCGCTCGACTCGAAGAAGGCGTCGAAGTGCGAGCGCAGCGAATCGCCGCCGGCGTCGGGCTCCTCGCTCGGCCAGTTGTTGGTGAGCGCCGCCGCCAGCAGCCCGCGTGACCGGATGCGCCGGATCGCCGACAGCATCGGCGCGCGCGGCTGCGCGACGCGTCCGATCTGCTCCATCAGCGCGCGCGCCGAGAGGCGCCGTCCGGCCGCTGCGCACTCCGCCTCGAAGGCCGGCACGAAGGACGCGATGCCGATGTGCCCGCGCTCGAGCCGACCCCAGGCGCCTTCGCTTCCGGTGCTCGCCACGACGCGGTTCACGAAGCCCTCGGGAATTCCCTGATCGCGCTCGAAGTGCGCGATCGCGTGGAGCGGCGAATCGAGCACGACGCCGCCGAGATCGAAGAGCACCGCGCGGTACGCCATGGCGCGGACGGTACCGCAAGGAGGCCGACGCAAGTCGGCCGACGCGCAGCGAGGCGAAGCCGAGCGAAGGCCGGCAGCCCGAGCGCGAGCGAATCGCGAGCGCGACGGCCCGGCAAGGAAAGGAGGCCGACGCAAGTCGGCCGACGCGCGCAAGCGCCGAAGGCGCGCGCAGCGAGCCGAAGGCGAGCGAAGGCGGGCCCCTGCAAAGACGGGCGGAGCCGAGCGAAGGCCGGCAGCCCGAGCGCGAGCGAATCGCGAGCGCGACGGCCCGGCAGAGCTATTGCTCGAGCGCGACGCGCAGCACCCGGTCGCCCGCAAACGACCCGATGAAGAGCTCGTCGCCGACGCGCAGCCCGACGGTGCCCCCGCCCATCGGCGCGCCACCACCGCGGTACACGACCTCAGTCGCGAGCGTGCGAGGGTCGACCCGCACGATCTCGAAGCGCGCCGGACACGCGCCGTGCTCGAGACTGTTGCAGGCCTGCACCTCGAGCAGCGGGGCCGTGAGCGAGGCCGCGTACAGCATGCCGTCGCTGCCCCAGGCGAGGTTGTCCAGCGTGGGCAGGTCCACCTTCGCCTCGACCTCGCCGGTCGCGAGCGAGACGAGGCGGAGTCCGTCGCCGAGGGACGAGTTCACGTACAGCGATCGGCCGTCGGGTGAGAGCGCGAGGCCGTTGGCCAGGACCACTTCGGTGCCGGGGACCGGGTGGAATCCCTCTCCGGGGCTCCAGCGCATCGCGTAGCCGCCCGCGCGATGCAGCACCGCCGCGCGGAAGAACTCGACCAGCTGTCCGACACCGCTTCGTTTCGGAAGCATCTGGCTCGCGTAGAAGCCGCCGTCGGGCGTCGCGACCACCTCGTTCCACCAGCCGCGTTCCGGCGCGACGACGCAGCCGCGCCAGGCGAGCCGCGCACCATCGTCCTCCACCTCGAAGTACTCGATCGCCTCGCGGCCCGCGTGGTTCACGGCGAGGAGCGCGAGCGCGCCGTCGTCGCGCCGCACGAGGTCGATGCCGTGCGGCGCGAACGGCCGCGGGGCGCCGGGACAGGCGGGGTCGCCCCAGCCGGCGCGCTTCTCGCCGCCGTCGCCGCCGCGGTACAGCACCGTGCGCGCCTCGCTCGCGAGATCGAGCCGAACGATCGCGCCGGGATGCTCGCCGAGGGCACCCCCGTACTCGCTGACGAGCAGGCTCGCGCCGCCCGGCAGCGCTACCAGGTCTTCCGGGTTGTGGAAGCCGCAGAGCGGCCGCGCATTGCCGACCGGGTCGCAGGAGATCACCGGCTCCGACCGTCCGCCGCAGCCGAGCGCCAGCAGCGCGGCCACGAGCCATCTTCTCGCACGCATCGACACCTCCCCGTGACGCGCCGGCGCGCGCCGCTCAGGCGCTCTCGACGACACCGGGCCGCGGCGCGCGCGCCAGCGCCTCCCACATGCTGAGGGCGAGCGCTACCCACACGCAAGCGAAGCTCGCCGCGTGGCCGAAGGTGAGGGGCTCGCCATACACGCCGATGGCGATCAGGAAGGTGAGCGTCGGCGCGAGGTACTGGAACATGCCGAGCAGCGAGAGCGGCAGGCGCCGGGCAGCGCTCGCGAAGGCCAGCAGCGGGAGCGCTGTGACGACCCCGGATCCCGCCACCAGCGCCTGCATGCCAGGGCTCGCCGCGGCGACACCGTCGACCCGCGCGCCGACGAGATAGACGGCGGCGAGCGGAGCCAGCGTGAGGGTCTCCATCCCGAAGCCGACCAGCGATGCGGTCGCGCCGAGCTTTCGCACCAGTCCGTAGAGGCCGAAGCTCGCGGCCAGCACCAGCGCGACCCACGGCAGCTCGCCCTGCATGGCGGTCTGCGCCGCGACGCCGATCGCGGCGATCGCGACCGCGAGGGTCTGCACGCGCGAGAGGCGCTCGCGCAGGATCGCCAGCCCGAGCAGCACGTTGACCAGCGGGTTGATGAAGTAGCCGAGGCTCGTGGCGAGGATCTGCCCGTTCTGCACGGCCCAGATGAAGACCAGCCAGTTGACGCCGAGGAGCAGCGCGGCACCGGCCGAGCTGATGGCGCGGCGCGGCGAGCGCAGCGCCTCGGCCAGATCGCGCCACGCGCGCAGCGCCGCGATCAGGATCCCGGCCACGCCTAACGAGGCGAGCACGCGCCAGGCCAGCAGCTCGGGGGCAGGGAAGCGCTCGACCTGCTTCCAGTAGATCGGGGCGAAGCCCCAGATTCCGTAGGCGAGCAGCGCGTACACCGCGCCGGCGTTGCGCTCGCTCGCGAGGGCCTCGTCCAGGAGCTCGCTCCGATGCCGCGCGACTTGCTCGCGTCGCGGACGCGCGAGGATACAATGGCGCGGCCTGCGGGCACGAGGGAGGTGAGCGATGCGGTGGAGCGGGGTGCGCGGGGTCGTGGTGGCGTCGGGGCTCGCGCTCGCGGCGGCTGGGCTGGCTCCCGGGGCGCGCGCCGACGAGTGCAAGAGCTGCGGACCGCAGCATCGCGCGCGCTTCCAGGTCGAGAGCACGCGCGACGTCGAGAACGACTGGATCACGGCCCTCGTGGGCGTCACCGCGGAGGACGCGAATCCCGCCGCGCTCGCCGATCGGGTCAACAAGGATATGGCGTGGGCGCTCGAGCAGGCGAAGGCCGAGTCGAAGGTGAAGGCGAAGAGCGGCGGCTATTCGACCTATCCGATCAACGAGAAGGGCCGCATCGTGCGTTGGCAGGCCAACCAGCAGCTCGTGCTCGAAGGCAGCGACGCGGCCGCGATGACGGCGCTGCTCGGCAAGCTCCAGGCGCGCGTCCAGCTCCAGTCGTTCGAGTTCTCGGTCTCCGATGCGACGCGCCGCAAGGTGCAGGAGGAGCTCGTGACGGAGGCGCTCGCGGCCTTCCGCGCGCGCGCCGCGCTCGTCGCGAAGGGGCTCGGCGCATCGAGCTACGCGCTCGACGACGTCTCCGTCGAGACGGCCTCGCCCGGCTATCCGGTTCCGATGATGCGCGACAAGATGGCGATGGCGGCGTCCGAGATGGCGACACCGCCGGCGGTCGAGGCGGGCACCTCACGGGTCGCGGTGACGGTGCAGGGCTCGGTCGTGCTCGACTGAGCTCGCGCGTGGACGTGCCCTTCGAGACGAGCCGGATGGGCGATCTCCGCATCGCGCATGCGCCGCGCGTGCCGGCGGCCGCGGTCTCGCAGGCGATTGCGCTCCACCGCGAGAACTTCGCGCGCGGGCGCGCGGCTTGTCTCCACTGGGGCCCCGGCTCTTCGGTGTCGCGCGTCCGGATCGACGGCGAGGCGGGACCTCTCGATCTGGCCGTCAAGTGGAACCCGTGGCGAGGCTGGCGCGGCGCGCTCTCGGACGGGTTCCACGGCTCGCGCGCACAGCGCGCGTGGGCGGCGTCGCTCCGGCTCGCGCCGACGGATCTGCTCCAGCCGGAGGTGCTGGCCCTCGCCGAGCGGCGTCGCTTCGGCGTGGTGCGCGAGAGCTTTCTCCTGACGCGTTTCGTCGAAGGGGCGGATCCGCTACCGGTCGCGATGGCGCGCCGCGCCGCGGCGCGCGCGCCGCGGCGTGCGCTCCTGCGCGCGGTCGGCGAGGCGATCGGGCGGCTGCACGCGCAGGGACTCGACCATCGCGACCTCAAGCACTCGAATCTCCTGGTCGACACGAGCGCGCGCATCGCCTTCCTCGACCTCGAGGCCCTCGGCCGTCTCTCGCCGCGCTCGCGCAGCCGCCGCGCGCGTGCGCTCGGCGTGCTCGAGGCCTTCGCCCGGGATCTCTACCCGTGGCTCCCGGCGCGCGAGCGCGCCTGCTTCTTGCGCGCGTACCTGCGCGCGCAGCCCGGGCTCGGGGGCCGCGAGGCGCTCGTTCGCGACGCGCAGCGCGCCGCGGAGCAGCGACTGGCGCGCTGGGCGAGGCGCGAGAGCGAACGCCACGCGCAGCGCCACTTCCCCCTCGTGCCCCGCGACGCGCTCGCGTGTCGCGACGAGAGCGCGGCGGGCGCGCGAAGCGACGGGCGCATGCCCGGTGCGACGCCGGACGCCCGCCCAGCCGCTGGTTGTCCCGGCTCCGGGAGCATGCAATGCTCGACCGAGCGGTAGCTCACCCGCACGATCGGCGAGTCGATGGAACTGGAGCGAGCCCACGAGATCCTCGGACTCAGCCCCGGCGCGTCCGCAGAAGAGATCGAGTCCGCGTACCGCCGGGTGAAGGACGATCTGGACGCGCGTCTGGCTCGCGTGCGCTCGTCCGCTCTGCGCGATCACTACACGCGCCTGCGGCAGGAGCTCGAGCCGGCCCGCGAAGCGGCGCTGGCGCAACCGGGCGGGACACGCGCTCCCGAAGGTTCGCCCGACGCCGCCTACGCTGCGCTCGGGCTCTCTCCGGACGCCTCGGCGCTCGACGTCGCATCGGCCTACGTGACCTCGTGCGACGAGCTCGAGCGAGAGCTCGCGGGTGCGCAGGACGAGTCGGTGCGGCGCGCCTGCCTGGCGGCGCGCGCCGAGATCGACGCGGCCTATCAGCGCTGCGCAGCCCGCCCGCTGCGGAGCGGTGACGCCGACGAGAGCGAAGGGCGCTCGCGCTACGAGACCCAGGTCGCGAGCGAGCCGTTCGCGGTGACCCAGGTCGCGAGCGAGCCCTTCGCGGCGACGCGGGGCCCCGCGGAGCCCATGAGCACGAGCGCGCCGCCGACGCTCGTCGCGGAGCGCGCGGCGAAGCGGCCCGCGCGGCGCGCGCGCCGCGTGCGGCTCGTGGTCGCGGTCGCCGTCGCCGCGGCGCTCGCAGGCGCCGGCGCCGCGCTGCTGCGCGGCCGGCTGCCGATGGGCTGGTCGGGTCTGCTGGACTGGTCGACCTTGCTCTCGCGCTTCCAGCACGGCGGTCCGCCGGCCGAGCTGATCGAGGCGTACAACACCGCGGAGTACCTGCGGCGCCGGATGGGCGAGGAGCGCCGCGAGCTCCAGGCGCGCGTCGAGGAGAATCGTGCGCGCGTCACGCGGCTCGAGGAGCAGTGGACCGCGGCGCCGCCCGTCGACTACGACCGCATGGCGCAGGAGATCGGGCGCGCGCGCGAGCGCGCCGAGCTGACGGCGGAGGTCGCGGCGCTGTCCGAGACCTACGTGTTCGAGAGCGCGGACGTTGCGGAGGCCTACGGGAAGATCGAGCTCGGCACCGAGCTGCGCACGGCGGGCGATCTCGAGGAGGCGACGGCGGCCTTCGAGGCGGCCTGGCTCGGGCTCGAGCAGGCGCTCGGACGACTCGACCTCGCGGAGGAGGCCGTCGGTGCGCGCTCGGAGGCGCAGGCCGCGCTCGCCGCTTGGGAGGAGCTGGCGCGCAGCAGCGGTCTCCAGGACGACGACGAGGCGCACGCGGGCCGCGAGGTCTTCGAACGCGGGCGCGCGCTGCTGGCGCGCGGCGCTTTCGCGGAGGCGGTTCCGGAGCTCCGGGGCGCGGCTCGACACTTCAGCGTGGCGATCGACGACGGCCGGAAGCGCGTCGCCGGCAACGCCCAGCCCGAGCCGGGAGGGACCCAGGCCACGCCGTCCGTCGGCTCCCCGCCACCCGAGGCGAGCCCGTCCGCCGAAGCCTTCGACCGTCCGGTCGGAGGGGCGGCCTCCGCCTCGCGCTCGCCGCGCATTGCGGACGTCGAGCGCTAGCTCCGCATGATCCCGCTTCGCGACGACAACCCGAAGCTCGGCACCGCGATCGCGACGATCCTGATCATCGCGGCGAACGTCGCGGTCTGGATCTTCGTCCAGGGGCTCGGCACCGATCCCAGGCTGACGGAGTCGGTGTGCACGCTCGGCGCGATTCCCGGAGAGCTCCTCGGCCGGGTGCATGCGGGCACGGCCGTGGTGCTGAGCCCCGGCCACGCGTGCATGATCGAGGACACGCCGAACTGGTTCACGCCGCTGACCTCGATGTTCCTGCACGGGAGCTGGTTCCACATCATCGGCAACATGTGGTTCCTCTGGGTCTTCGGCGACAACGTCGAGGACGCGATGGGCCCGCTGCGCTTCATCGTCTTCTACCTGCTGTGCGGGCTCGCGGCCGTGGCGACGCAGGTGCT
>Ga0335084_10006165_pt1 | contig 11904 bp, 11 predicted proteins | sample Lox_Sample_44_FD_206721 | JGI IMG/M metagenome (GOLD analysis project Ga0335084, IMG submission 206721) | Soil microbial communities from Loxahatchee National Wildlife Refuge, Florida, United States - Lox_Sample_4.4 | ecosystem: Environmental > Terrestrial > Soil > Wetlands | place: USA...
CCTCCAGATCTGCCCATGTCACAAGGAGTCCGGCCCGGCAACGATTACCTCGCGAGTGCCGGCGGAGCCTCCTGCAGCGGTTCCGGGTGCTCGGGACGGTTCCGGCCAACGGGAACGGTCCCCACGCCTCGGCGGAGCAAGGAAGGAGAGCGCCGGCCCCCGGCCCGAGCCGAGCCTCGGCCCGTGCGATGTCGTTCTACACGTTGAACCGGAAGTGCATCACGTCGCCGTCCTGGACGACGTACTCCTTCCCCTCGATCCGCAGCTTCCCCTTGTCCCGGCAGGCCGCCTCGGACCCCAGGGCGACGAGGTCCTGGTAGCGGACCACCTCCGCCTTGATGAACCCCTTCTCGAAGTCGGTGTGGATGACCCCGGCCGCCTGCGGCGCGTGGGCCCCCCGGCGCACCGTCCAGGCGCGGCACTCGTCGTCGCCCACCGTGAAGAAGGTGACCAGATCGAGGAGCGCGTACCCGGCGTGGACGAGCCGGTCGAGCCCCGCCTCGTGGAGGCCGAGCGTGTCGAGGTACTCGGCGCGCTCGGCCGGGGCCAGGTCCACCAGCTCGGCCTCGACCTTGCCCGAGATCTCCACCATGGGAGCGCCCTCGGCGTCGGCGAGCGCCTTCACCGCCAGGATGCGGGGATCCTCCGCCTCCTTGCCGAGCTGCGACTCGTCCACGTTGGCGATGTAGAGGACGGGCTTCGAGGTGAGGAGGAAGAGATCCCGGATCGCCTCCTTCTCCTCGCCGGCGAGCCCCTGCGCGCGCACCGGCGCCCCCGCGTCGAGCCCCGCCTTGACCTTGTCGAGCACCGCCACCTCGTGCTTGGCGAGCTCGCCCGGTTTCCCCGGCGCCTTCGCGTTCTTGAGGGAGCGCTCGCGCTTCCTCTCCACCGACTCCAGGTCCTTCAGCATGAGCTCGGTCTCGACCACGTCGCGATCGCCGCGGGGATCGACCTGGCCGGAGACGTGGACGACGTCCGGATCCTCGAAGCAGCGGAGCACGTGGGCGATGGCGTCCACCTCGCGGATGTTGGCGAGGAACTGGTTCCCGAGCCCCTCGCCCTTCGAGGCGCCGGCCACCAGCCCGGCGATGTCCACGAACTCGAGGGTGGTGGGCGTCGTCTTCTTCGGCTTGAACATCGCCGAGAGCCGCTCCAGGCGAGCGTCCGGCACCGGCACCACCCCCACGTTCGGCTCGATGGTGCAGAAGGGGTAGTTGGCGGCCGCCGCCTGCGCGGCGCCGAGGAGCGCGTTGAAGAGGGTGGACTTCCCCACGTTGGGGAGCCCGACGATGCCGATGGCGAGGCCCATGTGCCCTTCCAGGTAATGGCCGGCGAAAGAAAACGCTCCGGCGGACCGCGGGAGGTCCGCCGGAGCGAGAGCGATGCGTCGGCCGGACGCGCCCCTAGGCGGCGCGCTCGGTCCGGAGCTGCGCGATGTACTCCTCGACGAGCTGGCGCTGCGCCTTGTCGTCGAGGTTGGCCTTCACCAGGCGGCCGGCGGCGTCGATGGCGAGGTCCGCCACCTGGGCCCTGAGCTCCGCCCTGGCCTTGGCGGTCTCCTCCACGATCTGGCGCCGCGCAGAGGCGACGAGCTCGTCGGCCTCCTTGCGCGCCCTGGCGGTGAGCTCCTGCCGGAGCGACTCGACCTCCTGCTGGTTCCGGCGGGCGAGCTCGGCCGCCTCGCGCTGCGCCTGGGCGAGCGCGGCCTTCTGCTCGGCCATGAGCCGCTCGGCCTCGGCGCGCTCCTTCTTGGCGGCCTCGATCGCCTCCCGGATCGACCGCTCGCGGTCGGCGAGCATCTTCACGATCGGGCCCCAGGCGAACTTCGCCAGGACCACGAGCAGCACCAGGAAGGTGATGCCCGTCCAGAGGGTGAGGCCGGGGTTGATGGAGGTGATGCCGCCGGCGGCGACGACCGGCGTCAGCGTGGCGAGGGCCATCTCGGGGCTCCAGTCTTCCTGCTCCGCGGCGCGCGGAGGCTGCTCACGACTTGATGGCGAGGAGGAGGCAGACGACGATCGCGAAGAGCGTCACACCCTCGATGAGGGCGGCGGCGATGATCATCGTGGTGCGGACGTCGCCGAGGACGGTCGGCTGGCGCGCCGAGCCCTCCAGGGCGGCGGCGGCGAGCTTGCCGATGCCGAGGCCGGCGCCGATGACGGCGAGGCCGGCGCCGAAGCCGGCGGAGAGGAACGCGAGAGCGACAGGGGACATGAGGTGACTCCTGGGTGCTTCACAGGGCGGGATTACCGGGCCGCGATTCCCGTGGCGCGTGCTGCGCTCGACTACCCATGGCCGGGGGACGTCCCCGCCACGTGAGAAGCGTGCTCCGGGCCCGAGCCGGGCCCGGCCTGACCGTGCTCCTCGTGCCCGTGCCCGTCGCCGTGGTCGTCGTGGTGGACGAGCCCGGCGCCGATGAAGAGCGCGGAGAGCATGGCGAAGATGTAGGCCTGCACGAAGGCGACGAAGAGCTCGAGCATGAAGATGCCGAGCGCCATCGGCACCGAGCCGAAGGCCACCCACTGCGAGTTGAGGGCGTAGATGAGGCCGAGGAGCGCCAGGATGACGAAGTGGCCGGCCAGCATGTTGGCGAAGAGACGGACGGTGAGGGCGAACGGCTTCGCGAACAGGCCGACGATCTCGACCGGCACCATCACCCACCACAGCCACCAGGCGACCCCGCCGGTGAGGTGCTTCAGGAACCCGCCGATGCCCTGGGCCTTGATCTGCGCGTACTGCGTGATGACGAAGGTGAAGAGCGCCATGGTCACCGTGACCGCCAGGTTGGCGGTGGCGGTGGCGGCGAAGGGCACCAGGCCGAGGAGGTTCAGGAAGAGGATGAAGAAGAACGCCGAGACGAGGTACGGGGTGAACCGGTCCGCGTCCCGCTCGCCGATGTTCGGCACGGCGATCTCGTTCCGCACGAACTGGACCAGCATCTCGATGAAGTTGTAGAGGCCCCGCGGCACCAGGCTCTTCTTCCGGACGGCGGAGAGGACCACCACCAGCAGGATCAGCGAGCCGAGCCACATCATCACCACGTGCTTGGTGGGGGTCATGTCGACCCTCACGCCGCCGACCTGGAAGACGAGCCGCTCGCCGAAGGCGTGCTTCAGGTCGAGCTCGCAGTTCCAGCGGAACTCGCCGTCGCAGACGCCCGGGTACTCGATGGCATAGCCGTCGGCGACGTGGTGCATCATGATCGTGCCGAGGTCGTGCTCCTCCTCGGCCGCGGTCTCGCCGCCGTGGTGGGCGGCGCCGCGCGCCTCGACCTCGGCGGGCCCGGCGGCAGCGCCGTGCTCCGCGGGCGGCGCGGCGGGGTGGGCCTCCTCGGCGTGCTGCGCCTCGGCGGCCGGGGCGGGCGGTGCGGCGTGCTCCCCGGTCTGCCCGAGCGAGAGGCCGAGCGCGAGCGTGACGAGCGTGGCGTTCATGCGGTGGGTTCCGTCCCCTGGCCAAGCGAGTGGAGGAAGGCCGCCTCGACGGCGGCGTAGACGAAGTAGCTGCCGAAGAAGGCGACGACGAAGGCGATCGCGTCCCCGCTGGCGCGGGCGACGAGGATGGTGCCGATCGAGACGAGCAGGAGCCGGACGAGGAACGTCACGGTCATCACCGCGAGCGCCGCCTGTAGCCCGCGCCGGGCGCGGGCGGCCCGGCCCATGGCCAGGATCGATCCCACGGCGGTGAACCCGGAGATGACGGCGCCCACCAGCGCCGCGCGCCGGTGCGGGCCGGAGGCGAGCGCGATCGCGAGCGTGGCGGCGGCGATGGCGACGGTGAGGAGCTGGTGCTTCACGGGGAGTTTTTCTTGCCCAGGACCGTCTTGAAGAAGCTGATGAATCCGCCAGTCATCCCGAGGAGCGCGCCCAGGATCGTGAACCAGGGCACCCTCCAGCCGACCTTCCTGTCGATCCAGATGCCGAGCCCGGTGAAGACGCCCACCGCGGCGACCAGGCTGAACGACGCGCCGATGTACCGGTCGGCCGCCCGGTAGCCCCTCGCCACCGACGAGAGGCCCCGCTCATCCGTCATGTGCTCGCCGGCCCGGCCCTTCCGATCGCTCGGATCCGCCACAGCCCGTCACCTCCGCGCCGGCATTCCCTCGCGCCCGGAAACCTGGGTTTCCCGAGTGATTCCGCAGAGCGAAGGGCACAGCCGTATACCAGCCGCGCCCCCGTCCGTCAATGCCCTACAGCCCCGCGGGGAGGGCCGGCTCAGGGGCGGCGGGCGAGCGCGCCGACGAGCCGATCTGCGTCCGAGGGTGCGTTGTAAAGGTGCGGCGCGACTCGGATCCGATCGCCCCGGAGGGCGGCGTGGACGCGGGCTGCGAGCAGGCGCTCGTGAGCGGCGACGGTCTCGGCCGTGCTCGCGGCGCGGAAGCACAGGATGTGGCTCCGCGCCCCGGGGTCGAGTGGGCTCGCCGGCTCGAAGCCCCCGGGCAAGGCCGCGAGGATCCGGTCGGTCACCGCCCGGGCGCGCGCCTGTACCTCGGCCGGCGTCGCCTCCAGCACGAGCCGGAGCGACTCGGCGAAGGGGAGCAGGTTGAAGAAGCTCGCCGGCTCGTGCGCGTCGTGGCGCTGTGCCCCCGGCTTGAGCTCGACCGGCAGCCCCGCGGCGCGATCGAACTCCTCCGACCCCTTCACCGCCCACCAGTTCACGTCGCCCACCCCGATCCGGTCGAGCGCCTGCGCCGAGAAGAGGCCGAGGCCGCAGCCGTAGGGGCCGAGGAGGAACTTGTAGGCGGAGGCGGCGTAGACGTCCACCCCGGACGCTCCGAAGTCGAAGGGGAGCGCGCCCGCCGCCTGGCTCCCGTCCATCACGGTGAGCACGCCAGCCCGGCGGGCCGCCTCCACCACCGGGCCCGGGTCGATGCGGCCGCCGTGCAGCCAGGACACGTGGGCGAAGGCGACGAGCCGGGTGCGCGGGCCGATCTCGCCGGCGAGGCGCGCCGCCGAGACCGCGCCGCTCGGGTGGTCCGGCTCGACCACCCGCACCCGCACGCCGCGGCGCGCCAGCCAGCGCCAGGGCAGGTCGTTCGACGGGAACTCGTGGCGGGGGAGGAGCACCTCGTCGCCCTCGGCCAGCTCCAGGCCGCGCGCCACGGCGTTCACCACCTGTCCCGCCCCCGTCACCAGCGCCACCTGCTCGTCGCGCGCGCCGAGGAGGCGCGCCGCGAGCGCCCGGGCCTCCGCCACCGCGGCGACGTAGGTGGACTGGGTGATCTTCCAGGGCCGCTCCTTCAGCGCCAGCGCCTCGCGCCCGGCGCGTGCCGCGGAGAGCGGGATGGGGCCCTGCGCCGCCGCGTCGAGGTAGGTCACGCCCCCGAACGACGCGAAGCGGCCTTCCCAGGGCGACACCTCGTCCACGTGGCTAGACCTTCGCGGCTGCGGCGAACGCCTTCCGCGCCGCCTCGACCGTGTGCGCCACGTCCTCGCTGGTGTGGGCGGTGGAGAGGAAGGCCGCCTCGAACTGCGAGGGCGGCAGGTAGGCCCCGCCCTCCAGCATGGCGTGGAAGAAGGCGCCGAAGCGCTTCGTGCTCGCGGCGCGCGCGCTCGCCGCGTCGAAGACCGGCTGGTCGGAGAAGAAGACCGTGAGCATCGAGCCGACGCGGTTCACCTGGACCGGCACCTTCGCCTCGGCGGCCGCCTGGGCGAGCCCCTCGGCGAGCTTCGCGGAGAGCGCCTCGAGCTTCAGGTACGACTCGGGCTTCATGAGCGAGAGGGTGGCGTGGCCCGCCGCCATGGCCATCGGATTCCCGCTGAGCGTGCCCGCCTGGTAGATGGGTCCCGCGGGCGCGACGCGGTCCATGACGTCGGCGCGCCCGCCGAAGGCGCCCACCGGCAGGCCGCCCCCGATCACCTTGCCGAAGGTGACGAGGTCGGGGCGGACGCCGTAGAGGCCGCAGGCGCCGCCCGCCGAGACGCGGAACCCGGTCATCACCTCGTCGATGACGAGGAGCGCGCCGTGCTTCCGGCAGACGTCGAGGAGGCCCTGGAGGTAGCCGGACCGCGGCACGAGGACGCCCATGTTCCCGACCACCGGCTCCACGATGACGCAGGCGATCTTCGACCCGCGCTCGGCGAACAGCTTCTTTACCGCGCCCAGGTCGTTGAACGGCAGCGTGAGCGTGTGCTTCGCGAGGTCCGCGGGGACGCCGGGCGAGTCGGGGAGCCCGAGGGTCTCGACGCCGGAGCCGGCCTTCACGAGGAGCGCGTCGCCCGCGCCGTGGTAGCAGCCGTCGAACTTGAGGAGGTCGTCGCGCCCGGTGAACCCGCGCGCCACGCGGATGGCGGCGGTGGTGGCCTCGGTCCCCGAGGAGACGAAGCGCATCTTCTCGATCCAGGGCATCCGCTCGCGCACCAGCTCGGCGAGGACGATCTCGCGGGGCGAGGGCGCGCCGAAGGACGCGCCGTCCTTCATGGCGTCCTGCACCTCCCGCATCACCTCGGCGTGGCAGTGGCCGACGATGAGGGGCCCCCAGGAGAGCACGTAGTCGACGTAGTCGTTGCCGTCCACGTCGAAGAGGTGGGAGCCCCTGCCGCGCGCGATGAAGCGGGGCGTTCCGCCCACCCCCCGGAAGGCGCGCACCGGGCTGTTCACGCCGCCCGGGAAGAGGGTCTGCGCCTTCGCGAACAGCTTCTCGGACAGGTCGGTCTTCATAGATGCTCCCGGGGGTTGGGCTTCACCTTGTCCACGTCGAAGGCGGCGGCGCGATCGCCTGGCGTCGCGGTCCGGGCCTTCTCCTGGCGCTGCCGCACCGCCTCGAGCGCGGTGCGCACCGCGTCCGGGTTGGGATGGATGGGGAGCGCCAGCGTGTAGAGCTCGAGGGCGCGGTCGAACTTGGACTGCTGCGCGTAGATGTGGGCGAGGCCCTCGTAGGCGCGCGCCACCAGCTCGGGCTTGGGCTTTCGCTCCACCAGCGCCTGGAACGCGCCGAGCGCGGCCTCGTCCCGCTTCTCCAGCGACCAGGCCTGGGCGGTGAGGAGCTGCGCCTCGTCGGCGAGGTCGGAGGCTGGCCAGCGCTCCCGGAGGATGCGCGCCTCGGTGCGCGCCTGCTCGTAGTTCTTGAGCTCGAGGTACTCGCGCGCCACCGCCAGCTGGTACTGCGGCGCCTGGGGCGCCTCGGAGCCGGCGACGTCGGCGTACTGGGCGATGGCGCCCAGGTGGTCCTGGAAGCGGTCGCGCAGGATGTCGCCGATGACGGCACGCGCCTCGTACGCTTCGGCGGTGCCGGGGTAGAGCGAGACGATGCGGCGGTAGTAGGAGAGCGCGCCGGTGTAGTCGCCGAGGTCGAGGTAGGCGACGTCCCCCGAGAAGCGGAGCGCCTTCCAGCGGATCCGCGCGTCGGCCGCGCCGAGCGGCCCCTCGCCCAGCTCGGCGAGGAGCGCCTTGTAGGCGGCGAGCGCGCCCTTCGCGTCCCCGCCGTGCCGGAGCTCGTTCGCAGCCTCGAGCTGGCGCTCACCCGAGCTGCACGCCGCTGCCAGGCAGAGGGCGAGCGCGCCGAAGAGCAGCCGGCGGCGGCTCCGCCCGGGCCCTTCGACCCCGCCACCTGCGGCGGCGACGCCCGGGCCGGTCTTCGCGACCCCGCAGCGGGCGTGGAGCCGATTGACGCCGGGGCCGCCGGTCACTCCTCGCCCTCCGGGCCGTCCTCCGGCTCCCCGTCTCCGTCCGGCCCGCCCTCGCCGTCGTCCTCCGGCTCGGTCTCCACGGGCGCGGCGGCGTCCTCGCCAGGGGCCTCGTCGACGCCGGCGGCCGCGGCCTCGGGGCTCGTCTCCGCGACCCGCGCCACGCCCACCACCTGCTCCTCCTTCGACTCGACCGCGATGAGCCGGACCCCCTGCGTGTTCCGGCCGATGACGCTGATCCCCTTCGCGGCCATGCGGATGAGCATCCCGCGGTTGGTGATGAGCATCACCTGCTCGCCCTCGAGGACGGGGACCGCCGCGACCACCGGGCCGTTCCGCTCGGTGGTCTTGATGGTGATGATCCCCTTGCCGCCGCGGCTCTGCACCCGGTACTCGGCGAGCTCGGTGCGCTTGCCGTACCCGTTCGCGGTCACGGTGAGGATGGTCGGCCGTGGCGCGCCCTCGGCCGCCGGTGCGATGGACTCGGCCGCCACCACCTCGTCGCCCTCCTCGAGGGTGATCCCCTTCACCCCGTAGGCGCTGCGGCCCATGGGCCGCACGTCGGACTCCTCGAACTGGATGGCCATGCCCTGCGCCGTGGAGAGGAGCACGTGGCTGTGGCCGTCGGTGAGCCGGGCGGCGATGAGCTCGTCGCCCTCCTCGATGCCGAGGGCGATGATGCCGGACGCCCGGGGCCGCGCGAACTGGTCCAGGCGGACCTTCTTGATGAGCGCGCGGCGCGTGGTCATGAACACGTATTCGCCGCTGCCGTTGCCGGTGGCCGCCGCCTCGCCCTCCGGCTCGCCCTCGTCCATGCCGGTGGCGAGCGCGGGGGCAGGCGGATGAGCCTGCCCCGCCGCGTCCGGCAGGGGGGACTCCTCTCCCCGGGAAGACGGCTCGGGGAGCCGGCGAACCGGGAGGATGGCCGCCACCTTCTCGCCCTGGGCGAGGTGGACGAGGTTCACGATGGGTTTGCCACGGGCGGCGCGCCCCGCCTGCGGGATCTCGTGGACCTTGAGCCAGTAGACCCGGCCGCGATCCGAGAAGACGAGCACGTAGCTGTGCGTCGAGGCGACGAAGAGGCGCTCGATGAAGTCCTCGTCCCGCGCCGCCGCGCCCGTCCGGCCCCGCCCGCCCCGCCGCTGGGCGCGGTAGGTCGAGACCGGGTTCCGCTTCACGTACCCGAGATGCGAGACGGTGACCACCATCTCCTCCTCGGCGATGAGGTCCTCGGTGTCGAAGGCGGCGGCGGCGCCCTGGATCACGGTCCGCCGCTCGTCGGCGAAGAGCTGCTTCACCTCGGCGAGCTCCGCCACCACCACCTCGAGGAGCACCTTCTCGGAGGCGAGGATCTGCTTGAGGCGCTCGATGAGCTTCTGCACCTCGGCGAGCTCGTCGGCGATCTTCTGCCGCTCGAGGCCGGTGAGGCGCTGGAGCTGCATCTCCAGAATTGCCTTGGACTGGCGCTCGGAGAGGCCGAAGCGCGCCATGAGGCCGTCGCGCGCCTCCTCGCGGTCCTTGGCCTTCTTGATGAGCTCGATGATCTCGTCGATGTGGTCGAGCGCGATCTGGTAGCCGAGGAGGATGTGCTCGCGCTCGCGCGCCTGGCGAAGCTCGAAGCGGGTGCGCCGGGTGACGACGTCGCGCCGGTGGGCGACGAACCGCTCCAGCATCGCCCGGAGGTCGAGGATGCGCGGCTGCCCCCCGTCGATGGAGAGGAGGATGACGCCGAACCCCGTCTGCATCGCGGTGTGCGTGTAGAGGTTGTTCAGCACCACCTGCGCGACCGCGTCGCGCTTCAGCTCGACCACGATCCGCATCCCCTCGCGGGAGGACTCGTCGCGCAGGTCGCTGATGCCCTCGATCTTCTTGTCGCGGACCAGGTCGGCGATGTGCTCGACGAGCTTCGCCTTGTTCACCTGGTACGGGATCTCGGTGACGACGATCGACTCGCGCTCGGTCTTGGGGTGGACCTCGACGGAGGCGCGCGCCCGGACCTGGATGGTGCCCCGGCCGGTGGCGTAGGCCTGCTCGATCCCCTCGCGGCCGAGGATGATGCCGGCGGTGGGGAAGTCCGGCCCCGGCACGAACCGCATCAGATCTTGGACCGTGGCCTTCGGGTTCGCGATGAGGTGCACGACCGCGTCGATCACCTCGCCCATGTTGTGGGGCGGGATGTTGGTGGCCATGCCCACCGCGATGCCCGACGACCCGTTCACGAGCAGGTTCGGGAAGCGGGTGGGGAGGACGAGCGGCTCCTGGGTGGAGTCGTCGAAGTTCGGACCCCATTCGACCGTGTCCTTGTCGATGTCGGCGAGCAGGTAGTCGCTGAGCCGCTGCAGGCGCGATTCGGTGTACCGGTACGCGGCGGCCGGGTCGCCGTCGACGGAGCCGAAGTTTCCCTGGCCGTCGATGAGCGGGTAGCGCAGGTTCCAGTCCTGCGCCAGGCGCACCAGCGCGTCGTAGACCGCGGCGTCGCCGTGCGGGTGGTACTTCTTCAGGACCTCGCCGACGACGCCGGCGCACTTGGAGTAGCGCTTGTTGTAGTGCAGCCCCTCGGTGTGCATCGCGTAGAGGATGCGGCGGTGCACCGGCTTCAGGCCGTCGCGCACGTCGGGGAGCGCGCGCCCGATGATGACCGACATCGAGTAGTCGAGATACGACTTGCGCATCTCGTCCTCGATGGCGACCTGCGGCCCCCGGTGGCCGCCGTCGGGCGGCGGCGGCGGGGCAGGCGGCTCGGAGGGCGGCGGCGGAAGGATCTCGTCGGGCATCGGGAGGCCTCGCGGGGCGGTCTACGGGGGCCAACTGCGGACGCCCGCGGGAGGGGTGGTTTTAACCGATTTCCCCCGCGGATTCAATGACTTTGGTAGACAGCGCGGCCCCCTCCCGAGCGCGGTTCCTTGAGCCTCCCAGTTCACCGAAGGTGCGCGGCCGGGACGCCTTCAGGCGGCCCCGAAAGCGAAGCGGGGAGGGCCCCGCGGCCCTCCCCGCCCGAATGCCCTGGAACCGTGGTTACTTGCCCGCGACGGTGAGGCGCGCGCTCGCGCGGCGGACGCGCGCCGACTCGACACGGTAGTTCTCGTCCTGCTCGGTCAGGCGCAGGACCCGGTTCTGCGCGTCCTCGAACGCCTTCCTGGCGCGCTCGACGTCGATGTCGCCGGCCGCCTCGGCGGTGTCGGCGAGGACCATGACTCGGTTCTCGGCGACCTGCAGGAAGCCGCCGCCGATGGCGTAGTGGTGCTCCCGCCCGCCTTCGGCGTAGGTGAGCTGGCCGGGCTCGAGCGCGCTCATGAACGGCTCGTGGTCGCGGCGGATGCCGAAGCCGCCGAGGACGCCGGGCGCCCGCACCTCGTCGCAGCTGACCGACAGGATCCGGCGCTCGGGCGTGACGATGTCGAGGGTGATGGCCATTCGCTACCCCACCGACAGCTTCTTGGCCTTCTCCACCGCTTCCTCGATGCCGCCCACCATGTAGAAGGCCTGCTCCGGAAGATCGTCGTGCTTGCCGTCCGCGATCTCCTTGAAGCCGCGGATGGTGTCCTTCAGCTCGACGTACTTGCCGGGGTTGCCGGTGAACTGCTCGGCGACGTGGAAGGGCTGGGAGAGGAAGCGCTGGATCTTGCGGGCGCGGGCCACGGTGAGCTTGTCCTCCTCGGAGAGCTCGTCCATGCCGAGGATGGCGATGATGTCCTGGAGGTCCTTGTAGCGCTGCAGGATCTCCTGCACCTCCCGGGCGACGCCGTAGTGCTCCTGGCCGACCACCAGCGGATCGAGGATTCGCGAGGTGGAGTCGAGCGGGTCCACGGCCGGGTAGATCCCGATCTCGGTCAGCTTTCGGCTGAGCACCGTGGTCGCGTCGAGGTGCGCGAAGGCCGTCGCCGGGGCCGGGTCGGTGAGGTCGTCGGCGGGCACGTAGATGGCCTGCACCGAGGTGATGGCGCCGTTCTTGGTCGAGGTGATGCGCTCCTGCAGCTCGCCCATCTCGGTGGAGAGGGTCGGCTGGTAGCCGACGGCGGAGGGGATGCGGCCGAGGAGCGCCGACACCTCCGAGCCCGCCTGCGTGAAGCGGAAGATGTTGTCGATGAAGAGGAGCATGTCGCGGTTCTCCTCGTCGCGGAAGTACTCGGCGATGGCGAGGGCCGAGAGCGCGACGCGGGCGCGGGCGCCGGGCGGCTCGTTCATCTGGCCGTACACGAGCACGCACTGGCTCTTGTTCAGGTCGTCCTTGTTGATGACGCCCGACTCGATCATCTCGTGGTAGAGGTCGTTCCCCTCGCGG
>Ga0335084_10006166_pt1 | contig 11902 bp, 14 predicted proteins | sample Lox_Sample_44_FD_206721 | JGI IMG/M metagenome (GOLD analysis project Ga0335084, IMG submission 206721) | Soil microbial communities from Loxahatchee National Wildlife Refuge, Florida, United States - Lox_Sample_4.4 | ecosystem: Environmental > Terrestrial > Soil > Wetlands | place: USA...
TCACTTTGTCCTCCACCGAGGGATCGAGAATATTCAGGCGCTCATCTTGCAGCACCCGAAAAAGAACGCCGGCCATGATATCCCCCCGGCCCTCCCCTCGCGCAGCCTCATACAGTTCGAACGGCAGGCTGGGTTGGTTGCGAATCACGGGAAATCCCACATTGCTCACTTCCAATTTGTCTCCAAATTCCCGTTTCAATTCCGGAAGCACCATGGATTCAAAGTGATGGCAATGAGGACAGTAAAAATCGACGAAGATTTCCATCCGCACTTTGCCGGCGGTGTGCGTGGACGGTTCGTTCAAAATCCGATAGGGAGAGGTCTGGTCCGCATCTATTTGAATCGGTGATAATGCCCCCGTTGAAATAGCGGTCACGGCCGAAAAAATGACGAAGAAGAGTTTAATCAGCCTTGGTCTCATAAATGGCTCCTTTCGACATGAAATGTCTTTTTACGGTTCTTTTTTCTGATGCGCCCTCGAAAACCGAATTTCGCGAGCGACAAGCCGACCCTGTTCCTCAACCACGTCGGCAACCAATCGATCCCCGACTTGCAATGTCTCCGCGCCCTCGGATCCCTGGGTTGCCCGAACTTTTGTGTCCTGGGTCAGAATCAGCGTAAGAGTCTGCTCATCGGTCGTGCGAACCTGAACCTGGCCGGGTCCAAGACCGATCACCCTTCCCATCACATGCCGTCCATGGGCATGCGCAATACTCAGCGCCCCGGTCGTCAACAGCGCACAAACCATAATCGAATTAGCGATGGACCGCATGAAGCGCCCCTCTCTCAATGCATGTGGCCAGCCTCCGGACGTAGCGGAATCGGTTCCCCCCGCAGGAAGCGATCTTCCTCCTCCTGGCGCTCCCGTTCCCTCTGACTTACGGGATTAAACCGTTTCATCTCCTCCAGCTCTTGTTCGGTGATCACGGGAAGGTGACGGATGAACCGGACCAGTTTCCAGCTGTCACGATCGTCTTCCGGACGACCCGTTCCCCACCCCGGCATCGCGGTGAACCGAATCCCGTTATGAATGATGTAGAACAACTCCCCGTCCGAAAGCAATTGGGTTTCTTCCTGCCTCAAGTCGGGAGCTTTGGGATAAACACCCTGGCCGATGTCCGTCTTTCCGCTTCCATCGTTTCCGTGACACACGGCGCAATGATCGGCGAAATGCTCCCGGGCTTCCGTCAAAATCTCCGGCGTGGCCGGAATCGGGTTTTTGGCTTCCCTCTGTTGTCGAGGCACGGCGAGATGCCGCAGATACCGGGCCAATTTCAGCTCGGGAACGCTCGGCTCGTCCTTGGCGCTGAATCCGTGCCGCACGAACCATGCCCCCGCCCATAGGGACCCCAACACCATTCCGAAACCGATTACGATCACCGTCTTTTTCCACATCGTATCGGCCCCATTCGCATTGCAAGCAACAATAATACCGATCAGGAGAACCCGCGTTCTACTTCATCACCTCGGCGTCGCAATACCATTCCACCCCGCCTTTCGTGCCCTTGACGCCCTTGATCGCCTGGACCAGTTGGTCCTCCTTCACGCTGCCGTCGTGTTCCACAACGGCGTGGCCTTTCATGCTCTGAAGATCGACGGATTTCACCCCTTTGACCTTCATCAACGCGTCCGTGACTTGCTTCGGATAGAACTCACAATATTGTCCCCCCAGCATGAGCGTGACCTGCTGATCCGCAGCCTGTATCTGGTTATTCAACATCCCCATGACCATTGCGGCGGTAAAGACGCCGATAATCATTATTCCACGCATATTCAGCCTCCTCCCCTTTTCCTTATAACCTCCGGTAAAATTACAATCCATTTCTCCTACATCCCCATATCTTTCATATCGGCCGGTTGGTCCGAAATTCCGAAATGGGTCAGATTCGGCGGCGATGTTTGCGTCAACAAGGCCGTCCATCCCAACACGGCCATTACGAGGAGACACTGGAGGGCGACAAAGACCCGAAAGTGAACGACCGCTACCTGTCTCGAACGATACCCCCGTTCAAGCATGCGATAGTCCTCGCCGGTCGACTCCCCTCCCAGAATGCACACCGCCCGGTGAGCCCACCGGCCGACGATACCCTCACGGACCGGTTTTCCCGCCAGAGACTGGAGCACCGGACGAATGTAGTACCGGCTGAGGCCACCCAGTACCAGCACGGGGAGGATAAAAATGAGTTTGAGCAACAACGTGATTCCGTACGGGGTCCCCAAAAAGTTTTCCAGGGTCTTGAGGTGAAGCCAGGCACTGTAGACTCCGCTAAGAATCAAAAGGCCAACAGAAAATACGGCCACCTGTGAAAACCGTTGAACCGCCGCGGCTTCCAGGCTGAGACGATGCCTTGGATCCAGCCCGGGGGTTATTTTCGGCATCAGAAACCGCAGCGGAACCAACCCGCCCGCCCAAGCGGATACCGACAGGACATGAATCCAGTCGGCCGTCACGGCAACGGAGAGATCTCCTTTATCCGCCGCATGACCCAAGAGGCTTGCGGTAAGGGCGAGACCTGCGGAGGCCAGCAGCATGAGGACTTGCAGCACGGGGTGCGGCCAATCCTTAATAACAAACCACAGTCCCCCGAGAACGCCGAGAAGGACCATCCTTGCCATCCACACCTTTCCCGCATGAGTCTGGGAAATAATAAGGGGCAGCATCGGGATCGTGGCCGACAAGGGTTTCCGGCTCATCATTTCGGCGCGGATGATCAAATCCAGAACAGTAACGATGAATAATAGAATCAGGAGCTGACCCATCCAACGCCTCATCTCCTTCCGGTTCATCGCCTGGGCCTTATCAAACTCGGGAGAACCCGGACCGAGTTCCTCGAGGGAACGATTCAAAACAAGCCATCGGAACAGAACCTGGCCGACCAACCCAACGACCCCAAGGAAGTTTAGCCACTGGACCAGAACATGAAATATCATCGAATGTCCGGTCATGATTGGCCTTCGATTGAGAATTTAAAACGGCCCTCGGTATGATGGGTGTCAATCGCAATCACGCTCCAGGAGACGGTGTAGGTCCCCGGCGGCAGGGCCGGCACGCCGACCTCAAGAACGGTATGGTCACCGGGATCCACCTGGCTGTCTCCTTTGTCCACTTTCTTCCCGCTGGAATCGAAGACCTCCAGCGTGCTGAAAAGCGGTTCGATCGGCCCATCGAACCAGATTCGGACGGTCGCGGGTGAAGTCTTCAACGCCCACCCCACCCGCGGATCCGAATGATCCGGAAAGGCATGGGCTCCCGCCGAAATGGGAATGCTTAAGACGAATGCCAGCAGGACCCCCGATATTTTTATTGGGAATTCATTCCCGGGGTCCCGCTTCAAGCCGCTTGAAAAAAAACCGGCTTCGCAGTCCATTGCAATTTACCTTTGAGTTCCACCTAAAACTCCGTAGAAGGGAGTCCAAGTATAGGTTTTGGGGAACATGTCGTCCAGATACAGGTGGATCAAGGCCTGAGCCCCGTACCCTCCGCTCTGACTGTTGATCGGCACGATGCCCTCCACGTTCACCTGGTAGTACCGACCGGCCCAGACGATGCCCGGGTAATACGCCCCGGTTTTCTTCCCGAAATCCGGTCCGTTAAAACCCATGTCGACACTGTATTCCATGATCGGAACAAGACGATTGAAAGGCCATCCGAGGCCGATGTCTTTGACGAACGACTGAAGGTAGAGAAGGCTGTACTGCAGGACCAGACCGTAGCTGAGGTCGTTTTCGATTTCGCCACCGTCGGTACTCGGATTCCGGAAAGGGGAGCCGATGCCGAGCGACCCGGTGAGGGCAAACGGCTTCAAATACGCCAAGGAATCGGGAAGGTCACCGAATCCGTACCCGAAGAGAAGGGTCGGGGTGACCGTGCTGAATTGCTCCCGGACCTTTTTTGCGCCTGTGTTACCCCAATCGTAATCCACCATCGCGGAGGCGATAAATTCATGTTCCGGAATACGCACCATCGTGTATTTGACATGCAGCGCCAGGTTGCTCCAACCCCGAACCGCGGACTCCTCCTTAGGATTGTCCACGTCGTATTCCCATTCCATACCGAACCCCAGATTGGGCGACAGCCGTTTGGAAATCCCGCCGCCGTATGAAGTACTTTGGCCTTCGCCGTCATGCTGGTGAGAATAGTCAAAGAGGTCCATTTCATCGGATGCGAAGGGATCTTCAACGGATTCCGATTCCACGAAAAACCGCTGTCCCACCACCCCATGGGCCCACAGAGCCGTTGGGCTGACCATAAAACCGCTAAGACACAGCATCAATATTATAAAAAATGATAGTCGACGCAGCATGTTCCCCTCCCAATGATTTTTGGCCTGTGATCGAAGCAGAATTCATCACGGCCGAATGGACGGATGAATCCACACCACAGGAATATCAATTGGATTATTTATTTTTCTTACGAGAGGGGATGAGGGGGCGGGCGGATATATAACGAAAAGATGGAAAGGCTTGCAAAGACGCGTTCGCGATAAACTATCTTGCTTTCAAAAGAAGAATTAAAACCTTGCGTGAGATTCGGATCGGCTGAATGAATAAAAGCCGAAGCCGTACACATCCAATCACAGGCAGGGGACGCGTGTTGTTTGGCATGGTCGGCATTGTGCCCATGATTGAAGTCATGCTGCACCGCCCCGATCGTCATAAAGCCGGAGAGGAACAGATAGACCAACACCAAAAGGAGGGCGGTCCGCCTGATCTGTGTCTTTTGCGTCAGCATGACAAACCATCCGCCAGGGAAATCTCTTTTAAACTATACCGAAGTTCTTGAAGAGTCAAGAAGAATCCTTTGGGCATGTTCCCTACTTCATAGCCGCCGCCGTACAGTTCCACTCCGCTTCCGCCTTAGTGTCCTTTAGTCCATTCATCGCCGTGACGAGCACCATCGGATTGACGGTCTCATCATGATTGACGACGGCGTGGCCCTTCATGCTTTTCAAGTCCACGCTCTTCACTCCCTTCACGGCCGTCAACGCCTCGTAGATCTCCCTAGAATAGGACTCGAAGAACCTTCCGTCCAGCATGAGGATGGTTTTCTGTTCAGCCGCACGGGCCTGCGTTGACAGGAGCAAGAGCCCAATCACCACGGTACCAACGGGTTTTACTGTGCTATTCATGGCTTCCTCCAACCGATTCTCAGCCCACTTCGTTTACGGCCTTGGTGAAGTGGCCAAGCAGAGGCCTGCCCGAGACGGGGACTTGGAGGTTCTGGATTTGCCGCATTGCAAATCCCCGCAAAGGAGGACCCCATCCCGAGCAGGCCTTTCCTTTTAATATTGGGCCGCCTCTCTTCCCCCTGACTGAGCCGAGGATTCATAGCCCCGATAGCCGCAAATGATACAATGCCAATTGCGTTCTCTGTACTCCCAATACAGGCTGATGACATTCCCATCCCCGCCCGTCTTACAATGGGGACAGATCAACGGTGAAACCCTATATTTAACCATAGACGTTTTATCCTTTTGGATGATTTCGTATGTCTGCAATCCGGACGAGGGGCGGACAGAACGTATCCCGCCCGTCTCTTGGGTAGATTAAGACGAACGCGTGCGTGACGCGACACCGGATTGAGATTATTTTAAATTTTTATTAAGGGTCAAAAATCTTTAGACGAGAACAACAGGAGGAGGGCGGATATAAACATGAAAGACAGAAAGGCTGCTGAAAAAAGACTCCGTTCGGATCGGGAGCTTCTCAAAAGAAGGATGAACGTCCTGGTTGACATTGAAATCGGCCGAATGAACAAAAGTCGAGGCCGAACACATCCAGTGACAGAAAGGGGTCGAGTGCTGTTTGGCGTGGCCGGCATGGCGCATAGGATGAACGCCCTGCTGCACCGCCCCGAACGACATGAAACCGGATAGGAAAAGGTAGCCCGCGGCCAGAACCAAGGCCGTCCGCCTAATCTGTGTCTTTCGCGATATCATGGTCATTAGGTATTATCCATATAACCCTTTTTTAAGCAGCGGTCAAGTTTTTTCTTAAAAGCTTGCGGCCACGGTTACACGGACTTCGAGAGGTTCCGCCGGATGCGTATGGATGTCGTTCACCCCGGTCAGTGGTTCTCCCTGCAATCTCGAGGTGTAGTAATAGTCGATATCCGAAACTTTGGCATTAAAAAGGTTGAACACGTCCACCAACACCCGCCAGGTCTTAAAAAACTGGTAACCCACTCGTGCATCGACCGTCGTGGAGGATTGGGAACGCACGCTGTTGTCCTCGATCAACGGTCGGGGGCCGAAATAGCGCAACCGGAGGCTTCCCAAAAATCCGGACAGACCGTCGACCGAGGCCCCGACGGAGGCCACCGCTTGCGGCGATCCGGGAATGTGATTTCCCACCCCCGGTTCCGAATCCGTGAAACGGGCGTTGGAATAGGCAAAATCGGCGTCCATGATGAACCAGGTAGTGGGCGTGTAATAATTCGCCCATTCGACCCCATCACGTCGGCTGGGGCGGCTTGGCTCGGTCGTCCCGGCATCCCCGACAAAGAGAAGCTCGGAGTCGGAATCCAAAATCCATAATGTGAGGGAGCTCTGAAGATGCGGCACGATGGCGGTGCGTGTCCCGACCTCCGCGCCTTTGGTTCGCACCAGCGGGTCCACTTTGGAGACCGGTTGAAGGGTGCTGGGATCCACCTGGATGGTCGACCCCCGTCCGTCATTGCTGTGAAAGCCGTAACCCCCGTTGATGTAATACTCCGTTTTGGCCCAGGGTCCGAAGATGAGGCTCAATTTGGGACTGGTAATCGAATCGTGGGCGATTCCGGAATTGGCGTCAATATTGCTGTTCACATCCCAGCGGTAGAAGTCCTCTCGCACGCCGGCCACCGTCCGGAATTTTTCGGCCCATCGGAAACCGTTTTGAAAATAAACTCCCAGGCTGGTCTGCACGACCTGGTCCTGGCTCGTGGTGGAAAGCACGTTCTGTGCCTGGGTGTGGTAGAGCGCGACGTTCGCGATATTGTCGTTACGAAGTTGCAGACCGACGGTGTTGTCCATGTCATGCCCGCCGAGTTGCGTTAACCAGCCCTGACTCGTTTTGAAACCCGTGACGACGCGCTTGTCCGCCTGTTCAAACTGGTCGCCCGTCCCGTCGCCGAATGGGGCCTCGGGATGGTCGAGAAAGAAGGTGAAATCCGAGAAAAGATTCAGTTTGTAATCGATCAGATAGACATCGGCTTTTGTGATTGAATTCTCCCCCGTCTTCTGCCATTGCCCGACCAGACTATGCCGGTAGGATCTTCCCCCGTCGGTCGGATCGATCGCGCCAAATCGCGAGATCAGGTTTTCGTGAATGGCCCGTAGAGGGACCTGATCCGTGGAGTTCCAGGTTCCGTCATATTCCGAGGCCGTGATGCTCCATCCATTCTGTTGCACTCCCCGGCTGTAACGCAACACGCCATTCAATCTTTTAAAATTGTCCGGGTTATCCCAGGGTCCGTCGTTGTGAAACAATTCCAACGCGTAGAGCAAATGTCCGTCTCCAAGGCTCGGGGATGCGGCCAGCAACGCGCGCCGGTAACCGTCCGTACCCGCCCCGACTTCCGCGATGTTACGGGGCAAGACATTCGCATAGTCCATATTGACCGCGCCGGCGGAAGAAAAATCCCCTTCGTCCGCATAATAAGGTCCTTTCTTGTACTGGACCCCGCTGACGATCTCGGGAATCAAGAAATTCAGATCGGAATACCCCTGCCCGTGGGCGTGGGTCGGCATATTCACGGGAGCCCCTCCCACCGTCAAGGATAGATCCGTCCCATGATCCAGATTGAATCCCCGAAGATAATATTGATTCGCTTTCCCTTCCCCACTGTGCTGACTGATGATCACACCGGGAACGGCCTCAAGCAGTTCTCCGGTCCGCTTGATGGGTCGATCTTCGATTTGTTTGGGGGTCACGGTCCCTTCCGTCGAAGAATCGGCCGTTCCCACAAGATTCTCGGCGGAATCGGTGACCTCGACCGTCTCCAAGGTTTGGACCCCGCCTGAAAAGGCGGGTTTCGGAAATGCGACGATCAACAGGATTGACAGGATAAGAAACAGAAACGCCAAGGGATCGTCGATGACCCGCATGAGTAATTTCTCCAGGTTGAGTTATTCAAGTCGGAATCGAATCGGAACATCGACCCATGCGGCGACCGGTGCTTCGCCCTCGTGTGCTGGGTCAAACCTCCATTTTTTCACGGCCGTCAGTGCCGCTTGGTCGAGCACAGGGTGACCTGAACTCTTTTCAACCCGGATTTCGGCCGGGTTCCCTTCCACGCTGATAAAAACCCGAAGAACGACCGTTCCCTGAATCCCGAGCTTTCGCGCAGTGGCCGGATACTTGGGCTTTGGATTTTCGAGATAGGCTGCGTCAAATTGCGGTGGCGTGAGAGACCGACCGGCCGGGTCTTGAGAGGCCGGGTGGTTTTGCAAGGCGTCCGGTACCTGCGATTGGGTGGAGGCACTTTGAATAGGGAATTGGACCGGTGGATTTTCCGCCAAGGATTGGATTTCTGGATTCATTGTCGGCTGAGTTTCCTGAACGGGCTCTGGATGAACGACCTTGGGTGTTTCCAGATTAGGACGAGGTCGTTGCACCGGGCGGCTCGGGGTTTCCGGCGGTGTCGGGGTAGGAATTCCCACCGATTTTTCCCTCGGCCAATCGGCCAGGATCACCTCGAAAATCTGCGGCCGGTGCGGTATAAACCGGTGAACGGTGGCGATCAGCGAGACCGATATTAATGCGCCGTGCAACGCGAGCGAAAGCAGGAAGGCCGGCCCGATCTGATTAATTTTCGCTATTTCACTCAACCTGACTGCCGCCGGGTATCGCATTTATTTTCCTTTGGGCATCGCGCCGCCGAGCACATGGAACATTCCGGGAAGGTCGGGCAGCGACTCGGCCCGCCCGGTTAAAAAGTAGAGGCCCACCACCAGGCTGAACAGGCCCGCCGCCACGCCGACCGCCACATATACGCGACGTTCGCTCTGTGCGCTCAAGAAACCGGCGGCCGTGACCACGGCGATCAGACTGTTACTGAGGATGAGGCCCACGACAAAAGTCCCCATCAACAGCAGGCCGCTCGCGACTCCGCTCGTCCCGCCGACCGCGGCGATGAGCAGCACCTGCGAGCCCGTTTCGGCCCCGATGCCGTGAATAATTCCCACGATGAACGCGGAGACCGGACTGTACTGCGTCAACCGGTGTTTGTGCTCATGCGCGCGGCCCTCGAGCCACTCGTGCATCCTGTGCCAGAGGTAAGCGATTCCGGAGAAAACCAGCATCCAGCGACTTCGCAATCGGAACTCCGCCCTTCCACGGAGATACTGCACCAGGGAGTAGAACACCCAGGCCGCCAGGAGGAGCAGCGTCAGGCCCACCACCCGCTCGAGAATCGGGTCTACCCAATCGGGCAGAAGCGCCTGGGCCAGAAGCGCCGCCGACCCGAGCGTCACCACCATGGCCGCGTGGCCCAACACATACATCGTCGACAGGAACAGAACCGGCCGCCCCGTGCGGGCGGCGGACAGGAAACCACGACTGCCCTTTGCCATTCCCCGGGCCTCCGCCCCGTCCTCCACTCGGCCAGTGCTGGTTATATCGGTGATGGCCGCGATATGATCCCAGTCGATCCCGTGGCGAAAGCCGTAGAGAAAGGTCGTAAAAAGAACCAATCCAAGATATTCCGTCACGGAGTCTTCCCTCGCCTCATGAGAGCGCCTTTCCGGTTGTGGTCATCGTCAGCTTTCCGTGCTTAACCCCCTTGGTTCCGATGAGTCGATCCGCGATCGCCCGGACCGCCGCTCCTTTTCCCATCACGACGAGCACCTCCATGCAGTTCCGTTCATCCAGATGAACGTGGAGGGTGGATTGGACCGCTTTGTGATATTGGTGCTGAAGGTGGGCCAAGGTCTCGCCCAATTCGCGGACATCGTGGTCATAGACGATCGTGATCGTCCCGACGACCTTTTCCCCGAATTTCCATTCCTCTTCCACCAGTTGATCCCGGATCAGGTCCCGGATCGCCTCGGACCGGTTGACGTATTTTTTATCCCTGATCAGTCGGTCGAACCCTTCGAGGAGATGATGGTCCAGAGAAACGCCGAAGCGGATGGTTTTCTTCATGACGAAGGGTTCCTCCTTACCGTCGTGTTACGTTTTTATAAATCGTAACACAATTGAATATGCACGTCAAGGCTGGGGAAGCCGCCGATTCCCGAAGCCGGGAGGAACGAAGATGCGTCGTCTGGACAGACGATTCCGAATGGTTAATTTACCCCAAGGCGAGGAGCCGATTGTTGGAATCTTCCCCGGATTAAAGGAATGATTCGGGAGGGAATTGCTTCAAACTCTGTCAGTCACTAAAGCTGAGGAGGGCGTTGCAGGACTCCGTGGAGGAGCCTCGTCACAGTCCAAGTAGCCGCATAAACCACTCCGAGGAGCACGACATCCGTCGGGCCCACGGGCATATCCCAGGAATAGGCCATATAGAAACCGAGGAACGCGGCGGCCCCCCCGTTCAAAGATGAAATCACCGTGAACTGGCGCATGTTACGTGCGAAGAGGTGCGCGATCAGCGCAGGAATCAGTAAAAAACCGAACGAAATCAGCGGACCGACGCTGAGCACGGCCATCGAGACCGTCAGACCGATGAGGATGTAGAGCATCACATCCCAAAAAACCACATTCTTACGAAGGACCATTGCCATGTCGCGATCAAATGAAACCAGAAGCAATTCCTTCTGGAAAAGTCCAAGCATGACAAGCACCAGTGCAAGTATGGCCGCCGTGAGCACGAGATCGAAATTGGAGACCGCAATTACCTCTCCTTTCAGCATGTCGAGCAAGCCGATCTCGCCGTAGGGATTTTGCGCCAGCAGCAGGATGCTTGCGGCGCCGGCCACAACGTACGCCGTGCCGAGCCGGCCTTCGAGTTGTCCACGGCCTCTTCGCTCCATGAACGCCAGCGTCAGAATCGCCGCCAGTGAAAAGGCGATGGAGCCCGTAAAGGCCTGCATGTGGGCCGCTTGCGGGCTGTAACCCGCCGGATTGAAGCCAAGCCAGACCGGAAACGACAGCGCGAAGGCAATTCCGGTGGAAGAAATTTGCGGAAGCGCGACCCCCAGAAATGCCAGGCGGCGCATGACGAGAAAAACTCCCACGAGCGGACAGGCGAGACCGACCAGCACGCTGGTGTAAAGCGAATCACGCAGGAGAAAACCGGGCGAGAGAATCTGATGGAGCGTTTCCATATCAGTTTCCCTCTTCTTCAAATATTTGCGTCATGCGCTCAGCGGTTAGCAGGTCGTGCGCTGCACCTTGGAAGACCTTTCCTTCATGCAGCCATATCACTTGATCCGCGCGCCTGCGGACGGCTGCAAAGTCGTGCGTGACGAGCAGTACAGTGATCGACCTTTCCTGGCGGATCTTCGAGATAAACTCCATCACGGCGTGCGTAGCCGCGTGATCCACACCGGCGGTAGGTTCATCCAGCACCAGGATGTCGGGTCGAGTAGCCAATGCGCGCGCGATAAGTACACGTTGTTTCTGGCCACCGGAGAGTTCGGAATAGCACTGGCGGGCCAATTCCTCGGCACCAGCGGCACGCAGGCATTCGCGCGCAAAGATGCGGTCACCGGACGGAACAAATCGACCCGGGCGAAGGCGCCCATAGGTGCCCATCAGGGCCACTTCGAACGCCGTCATCAAAAAAATCGGGTCGTGCTGAACGGCTTGAGGGACGTAACCAAACACAAGCGGTGTGTCAGCAGATTCGGTTTCGATGCGGCCGGCCACCGGTGGAAGCAGCCCGAGCACGGTCTTGAGAAGCGTCGTTTTGCCCGACCCGTTGGCACCCAGAATCGCGGTGAAACTGGCGCGGGCGATCGAGAGAGATAATCCG
>Ga0335084_10006168_pt1 | contig 11900 bp, 11 predicted proteins | sample Lox_Sample_44_FD_206721 | JGI IMG/M metagenome (GOLD analysis project Ga0335084, IMG submission 206721) | Soil microbial communities from Loxahatchee National Wildlife Refuge, Florida, United States - Lox_Sample_4.4 | ecosystem: Environmental > Terrestrial > Soil > Wetlands | place: USA...
TGCCCTGAATGCGCCTTACCTCGTGATGTATCTGCAGGGGGTGATGGAATTCGTAAAAAAACAGTTTGGTCTCAGCAAAGCCTACATCATCGTCCAGGACACGCTATGGGCCCAGGGCACGGGGAAAGGTCTTGAGAAATGGTACAAAGAAAACGGGTGGGACGTGGCAGGGTTCGATGCTTATGCTTTGGGGGCCAGCGACTTTTCTCCCTCCCTGATCAAGGTCAGGGCTCAAAAAGCCCAGGTGATCGTCCCCATCTTTGACATGCCTCAAAGTGGCATTTTGCTCAAGCAAGCCCGCGCAATGCAGATTCCGGCTCTTCTTGCAGGGTTTATCAGTCCCGTTGCCCCTGAAAATGCCTGGCGGGCATTTGAGGGAGAAGTGGACGGAATGGTAAACCTTATCTTTGAGATTGGGCCGGTTCCCGTGAAAGCGGTGCCAAAGTCCGTTGCTTTCAACGAGAATTTCGGCAAGAAATGGGGAAAAGAAGCCAAGATGAACCTTTCCGGCCATGGTCCGGGACCAAGCTACGACTCGATCTATCTGTTTGCCAATGCGATTGAGCGTGCCAAGACGGTTGAGCCGGATGCCGTGGTGAAGGCTCTTGAACAGACAGATCTGCAGGGGGTGATCGGGAGGATTCGGTTTGGCAAAGATCATCAGGTGATCTATGGCTTTGACCCCAAAGAAACAGCGTTGGCCTGCGCCTTTCAGTGGAGGAAGCCGGCGGACCGGGTGGTCGTCTTCCCGGAGGTCGTCGCCGAGAGCAAGATCGAACTTCCGCCTTATATGAAATAAAAGGGAGTCTTTGATGGGGGGCGGTCTTAGGACGATAAGACCACCCCTCTCTTGAAAGGGCCAAATGATCCCCAGCATTATTATTTACGGGTTAGTGAACAGCGTCAGTTTAGCCCTGATCGCCATCGGCTTCAGTCTCACCTTCGGCATCAGCGGGGTGGCTAATTTCGCTTATGGAGGTTTTTATCTCCTCAGTGGATTTCTTGTATGGATGCTCCTCAATTACCTTAAATTCCCATTCATTTTGGCCATCGTAGCAACCATCGGTATCGTCGGACTTTTAGGTTTCATTACTTACTGGGTGATTCTTTTGAGGGTACGGGGAATTCCCTTATCCGAAGTGATTGCTACATTCGCTCTGGGGGTCGGGATCCTGGAATTATTCCGATGGCTGGGGTTTGTGACTTACGAATTTACACTCCCCTATTTCAAAAAGGGCATGGTCATGATTGCCGGAGTGCCCGTGGACTATCAACGTCTCTTCATGATTGGAATTGGACTGGCATTAGTTGTCTTCCTATACTTTTTTACCCACTACACTCGTCTTGGGCTGGCATTCCGGGGGATCGCCCAGAATGAGCGAACGGCGATCTCGCTGGGGATCAAATCGGATTGGACAGCAGCCCTCAGCCTGGCTTTTGGTTCGGCCATGGCCTCTGTGGCTGCCATCGTCATTCTTCCTCTGGGTATCATTTCAATCAATCAGGGGTATGAGGTATTGCTGGTCGCCGTTGCCGTCGGGATTGTCGGGGGATTGGAAAGCGTTCCAGGAATTCTTGTGGCCAGCCTTATCCTCGGATATGCTCAGGTTCTCACCGGGATCTACTTTAAGCCCGAATGGATGATGGTAGTTTACTTGGCAGCGATCGTCATCGTTCTTGCGATCAAGCCCTCGGGTCTTTTTGGAAAGTTTAAAGAACTGGAGGAAAGAGTCTAACCCCCAAACAAGATTGGGGGGAACTCGAAATTCGAAAAACGAAATCCGAAGCAAGCACGAATTCCAAAATGCGAATGCACGAACCGAAGGGTTTGGAGTTTGGAAAATTGGAATTTTGAATTTGTTTTGAGCTTCGAAATTCGCCTGCCTGCGCGAAGCCGCTTCGGCGCAGGCAGGGATTTTGGATTTGACGACGGAATAGAACCCAAACACATTTGAACAAGGTCAAGGATTTTATGAAATTCAGAAGAGAGAGAATAGACCGCGGCATTAAGGCGAGATGCGAAGATATCTTCGCCCTTTCATCTTACAGGGAGTTATTATATCTGTCCCTCCCTCGATTCTTACCCGTCATGATCTTGCTGATTCTTCCATTGCTGAAAGGAGTGATCGGGCTTTACTGGGAGAAGGTCTTGATGATCACCTGCGTCATCGCCCTGCTTGCCTTGAGCTGGGATTTGATGGCGTCCGTGGGATTGATCTCCTTAGGTCAAGCCCTTTTCTTCGGTGCAGGGGCTTATATCACGGGCTTTTTAAATCATGTTTTTCGATTACCCCCCATTCTAACCATACCTTTGGGCACTCTGGGAGGAGCATTTTTATGCACCCTCTTGCTCTTGCCCGTTCTGAGGCTGAGAGGGGTGTACTTCGCGATCGTCACCTTAACCCTGCCGTTACTCCTCGCCCGATTTATCGAGACAACAAAAATTCTCGGAGGGACAGAGGGAATGAGCGCCCTGACTCCATTTTCCAATATTTGGATTGAAATGTATGTGCCTGTTTTTGCGCTCCTCATATGCCTCTTTAGTTTTCGCAGATTAATCAATGAAGATTATGGGCTGGTCCTCCAAGGGATACGGGATAATGATCGAGCGGTCATGAGCGGGGCGATCAATATCTACTCGTTCAAGGCCCAGGCGGTGTTCATTGCGGGTGTCGCGGGGTCGTTTGCCGGCGCTTTCATGACCCATTACAGCCAGGTTGTGGGAATGGCTGCGTTTGCGATGGACTATTCCATCTTACCTTTGACGGCTGCTGTGCTGGGTGGCGTGGGGACCTTTGCCGGTCCGGTGATAGGCGCTTTCATCCTCATGCCCCTTTCTGAAATCCTCCGTGCCGTTGGAACGTTGAGAGTGGTTTTTTATTCGGCCATTCTCATTATCTGCGTGGTGGGTCTGCCGGAGGGTGTTTTTCATTATCTCAGAAGGAAGTATCACCAATTCGAGAGAATGGTGGAGATTGGATAACCCCCCGCTTCTTTCTATGAGAGAGACAGCCGGGTTCTGCGCTTTAGAATGCGCTCATTGAGGATATGGACCAAACTATTTTAACCGTTGAAAATCTGAATAAAAATTTTGGTGGAGTGGCGGCCATCGTCGGGGTGAGCTTTTCTTTGAAAGAAGGGGAACTCCTCGGGATTATCGGTCCAAACGGCTCGGGAAAGACGACCCTGGTTAATTTGCTGACGGGTTTCGTGAAACCGGATTCGGGTCGGGTGATCTACCGGGAGAGACAGATCACGGGGAAGATGCCTTACAAGATTGCCGAATTGGGAGTTGCCCGAACCTTCCAGATGGTGAAGCCCTTCTATCAACTCTCCGCCTTCAAGAATCTCATTATCCCTTTGTACTCCTCCCGGGTCAAGAGACTCCGGGGGGGAAAATACGGCGATCGGGATGATGTGGCCATTGATCTGCTGGAGGATGTCGGCTTCGAGCGCGACTCCTCTGTTCCCTACAAAGTGGCCTCCAGTCTTCCTCATGGCTATCTCAAGCGCTTGGAGCTCGCACGCTGCCTGGCGCTTCGGCCGGATTTACTCATCCTCGACGAACTCTTTTCAGGGATGTCCATGTCGGAGGTTGCCAGCACCCTCCCCCTCATCGAGAAGCTCAACAGTGAGGGGCTCAGCATTCTGATGGTGGAACATCGGCTCAAGGAGCTGTTTCGGATTGCTCATCGGGTCATCGCCCTCAATTTCGGGTCCAAGATTGCAGATGGTCCCACCCGTCAAGTGATGCAGAACGAGGCGGTCAAAGCCGCTTACCTTGGGAGTGAAGACGAGGGCTAAGATGCTCGAGATTAAAAGCCTCATGGTTTTTTTCGAAAATTCTTTGGCCATCAACGACCTGAGTTTGGAGGTTTGTCAAAACGAAGTGGTGGGTGTTCTCGGCTCCAACAGCGCCGGGAAGACCACCCTGATGAATACGATTTCCGGTTTGATGATTGACATCAAGAAGAAAGAGGACCGACGGGGAGGTGAGCGCATTACCCTCCTGGGCGAGATTAAATTTGAGGGCAAGGATATCATGAACACCCCGCCCGATGAGAGGGTCAAGAAAGGGATTGTGTTAAGCCGAGAAAGACATCCGATCTTTCCCGATAGTACGATCGAGGAGAACCTGAGGATCGCGGCTTATCTCCGCAGAGATACTCAGATGAAAAAAGCGTTCGAATCTATCTACTCTATTTTTTTCCATTTGAAGGATATCCGGAAAAGAAAGGCTGGATTCTGCAGCGGAGGGGAGCAGCAAATGCTCGCCATCGGGATGACTCTGATGACTCGGCCCCGGCTGCTCCTGATGGATGAACCGCTCCTCGGACTTTCTCCGCTTCTTCAAAAAGATCTGACTCGGGCCATCAAGCAGATTCAAGGGGAAGGAGTCACCCTCCTGGTGACCGAGCAGTTCGCCCGGCCCCTTCTGCCCATTATTGACCGGGGATATGTCATCGAAAACGGGGCCCTCATCCTGTTCGGGACCGGACCTGAATTGATGGATAATCCGGAAGTCAAGGCAGCATACTTTGGAATATGATTCTTAGAGGTAATTTCGAAGCACGAAACCCGAAATTCGAAACAAGCACGAATGCCCAAAATAGAAGAATGAATTAAACAAAACGAAAGCCTAAAGTTTCGATATTTGAATTTTGGATTTTTTTCGGATTTCGATATTCGGATTTCGAATTTTAGCCACGGACACATGCACCTTCCGAGCAGAGGTAGACGTTAAGGAATTGGACTAATGACCATATCCGTTACTTCCATCTATGAGCAATTTGAGAAGGTGAGCCGGGATTTTCCGGACAAGCCGGCGCTGATCTACCTGGGTATGAAATACACCTTCTCTCAACTCCGGGAGGTGTCTGAGAGCCTGGCTGCTCATCTCCACAAGATGGGGGTGTCTGCGGGGGACAAGGCGGTCCTCTATCTTCCAAATTCCCCCCAGTGGGTGGTGGCCTGGCTTGCACTGCAACGCATCAGCGCTGTGGCTGTCCCCATCTCACCCATCTATACTCCGGCCGACCTCGAATACATGGCGAACGATAGCGGGTCTGAAACCATTTTCTGTCTGGATACCAATTTCGGGTACGTGACGCAAGTTCTTCGGGAGACCCAATTGAAGAGGGTCATCGTAACCAATTTGGCGGAGCTTCTGCCCTGGTGGAAATGGCTGATCGGGAGAGGGTTCAATAAAATCCCGATGGGAAATTTTAATCCTGGAGGAAACGTTTTCAGGTTTAAGGGCCTCTTAAATGGGAAAGCTCATGCTTCATTGCCACCCCACAAGGCAGAGAGCAGGGGGATGGTGGAAATGCTCTACACGGGCGGCACGACGGGTCTTCCCAAGGGGGTGCCTTATACAAACGTCCTGTTTCTGGAAAGCGCGGCTGAACAGAGACTCATGAGTGAAGGCTTCATCCCCAAAGGGAAGGATATCGTCATCCAGGGAGGGCCGCTGTTTCATATCCTGGGGCAAGCCGTCGGGCTGGGAGCCCTTCTCGCGGGCGACACCCTGGTCTTGCTTCCCCGGGTCAATTTAGACGGTCTCTTTGACCATATTCAAAGATATAAGGTGCTCACTTTCTTCAGCGTTCCTGCTATGTATCGAATGATTCTGGAGCATGACCGAGTCGACACCTATGATTTGAGTTCTCTCAAATACTGTTTTTCGGGCGGGGATGTCCTGCCCTCGGAAGTTGCTGAAAGATGGCTCAAAAAGTTCGGCAAACCCATTTATTCAGGCTATGGAGCCACGGAGACTTGTGGCCGTGTGTCTCTCAGTCCAATGGATGAACAGGCCCCGCCAGGCAGCGCAGGGAAAGTCACTCCCCTTCAAGAGGTGAAGCTTGTGGATCCCGACACCCTGGAACCGGTCCCTCCGGGTGAGCCCGGAGAATTGCTGGTCTCCTCCGAACATATGGTGCGGGCCTACTGGAACAAACCTGAAGAGACGGCTGCCTGCTTTATCGAGAGGGACGGGAAACTCTGGTACAGGACGCGTGACATCGTGCGAATCGATGAAAAACGATGGCTCTTCTATCTCGACCGGTCTGTGGATACACTCAAGCACAAGGGTTATCGCGTCGCCGTTTCAGAGATAGAAGCGGTTTTGCAGGAACATCCGGCAGTCATCTCTGCGTGCGTGGTGGGCGTTCCGGATGAGAAGGTTGGCGAGAGGATCAAAGCCTTTGCCGTTTTGAAACAAGACGTGAAGGGAGTGAGCGCTTACGACCTCCTCAAATGGTGTCGGGAAAGATTAGCCTCCTATAAAGTTCCGCAATACATAGAATTCCGGGATATGCTCCCAAAATCGAAGGTCGGCAAACTTCTCAGGCGTGAATTAAGAGCAGAAGAAAGAAAACGTTTCGAAAAGGGGGAATAGACAAAGGGTTCCGGGATTCTAGGAGTCAAGGGTTCGACTGACACGATTCTTGGGGAACCCTCGACCCCATGGCCTCGAACTCTGCTATTTCATTCTCCATTGTTAAAGGAGATAGGGAGAGGGTCGATGGATGAGAAACTGAAGGAAGCGTTTCACAAAATTTATGAGGGGGAGGCCAAGGCCGCACTCCGACTGAAGATCTTCGCCAAGAAGGCGGATCAGGAAGACCTTCCCCAAATTGCCAAGCTTTTTCGGGTGATCGCTTTTAGCGAAGAAATTCACGGCGAGCGTGCGCTCCGGATGCTCAGGGAGATCAAGGACACCGATGCCAATCTTCAAGAGAGTTTTCAATCGGAAACCCGTGTTGCAGGAGTGGCTTATGACGATTTTATTGAGCTTGCCGAAGCGGTCGGGGACATTGGGGCTTCAACCCTCTTTTCAAATTCGAGGGATGTGGAAGATGGCCACGCCAAGCTTTACAAGCATGCGATGAACGATGTCATCGGGGAGCGGGAGACGACGTATTACGTGTGCCAGGTATGTGGTTATGTCTCGGACGGAGTTTTACCCGAGACTTGCCCGGTATGTTCCGCCCCCAAGAGCCAGTTTGCGGAATTTAAGTAAGACATCCGAGTGGATTTAGAAAAAAAAGGGCAGAACCCTTTCCGGCCCTGCCCCTGTCTTTTGAAAACGAAGGGTGAACTTACTTTTTCAGCCCCTTTCTTTTTGCGATCTCAAAAAATAATTCCAGACCGTCTTCCCCAAACCACATCCGATACGGGGTATGAGCAGACTCTAAGACAAATGTATCGTCTTTGACGATCTTTACCTCGTATAATTGCCCGGTTAATTTGTGCTTAAATCGATCGCCTTCCGCAACTCTCATGGATTATTCCCCTCCTATTTTTTCAAACAAGGATTCCACATGGTCTTTGGGAAGCCATATTTGGACAAATCCCCTTTGGTCTTCCAGCAGCACGACTTCTTCGTCTTCCACCTTCTTTATCTTAAATAGGTCCTGCGTTATCTTGTTCTTGAATATGTCGCCTACCATGGCTATCATTGTCTATAGCTCCCTTCTCTAAAGTTCCCGCTCCTCCTGCTGGATTGGTCTTCGGCCCTCATCGAAAATGGGTGAAGGATCTGTTCTCTTCAAGAAATGGACGGAGTCCACGGTGATAAACGACACCGCCTTAAACATCTCAAGGGTTCTCTCCGCTCTGAGATAGGTCAGAACGTCGATCATTTCCTGGCTTCTGGCTACGTATTCCTGCATGTGCCATCGGCCGTAGTGTTCGATCCCCCTCACAAACTCTTCACCGATAAGCATTGTCCCCCTCCTGTTCTCATCTTCGCAATTTCCATTTGAGTTCCTCAAACAAGGCATACATCTTTATCCGTGTCCTTAGGTATCGTAATCTGAATGAAAAACAATTGATCCTGATATGCTGCAATCCCAAGAATAATTCCTTATTTTTTGCCATGGCCAAGACCCCATCGATTGAGATCGGTTGAGGCTTCCGCGTATACGAAAAAAAGTTCACTAAAAGGGTTGCGCGTTGAATCCATGTGATAATGTGTCCATCCATCCTTCATATTCATTTAGATAAAAACCGGTTTCCCACTTTCTGGTTTTAAGTTTCCTGATGTAGTGAAGAGCAATTTCAATGCCAAAAAAAATGTGACGTTCAAGTCATCGATTTCAAATGAAGATGTTGAAGAATGAAGCCCTGACGAAAGATGAAAAGTGCCTATTTGCGTCATCATAGAGGGAAAGTTACAGCAACCTTACTTAGGCAGAGGCCAGTCCTTCCGTATCGAAGATTGGGGGCCGACGTCAATCCGACATCCGTAAGCTAATTACGAGCCAAGAAAGGGTGGTTGTTTCTCGATGACTTCCAGGCTTCCGTTCCATGGTTAGAATCATTGAAAGAGAGGCTTTCCCCATTTTGGCTGGTCTTTTGGGCCTGCGATCGGGCGCTTTTAATAGATGCGTAGAGAGCAACAATTTTTGTTATACCGACAAACCTGCTGACCAAGAAATAATGTTAAAAATATCTAAGCTTCCGAGGCGTTAGAGATCTCTTAGATTTTTGGCATCATCCTTGCGATCTTTTAAAGAATAGCAAGAAATAGGAGGGCGACAAAGACGAACCAAAAACCGTTGTGGAGTGCCCGCCCGGCCGAAAGGGTGGACCTGAACCGTTGTATTCAGAGGTGACGTATGGAGCGAGGGAGTTTTCAAGGATATGTGGTCAACCTGGAAAGGATCATGGTAAATACTCATTTTGACCTGAGAGAGGCGATGGATCAATTCCACGAGTTATGCTCGATGATTACCCCAGAGAAGGACGTTCCGACGGGAATCATCAATGACATTCGCCAAACCTATAGAGAAATTCAGGATCAACTCACAAAGATCAGGGGGGTCAAACAAATCCTGGAGGGGAAATACAGGCAGTACTATCGCCGGGACTCTCAGCGCGAAAGAGAGTATATGGAATTTGCATTCTTGGCCAAGAGCTTGCACTCGAAATTCGAATACACATTGCAGGAGATAGAAGCGAAGAAAAAACTAAGAGACAGAGGAGATCATCTTGAGCTGTGCCGCCCGCCTATCGCCTTTCCGTGGTTTCAATCCAAGGGAAATCAGATCATCCTTGAAAAAAATCTACGCAGTCTCCGTGCACTCGACTATAGAACCCGGTCTGATTCGGAGTATGAACAGAGACGAGAGATCATCCGTAACGGCATGCGGAGCATCTCGCTCTTCGCTTTGTCAGGAGAGGCTCCCTTGATCGATTACCTCTACTCCCGCATGCGACTACGGGAATACGATATCCTCGAGCGGCATACGGAAGAAGAGTTCCGCGGGGCTTTAACTCATTTAAAGGAAGTATCTCCTGCAGACGTCGAGAGGGTCATCAGGCGTTTCGTGGACAGCAGCGAATTCTTAAAAGTGAAATGCCTGCTTCTTAGAGTTCGATCTCAAAAAGATCTCGAAAAAGAAATAATTGCTTCAACAGACAACGTCCTGCAGGTGATGGGGACGGGAGAAGTAAGAATACTTCTAGGCTGAAAGCGGTTTCGTCTGCGCTCAGGTCTGTTAATCGTGGGTGGGTTTCAGATCAAGAGGTTCACTCTCATCCGTTTCCCATAAGCATTTGTTCGTAAGCCTCCTCCACAAAGCCTGACAGAAACATATTATTGATATTTCTTAAGAAACCATTGACAAAATATTTTAATTGGAATAAATGTTATACGAAGGCCCAAATTACAAATTGGGTTTTGTATTTATCATGATTTTTGTGATATTTTGAAAGATAGTTGAAAAAATTTTCAGAAGAGTTTTGCACGTCCGCTTCCTTCTAAATCGAATCACGGTTTAAACTCAATCACAAATCGTCAGAATTCATGTTAGAATAGCATGAATTGGAGCCGCACTTTATGTAAGAAGGAAAAGTAGCGAAAGAGAAACATGGAAAGGAGGGAGGCAACCATTGGACCTTTTTTTATGAGACCGCGAGGTTGATGCAAGGGGGGAGAATTTCACTCATTGCCAGAAGGGAGGAAAGGACAGATGGGAAAAAAGATGAAAAGCAATATGACGCGTCGGGATTTTATGAAGAAGGTAGGCAAGGCTGCGGCAGCCGTTAGCGTGGCCTCAGCCGTTCCGGGCTTTACAAAATCAGCCAGGGCTGCGGAGCGAGGCTATGTGCTGATCGGTTACACGGACCCTTCCACCGGACCTTTAGCTGGCCTCGGGGCGCCGACGCCGTGGGTGAACGCGAGAGTGGAGAAGGCCATCGAGAAACTGGGTGGAGTCTTTATTAAGGAGTACGGGAAAAAGGTTCCGGTCAAGTTCAAGGTTGTGGATACGGAGAGCAGTCCCACCAAGGCTGCCGACGTGGCCTCTCGCCTTATCCTCAATGATAAAATCGATCTGATGCTCACCATGTATACACCCGATGTGGTGAACCCAGTCAGTGCCGTCTGCGAGAGGTATCAGATGCCATGTATCGGCGTTGGCTGCCCCATCGATCCATGGGTCGAAGGGGGCCCCTATAAATGGAGTTTCGAGGCTCACTTCAGCGTGGATGCCATCACCAATCTTTTCATCGGGATGTGGGACGAAATTGCAGCCAAAACCAACAAAGTCATAGGAGTGCTCTTTCCCAATGATGCGGATGGAATTATATGGACGAAGACGTTCAATGCAAAGCTTCCCGCAAAGGGCTACAAGATGGTGGATCCCGGGAGGTTTCCATTTGGGACCAGGGACTTCAGTGCCCAGATCGATATGTTCAAGAAAGAGAAAGTAGAGATCCTGACAGCTGTCCTGATCGCTCCTGACTGGGCTACTGCCTGGAAGCAGATGTATCAACAGGGATTTAAGCCCAAGATGGCAACCATCGCGAAGGCCCTGCTCTTCCCCGCTGACATGGTTGCCCTGGGTGGTAATCTCGCCAATGGATTAACGACGGAGATATGGTGGAGCCGGTACCATCCGTACAAGTCGTCCATCACGGGCGAGACCCCGATGGACCTTTGCAACGCTTGGACCAAGGAAACGGGAAAGCAATGGAACAAGCCCGTAGGACTGACGTATGGAGGGTACGAAATTGCTTTTGACGTAATGAAGCGAGCTCAAACCCTTGATAAGGAGAAGATCCGGGACGCCATCGCGAAAACGGATCTGATGACCATCTTCGGCCCGATCAAGTTCAACGAGAAACATTATTGCGAAATTCCTTTGGTGGGCGGTCAATGGGTCAAAGGAAAGGGTGTGCCCTGGGATCTGGAGATTGTCTATAACAAAAATAATCCTCAGATTAAGAAGACGGCTGAGATGATTTTTCCGCTTCCCGAATAGGCTTTGGCTAGCCAGTCGCCCGCCGAGGGGCACAATTAAAACGATCTTTCCTCTCCGGGAAGCCCATCGTAACGGGGTGGCCGGGGAGCTTCGCCGAAGGTCTTTATTGATTGAAGGGTATTTCTTGGAGATCACGTTTAACAAAACGAGTCCTGAAATACCGACAACGGCAAAAATGGTTTTTCCAATGCCTCAGTGAGAAATAAGGATCCTCCTCGACGTCATTTCGAGGGGGATCCTCTGATTGTTCATTGATGACAATGCAACGGAGGTGTGAGCTATGGGAAAGATTATGCGGATCAATCTGTCGGAGTTGAAGGTTAAGGTTGAAGAGATCCCCAAGGAGTACCAGGGATTGGGGGGGAGAGGGTTGTCCTCCAATATTATTGGGAGAGAAGTGCCTCCAAAGGCGGATCCCCTTGGTCCAGAAAACAAATTGATCTTTTCTGCAGGAATTTTGGCAGGGACAGCGGTCCCCAATACGGGCAGACTCTCCGTGGGAGCCAAGAGCCCGTTGACCAACGGCATCAAGGAGGCCAACGCAGGAGGATCAGCCGCCCAGAAGATGGCGAGGCTTGGGTTCCAGGCCGTGGTGGTCGAAGGCTGTGCAAAGGAACTGACGTTGCTGAG
>Ga0335084_10006169_pt1 | contig 11899 bp, 12 predicted proteins | sample Lox_Sample_44_FD_206721 | JGI IMG/M metagenome (GOLD analysis project Ga0335084, IMG submission 206721) | Soil microbial communities from Loxahatchee National Wildlife Refuge, Florida, United States - Lox_Sample_4.4 | ecosystem: Environmental > Terrestrial > Soil > Wetlands | place: USA...
AAAGAGATTGAAATCGAGGTGCAGGCCGGCGGTGGCGGTATGCCAATGTTCGAAATTCCGGGCATGCCGGGCGCGCAAATGGGCGCCATTAATATCGGCGACATTTTCGGAAAGCTGGGTGGCGGCCGCACCAAGACGCGCCGTGTCACGGTCGAAGAATCGCACGGTATTCTGGTCAACGAAGAATCCGACAAACTCCTCGACAACGAACAGTTGGTACAGGAGTCGATTCGCTCCGTCGAACAAAACGGGATTGTTTTCCTTGATGAGATCGACAAGATAGCCGGCCGCGAGGGGCTACGCGGCGCCGATGTGTCGCGCGAAGGCGTACAGCGCGATCTGCTGCCGCTGATCGAGGGTACTACCGTCAACACCAAACACGGACCGGTAAAAACCGATCACATTTTATTCGTCGCGTCAGGTGCATTCCACATTTCCAAGCCGTCGGATTTGCTGCCCGAGTTGCAGGGCCGGCTGCCGATTCGCGTCGAGCTCAAGGCTCTTACCCGCGATGACTTCCGGCGCATTCTTACCGAACCAGAAGCCTCGCTGATCAAGCAATACGTAGCGCTGATGGCGACTGAAGGAGTCGTCCTTGAATTCAGCGAGGATGCGATCGATGCCATCGCCGACATCGCGGTGGCCGTCAATTCCAGCATCGAGAACATCGGTGCCCGACGTCTTCAAACCGTGATGGAGCGGGTGCTCGACGAAATATCATTTGCGGCTCCCGATCGTTCTGGTGAAACGGTCAAAATCGACGCTGCGTATGTGCAGAAACATATCGGCGATCTGGCAAAGAATGCGGATTTGAGCCGATTTATTCTTTGATCGGCCCGGGCATTCGCCGCATGCGAACGTAAAGCGCACCTCCACCGCCATGGGCAATGTGCGCCTCCTCGAACCCGATAACGAGTACGCGGAATTCTGGTAGCGCCAACCAATGCGGCACTTGCCTCTTCAGGATGCCACGCTCGCCGTCACTCACGCGATCACCCTTCCCGGTAATTACCAATACCAGCTGTGCGCCGCGCGAACTTGCCGTGCGCAGGAAGCGCAACAACATCGCGTGAGCTTGAGCTTGCGTCAGCCCGTGCAAATCGAGACGGCCGTCAATCGTTTCCCTGCCGCGCGCGACGCGCCGTTTCATGCGGCGGCCAAGTGGTACTAAGGGCGGCGATGATTTCTTTTCGCTGAGCGGGGTGGCGATTAGGGCCGGCGTGCCGGAAGGTGCCGCCAACGGAGACGCCGTCACATTATCATCATCATCCTGACCAATTACACCGGATTCCCACAGGGGTACAATCGACTTGGTGACGGTCGTCCATAGTATCCGTTCTTCAGGGGAAAGAACGCGACGCCGCTTACCGTCGTCGGATTTCATTGATCAGGGACGCGGTCTGGGTTTCGGCGCTGGTATGCTTGAGGTCGTTTCGATGGCTGATCGAGCAGCCGCGGTTACAGTCATCTGCGGACGTGACCTTGGAAGCGGAACATTTGCCGCGACCGCAGCGCCGCTGACCGCCACGCTCTGAGGGGCCAACATCACAAATTGCCCATACTGTTTGATTCGGCCGGCAATATGGCTGATCTCCTCACCGTGCCCGAAATAAATGTCGGCACGCGCCGGTCCGACAATCGCCGAGCCGGTATCTTGTGCGAACAGAAGACGGCGAAACTTTGTGTCCGGCTTTTCGCTTTCGATCGGGAATTCAGCCTCTATCCAGACCGGCGTGCCATAAACGTGGATGCGTTTATCCACCGCCAAGGAGCGTCCGGGTGTCAGTGGCACACCTTGCGCGCCGATACATTCATCGTGTGCGCCCAACGCAGTTTCCTGGAAAAACACAAAAGAACGATTCTTGCGGCGCAATTCCTTGCCTTCGTTCGGGTTCGCCTCCATGAAGTCGCGGATCTTATCCATCGACATTTCTTCTTTTGAGACGATGCCGTGGTCGATCAGAAATTTTCCGACTGGTGTGTAGGGCATGCCGTTGCTCGCGACATAATTGAGTCGCAACAGCTTGCCGTTGTCCAGCTTCACACGCGTTGAGCCCTGAATCTGTGCGAAGAACGCATCAACTGGATTCTTGACGTAACATATTTCCAACTCCTTGCCAGCCAATGCACCATCTTCGATCTTGGTGCGATCGAGATCGGAAAACACTTTGCTCTGGCGTTTCTTCACCGTCTCTGCCGGTGCGGCATAAATGGGAATTGTGTATTCGTCGCTCGGAAAGCGCGAGCCATCCACTTCCGTTTCGTAGTAGCCGGTAAAGAAGCCTTCGGGCTGGCCAACAGGCATTACCCGAACGGGTTTGAAATTATCCTCAAAAAAAGCACGCGCCTTGTCACGGTCAAGTTGACCCGCCGCCACTGCCCGTTCGCACACTTTAAATAGCGCGCCATAGAACGGACGCGCGGACCGCGTCACTTTGCTCCCCTTGACAATCGCGCCGCAGCTTTTCAGGAACGCATCAAGGGCGGCGGCATGATCGTCATTCTTCCAGCCGTCAAGCGCAGAAAAACTGAGCGGTTCCACCTGAGCATTGCGAAGGTTCAAGGCGCCGCTTGCCATCACCGGCGCGCTTGCAGCGGCGGCCAGCGAAAGGCAAAGGCCAAATACACAGGAGGAGCGAAGAGGAATTCCCGGCATGCAATCATTGCCCGGCTTCAGTGGCGAGAAGCTTCCAGTTCGGATCGCGCGAACTAACGTCCCGAGCGAATGTCCAGACATCGGTAATATCGGTCACGCGTTCAGCATTGCCATCGATCACATTGCCGTCTTTGTCGCGCGTCACCGAGACAAGCTTGGACTGAAACCGCACTGTTACCTGCGTGTTGCGCCCGCGTAGTTCGGCAGCGGTAATATCTGCGTTGTCGATCGACACAAAGCGGCTTTCCACTGTCTCGCCGCGCTTCTCACGTTCACTAATCGCGGTCTCAAAACCATCATAGACCTCGCGGGCAAGCAGATTTTTCAATGTACGCCGATCACCTTCGGCGAAGGCGGTGACAATCATTTCGTAAGCGGCCCGCGCGCCCGTCAAAAAATGCTTTGCGTCGAAATTGGGATCGGCGTTCGCGATCGCATCGAGACCGGCCGCAACGGGCGAGCCGGCCTCGGCGATACCTTTCCAACGCTCGGGCGAGATTTCTACTGGTTCGGCCGGCTTTGATGCAGGCGTCTCCGCCGTACGATTTGGAAGCGTGACTATTTTCTCTGTCGCTGGCCGCACTGGTTCGCGGGCCGAATAGGGATCGTAAGGTGGACGCTCCCGGCCAGTACGCTGGCCAAGAACGCTCCGCAATCGCAGAAAGATAAAGACCGCGAGTGCCAAGAAAATGATGGTGTAGATATCGAACACGTCTCGCATGCTTTCGGCTACCGTATCGGCACATCGGCCAGATCAGCGTTTCGGCCCATCACCGGCGAGACGACCAAACGGCCGGCCTTGCCGCTATTGCATATCCCGGTGGCCACACCAATTCTACGGACCGGGCTTCGCGCCAGCATCTCGGCGCAATTCAAGTGTTTCGATCGAACCTTAGACGATCAGGACGCCCAGGCCAACATCAGCTGAGCAGAGAAAACGGTGATGAATGTGGCAAAATGGGCCCTGTTAACACTCCTTATGCTGCCGTTTCTGGAACTTGCGGCATTCATTGCGGTGGCAGCCACTATTGGCTTTGGGCTGGCATTGAGCCTGGTGCTCACAGGCTCGCTTGCCGGCTTGCTGATATTGCGCCACGCCGGCGGTAATCATATTGCGCGAATGCGTGTTGTCCTGGACCAAGGAAGCTTCACCGCCTTGCAGGCAGACGGGTCCGGCAACCGCGTGTTGCTTGCGGGGATTCTATTGTTAATTCCGGGGTTTATCTCGGACCTTGTGGCTCTGTTTTTGCTTCTAGCGCCGCTGCGACGAGCCGCAGTTGCCGCATTTGGCACAAGCAGGGCTGCTGCCCACGACAGCGGCGTGGTCGATCTCACCTCCGAGCAGTGGCATCGGGTGCCTGATCCCTCGCTGTCAGATCGGCGCCGGAAAAACCAAAAACATTGAGCACTCACGTGGCCGCCGCGGATCAATACCGTTCTTGTTCCCTCCTTGACCCTATGTTAGCCAACCGCCGCGCAAGCAAAGCACGCGGTGCGAAGGAGTGTTCATGACAACGACCAACGGGGGGCCGACACAGACCGCGCCGCAGGAGGTACAGCCACAACTCACTGTGGTGTCCCAATATATCAAGGATTTTTCGTTCGAAAATCCGAATGCGCCTCAATCGCTCATGAACCGTCAGGAGCAGCCGCAGATCGGAATTCAAATAAACGTCGGCGCCAACCCGCTGTCGGATACCGATATTGAGGTCGTGATCAAACTCGAGGGCAAGGCAGAAACCGGCAGTAATTTACTATTTCGGTTCGAGCTGGAATTTGCTGGCGTCTTCCGCATCCGCAATGTTCCGCAAGAGAGCATGAACCCGGTAGTATTGATCGAGTGCCCGCGCCTGCTCTTTCCTTTTGCGCGCGAGATCATCGCGACCGCTGTGCGGAACGGCGGGTTTCCGCCGCTTCTTCTTGATCCGGTGGATTTCGTCGGCCTCTATCGGCAGAAGATGGCGCAGCAGCAGCCATCGGTCATGCCGACGACATAGAATTGATGCGTCAGCCACTCGGCGAATAGTGAAGCCACAAGGCGTTTTCGCCAAGTGCCGCAATGAACGCGCGGTGTGCCGCGATTTCGGCTTCGGTAAGCCGAACCGGTAGCTCTTCAGGCCGCGCGCGCGTCACGATAATACCGCCGGCTCCTATTGTTGGCTGCTCGACGCCATCCGCGAGACCAAGTTGCGCCTGGCGCGCTCCAATTAATTCGACGTAGACCTCGGCCAGGATTTCGGCGTCAAGGAGCGCACCGTGTTTGGTGCGGCGCGAGTTGTCGATGCCATATCGTGCGCACAGGTCATCGAGGCGATTGGGGCCCGCGGGGTGCTTGCGGCGGGCCAGTAACAACGTATCGATCAGCCGCTCGCGAGCAATCAACATCCGATCTGCGCGTTTGAGCTCGGCGCAGAGAAACGCATGATCAAAAGCGGCATTGTGGATCACAAGCGGTGCGTCGCCGATAAAGGCAAGAAATTCGTCGGCGATCTCAATGAAACGTTTGTGCCCGTTTAGAAACTCGGCGGAAAGGCCGTGAACTGCGAAGGCTTCGGCCGGCACATCGCGTTCCGGATTGAGATAGGTGTGGAACGTCGCTCCGGTCGGGATCCGATTGAGGAGCTCTATGCAGCCAAGCTCGACAAGGCGGTGGCCCTGGCTCGGATCTAACCCCGTGGTTTCGGTATCGAGAATTATTTCGCGCATCTTTCTTCCGGACGATAGAATCACCGTGGCATTTTTTTTATTATAGCAATGCGCGCGAGAATATCACGCACCTGGGAACGCGCGGCATCGAAACCTTTTGACGTATCCACCACGAAATCAGCGCGCTTCTGCTTCTCCGCATCCGAGATTTGCTTGGTGAGAATCGCCGCGAATTTTTGTTCCGTCATTCCAGGACGCTCGAATGCCCGCGCTCGCTGGACCTCGGGTGGCGCCGAAACGACTACCACCGCATCGCAGCGGCTGTCTCCGCCGGTTTCGAACAGCAGCGGAATATCCAGCAACGCCACGGCAGCGCCCTTGCGTTCCGCCTCGGCGAGAAATCGCTCTTCGGCACTACGCACTAGCGGATGCACTATTAACTCAAGTTTTTTGATTGCTTCATTATCGCCAAGGACACGCTGGGCGAGCCTGTCGCGGTCTACCTTGCCGCCATGGGTTGTGCCTGGAAAAGCAGCCTCGATGAGCGGCGTCGCCTCACCCTCATATAGCCGGTGCACGGCTGCATCCGCATCGTGCACAGGCACACCTTCTTCGGCGAACATCTTCGCCGTGGCCGACTTTCCCATGCCAAGCGAGCCGGTGAGACCAAGAATGAACATTGACTAGCCGTCGATGAACTTTTTTTGCCGCAGGAAAGTAAGCAGCGGCAAAAGTGGCAGGCCTAGGATAGTGAAATAGTCACCCTCGATGCGCTCAAACAAATGGATTCCGATCCCCTCAAGCTGGTAGCCACCAACGCTGTTCATTGCAGCATCTCCCGCCATATCAAGGTAATCGTCGAGGAACCGGTCGGAAAAGTCGCGCATGGTCAGGCGGGCGCTATCCACACAGGCAAACACGACCTCCTTGTCGCGGACCAATGCGAGCGCCGAATGAAGCTCGTGTGTGCGGCCGCGCAATGCTCTCAACTGTTTAGCGGCGTCATTACGATCGACCGATTTGCTAAAACGCTTTGCGCCACGTGCCAGCGTCTGGTCGGCGCCGAGGATCAAACGCCCCGGCAACGAGGCTGCCACCGCGTCGGCTTTGGCACGCGCCAAATGGCGGGCCACGGCGGCTGCGTCCGCGGTGCCAAATTTAGCTTCCACCGCGCGTTCGTCGATATGTGAGGGTCTTATCTCAAACCGCAGGCCTGCCGCCGCAAGAATCTTGCCTCGGATATCGCTTCTGGATGCAAGTGCCATCGGCTGAGGAGCGAGCCAAAGCGGCATGGGTCACGCCACCGGATGCCGACGTCGTTCGCTTAGAAGCCGCATAACGGCCGCGGCGGTCTCCTCAATCGAGCGCCGCGTCACGTCGATTGTTGGCCAACTGTGCTTGGCGCACAACCGGCGAGAAAAGGAGACTTCCTCGGCCACCGCGGTCTTGTCGATATATTGATCGTCATCTCGATGAGCTTTCAGGCCAAGCAACCGGTTCTCGCGGATCTGCACGATGCGCTCAGGGCTGGCATAGAGCCCGACCACGAGCGGCCGGGTGAGCTTCTCGACGCCCGGCGCCAACGGCACGCCGGGCACCAGTGGTACATTTCCGGTCTTGACGCCCCGATTGGCAAGGTAAATCGATGTTGGCGTCTTCGAGGTCCGCGAAACTCCCACCAAGACGACGTCGGCGTCTTCGAGGCCCTCCGTGTGTTGCCCGTCGTCATGCAGCATGGTGAAGTTGAGCGCATCGATGCGCTGAAAATATTCAGCATTGAGCACGTGCTGCGCCCCGGCCCGATGGATGGTCTCGGCACCGAGGTAAGACTGGAACAGGCGTAACACGGGCCCCAGTACCGACATGCACGGCAATCCGAGCTCGCGGCATTTTTTTTCCAAGGACTGGATCAGATCCTCTTCGACCAACGTATAGAGAACCAGACCAGGAGACTCCGTGATTTCTGCCAGTGCGTGGTCTAGCTGCTTTTTCGAGCGCACCATCGGATAGAGGTGCTCGACAGGTGAGACATTGGCGTATTGCGCCGCCGCGGCCCGGGCGACCGTAATCAGAGTTTCACCGGTTGCGTCGGATACCAGGTGAAGGTGGAAATAACCGGTCTCAGGCATCTGTATAGCGGCCGGATAGCATGTGGATATTACGGGAGGAGGCCACGCCTTGACCCCACAAGCAAGCCATCATCGATAATGAGTGCAATATCCATCCACATGGCTGCCGAGGGGACGATTAAAAAGCATCAGAGAACTTATCTCAGCTCAATGTGGATACCCGGCTGGGGAATGCAGGGGATAGTTATCTAAAAGCCCAACAAAGCAGCCGTTATTACTGTGGATGCGACAAGACTGATTTGGGTTTGATTCTGAATCGATACGATTGATCCGGTGGACAGAGTGTTGATCGACAGGCATGAGTCTAATCAACGCTCCAATAACCACTACAGATTCTTAGATAGAGTCTTTGATACAAGAAGTTGGATTGACGAGTGCCATGGGGAAAAAGCTGTTACGAGTGCTTGCGGGCAAGCAGGAAATAGTGCCGCCGATCTGGTTGATGCGGCAAGCCGGACGCTATCTCCCGGAATACCGTACGGTCCGGGAGAAGGCAGGCGGTTTCCTTGATCTTTGCTTTAATCCTGAGCTCGCGGCTGAGGTAACCCTGCAGCCGGTGCGGCGCTTTGGGTTCGATGCGGCAATCTTGTTTTCCGATATCTTGGTAGTGCCGTTAGCGCTTGGACGAAAGGTCGAATTTGTGGTTGGCGAGGGCCCAAAGCTTGAGCCGCTCAGTGATAGTGCTGGTATAGCGACACTACGAGAATTGGCTGATGCGAGTGTGCTGGCACCGATTTATGAAACGGTTCGGCGGGTAAAAAGTGAGTTGGATGATAGAACTGCGCTCATCGGGTTCTGTGGAGCACCCTGGACCGTTGCAACTTATATGGTCGCGGGGGAAGCGACCCCGGATCAAGCACCGGCACGCTTATTTGCATACCGTGATCAAGCGTCCTTCGAACAGCTGATTGACCGGTTGGTGGATGTCTCGATCGATTATTTAATCGGGCAGTTAAGGGCAGGAGTAGATGTTGTACAGATTTTCGACACTTGGGCTGGGGTGTTGGGACCGGAGCAATTCGAGCGGTGGTGTATCGCCCCGACCCAAAAAATAGTTGAAGGCGTACGCCGCCAATTTCCAGCTGCGAGAATTATTGGTTTCCCGCGCGGTGCAGGAGCAATGACCTTGCCCTATGTGGAGATGACCGGTGTGAGTGCGATCGGAATTGATTGGACTTTCGTGCGATCGATTGCGCGGGATGCACTGCAATCGCGTGTACCTGTACAGGGTAATATCGATCCGCTGGCACTTGTAGCTGGTGGTGCGGGGCTCGACCACGAGGTGGACGATGTCATGAAGGAACTTGGTGGCGGGCCGCTTATCTTTAATCTCGGCCACGGGATTCTGCCAGAAACGCCAATTGCGAACGTCGAGCGCATGCTCAAGCGCGTCCGCGGATAACGCCATGTATTTATGGCTCAAGGCTCTGCATATCATCGCCGTAATCGCCTGGATGGCCGGCATGCTTTATCTACCGCGGCTGTTCGTCTATCACGCTGCGGCAAGGCCGGGCTCCGAATTGTCGGAAACATTCAAGACGATGGAACGCCGGTTGCTTAGTTTCATCATGGTACCGGCCATGATGGTGACTTGGGTCGTCGGCGTTGCACTCCTGGTACAAGGCGGATGGCTTGGCGCAAGGTGGTTGCACGTCAAACTTGTCGCGGCAGTTGTTATGACCGTCCTGCACGGCCTATTTGCACATTGGGTAAATGAATTCAGTTTTGATAGGAACCGGCACAGCCAAAAATTCTATCGTATTATCAATGAGGTACCGACGGTTTTGCTGATTGTTATCGTTGTGTTAGCAACCGTGAAGCCGTTCTAGCCCATTCATCAATTGCACAAACAGTGCCGCGCCTCTTGCGCGAAACCTCTACTCAACTTATCTTGTTGCCATCCCACCGAACGCAGGCGGATGCAGTTGCGTTCCGGCACCCAGCGTTTGGGCCGGTCGCAGCATCGGGTTCCGGGCTCCTTTCCCAACGTCCTCGTCACCCCAGACCTGCGATCTCTCCTAAGTCACACGGCGTAAGTCTATCCAATTTAAAAAACTTCGCCGGCAGAAACTCCCAAGGACGTAACCCCCCAATGCGGGAAATGAAACTCCAGGACCTTAAGTCCAAGACGCCTGCCGAACTTGTCGCCTTCGCTGAAGAGCACCAGGTCGAAAATGCCAGCACCATGCGCAAGCAGGAGCTGATGTTCGCGATTCTGAAACAGCTTGCGACCCAAGAAGTCGACATCATCGGTGAGGGTGTCGTCGAAGTGCTCTCTGACGGATTTGGCTTTTTGCGGTCGCCAGAATCGAACTACCTCTCCGGACCCGACGATATCTATGTCTCGCCCAGCCAGATCCGCCGCTTCGGCCTGCGTACCGGCGATACCGTCGAAGGCCACATCCGTTCCCCGAAAGAAGGTGAGCGCTATTTTGCCCTGCTCAAGGTCAACACGATCAATTTCGAAGACCCCGAGAAGGCGCGCCACAAGGTCAATTTCGACAACTTGACACCGCTTTATCCTGACGAGCGGCTCAAGATGGAATACGAGGACCCGACCAAAAAGGATCTCTCCGCGCGTGTCATCGATATTGTCGCACCGATCGGCAAGGGCCAGCGCGCCCTCATCGTTTCTCCGCCGCGCACCGGCAAAACCGTGCTGCTGCAGAATATCGCGCACTCAATCACCGCCAATCACCCCGAGACTTACCTGATCGTGCTGCTGATCGACGAACGACCCGAGGAAGTCACCGACATGCAGCGCTCCGTGAAGGGCGAAGTGATCTCCTCGACCTTTGACGAGCCGGCATCGCGCCACGTACAGGTCGCCGAAATGGTGATCGAAAAGGCCAAACGCCTGGTCGAGCATCAACGCGATGTGGTGATTTTGCTCGATTCAATCACTCGTCTCGGCCGCGCTTACAACACGGTTGTGCCCTCCTCCGGCAAAGTGTTGACCGGCGGTGTCGATGCCAATGCGCTTCAGCGCCCGAAGCGTTTCTTCGGCGCCGCACGTAACATCGAGGAAGGCGGGTCCCTTACCATCATCGCCACCGCGTTGATCGACACCGGAAGCCGCATGGACGAAGTGATTTTCGAAGAATTCAAGGGTACCGGTAACTCGGAATTGATCCTCGATCGCAAGGTCGCCGACAAGCGTACCTTCCCGGCAATCGACATCACGCGGTCTGGCACGCGCAAGGAAGAGCTGCTCACCGATCCGGCGATCCTCAAGAAGATGTATGTGTTGCGCAGGATTTTGAACCCGATGGGCACAATGGACGCCATCGACTTCCTGCTCGACAAGCTGCGTAACACAAAGAACAACGCCGAGTTTTTCGAGTCGATGAATACATAAATGGAGTGACCGACTTACCGCAACGAGTTACGGCCGGGCTTTTTGCCCGGCCGTTTTTTTGCGAGTCAGGGTCCGAGGTCGGTAATGCCTTCTGACAGCGTCAGAGCGTATTCAGGAAATTCACGAGATCGGTTTTCTGCTGGTGGGTAAAGCCGATGCCGAAGCGCTGGTCGTAGAAGTCGACGACGTCGCGCAAGGTGGCGGCCGCACCGTTGTGGAAATAGGGGGCGCGCGCTGCGAGTCCGCGCAAGATCGGTCCCTTGAAGCGGCCGATATCCTTGCACTTGCCGCTGATCATGGCGCGTCCCAGGTCGGTGACTTTGTAGACTTTACCCTTGAGCGGATTGTCATCGGCGACATTGGCGCATGTCAGCGTGAATACCGGCAGCCCGGCAATGTCGAGCACCGGTGGTGTTTTGTCGCCGGCATCGGGGACCCCGATATCGAGCGGAGCCTTGACCGAATGGTGGCCGATATTCGGCGAGTCGTGACAGGTGCCGCAGAAGCCCGGGATGCTCGGCGTATTAAGATCATCGTTGAGGCCGGCAACGCCGGTGATATTGATCGGGGTGGCGTTGAAGAGATCTTCGCCGCGGGCGACTGACCGGCGATGCTCGCTGACCATGCCGCGCTCGTGATCGTCACGGCGCCAGTCGTCGGTGGCGTTGACAGTGCGGAACAGCTCTTCGCTGCCCATCGACTGGTGGTGGCCGCCATCATCGCGGCCAGCTCCAGCGCTGGCCCAGGCAGAGTAAAGATCGAAGATCTGCGAGTTAAACGGGGTACCCTTGGGATTAAGCCCAAGCGGATCGTTCACGCCGATGAAGAAGTCCTGCATCGAGAGCGCGACCGGACCGCCCCTGGCATTATGGTCGGTGAGGAACTTGGCCTTTTTGTCGAAAACCTGCGCGGTGAACATGCTGATTTCGAAGTCGACAATTTCTTTCAACTGGGCGTCTGTGGGTGGCACGGATGCCTGCGCATGGCCGAGGGTTGCATCGAGCGCCTGGTTGATAAGGTTGCCGTTGAGATCTTTGTTCGGATTGGATTCGCGTCCGTCCCACATGACCGTGCTCAGGAACTTGATATTCGCGATCGGCAAGGGACGGC
>Ga0335084_10006170_pt1 | contig 11899 bp, 8 predicted proteins | sample Lox_Sample_44_FD_206721 | JGI IMG/M metagenome (GOLD analysis project Ga0335084, IMG submission 206721) | Soil microbial communities from Loxahatchee National Wildlife Refuge, Florida, United States - Lox_Sample_4.4 | ecosystem: Environmental > Terrestrial > Soil > Wetlands | place: USA: Florida...
CGCGAAGCGCGTGCGGCACAACTGCTGGACGCCGCCGGCATGGCACGTTTCCACGATCGACTCGCGGGCCAGCTCTCCGGCGGCATGAAGCAGAAGCTCGGTTTGAGCTGCGCGCTGATCCACACCCCGCGTGTGCTCCTCCTGGACGAGCCAACGACCGGTGTCGACCCGGTTTCGCGCCGCGATTTCTGGCGGCTGCTGTACCGCCTCGCGGCGGAGGGCGTCACGGTGCTCGCCTCGACCGCCTACATGGACGAGGCCGAGCGTTGCCACCGGCTCGCGCTCCTGCACCAGGGCCGCCTCCTCCTCTGCGATGCCCCCGCTCGTCTGAAAGCTAGTATGCCGGGGGCCGTGGTCGCGGTCACGACTCCCGCGCCCGCGGCGGCACGAGAGGGGCTCCAGCAGATGCCGGGTATATCGAGCCTTCTGGTGGTCGGCGACGGCGTGCATCTCGTCGTGGACGACGCTGAGCACCGCCTGGCGGCGATAGGCGAGCGGCTGCGCGCCGCCGCGATCCCATTTTCGGAGGTTGTCTGTGTCACCCCGACCATCGAGGATCTCTTCGTGGCGTCGATCACTCGGCAGGAGGAAGACCGGCCGTGAACGATCTGGCAACCGCTGTTGTGGTCAAGGACCTGGTGAAACGCTTCGGCACCTTCACCGCCGTCGACCACGTCAGCTTCGATGCCCAGCGCGGCGAGGTGCTGGGCTTCCTCGGCCCGAACGGCGCGGGGAAGTCGACGATCATTCGCGTTCTCTGCGGCCTGCTGCACCCGACGTCGGGCGACGTGTTCGTCGGCGGACTCGACGTCACGCGGCAGCCCGAGGCCGTCCGGGCACAGATCGGCTACATGTCGCAGCGCTTCTCGTTGTACAACGATCTCACGGCGGTCGAGAACCTCCGCTTCTTCGGCGGGCTCTACGGTGTCACGGCTGCGGAGTTCGGATCTCGCCTGCGCTGGGCGATCGAGATGTCGGGCCTTGCCGGCCGCGAGACGGCCCTCGTCGCGACGCTCGCTGGCGGCTGGAAGCAGCGCCTCGCCCTCGGCTGCGCCGTGCTGCACCAGCCGAGCATCCTCTTCCTCGACGAGCCGACCTCCGGAGTCGATCCCATCTCGCGACGCCAGTTCTGGGATCTCATCCACCGCATGGCGGCGACCGGAGTCACCGTGTTCGTATCGACGCACTACATGGACGAGGCCGAGTACTGCCACCGCCTGGCCCTCGTCGACCGCGGCCGCTTGGTCGCGCTCGGTACGCCGAGCGAGCTCAAGCGCACCACCATGAGCGGCGGGCTGCTGCGCGTGGAGTGCGAGCCCCTCGGCGAGGCGCTGGCCGCACTCGAGCAAGCACCCGGCGTCATCGAGGCGGCGATCTTCGGTGACGCCTTCCATGTGACTGTCCTGGCGATCGAACCGGCGCTGCGTGAGCTGCCGCGCTACCTCAGCGCGCGCGGGCTCCGCTGTGGGCGAATCACACCCATCTCTCTCTCGCTCGAGGACGTGTTCGTCCAGAAGGTGGGGAGGGAAGTTGCCGCGGAGGCGATGGCGTCATGAACCTCGGACGGGTCGCGGCGATCACCCGCAAGGAGTTCCTGCAGGTACGGCGCGACCCGCGCAGCCTGCTGATCGCACTCTTCATGCCGATCATGCTGCTCGGCTTGCTCGGCTACGGCGTGCGCCTCGATGCGAAGCACGTTCCAATGTACGTCTTCGACCGCGACGGCAGCCAGGACAGCCAGGCGCTCCTCAAGCGCTTCCAGGCATCCGACTATTTCGCGCTCGAACGCGTCGTGGGCAACTACGGGGAGATCACCGCCGCGATCGACGCCAGCCGCTGCAAGCTTGCGCTCGTCGTCCCTCCCGACTTCGCGCGGCGGCTGCACGACGGCGGTGGCGTCACCGTTCAGGCCATCGTCGATGCGACCGATGACAACACCGCCAACTTGGCGATCGGCTACGCCACCGCGGTGGTCAGTGGATTCTCGCAGGATGTGCAGCTCGACTGGATGCGGCGCCACGGGCTTCCGGAGCGCTCGGCGACGCCGCCACTCTCGATCGAATTTCGCACCTGGTACAACGAAGAGCTGGAGAGCCGCAACTTCATCATCCCCGGCGTCGTCGCCCTGGTCATGACGCTCATCGGCGCGTTGCTCTCGTCACTGACCATCGCACGCGAATGGGAACGCGGCACGATGGAGCAGTTGGTCTCCACCCCGGTGACCGCACGCGAGATCATGGTCGGCAAGCTGATTCCGTACTTCCTGATCGGGCTCGTCGACGCCACGCTGTGCGTGGTGGTCGGCATCGGCTGGTTCCAGGTCCCTTTCCGGGGCACGCTGGCGACGCTGTTCGTCGCAACGGCCCTCTTCTTGACCGTCGTCCTGGGGATCGGCTTCATGATCTCGGTGGCGATTCCCAACCAGCTCGGGGCGAGCTCGATCGCCATCCTCGTCACCTTGCTGCCCACCAACCTGCTGTCGGGCTTCGCCTTTCCGATCGACCAGATGCCCGCACCGATTCGCGCCGTTACCTACCTCGTGTGGCCACGCTACTATGTGACGATTCTCAAGGCGGTGTTCCTGAAGGGCAGCGGGCTGCGGGCCCTTGCCGGGCCGTTGTTCGCACTGGTCATCTATGCGGTCGTGGTGGGGACCTTGGCGACGCGCGCCTTCCGCAAGACGCTGACGTGAGGAGCATGCCGTGCTGGCGCGCATCTTCCACATGCTCGTGAAAGAATTCCTCCAGCTGCGCCGCGACCGCTACGCGCGGATTCGGCTGGTGGTGCCGCCGCTCATCCAGATGGTGATGTTCGGCTACGCAGCGACGTTCGAGGTGCACAGCGTCGCGACGGCATTGATGGATCGTGACAACAGCCAGGAGAGCCGGGACCTGGTGTCGCGCTTCACAGCGAGCGGCCGCTTCGAGGTGATCGCAATCGCACGCGACGAAACGGAGCTCGCCGATCTCGTCGACCACGGGCAAGCGACCATCGCGATCCAGATCCATTCCGGATTCGCGCAACAGCTGCGCAAGGGCGTGACGGCACCGGTGCAGGTCATCGTCGACGGCACGAACTCCAACACCGCACTGATCGCCCTCGGCTACGTGAACCGCATCGCGACCGCGTTCGCCAGCGAGTACGCGAGCAATGCGGTGGCACGCGTCGCACCGGCGCGGCTGCGCGAGATTCCGAGCGTCGAACTGGAGGAGCGCCCCTGGTACAACCCGGGCTTCGAGAGCCGCTGGTTCTTCGTGCCCGGAGTGATCGGCAGTTTGATGCTCGTCATCACCGTCAACCTGACGGCCTTCGCGGTGGTGCGCGAGCGGGAGATCGGTACACTCGAACAGGTCATGGTGAGTCCGATTCGGCCGACGGAGTTCATTCTGGGCAAGACCCTGCCGTCATTTCTGGTCGGGCTCAGCGAGGCCGCGCTCATCACGCTCGTCGGCATCCTTTGGTTCCGCGTGCCGTTCCGCGGCGACCTGTTGGTCCTGCTTCTCGGGGTATCGCTCTTCCTTACGTGCACCCTCGGCATGGGTCTGCTCATCTCCACTCTCTGCAAGACGCAGCAGCAAGCGTTCGCGTTGAGCTTCTTCGTCCTGATGCCGGGCTTCACGCTCTCGGGTTTCAGTTTCCCGATCGCCAGCATGCCACTGGCCATGCAGTGGCTCACGTACCTGAACCCGCTGCGTTACCTCCTGGTCGTTCTCCGGGGCACGTTCCTGAAGGGCTTGGGCCTGCGCGTGCTCTGGCCGCAGATGCTGGCGATGGCGGTGATCGGCGCGACCGTGCTCAGCGTGAGCATATTCCGCTTTCGCAAGTCGCTCGACTGAGGTGGATGCGGCAACGCGCACGAGGTCTGCCGCAGCTGCTCAGAAACTACTGAAACATGTTGTAGAACTTGCTCATGCATGACAAGATTGTACGTTACCTTGCAGTATGCCTCGGCTGTCAGCATTCAAGATCGTGTATGCCGAGACGGCCAAGCAGCACCTGCGTGGGCTGACGGCCCGCCAGCGCGCGATGGCGGTTCACGGCATCGAGGCGTCGCTCACGTACGGGCCCAAAGACGAGGCACGGAATCGTAAGCCCATGCGGGAAAACGATCTTGGCGCAGAATGGGAGTTGCGGATCGGTGACCTGCGGGTCTATTACGATGTGCAGGAGCAGCCGGAACGACTAGTCAGCGTTCTGGCGGTAGGCCTGAAGGTGGGAAATGCAGTCCGTATCGGCGGTGAAGAGGTTGCGCTATGAAAACTGTGGAGCTGGCCAAGGCGACGGAGCCGCTGTCTGACTATGTGCGGCGCGCGGCGAAGGATCCCCTGCTAGTGGTGTCACGGGGGCGGGCAGTCGCGGCGCTCGTGCGCATCAGCCAAGCGGACCGCGAGCGGCTGGCGGTGAGCAGCAATGCGCGATTCCAGTCGATTGTTCGGAAGGCGCGCCGCCAGGTTGCCGCAGGGAAGAGCTATTCCAGCGAAGAAGTTCGCCGTGTGCTCGGAATAATGCCCCGGAAGCGGCGCTCGCGGTGAGCGACAATTCGGACAACATCGCTCGGCTCACGCTGCCCGAATCGTCTCTACGTCCCTGTACCCGGCGATTCCTCTTCATTCTTGACGCCGGGCTTCACGCTCTCCGGCTTCAGCCTTCCGATCGCCAGCATGCCGCTGGTCATGCAGTGGCTCACCGATCGCGGCAGGTATTTCGACACCGTGGCCTGCGCCACTTCGATGCCGAGTTTGAGCAGCTCCCCGTGGATGCGGGGCGCGCCCCACGTTGGGTTGGCGTTCTGCATCGTCCTGATGAGCCCAACGACCTCGCGAGGAACGGCCGGGCGACCCGGACACGCCCGCGGCTTTTCCATCGCCAGAACGATCGGAAGCCGCGACGATGCCAGGCGATGACCGTCTCCGGCTTCACCACGACCAACGTGTCGCGCCAGCCAGACCAGAGGCGCGCGATAGAATCATCCACAACCAGCGATCGGACCGCCGAAGTCTGAGGCGTCGTTCACCGCACTGGCGCTGCAGGACCGGGCGGCGTGCCGCTACACGGAAATGACCGGCATGACTGTGGTCTCAATATCCAATGCGCTGGTCGGCGTGTAATCCGTCCAAGTTCCGATGAGGATGCCCGGTTCCCGGGGATCCTCCTCCGGCTCGCCGCCCTTGGTGGTCTCGGCGTATTTCTCGTTCGCGGCCTTCACGTAATCCAGCGCCTCCTGAAAGCGTCCCTGATCGGGGAGTTCGCCGAGCTGGCCTTGATCGAGCAGGGACACCACCTGGTCCTCGAAGCCTGGTTGGATGGCGAGGATCACACGCGCAGCACCGGCCCGCAAAAATTCGCGGTGAATGGGGTCGGGATGATCCAGGAAGATCTTCTCGCTCTCATGCCACAGGCTGTCCCAGAAATACGGATACAGAAACACCATGACGTTGTCCCAGTCGATGGCGGTCTGCACGAACTTGATGTACTCGCCGTACTGCATCACTTGCTGCCAACGGGCAGCGTCGAGATATCCCGGAGGAGGCAGATTCGCCAGCACGCTGCTGGCGTCCTGAAAGCCGGGAAAGAGCCACTCGAGCACTGAACGCATGATCGCCTCGCGTTCCATCCGGCGCAGCCGTACTGGATCGTCGCCGGCGATCTGCTTCTGGAGCGCGGCCTGCCGATCGCGCAGATAGCTGCGATGCTGTGCGGCGCGCGCCACTGCGGCGTCGCGAATGATGTTCCACGCGGCCAGGCGCCATTCTTCCATCAGCGATTCAGTGGGAACATACGTGCCCGTCACGCGCAGCAGCCCGCTTTGCGCCACCTGCATCCGGAAGAACACGGTGGTCTGGCCGTCCGCCGGAACCTGGCTTCCATTCAGGTTCCAGTCCATGTTGCAGTAGTGATTGACGTCGGCGTTGACCAGGTTGATGCTTTCGCCGGCATAGGCGTTGAGCCAGCCGGGATAGTTCACGACACTCCACGTCTGCACCGAGGTGAAGACGTTCAGGTTGGTGAGGCTGTAGTTGACCGGCGCGGTGACGCTCAGCGTCAGCACGCGATGGTGCGACGTGTACTTCACGCCGTCGCTTCCAGTGACCACGTCGGACGGCGTGGCGAAGCTGACCGTTTGCGACACCTCGATGTGGCGAACCTGATCCGGCGGGGCCGGCAGCGTCACGCCGTACTGATCGGCCAACCCTTCCCAGTTGAAAACCGTGATCTGAGATGGCGTGAGGGCCAGCTGGAATTCACCGGCCAGCTCCGCCGCGATGTTCTGCAGCTCCACTTCGCGGGCGCGCAGGCGCGCGCCAGGATCGGGTAGCACGACATCGTAGGTGAGCCGCACGCCGTAACGAAACAGACTCGACTGCCACTTGCGCACGCGCTTGAAGTAATCGATGCGTATGCTCTTGTCGGGATGTTTGTTCTCGATCAGGTGCGCAGTGAAATCCTCCATCCCCGAGACGGTGGTGACGGTGAAGGACACCTTGTGATCCTTCATCGTGCGAGTCGACGCAAGCGCGGTGACGGTCCGTGACTGCGCCTTGCTTTCTTCGCGCGTCGCCGTGTCGTCAATGGCCGCTGAACTGGTCGTGTCCACCGCGTTGGTGACATGGACGCCGGGAGCTGCGGCGACCGGCTGGCTCATGCTGAGGGCGTTGTTGTGGCTGGTTTGCGTCGACGTGGACAGCGCGATGTCGTCGGTCTGCGCAACGCCCTGTTCGCTGAAATTCTCCAGGAAGTCCTCGATGAATTCGCTGAACTGCTCTTCGCGCACGGACCATTCACGATGCGCCAGCGTGACCTTTTCATGCGGCGCCAGGGGAAGGCTGTAGGACAGCTCGCCGCGTTCCACACCGCACGGTGTCATCTCCAGCCGTTCCAGGTGCAGCAGGCCCAGCGGCTGCAACGGGCGCTGCGTGAGCGACTCCGAAAACAGCCTGGTCACGAGCTGCAGGCGGTTGATCTGCGCCGTGGCGTCCATCACCCGTGCCACGGGATCGGCGGACAGGGACGAGTACTGTTGCGCGAGATCCAGAATCGGGCGGACCTGTTCCGGTCGGTTGCTGGTGGCCCACGTGAGCAGGGCTGGCGCGCGCTCCGCCAGCGCGGGACCGAGCGCGATGTCGAGCATTCGGTTCGATGCGGTGGACAGAGGCGTTCGTAGAACCGTTGCCGACGCCAAGGCAAGCGCGGACATGGCGGGGCCGGAGAGCGACTCGGGGACCTGGAGCTTGACGTCCTGCGCCGCTTGCGGCACGCCATCGGATGCGGCCTTCGCGGTCTGTGTAGCGGCGGCAGCAGGGGGCAGCGCCGTTCGTGGGTGCGGCATGTCCGCGGCTGGACCGGCGGCGACCGCGCGCGAATAGATCGGCTTGTTCGAGAGCTCGCCATCGAGAGCGCGCAAGGCGCCGACCAGCGTGTTCATCGCATCGGATCGCAGGCCGCCGAGCAAATCCGACACCGCCCGCAGGTCGGTCGTTGAAATTGCCGTCAGACTGGACGCGGCGGCAAGAACACTCGAGGCGCTCACCGCGGTGCTCAGATTGCCGATGGCCTCGAGCGCAGCGCGCTGACCAGCGGTCTTCACACGCTGCTGCAATTGCGATTGCTCGGCGGGAGTGACCATCAGGCTCCGCACTTGAGCCGCCAGGCCGAGCGCGTCGGAATTGCGGTCGCCATCTGGTTCGCCGAGGATCAGCGGCGTGTAGGTCCGTTTTTCATGACGCCGCTTTGAATTGGACAGCTTGATGTCTTTGCTCATGGCGTTCTCCTTCTGATCGCGGATCGGTCGAGTCGCACATGCGGAATCGGGCGCGGGCGAACGCTCTTCGACCGGATGCGGCGGACGGCGGTGAGGCCCTCTTCGAGTCTGCGCGAGGAGACGGCGGCCTGCGCCGCCTGCTCCTTCTGCGAATTGAAACGGCGCGACGGCTGGGACGTATCGTGATCGAGCGTCAGCCCCGTGGCCGGATGGCTGATTCGGTAGCCGGTGGAGCCGAAGCCGACGGCCTTGACCGTGGTGAACCCTTCCACCTGCGGGCGCAGGCCGCTGCCGGAGGGACTGGTCGCCACCATCTGCGTGGTGTAGCGATTTTCAAAACGCGGGAAGTTGTCGAGTTGTAGATCTTCCCCGGCGAAGCTTCCGGTCTTCGAACCGTATGACAAGGTCAGCGTCGGCGACTTGCCGGCTGGCGCCACGGCGCGAGGCACGTCGAACGTGCACTCCAGATCCCCGGGAGCGCCGATGCCGCTCACATGCAACGGCGCATCTTGGATCTCCTGGCAGAACGTGTCGAACTGCTTGCCGTCGTCGGCATCGCTGTACTGATGCTCGCTCGACACCACCGAGATCCAGACGTTGCTGCCGCTCAGGATATTGACACCAGGCAATTCGGTTTTGATTTCCTTGTCGTTCCAGGCATTGCCGGATTCGTTGGTCCAATACGCGGGGAGTGCGCTGAACAACGCCACATAGCCGCTGCCGACTTTGACGCCGTTCTGCAGATGATCCTTGCGGCCGAAGAACCAGGTGCCGCCGTTCGAATCCTGCTGCCGTGTCTCATCGAACATCTGTTTCGGAAACCAGGCGTGAGTGCTGAAGCCAGAAATGGAGCGCTGTAACGCAGGGATGTCGTAGGCGATGATCGCCGCGTTCTCGTGCTGCACGATCATCGGCAACGCCAGCGAGCCGGTCCAGTAGTTGGGGCCGTCGTGTCCGAACAGGTCGCTGCCTTTCCCGACCAATTGCAGCGCCGGCGTCGCCAGCAGATCCCCCGCCGCTTCATGCAGACGCAGCAGGCCAAGGTCGCTGAAGAATCGCCCCCACGCACTGGCATAGCTGCCAAGGTCGGGCGCCATGAAGCGGGCGGTGGTCCAGACGCACGCGTCGAGGCCGAGGTTCGCCATCCACGGCTGCTTCTGGAACGCGGTCAGGCCGGGCAGATGGTTCTGAACGCTGGAGAGCATAGAATCGCCGTTGTTGTAGGCGACGATGTTGGCGGTGCTGAGCACTGTGCCCTGATTGATCTGAATCAGCAGGCTCTCCAACAGCTTCTGCAGCTCAGTGTCGGGAATCGTCGGCGAGCTGTCGCTCTCGTCGTCTCCGAAGAGGCCGCCGAAGAAGCCGGCCACGCCACCGACAATTGCGCCCGGCACGCCGGCCACGACCGCGCCACCTGCCGCGCCTTCGGCCGCGCCTTTGAGCGGTCCGCTCTTCGTGATGTTCTTGACGTAGTCCCACACGTCCTTGAAGAAATCGACCACGCCGTCGACGATGCTCTTACCTTCGATGCCCAGCGCGACCAGATCCAACGGGAACGGGAGGGCCGCAACCAGGGCCACACCGGCGCGAACCTGAAGGACATCGATGGAGATTGAAATCAGGTTGACCAGCGCCTCTTTGAGCCAACCGAGGTTGACGATGGCGTAGAGCGGGTCGAACGGTCCGCACAGGCGCAGGTTGTCGTGCGCCGCCACCACTCGCTTCGTCAGTTCCAGTGTCTTGTCGGTGTAGTACGCCTCCAACCCCCACCAGAACACGGCATCCTGTTCGGTGTCGAAGCCGATGCCGAAGTCGCCGCAGTTGGAAAAATCGGCGGACACGCGCGTCCGGTCAGTGAACGGTTGGGTCTGGTCCAGCACCGCGCGATCCAGACCGATGGCCAGCAGCGCCTCGGGAACGACGTACGTCGACGTGGCGAGCGCGAGCGCGGCGGGCTCATTGCCGACGAAGTCGCCCCGCGTCCCGAACAGGATCTCGATGCTCTCGCCGATCGACTGCTCCCAGCCGTAACACTTGTGCTCCCAGTACGCGCGACCGGCCGTGGCGCCGAAGCTGCCGCGGCAGGTGAAGCGGGCGCAATCGAATATCATCAGGTCCAGCACCATAGCGGCCTTCACCTTGATGCGGGACATCGAGGCTCGTTCGTCGTCGCTCTTGATGTTGGGGTCGTCGGGATCGACGAAGTCGGCAAGGTTGTAGAGCGGCGGAAAATCTTCGTTGTAGTAGCCGGGAGCATTCCATTCGCTGAAGCCCAGCTTCAGTCGCAGGTCCAACCATCGCTCGACCCGGACGCTGCCTTCATTGATGTGGTCCTGGCCGGTGCGGTCCGCGCCAGAGCCGGTGTTTTGTGATCGCGCAAATGCGGTGTCGCGGAACAGGCACCCTGCCAGCAGCTGCGATTGCGCGAACAGAATCTGGTGGTTCTCCGACCACATCGTCATTTCGGCGCCGCTTGCCGCCGGTTCATCCCACCAGTACTTGAACCACAGCAGCGCCAGCGTCACGGCGGTGTACACGTAATCGGGAACGCGATCGTCCGGCGCGGGGAACAAGTGCAGGAAGCGAATCAGATCGGTGGAATGGAAGTCCGCCGTTTCGTTCAGCGCGAAGCACTGGCCGATACACTGCGGGCTGATGACCGTTCGCCACCAGTAGATGCCCACGCGAGTGTACGGCGGCCAGGCGAAGTCGGTGTAGCCGGCGCGCTCCGTGTGCGGCGGAATCCAGACGTGATCCTCGAACAGCTCGCGCAGCAATGGACGCCCCTTGTCGTCGGGCGGACCGTCTTTCCATTGCGCAGTGCGAACCCACACGGCCAAGGCCAGCAACGCGCTTCGGACGGTGTACGACGTGTCCGAGCCGACCTTGCCGAACCAGGCGAGCGTCTGGAGCGCGGACCACACGGGACCCAGCAGCACGTCTCCGCCGCGCGGGGGAGGCGGCTTGGGATTCGGATCTTCGAAGGTGCTGTGCGGATCCTCGCGCGCGCCGAAGCTGCCGGGCAACTCCCGCGCGCCGAAGTTCCCTGGCGATTCGCGCGCGCCGAACGTACCCGGCGATTCGCGACCGCCAGTGTCCGGCGGTGATTCCCAACCCAAGGACGGCTGCACGACGTAGTTCCCCGGCCGTCCCTTGTCGATCGCGGCCTGGAGCAGTTTGATCGCCACCGCGCTGGGCAGCAGCGCGTAGATGCTCTTCACCAGTTGCTGGGCGCGGGTTAGGTCGATGGCGGCGCCTTCGCCTTCAATCCTGAGAGCGGTGAGAGCGTAGGCGAGATCGTCGCGCTTGGCCGTGTCCGTCGGGTCCGGTTCCGGCTGCAGGTCCAGCGACTCCACTACTGCTTCGATGATGGATGAGTCGAACGGCCCGATTGGATTGAAGTCCGGTGCTAACGCCGCTCCGTCGCGAGCGTTGGCCAGCAGCGTGCGGATTCTGTTTCTCACATCCCCGCGGCCGCAGAGCGTCAACTGACGCAGCAGGCGCAGCAAGGGACGGAAACCGATGGATGTGGCCGACTCGCCGGCGGGCTCTTCTGGAATGACGATGCTTTTCTCGAAGGCGTCCTTCTCTGTGATCAGCGTCAGTCGCGCGATCACGGCCTGCAGATCTTCGTTGTCCCATGGTTCCGGGATGCCGGCACGGAGGCACGGCGTGTCGGTCCACACGATCAGATCTGCGGAGGCGGCCACCGATGCGGCGTCCTGATCCGAGAGCGAGCAGGTTGGGCGTTCGGGCGGGACGGTGCCCTTCAGGTAGCCGCGACGCTTGGCTGTGCCGTACTTTGCGGGGTCGGAGGCGAACGTCTCTTCATCGCTGATCAGGCGGGCAAGGTAGTCGTCTCTGCGCGCCTGAAAGCGCGCGAGCAGATCGGCGTAGGGATCGTTGCCTGGGCTTCCCAAGGACTACTCCATGCGAGTGCTCGTGGAGCTTAGCAGAAAAACGCCACGACTGTGGCGTGCATGCTCAGCGGTGGAGAAACGGTGTCGAGAGCATTGACGGACGGACTCAAAGACTATCGCTCGGAGACGGCGACTACGTGCGCGTCGTGACGATTGTCGGGGCGGGTAGCGCGTATTAAAGGGCGAATTGACAGAACGCCCAGTATCGGACGCTCCTCGG
>Ga0335084_10006172_pt1 | contig 11897 bp, 9 predicted proteins | sample Lox_Sample_44_FD_206721 | JGI IMG/M metagenome (GOLD analysis project Ga0335084, IMG submission 206721) | Soil microbial communities from Loxahatchee National Wildlife Refuge, Florida, United States - Lox_Sample_4.4 | ecosystem: Environmental > Terrestrial > Soil > Wetlands | place: USA: Florida...
CCGCGTGGCGTCAACAATCTGTGGAACAAGGGCGGCATCATGTACGCGCCGCCGGTCCGCTGAAGCCCGCGGAAAGTTGTAGATGCCCGGCCTGCAACGTGAGTTGCAGGCCGGGTGCGATAGGCGCTGAGCCGCCCCCTTGCACATGAGATAGGGATAACGACGTTCCAGGAGGGTTACGCGTGTCACAGGCCGTGCCGCATCGCGTTCCACCCAGGCGCCGTGACTGGTCCTGGCGCAGCCAGGCGTTTCGCGGGCTCATCTACCAGATCATCGCGATCGCCCTGGTCGCGCTCGGCGTCTGGTTCCTCGCGCACAACACGCTGGAGAACATGCGTGTGCGCGGCATCCAGAGCGGCTTCGATTTCCTGACCACACCCGCCGGTTTCGATATCGGCGAGATGCTGTTCCCCTATGACGCCCTCGATCCGTACTGGAAGGCGTTCCTGGTCGGCATCGCCAACACGCTGCGTGTGGCGATCATCGGCATCATCTTCACGACCATCCTCGGCACCCTGCTCGGCGTCGGCCGCTTTTCGCGCAACGCGCTGATAAGGGGACTGTGCTACGGCTATGTCGAACTGTTTCGCAACGTGCCGGTGCTGCTGCAATTGCTGATGTGGTACCTGGTGTTCACCGAACTGCTGCCTGACCCGTTCGAACCGATCAAGGTGTTCGGCCTGTTTTACCTCAGCAAGGGCGGGTTCCAGTACCCGGTACCGGTCTGGGGTCTGGGTCAGGCCCTGGCGGCGCTCGGCGCGCTAATTGGGCTGCCGATCGCGCTGGCGTACCGCCGCTGGGCACGGCGCAAGTTCGAGCAGACCGGCAAGGTGCGCAGCATGTTCTGGGTTCCGCTGGCGATCGTTTTCGCGGCTGCGCTACTCGGCTGGATTGCCGGTGGCGCGCCGACGGCATGGAACATCCCGCACCAGGGCGAAGGTATGGTCGAAGATGGTTCGGCGGTGACGCCGGAGTTCATGGCGGTCCTGCTCGGCCTGGTCTTTTATACGTCGTCGTTTGTCGCCGAGGTCGTGCGCGCGGGTATCCAGTCGGTGTCGCATGGCCAGACCGAAGCCGCGAGCAGCCTCGGCCTGTCGCGCGGGCAGTCGATGCGTCTGGTGATCCTGCCGCAGGCTATGCGCGTGATCATTCCGCCGATGACCAACCAGTACCTGAACCTGACAAAGAATTCGTCGCTGGCGGTTGCGATCGGGTATCCCGATGTCGTGTCGATCTCGAACACGGCCATAAACCAGACCGGTCGCGCGGTGGAGTGCATCGCGATCATCATGGCGGTGTACCTGACCACCTCGCTGACGACGTCCGCGATCATGGGCTGGTACAACAAGCGGGCCGCGATCAAGGAAAGATGATGGCGACGCGGTTCCCCCTTCGGGTTCTTTCATCGGGTGCTGGGTCTAGAGCGATTCGTCCATGACCGCCGTCTTTCAGCCCATCGCTGCACGCGAAGCGCCGATACCGCAGGCAGGCTTCGTGTACTGGGTGCGCACCAACCTGTTCGCCGACTGGAAGAGCACGGTGACGACGCTGATCGTCCTCGCCTTTGTGCTGTATTACCTGCCGCAGCTGCTCAACTGGGGCATCGTCAGGGCGGTGCTCGAACCCAACGCCGAGTTGTGCCAGCAGGCGCGCGGCACTGGAGCCTGCTGGGGCGTTGTTGTCGAGAAATACCGGCTGATCATCTTCGGCCGCTATCCGTACGAAGAACAATGGCGGCCCGAGATTGCGACCATCCTGCTCGTCGGCCTGCTGCTGGCGAGCTGCGTGCGGGTGTTCTGGAAACCCTGGCTGGGCGCGCTCTGGCTCCTTGTGCTGGCGGCTTTCTTCAGCCTGATGTATGGCGGTGTCATGGGGCTGACGGTGGTTACGACCGACCGCTGGGGCGGTCTGCCGTTGACGATCATGCTCGCCTCGCTGTCAATCGTTCTGGCGTTTCCGCTTTCCGTGCTGGTTGCGCTCGGACGCAGATCAAAGCTGCCGGCGATCAAGACCGTTTGCGTGATCTACGTCGAGCTGATTCGCGGGGTGCCGCTGATTTCGGTGCTGTTCATGGCGAGCTTCATGTTCCCGCTGTTCATGCCGCAGGGCCTGACGATCGACGTCCTGGTGCGCGTGCTGGTCGGCATTACGCTGTTCGCTGCGGCGTACCTGGCCGAGATCGTCCGCGGTGGACTGCAGGCGATCCCGAAGGGTCAGGTCGAGGCTGCGGATTCGCTCGGCCTCACGTACTGGCAAACGCAGCGCAAGATCGTGCTGCCGCAGGCGCTGGCAATGGTAGTGCCCGGGATCATCAACAGCTTCATCTCGATCTTCAAGGACACGTCGCTCGTGACGATCGTGTCGCTGTACGAGCTCACGGGCTCGCTGGGGCTCGCGCTGAACTCGGACGCCAACTGGCGCCCGTTCAAGATCGAAGGCTATCTGTTTATCACGCTGATCTACTTCATCTTCTGTTTCGCGATGTCGCGCTACAGCCTGTGGGTGGAGAAGCAGCTCAACCGCAGCAAGACGCGCTAGAGAGCCGCGACCATGACGACCCATCAGAACATCATCACCTTCGACAAGGTCAACAAGTGGTACGGCAACAACTTCCACGTGCTGCGCGACATCGACCTGCACGTGAAGAAGGGCGAGCGCATCGTCATCTGCGGCCCTTCGGGCTCGGGCAAGTCGACGCTGATCCGCTGCATCAACCGCCTCGAGGAGTACCAGGAGGGCAAGCTGGCGGTCGACGGCATCGAGCTCACCGATGACGTGAAGGCGATCGAGAAGATCCGGCGCGAGGTGGGGATGGTGTTCCAGCAGTTCAACCTGTTCCCGCACCTGACGGTGATTCAGAACCTGACGCTGGCGCCGATGTGGGTCACCGGCATGCCGAAGGCCGAAGCCGAGGAGCGCGCGATGACGCAGCTCAAGCGCGTGCGCATCGCCGAGCAGGCGCAGAAGTTCCCGCTGCAGTTGTCGGGCGGGCAGCAGCAGCGCGTGGCGATCGCGCGCGCGCTCTGCCTGACGCCGAAAGTGATGCTGTTCGACGAGCCGACGTCTGCGCTCGATCCGGAGATGATCAAGGAAGTGCTCGATGTCATGATCGAACTCGCCGGGCAGGGCATCACGATGCTGTGCGTGACGCACGAGATGGGCTTCGCGAAGGCGGTGGCCGACCGCGTGATTTTCATGGACCAGGGGCAGATCGTCGAGCAGAACAGCCCGCACGAGTTCTTCGACCATCCGAAGAGCGAACGCACACGCGACTTCCTGTCGAAGATCCTCGGTCACTAGCCTGAAAGCGACGCGCCTGCGCAAGCGCTGATCGCGCGGCGCGCGGCTGCATTCCAGATGCTTGAACTGTCCTGGCTGCACTGGGGCACCGTTGCGATCCTCGCCGACTGGGCGATCCGTCTGGTCATGCTGCCGATCGTGCCGACGCGGCGCTCGCCCGAGGCGGCGAAGGGCTGGCTGCTGCTGATCTTCTTCCTGCCGTGGGTAGGGCTGGCCGCGTATCTGCTGATCGGGCGACCGCGGTTGCCAGCCTGGAGGATCGAGCGCGTGCAGGCTTATGTGCAGCGAATTGAGCCGATGCGGAACCGGTTGTCGAACATCTGCAGCTCGGACCCGCCACCGGTGCCGCCGCCTTATGAACCAAGCGTGCGCCTGTCGACCGAGCTGTCGCAATTGCCGAACATTGGTGGCAACGTGGTCGAGCTTCTGACCGACTACGCGGCAACGCTGAACCGCATTGCGGTCGACATCGAGTCGGCGCGCGAAACTGTGCACCTCGCGTACTACATCTTCAACGACGACAAGGCAACGGCGCCGGTGATCGCCGCACTCGCCCGCGCGGTTGCGCGCGGAGTGCGCTGCCGGGTCCTTATCGATGCGTTCGGTTCGCGGCCGATGCTTCCCGCAGTGCTGCCGCGGCTGCGATCACTTGGCATCGAAACGCGGGTCGCATTGCCGTTTCGCTGGCGCAAGCCCGAACGGCTCGACCTGCGCAATCATCGCAAGATCGTCGTGATCGACGGCCGCGTCGGCTACACCGGATCGCAGAACATGGTCAGTCCCGATTTCAAACCGGGGTTGACCTACAGCGAGCTGGTCGCACGCATCGAGGGGCCGACCTCACTGCAGCTGCAGATCGTCTTCGGCGCCGACTGGTTCGTCGAGAGCGGCGAATACATTGGTGCGGCGGCGTTTCCGGAGCCTACGATCGCCGGCGACTGCCCGGCACAGATCCTGCCCAATGGACCGGCATCGCCGACGCAGCGAGCACAGCGCATGGTGGTGCAACTGGTCCATGCCGCGCGTCGCCGGGTCGTCATCACCTCGCCGTACTTCATACCGAGCCAGGCGCTGCAGGAAGCGATCGAAACTGCGGCGCAGCGCGGGGTCGAGGTGCACCTGATCGTCGACTATCGCAAAGATCAGTTTCTGGTTGCGAACGCACAGCGGTCGTATTACGAATCACTGCTCGCGGCGGGGGTGCGGATTCATGCCTACCGCGAGGCGTTCCTGCACACGAAGTCGGTCTCGGTCGACGGTGAGATCGCCTGGGTGGGGTCGTGCAACATGGATCTGCGCTCGTTCGAACTAAACGAGGAAGTGATCGCACTGTTTTACAGCCGCACGATCGCGCTGCAGCTGCAGGCGATCGAGCAGAGCTACATGCACGGCGCGGAAGAGGTGGATTTGGAGCGCTGGCGAAACCGGCCGTTCTTCGAACAACTGGTGCAGAACCTGACGCGACTCGTCAGTCCGCTGCTGTAGCGAGGCGCGCGCCCGTTGACGTGCGCCTCGTCACAACGTTAGTAGGTGCCGCTGCCGCTGCCGCTGCCGCCGTCGCCGCTGCTGCCGTCGCCGCCGGGGCCGCCGTACACCGCGAGCGAGTCCTGCTCATTGGCGTGGTTCCAGCCGCCCAGGGTCGTGCAGCCCGATAGCGCCGCGACGATGACCGCCGCCGCGAGGGCCAGCGAAGCCCGGATCGTGTGCTTTTCGTTGCGTTTCATGGTTCACCTCGAGTTGAGTTGCGGATCAGGTTCACACCGCGGTACTCGCGGCGTGACTGAACACTACGTTCGACCCGGCTGAACTGCGACGGAAAAGGCCGCGCAGCGCCTGACGACGATCCGACAATCGGAGGCCCGCACGATCGGGAAGATCGGCTCGTTCATAATCGCGCCTTCTTCGGAGGCGCGATGTCTGCGAGCGAAACCGCGGCCCTGCCCGCTGCGCGGGGAACGATCCTTCCCTATGCGGCGACGATCTTTCTGTCGGCGTTCCTGCTGTTTCTCGTGCAGCCGATCATCGCGAAGCAGATCCTGCCGTGGTTCGGTGGCTCCTCGGCAGTGTGGACCACGGCGATGGTGTTCTTCCAGACCGCGCTGCTCGCAGGCTACGCGTATGCCGATGCCTCGCAGCGCCTCGGTGTGCGGCGCTCGACGCTGCTGCACATCGGGCTGCTCGCGCTGTCGCTGCTGATGCTGCCGATCCTTGCCTCGCCCGACTGGAAGCCGCAGGGCGACGAGGCGCCGGTCGTGCGGATCCTGCTGCTGCTGGCGGCCACGATCGGCTTGCCGTACTTCCTGCTGTCGACGACCACACCGCTGCTGCAGGCCTGGTACTGGCGGCGCTTCCACACCGCGGTCCCGTACCGCCTGTTCGCCCTGTCGAACTTCGCATCGCTGCTGGCGCTGCTCGGGTTCCCGGTGCTGTTCGAGCCGTGGCTGACGCTGCCCCAGCTCGGCTGGATCTGGTCGGCCCTTTATGGTGCGTTCGTGCTGATCTGTGCGGCGACGGCATGGAGTTCGCTGCGCGCCGTCGGCGAAGTGCAGTTGCGCGACGTCGCGTCCGCAGTGACCGGCGCGCGTCCCACGCTTTCCACGCAGTTGCGCTGGCTTGCGCTCGCCGCGATGGGCTCGGTGATGCTGCTCGCTGTGACCAATCACATCACGCAGAACGTCGCGAGCGTGCCCTTCCTCTGGGTGTTGCCACTGTCGTTGTACCTGCTGAGCTTCGTGCTGGCATTCGACCATCCGCGCTGGTACCGCGCACCGATCTTTGTCGGTGCGGTCGCGCTCGCGGCGCCGGCCATGGCGTGGCTGATTCCTTCGCTGAACCTGAAGCTCGCCACATCGGTGTTCTTCGCGGGCCTCTTCGTCGCCTGCATGTTCTGCCACGGCGAACTGGCGCGCCTGCGGCCCGACCCGCGCTACCTGACGCGGTTCTACCTGATGATCTCGGTGGGCGGCGCAGTCGGCGCGGTTCTGGTGGCGATCGTGGCGCCGATGACGCTGCGCGGCTACTTCGAAGTGAACATCGCACTGATCCTGCTGGCGCTGCTGCTGCTGCTGCAGCTCAAGGGCCGTGCACGCATCGTCGGCCTGGCGGTGGTGGGAGCCACGGCGTTCTTCGCGGTCCGCGGCGGCTACGAATACGCGAAGCAGCTGCGCGTCATGGAGCGCGACTTCTACGGGGTCGTGCGCACGCGCGACAACACGACACCGGTGCCGTACCGCGCAATGCTGCACGGGGGCATCATCCACGGCGGCCAGCTGCTGGGCGAGGAGTATCGCAACACGCCGAGCGACTACTTCGGGCCAGGCTCGGGCTACGGGCGGCTCTTTGCGGCCCTGAACGATCTGTATCCGGCGCCGCGGCGCGTCGGGATCATCGGCCTCGGGGCCGGCGTGGTCGCCTCCTACGGACGGCGCGGCGACAGCTTCACTTTCTACGAGATCTCGCCGCGTGTGCTCGACGTCGCGAATACGGAGTTCACGTTCCTGCGCGACACGCCGGCAGCCACCGAGGTGGTGCTCGGCGACGGGCGCCTGTCGCTCGAGCGCGAGCCGCCGCAACGCTACGACGTGCTCGGCATCGACGCCTTCGCCGGGGACTCGATTCCGATGCATCTGGTGACACGCGAGGCGATGGAGCAGTACGTTCGCCATCTTGCGCCTGATGGCGTGATCGTGTTCCAGGCGACGAACCGCTACATCGACCTGCTGCCGGTCGTAAAACGCCTGGCTTCCGAGTTCGGCATGGAGGCCGTCCTCGTGTCCGACGTGCCGACCGGCTCGGACACCGGGCCCGACTACTGGCTGTCTTCGACCGACCAGGTCCTCGTGACGCGCAACCGGGCACTGCTGCACGCGGACGCGCTCCTTTACGTCACAACGCCGATCATCGATCGCGCGGACCTCGCCACGTTTACCGACGCGCACCACAACATGTTCCGTATCCTCAAGTAGGCGATGGCCCCCCGGAACTCACTGCTGAAGGCGAGCTTCGAGGCGGCCGTTGGCGCGGCCGATCCCGCGCAGGCGCTGGCTGCGTACCTGCTGGCGCCGCCGCGGCGCGCCCTGGTCGGCGGCGGCGGGACCGGGCTCCGGTTCGCCGCCCATGCGCCGTGCCTGCTTACGGCGTTTCGAGCGAGTCGAGCGCGGCGAACATCACCGGTGCGTCGTCCGCGTCGGTGTCGAAGTATCCCGCTGACATCGAGTCCTCGCTCCACGAGTCCAGCGCCTCGGCCGCCTGCACGTCGGTCGCGTCCGAGGGGAAGTTTTCCTCGAAAGTGGCAGACGGTCGCTCGAGCGCGACGGTGTCGTCCGGAAGTTGCGCGAATGCGGGTGTGGCGAGCCACGCAGCCGCCAGTGTGCCGGCGACGAGTGGGCGCAGGAAGGTGAAGCTGGAATGCCGTGTCATGCTGGTCTCCTGAGGCCGAGTCCGGCCTGGACTGCGTTGAACTCGGCCTGGCACGAATGCCGAGGCCGCCGTCATCGGCAAAGCCGACGTGCAGTCACACTAGGAGTGTTGCGACCGGCGCGCGATGGAAACTTCCGGCTTGCGGATGCGGCCCAGACCGCATTCCATGCGTAGGATATTCCCGTCGGCAACGCCTCAGCGCATCCAGGGCGGCGCGTTGGGACTCAGGCCCCAGAGTTTGCGTGCGCGTTCAGCCAGTGCGCTGTCGATCGCGGCTAGCGCCGCGAGCGCGATCGCGCGGCGATCGACCTCAAAGAATGCGCGCAGCGCGGCGCGCGTGTCGGAGCGGCCGAAGCCGTCGGTGCCCAGTGCGACGTAGCGATCGGCGATCCACGGGCGGATCAGTTCGGCGACGGTGCTGACGTAGTCCGAAGCGGCGATGACGGGCGCGTCATTGGCCGGGAGTTGCTGCTCGATCCAGCTGAGCGCCGGCGCTCCGCCCAGGCGCGTCGCACGCGAGCGCTCCATCGCCTTGCGGCGCAGCTCGCTGAAGCTCGTCACGGAGTAGACGTCGGCCGCGATGCCGAACTCATCCTCCAGCAGTTCCGCGGCCGCCAGCGCTTCGCGCAGGATGGTGCCCGACCCGAGCAGACGCACCCGCGCAGGAGCGCGCCCCGAAGCGCGCACCCGGTAGACGCCACGCAGTATCCCTTCGCGCACATCGTCCGGCATCGAGGGCTGGGCGTAGTTCTCGTTCATCGCCGTGACGTAGTAGAACTCGTCGCGCTGTTCGGTCAGCATGCAGCGCACGCCGTGTTCGACGATGACCGCAAGTTCGTACGCGTAGCACGGGTCATACGCGCGGCAGTTCGGCACCGTCGAGGCGATAAGGTGACTGGTGCCATCCTCGTGCTGCAGCCCTTCGCCGGACAGCGTCGTGCGACCCGCGGTCGCGCCGATCAGGAAGCCGCGCGTGCGCGAGTCCGCCGCCGCCCACAGCAGGTCACCAACGCGCTGGAACCCGAACATCGAATAGAAGATGTAGAACGGCAGCAGCGCCAGGCCGTTGGTCGAGTAGCTGGTGCCCGCCGCTACCCACGACGCGATCGCGCCGGCTTCGTTGATGCCTTCCTCGAGAATCTGGCCGTTTCTGGCCTCCTTGTAGTAGGAGATCTGCGCGCTGTCTTCCGGCTGGTAGAGCTGACCGAAGGGCGAATAGATGCCAATCTGCCGGAACAGATCAGCCATGCCGAACGTGCGTGCCTCGTCGGCAATGATCGGGACGATGCGCGCGCCGAGCGCCGGATCCTTGAGCAGCGCGCCGAGCATGCGGACGAACGCCATCGTCGTCGACATCTCCTTGCCATTCGCCTCGAGCGCGAACCTGCCGAACGCTTCGGCACGGGGCGTGGCGAGCGGCTCGCAGGCGGACGACGATCGCGCCGGCAGGTAGCCGCCGAGCCTGGCGCGGCGCGCGTGCAGGTATTTCATCTCCGGGCTGTCGTCGGCCGGCTTGCAGAACTCTACGTGCTCGACCTGCGCGTCCGTCAGCGGCAGCGCAAAGCGATCACGGAACTCGCGCAGCGCGTCGGCGTCCAGCTTCTTCTGCTGGTGTGTCGTCATCCGGCCCTGGCCGGCGCTGCCCATGCCGTAGCCCTTCTTCGTCTTGGCGAGAATCACCGTCGGCTGGCCGCGATGGCGCACGGCGGCGTGATAGGCAGCGTGGATCTTGACCGGGTCGTGTCCGCCGCGGCGCAGCCGGTCGATGTCGTCGTCCGACAGGTGCGCGGTCAGCTGTGCAAGCTCCGGATACTTGTTGAAGAAGTGTTCGCGGTTGAATCTGCCGTCGGTGGCCGACAGTGTCTGGAATTCGCCGTCGACGGTCTCGTGGAACGCGCGCAGCAGCAGCATCTGGGTGTCGCGCGCGAACAGCGGATCCCAGTCGCTGCCCCAAAGCAGCTTGATCACGTTCCAGCCGGCACCGGCGAACAGGCCCTCGAGTTCCTGGATGATCGAGCCGTTGCCGCGCACCGGGCCGTCGAGCCGCTGCAGGTTGCAGTTGACGACGAACACCAGGTTGTCCAGCCCTTCGCGTGCCGCGATGGACAGGCCCGCAAGCGATTCCGGCTCGTCCATCTCGCCGTCGCCGACGAAGGCCCACACCTTGCGCGCATACGTCTTCGTCAGTCCCCGATGCTCCAGGTAGCGCAGGAAACGCGCTTGGTAGATCGCGAACAGCGGACCCAGCCCCATCGAGCCTGTCGGGAACTGCCAGAAGTTCGGCATTAGCCACGGGTGCGGGTACGACGACAGTCCAGGACCAGAGTGCCCCGGACAAGAGCCATCGTTGATGGCCCGGGGCGCTTCCCCGGCGTGCGCGGTCTCGCGCCGGTAGTGGTCGAGTTGTTCGGCCGTCAGCCGGCCTTCGAGGAAGGCGCGCGCGTAGACGCCGGGCGCCGAGTGCGGTTGGAAGTACACGAGATCGCCGCGCGATTCAGGCGCCTCGCCACCCGCGCGGAAGAAGTGATTGAAGCCGACCTCGAACAGATCTGCGGCCGAGGCGTAGCTGGCGATGTGTCCGCCGAGCTCTGCGCTGGCCTGGTTTGCGCGCACGACCATCGCCAGCGCATTCCAGCGCACCAGCGCCGAAAGCCGCTGCTCGATCTCGAGGTTGCCTGGAAACGGTGCCTGCTCGCCGAGCGAGATGGTGTTTAGATACGGCGTATTGAGCACCTGGGGCAGCGGAACGCGGCGCGTCCGCGCATGCTGCAGCAACTGCTTCAGCACGAAAGTCGCGCGCGCCGGACCTTCAGCGGCAATCAGCGCATCGAGTGCCTCGAGCCATTCGCGCGTCTCGTCGGGATCGCCGTCGTCCTCTGGTAGTCGCCAGGCGGCGTTCGGAATCAGCTTGGCGAGGTCGTCGAGGTTCATCCTTCGGCCTCGAAGGTGGGCGGAGGAGCAACGATTATCACCCCGCCGCCAGCACGTGGCTCCGAGGCGACCGTTGTGGAGTCCCCACGGCGGACTCCAGCGCGCGCGCGATGTCACCACGCAGGTCGTCGATATCCTCGAGCCCGGCCGACAGGCGGACCAGCCCTTCGCTGATGCCATGGGCGCGGCGCTGCTCGGGCGTATAGGTGGAGTGGGTCATGCTGGCGGGATGCTGCGCCAGCGTTTCGGCGTCGCCGAGGCTGACCGCGCGTGTGACCAGCGACAGCGTGTCCATGAAGCGCTTTCCGGCGGCGAGACCTCCAACCAGCTCGAAGGCGACCATGCCGCCGGGGCGCGCCATCTGCCGCTGTGCAAGCGCGTGCTGCGGAAAGTCCGGCAGCCCCGGGTAGTGGACTGCCGCCACGGCGGAATGCGCCTCAAGTTGCTCGGCGATGGCCTGCGCGTTCTCGCAGTGGCGCTGCATACGCAGCGCCAGGGTCTTGAGCCCGCGCAGCACGAGGAACGCATCCTGTGGGGACAGCACGGCGCCAGTCATGTCCTTCAGTCCCTGCATGCGCACGCGATGTGCGAGTGCGGCCTCCCGGAATACAGCTGCGCCGGCCATCAGGTCGCCGTGCCCGCCGAGATACTTGGTCGCCGAGTGCAGCACGATGTCGGCCCCGAGCTCGAGGGGGCGCTGCAGATAGGGTGTGCAGTAGGTGTTGTCGACCGCGACCGGTATGCCGCGGCGGCGTGCTAGCGCTGCCACAGCGGCGATGTCGACGAGCCGCATGTTCGGATTGGCGGGAGATTCGAAGTAGACGAGCCGAGTGCGCGGCGTGATCGCAGCCTCGACGGCCACGGTGTCCGTCATGTCGACATGGCGCACGACGACGCCATAGCGGCCGATGCCATGATGCAGGAAGGCGAAGGTGCAGCCGTACAGGGTTGTATCGACCAGGATCTCGTCGCCGGGCGCAAGCAGAGTCCAGAGCGTGGACGTGATCGCCCCCATGCCCGAGCCGAAGACCACAGCGGCGACGCCGCCTTCTAGGTCGGCCAGGCGCGACTCCAGCAACGCCAGTGTCGGATTCGCGATGCGCGTGTACGTATAGCCGATCTGTTCACCGCTGAAGATCCGCATCCCGAAGTCGGTGGTGGGAAACGCGTAAGTGGCCGACAGGTGCAGCGGCGGCACCAGCGCGCCCCGATGTTCCAGCGGGTCGTAGCCGTGATGGATAGCGCGC
>Ga0335084_10006173_pt1 | contig 11896 bp, 11 predicted proteins | sample Lox_Sample_44_FD_206721 | JGI IMG/M metagenome (GOLD analysis project Ga0335084, IMG submission 206721) | Soil microbial communities from Loxahatchee National Wildlife Refuge, Florida, United States - Lox_Sample_4.4 | ecosystem: Environmental > Terrestrial > Soil > Wetlands | place: USA...
ACTCCGAAAATCTTTCCGCGTTATATGGGCGTCCCGTCGAGGTCGCCGAGGTAGTGTTGGCGGGCGGCTCGCGCAGGCGGACGTGCGTGGCGCGCGAGGCGCCGGATCGTTTAACCTAGGACCGCTTGGGAGCGGAGAGCGACGCGATGGGCGCAAGGAACAGGAAGGCGAAGAAGTCCAACGGATCCGGACGCATCCTCGCCGCCGCACCGCGCCTGCGCCGCTTCGCCCGCGCCGCCGACCTGCACCTCACGCCGCGCGAGTTCGCGCAGCTGCGGCGCCTGAAGAACCCCGCCGGCATCCAGGCCTTCATCAACGCGATCCCGATCAACCACGAGATCGGCGGCGAGACGGTGCTTTCGGTGCGCGAGGTGCTGCGCCAACGGCGCGCGCACTGCATCGAGGGCGCGATGGTCGCCGCCGCCGCGCTCTGGGTGAACGGCGATCCGCCGCTCGTGCTGCACCTCGACTGCGACCTCTCCGACTACCCGCACGTGATCGCGGTGTTCCGCCGCCACGGCGCGTGGGGCGCGATCTCGAAGACCAACGGCGCGCCGCTTCGTTACCGCGACCCGATCTACCGCACGCTGCGCGAGCTCGCCCTGTCCTACTTCCACGAGTACTCGAACAAGCGCGGCCACAAGACGCTGCGCAGCTATTCGCACGTGTTCGACTTGCGCCGCATCGATCCGTCGGAATGGGTGACGTCGGCGAAGTCGTGCTGGAAGACCCACGACCGCCTCACCGAGCTGCGCCACTACCCGCTCATCACCAGGCAGCAGGAGCGGATGCTCACCAAGCGCGACAAGTTCGAGCGCAAGGCCTCGAAGATCGTCGAGTACCCGCGTCCTGCCGCGACCTAGGCGGCCGCCAGCGCTTCCTCGATGGATGCCGCGGCGAGCGCGCGCTGCAGCCACACCGAGTCGTGCCACTCGCCGCGCTTGAAGCCCACGTTGCGGTAGGTCCCCACCTTCACGAAGCCCACCGACTCGTCCACGTCCGGCGGCTCGATCTCGAACGAGATGAACGTGTCGCGCACGATCGGCGCATAGATGGCGTGGATGCCGGGAGCGTCCCCGGCGGTGGCGAGACGGATCGCGCAGCCGCTCAGGGGGCCTGCCTTGCGCGCCGCATGACGCACTCGGCCTCGCCGCGCTCGTTCTCGACGGTCTTCCAGCGCGCGAACCCCGCCTTCTCGAACGCGCGGATCGACGCAAGGTTGCCCTCGGAGGGGCCCGCGACGCACTCGCTCGCCGCATTCGACCCGAATACGATGTCCTCGACGAAGCGGCGGACCACGGCCGATCCCAGGCCGTGGTTCATCCGCCACGAGTCGGCGATGAAGAGGTCCACGCCCGCCGCTCCCGGGCCGCACTCCAGCCGCGCGGCGTACTCGGGAAACTGGTCGATGCGATAGGTCTGGATGTAGCCGCAATCCGCGCCGTCCACGTTCACGATGTACGCCTGCACGGGGCATCCCTCCTCGGTGCGCGGGCCGTACTTCGCCACCACTTCGGCGAAGCTTCCGGGCGCCGCCGCGTACCAATTGGCGACGTGGGGCCTCGCGAGCCACAGGTAGAGCGCCTGCAGGTCTGCGGGGCCGAGGCGGCGGAAGGCGATCGCGGCCACGGGCAGGCGTCAGGCGTTCGCCGGCGCCGCGCCCGCGTTGATCACGTCCAGCAGCGCCTGGTAGTCCACGGGCTTCGTGAAGTGGTGGTCGAAGCCCGCCTCGCGGGCGCGCCGGCGGTCCTCCTCCTGGCCCCAGCCGGTGATGGCGACGATGAGGACGTCGCCGCCGCGTGCGTCGCGGATGCGCCGGGCGACTTCGTAGCCCGAGAGCTTGGGCATGCCGATGTCGAGGAGCACGACCTCGGGGCGGAAGTCGCCTTCCGCCCCGAGCGCCTCCTCGCCATCGTAGGCCACGCGCACCGCGTCGCCGTTCGCCTCGAGCAGCATCGCGAGGCTTTCCGCGGCGTCCGCGTTGTCGTCCACTACCAGCACGCGCCGCGCGGCCCGCGCCATGTCGTTCACGCGACTCCCCCTCTAGCCGATCTGCGCGAGCAACTGTTCGATCTGGTGTCCCGCCTGCCGGACATAGTCGCCCGCGAACAAGTTCGAATGATTCAACACATGGTATAGGTTGTACAGGTCCCGGCGCACGCGATAGCCGTCGTCGAGCGGCCAATGCGCGCGGTACGCCGACAGGAAATCGACAGGAAAGCCGCCGAAGAGCCCCGTCATCGCGACGTCGGCCTCGCGATCGCCCACGTAGACCGCGGGATCGAATACGACCGGCTCGCCTCGCGACGCCGCCGCATTCCCGCTCCACAAGTCGCCGTGCAGCAGCGACGGCTGGACGGCATGGCCGCGGAAGAAGGCGCCGCAATCGGCCGCAAGGCGCTCGCCGCGGTCGATGAGGCGCGACGGAAGGCGGTTGCGCGCCGCAAGCATGAGCTGCGCGTGCAGGCGCTTGTCGCGCCAGAACGCGAGCCAATCGTCCGTCTCGCCGTTCGCTTGCCGCGACGAGCCGATGAAGTTGTCGCGGGGCCAGCCGAACTTCGCCTGGCGGACGCGGTGCTGCGCCGCGAGCGCGGCGCCGAGCCTGGCGCCCGTGCCGGCCGCGAGCGGCTCGAGCTCGAGCCATTCGAGGACGAGCCACGCGTGCTCGCCGTCATCTCCCTGCGCGACCGTGGCCGGCACGCGCACTGCGCCCGCGGCGCGCAGGGCTTCGAGCCCGTCGGCTTCCGCCGCGAACATCGCCGCATGCTGCGCGTCGTTCACCTTCGCGAAATAGGTGCGGCCTCCGGAAGGCGTGTCGCCGGCGATCTCGAGCGCCGTGTGGATGCAGCCGCCCCCGACGGGCTTCACGTGCGCGGGCACGAAGCGTGCGCCGGTCGCCTGCGCGATGGCGTGCGCGAGCCCGCGCGGCAGGCCGTTCACGCGCCGAGGCGTTCGAATCCGCGCATCAGGTCGGCGAGCAGGTCGCCGGGATCCTCGAGGCCCACCTGCAGCCGCAGCAGCGGGCCGCCCTTCCAGGGTCGCACCGCGCGCTCGCCCTCGTGCTTCACCACGGTTACCAGGCTCTCGTAGCCGCCCCAGCTGTAGCCCAGCGCGAAGCACTCGAGATGGTCGACCATCGCCGCCACCTTCTCGCGGCTGCGCGGCGCGAGCTCGACGCCGAAGAGCCCGGTCGATCCGAGGAAGTCGCGCTTCCACAGCGCGTGACCCGGATCCGAAGCAAGCGCCGGATGGAGCACGCGCGCGACCGCGGGATGGCGCTCGAGCTCGCGCGCGAGGAAGAGCGCGCTCTCCTGGTGGCGCGCAAGCCGCGCGTCGAGCGTGCGCAGGCCGCGCAGCGCGAGGAAGACGTCGTCGGGGCTCGCGGTCTGGCCGAAATCGCGCGAGACGTCGCGCAGGCTCGGCCACCGCTTCTCGTTCGCCACCACCGCGCCGATCAGCACGTCCGAGTGGCCGCCCGGATACTTGGTCGCCGCCTGGATCACGAGGTCGGCCCCGTGGTCGAACGAGCGGAAGAATGCGCCCGTGGCCCACGTGTTGTCGTGCAGCACGGCGGCGCCGCGCTCGCGGGCGATGCGCGCGATCGCGGGGAAATCCTGGACCTCGAACGTGAGCGAGCCGGGGCTCTCGAGGTACACCGCGCGCGTGTTGGGCCGGATGAGCTCCGCGATCCCCGCGCCGATCAACGGATCGTAGAAGGTGGCCTCGATGCCCAGGCGCTTCAACGTGCGCATGCAGAAACGCCGCGTAGGCCCGTAGGCGCTGTCGGTGACGAGCACGTGGTCGCCCGCCTCGAGGCAGGAGAGCAGCGCCACCGCGACCGCCGCAAGGCCCGAAGGCAACGTCACGGCGCGATGGCCGCCCTCCAGGTCCACCATCAGCTCCTCGAACGCCACGCGCAGCGGCATGTTGAGGATGCCGTAGGTCGGGACCGGCTCGTCGGCGTCGAACTGCCGCTGCACCTCGTCCATCTCCGCGAGCGAGGCGAAGGTGACGGTGGAAGCGCGCGTGACGGGAAGGTTGACGGTGCCGGGGCCGGAGCGCGCGCGGCGGCCGCGCTGCGCGAGCCGCGTCGAAAGCTTCATTGGCCGAGCGGGCGCACCGGCGCGCGCAACTCGATCTGCGTGCGCTTGCCGTGCGCATCCTCGATGGTGAACGTAAGCGGCACCTGGTCGCCCTCGCCAAGCGGGCGCGACAGGTCCACCAGCATCACGTGGAAGCCGCCGGGCTTCAACTCCACGCGCTGGCCGGCGGGAAGCCGGATCGCCTCGATGGCGTGCATGTGCACCACGCCCTGCGACTCGCTGGACTCGTGGATCTCCGCGCTCTTCGCGAGCGGCGTCGAGACGCCCACCAGCTTCGCCTCCTCGCTGCTTTGCAGGGTGACGAACGCGCCCGTGGTCTTCTGCGCCGGCACCGTGCCGCGCACCCACGCGTCGGTCGCCGTCACGGCGGCATTCGCCGCGAACGCGCAAAGCGACGCGACCATCCCGAGCCACTTCATTTCGCCGACGCTCCGAACATGCTTTCCATCTCCCGCCGAACCCGCACCGCCTGGGACGCTCCGTCGTATTCGACATCGTCCCACGAGACGGTATTCCCGGCGGGGATGGCGCGCTTCAGCTTCACGCCGTGGGCGAGCCCGATGGGCAGCGCGCGCCGCGCGGCCGAGTCGGCCGCCGCCATGAGCTTGCCCCACACCGTGTACCCGCCCTCGCCGTCCAGGGATTCGCCGGCCGCGAGCGCGCGCTTGGCGGTCGCCACGCAGTCGCCGCGCCAGCCGGTGGCCGCGCCCGTGGCCTCGCCGCGCAGGGCAGCGCTCGCCACGCTGATGCCCAGCTCGAGGCCGATCAGGTGGCTGGGCTTGTACATCGCCGCATACTCGCCGCTCGGGTCGGTCACGATGCCGTACTCGTGGAAGCACTTGCGGACGTACTCGGTTTCCGCGGCGAACGTGACGTAGACGCCCCAGCGAAGATCCCGGAACACGGGCCGGCCGTCGCGCTCGAGGCTCGAGATCACCTCCACCTGCCCCGCATGGTGGAGCGAGCCGCCGGCCGCGCGGGGCCGCAGGATGCGCGGAAGGTCATCCACGCCGCACGCGGGAAACGCGAGGCCCTCGGGCGCGGGCGTGAGCCCGGTGGCGTTGGCCACGGCGGCCATCTCGATGCCGCTCTTCGTCCCGTCGAGGAAGGAGTTGAACATCTGCGCGTTGAAGTCGCCCGCCGCGACCATCGACTCGCTGAAGCCGTAGTGGCCCCACACCGTCTTCGGCGTCGAGGCGTGGTACTCGGGCAGGTACTTGGTCCCCTTGCCCGCCGCCACCACCGTGAAGCCGGCGGCGCGCGCCCAGTCCACCAGCTCGCAGATGAGCGCGGGCTGGTCGCCGTAGGCGAGCGAGTAGACGATGCCCGCCTCCTGCGCGCGCCGGGCGAGGAGCGGGCCCGCGAGCGCGTCCGCTTCCACGTTCACCATGACGATGTGCTTGCGGTGCGCGCAGCATGCGAGCACGTGCGCGATACCGGCGGCCGGGTTGCCCGTGGAGTCCACCACCACCTCGACCGCGGGGAAGGCGATCGCCGCCGCGACATCGTCGGTCACGAACGTATTCCCGTCGCGCAGCGCCGCCTCGAGGGAGCCCGCCGAGAAGGCCTGCCCCGGCCAGCCCACGCGCTCGAGCGAGGCGCGTGCCCGTTGCGGCGCCAGGTCGGCGACGGCGAGCACGTGGATGCCGGGCGTGCGGCGCGCCTGCGAAAGGTACATGGAGCCGAACTTGCCGGCCCCGACCAGGACGACGCGAACGGGGCGCTTTTCGGCGGCCCGGGCGGAGAGGAGCCGGTGGAGGTTCATGCGGTAGGGAATAGCCGACGGACGGCCTAGCAGTGTACCGGGGCCGGGCGGGACAATGCATCATGGGCGACATGGATCCTGCCGGCCGCGGCGCCCTCGAGGCCCGCGTCACAGCCCTCGCACCGGGACTGGAAACGCTCAGCCTGCCGGCCTGCATTCTCGACCCCCTCCTGCGCTATCGCCTCGTGAACGAGGCGTACCTCGCGCACTACGGGCGCAGCCGCGAGGAGTTTCTCGGCCGCACGCCCGACCAGGCCTTCGGGCTGATCCCCACCGACGGGCGCCGCAGCCATCTCACCCGCGCGCTCGAGGGCCACACCGAGATCTTCAATCGCTTGAACCTGGAGGGGCCGCAGGCCGGCCGCTGGGTGCGCGCGCACTACTTCCCGCTGCGCGAGGGCGGCGAGGTGATCGGCGTCCTCGTCGTACTGGTGGACGTGCAGCAGCTCAAGGACGCCGAGGCCGGCCTCGCCGACCGCGAGCGCAAGCTCTCCCTCATCATCGACTCGGTCGGCTTCCCGATCACCTACGTGGACCGCAACCACGTGATCCGCTTTGCCAACCTGCCGAGCTGCGAGTGGTCCGGCCGCACGCCCGAGACGATGGTGGGGCAGCCCGTCACCGCCGTGATGACGCCCGAGGTCCAGCAGGCGGCGATGCCGATGCTGCTGCGGGCGCTCTCGGGCGAGGAAGTCACCTACGAGCGCGAGTCCCTCTGGCCCGGGCGCGAGAAGCGCCACGTCCGCGGCCACATGATCCCGGACCGCGATTCCACCGGCGAGGTGCTGGGCGTGCTCATCGTGCTGCTCGACATCGAGCACGACGTCCGCCTGCGCGAGGCGATCGCCACGAAGGAGGCGGAGCTGCGCCTGTACACCGACAACATCCCGGACGCGGTGGCCTACCTCGACCGCAACCGCCGCTACCTCTTCGCCAACCGCCTGTTCGCCGAGCAGCGCGGCACCACGCCCGACAGGATCATCGGGCGCAGCAGCGAGGAGGTGTTGGGCCGCGACACCGCGAGCTGGATCGCGGAGCGCACGCAGCAGGTGCTCGAGCGCGGCGAGGCGACCGCCTACGAGCGCCTGGCGCGCATGCCCGATGGCAGCGACCGCTGGTTCCACGTGAAGGCGGTCCCGCACCTCTCGGAGGGCGGCGAGGTGCTCGGCATGTACGTGGTCGCGCACGACATCAGCGAGGTGAAGGCCGCGCAGGAGCAGCTCGCGGCGCGCGAGGAGGAGCTGCGCTTCTTCGCCGAGAACATCCCCGAGGCGATCGCGTACCTCGATTACGAGCGCGGCTGCACCTTCGTGAACAACCTCTTCCTCGAGACGCGGGGCCTCACCCGCGAGCAAACGCTGGGGAAGTATCCCAAGGACGTCTATACCCCGGACATCCTGCGGCTCCTCGAGCCCCACATCGCCCGCGCCATGCAGGGCGAGGAGTCGAGCTTCGAGCGCCTGGTGCCCACCAACCAGCGTTGGGTTCGCGTGCGAATCTGCCCGCGCCGCGACTCCGCGGGCAAGGTGCGCGGCTTCTACGCCATCTCCACCGACATCCACGACCTGAAGATCGCGCAGGAGCGGATCGCCGACCAGGAGCGCCAGCTTCGCGCGGTGATCGACTCGATTCCCACCCCCATGTGCTACGTGGACGCGGAGGACCGCTACACCTACGTGAATGACGCGTTCCTTTCGTACGTGGGCCTGCCCGCCGAGAAGATCGTGGGCCGCGGCGTGCGCGACGTCCTGGGCGAGGATCGCTGGCAGCTCCTGCGGCCCTCGCTCACGCGCGTGCGCGCCGGCGAGACGCTCGCCGTCGAGCGCCTGGTGCGCTTCGCCGACGGGCGCCGGCGCTGGATGATCGTGCGCCTCACGCCGCGCATCCTGGCGGGCGAATACCTGGGCTATTACGCGACCACCAGCGACGTGCACGAGCAGAAGCTGGTCGAGGAGGAGCTGCGCCGCACCAACACGATCCTCTCCGCCCACTTCGACAACACGCCGCTCGCGGTGGTCGAGTGGGACACGGAGCTGCGCATCGTGCGCTGGTCCGGGCAGGCCGAATCGATCTTCGGCTGGAACGCGTCCGAGACGCTGGGCCGCTCGCTTTCGGGCTGGCGCCACGTGTACGAGGAGGACGAGTCGGCCGCCACGCGCATGATCCGCGGCCTCGTGGACGGGCGGGAGCGCCACGCCACGATGCGCTACCGCAACTACCGCAAGGACGGCTCCGTGATCTGGGTCGAGTGGCACAACTCGGCGCTGCACGACGAGGCCGGGCGCGTGATCTCGATCCTGTCGCTCGCCCAGGACGTCTCCTCGCGCATCCAGGCCGAGGAGCGGCTGCAGTACATGGCCACGCACGACGGGCTCACGGGCCTGCCCAACAGCGTGCTGCTGAACGACCGGCTGGACGCCGCGCTCGCCCGCGCGCGCCGCGCGCGCCGCCGCGTGGGCGTGATGTTCCTCGACCTCGACCACTTCAAGGACGTGAACGACACGCTCGGCCACCGCGTGGGCGACGCGCTGCTGAAGGAGCTCGCGCGCCGCATCCGGGGAGCGCTGCGCCAGAGCGACCTGCTGGCGCGCGTCTCGGGCGACGAGTTCGTGGTGATGCTCGAGGACCTGCCCGACGAGCAGGCGCCCGAGCGCGTGGCGCGCATGATCCTGGATGAGGTGCGCCGCCCCTTCCAGGTCGAGGGCAACGAGATCATCGTGAGCGGCAGCCTCGGGCTCGCGATGCATCCCGAGGACGGCAGCGACGCCGAGACCCTCATCAAGAACGCCGACGCGGCGATGTACCACGCCAAGGAGCTGGGCCGCAACGGCTTTCGCCACTTCTCCGCCGAGCTCGCGCAGCGCCGCTCCCAGCGCCTGCACGTCGAGGCGGCGCTGCGCCGCGCGCTCAAGGAGGGCGAGCTCGAGCTGCACTTCCAGCCCGTGGTCGACGTGGCCTCGGGCGCCGTGCCTTGCGTGGAGGCGCTGCTGCGCTGGCACGACCCGGAGCGCGGCCTGGTGCTGCCGCAGGGCTTCATCCCGCTCGCCGAGGAAACGGGCCTGGGCCACGCCGTGGGCCATTGGGTGCTCGACGCCGCGTGCAGGCAGGCGCGCGCCTGGCGCGACATGGGCCTGGGCGACATCATGGTGAGCGTGAACCTCTCGGCGGGGCAGCTGCGCGACTCCTCGATGATCGCGGACCTGAAGCGCGTGCTCGCGCGCACCGGATGCGAGGCGGGGTGGCTGCAGCTCGAGATCACCGAGACCAGCATGGTGCGCGACGTCGAGGGCGCGAGCCTCGTGCTCGCGAAGCTGCGCGCGCTGGGCGTGCGCATCGCCATCGACGACTTCGGCACGGGCTTCTCGAGCCTGTCGCACCTGCGCCACCTGCCGGTGGACGCGCTCAAGATCGACAAGGCGTTCGTGGCCGACATCGACGGGGGGCGCGGGCGCGGCGAGGGCGCGGGCGGCGCGGCCATCGTCTCGGCGGTGATCGGGCTTGCGCGCGGCCTGGGCCTGCACGTGGTGGCCGAGGGCGTGGAGAAGCGCTCGCAGCTCAACTTCCTCGCGCGGGAGGGCTGCCATGCCTGCCAGGGCTACCTGCTCTGCCCGCCGATGCCGGCGCGCGAGCTCGAGGCGTGGCTCGCGGCGCGGCGCAAGCCGGCCCCGCGGCGCGGCCGCGCTACCAGCGGATCGAAACGCGCGCGCCGCCCAGCGGCGAGTCGGTGATCTCCGCGCGGCCACCGTGCCACTCGGCCACGCTCTTCACGATCGCAAGGCCCAGGCCCACGCCGCCGCTGTCGCGGCCGCGGCTGCCCTCGACGCGCGTGAAAGGCTCGAAGAGCCGCGTGCGGTCGGCGGGCGGCACGCCGGGCCCGTCGTCGTCCACCGCGAGCACCGTCTGGCCGCCGTCGCGCGTGAGCGAGACCACGACCCGCGTGCGCGCGTAGCGCACGGCGTTGCGCAGGATGTTCACGAGCGCCCGCGTGAGGTACTTGGGATCGCAGGATAGCGAGGCGGGCATGCCGGGCGCGGTCTCGATGCGCACCTCGGCGTGCTCGCCGCGCATTTCCTCGCGCACGCGGCGCTGCGCCTCGTCCACCACCGAGGCGGCCGGCACCTCGCGCGGCGCGTAGGGGGGCGCCTGGCGCAGGCTCGCCAGCACCAGCAGCTCGCTCACCAGGTCCTCCAGGTCCACCAGGTCGCGCGACATGGCGTCGAAGCGCGCGTCGCGCTCGCCCGCGTCGTCGCTGGTGCGCGCGAGCTCGAGGTCGAACTTGAGCTGCGCGAGCGGCGTGCGCAGCTCGTGCGCCACGCCCTGCTCGAGGTCGCGGTGGGAGCGCAGCAACGCCTGCACGCGCCCGGCCATCACGTTGAACGCCGAGGCGATGGGCTGCAGCAGCGAGCGGGGGTCGAGCTGCGCGCGCACGTCGAAATCGCCCTCGCCCACGCGCGAGGTCGCGGCCGAGAGGCCCTGCAAATCGCGCCACAGCGGCCACATCCAGCGCCAGAGGATGAGCGACATGGCGAGCGTCATGAACGCGATGATGATCGCGTAGTACACGAGCTGGTATTCGTAGGCCCCGATCCACTCGATGCGCAGGACGCGGTCGGAATCCTTGATGCGCCGTTCGTAGACCCAGCCGCCCCCGGGCCGGTCGCGGAACGCGATGTCGCCCGCGAGCAGCCGCTCCTTCTCCGAGGCCGACATGAAAGAGTCGTCCTCGGCCTTGGACAGGGGCACGATCTCGTGCTCTAGGCGGAAGGTCTTCTCGATCTCCTTCAGGCGCCCCTGCCAGTCGGGCACGCGCGAGTCGGTGATGATGCGCTCGGCGCGGTCGAACGCCTGCCCGGCGCGCGCGCGGTTCTGCTCCATGTTCATGTGCGCCATGACCTGGTCGGTCACGTACATGGAGAAGACGAACGCCGCCGTGGCCGGCAGCATGAGGAAGACGTACAGCCGCAGGAAGAGCCTGAGCACCGCGGCCTTACGCGTCGCCGGTGAAGAGGTATCCCTTGAGGCGGACGGTCTTGATCATCGACTCGGCGCCGCCCGCCTCCTGCAGCTTGCGGCGCAGGCGGCAGATGCGCGCGTCGATCGAGCGGTCGAGGCCGTCGTAGTCGATGCCGCGCACGACGCGCAGGATCTCGTCGCGCGTCACCACGGTGCCGTGGCGCGAGGCGAGGAGCCACAGGATGTCGAAGTCGCCGGTGGTGAGGTCGATGTCGCGCGAGTCCAGGCGCGCCGAGCGCCGGGCGCCGTCGATGGCGAGGCGCCCCACGGTGAAGTTGGCTTCGGGCACCGGGCCCTGGCGGGTCGCCGAGCGGCGCAGCAGCGCCTCGACGCGCGCGAGCAGCACGCGCGGCTCGACGGGCTTCACGACATAGTCGTCGGCGCCCATCTCCAGGCCCAGGACCTGGTCGATGTTCTCGCCCTTGGCGGTGAGGATGAGGATGGGCACGTTGCCGCGCACGCGAAGCTCGCGGCAGATGGTGAGGCCGTCCTTGCCGGGCAGCATGAGGTCCAGCACCACGAGCTCGGGCTTCAGGCGGTCGAAGCGCTCGGCGGCGGCGGCGCCGTCGCCCTCGATCCAGACCTCGTAGCCGTGCTTGTCGAGGTAGTCGCGGATGGAGGCGGCGAGCCGGGCGCTGTCCTCGACGAGCAGCAGCTTGGGCCGGCGGGCCGGGGCGGCGTGGGTGTCGCGGTGGGCTACGGCTTCTGCGTGCACGTTTCCGGGTGGGGCGTGGACGATAGCGCGAAGGATACTCCTGGCACCAGGCGCCGCCCCGTAACGCTTTGTTACGCCTCCGGGGCCGGCCGGACCTCGCGGTGCCTAGGCGATGAGCTGGTTCTTGACCGCGTAGTACGTGATGTCGGCGTTGGACTTGAAGTTCATCTTCTCGAGGACGCGCGAACGGTAAGTGCTCACGGTCTTCACGCTGAGCAGGAGCTCCCTGGCGATCTCGGAAACGCTCCGGCCGGCGGCGAGCTTGCAGAAGATCTGGAACTCGCGCTCCGAAAGCTGCGT
>Ga0335084_10006174_pt1 | contig 11895 bp, 8 predicted proteins | sample Lox_Sample_44_FD_206721 | JGI IMG/M metagenome (GOLD analysis project Ga0335084, IMG submission 206721) | Soil microbial communities from Loxahatchee National Wildlife Refuge, Florida, United States - Lox_Sample_4.4 | ecosystem: Environmental > Terrestrial > Soil > Wetlands | place: USA: Florida...
TGGCGCGAGGCGGCGAATCGCCCGGCGGATGGCGTGCACGGGCCGGGTCTGCGAGGCGAGTCCCGTGGTAGTTGCCAAAATGGCGGTACTGTTCCGGGGAGACCTGCCCGACTTGCCGATGAAGGGCAGCGTGAGCATTGTCAGGAACAGCGTCAGGATCTCGCTGTCGCCGAGGTTATGTTCAAAGAGGCCTTCGGCGAGGACGGCCACGATCACGGCGATGGCGGCGTGCAGCACGAAACGGCGGTCCGGAGCCGCAGTGCGCAGGTCGCGCAGGCAGCGCCAGAGGACGGTTCCGATCAGCCACATCATGATGAGCATGGCAGGAACGCCGCGCTCGGCCGCGTACTGAAGATAGATGTTATGCAGATGACCGTACCATCCAGGCGGCAACGGGCGCGGGATGTCGGCGGGCACGTATTCCTGGAATTGGGGAGCGACCTCCTCGGGGCCAAGGCCCAGCCAGGGGTGTGCCCGAACCATCGCCCATCCAGTGCGCATGCTGACGACGCGCTGGGTGTTTGAATCCATCCCGCGATGCGGTTCCGTCACCGAAATGACACGCTCGCGCACCTCCATCGGCGCCAGCAGAAACGCGGCCAACAGGAGAGGCGGGACTGGCAGCAGGAGCCAGCGCTTCCATTGCCAAATGAGGTAAGTGGCGCCGAGCGGCAATCCCAGCAGGAAAATGCTGCGTGTCAGACCGAGCACAAGAGCAAGAAACAGGATGGGTACACAAATGGCACCGAAGATCTTCCCCTTGCGATCCGCCGAGAGGAAAAGGAATGAGACAAGGGCGAGCAGCACGATCATGACTTCGCCACCGAAGGTCATCCAATGGCTGGAAAACCCAGTAATGCGGTTGTAGAGGAAATAGCCGTAGTCCCTGAGCTGAGCGGGATCGGCGCGGCGCAGGAGCCGAAGGAACTGGAACAGGCCGGCCAGGGCCGAGAGACTCGCCACAGCGGCCCATGCGAGAACAAGGCTACGGATCTGCGCAATCGTTCGAAACGTGTTGTAGACCAGAACAACGATCAGGAACACGTAGAACTTGCGGATCTGGGGAAGGCCGCGGAGCGGATGGTCCGACGCCAGCATGGCCGCGACGGTGGCGATGAAGAAGAGCACGACCGGCAGCCAGAAGGGCGGGAGGCGCAGCGTGGCACGAGAGAGCAGAAGAGCGATCAGGCCCAACGCCAGCAGGATCTGCGAGGCGGCGATCGAGACAACGATGGAAACCGCGCAACCCCAGGCGAGACAGAAGGCGGCGGTCAGGAAACGGGCTCTCACTCAGGGTTATCATGGCCAGTCCAGCGGAGGCAGGTGTCCGCACCGTGTAAAGGAGCGGTCAAAAGATGGCGGCTGGGAATTGACCGATCGTTTACATCGCCGGAACACGAGGCAGAGGGTGTCCGACGCATGATGAGGGTAGTCTATGGCTATCGGCGAGGAACCGGTATTCCGCGAGCGGGTGCGATACATTGCCGCGCGCTGGCGTCTGCCGGCGGTCAGCGTGGCGGCGGCCGCAGTGCTGGCGTTCGGAATCAGCGAAATGATGCCGCGCAAGTACACGGCAACGTCAACGGTGATCATCGATCCACCGCCAACCAACGATCCGCGCACGACGACGGCCTTGAACCCGGCCTATCTTGACTCGCTGACCACTTTCGAACATTACTTCACCAGCGACACACTGTTTCTGCAGGCGGCGCGGCGCTTCCATTTGGGCGCGGGAGGTGAAGGGTTGCGTGCTCTGCGGGAGCGCGTGTTGAAGGTAGTGGTGCAGCGGCAGACCAGAATCCTGCAGGTGAGCGCAACCCTGGAGGATCCGAAAGATGCGGTGGCACTGGAGCAATACATTACCGAGCAGGGGATCGCACAGGATCGCGCTGAGTCCGACGCGGCCGACCGGGAGAATCTGAGAAACGTCAACGATGAACTGGAACGGGCGCGGGTCCGGCTGGAGAGCGCGCGCAATGAGTGGGAACACGTGACACTCAACGACACGCCCGAGACTCTGCGGAGCGAGGTAAGTGCGGCAATCGAACTGCTGTCGGGGACCCGGCGTTTGCGGGAGCAGGCAGACGCCGAGGCGGCCGAGTGGCGTGTTCGGGCGCGCGATGGAGATCCGGATGACCGGAAATCGTCAACGGTTCTGGCCAATGCCGCCGAAGCGCGGGCGCAGGAATACGCGAAGCGCGAGAAAGAACTGGACGAGGAGATTGCGACGAAGCGGAAGCGGGTGGCCGAACAGACCTCGCGCCATGCGATCGCCAGTGCCGAGCTGGATTCCGCGCAGAAGGCCTACGATGCGGCCCTCGCTCGGGTGCGCGATTACAACGCGCTCACGGGACTGCACGGGGAGCGACTGCGAGTGATCGATCCGGGGGTGGAGCCGAGGCAGCCGTCGTCGCCACGAGTGCTGTTGAATACGCTCGCAGCGGCGCTTCTGGCGGGCTGCCTGGCGATTGCGTGGCTGAACCTGATGGCGGGCATGCCGCGGCAGAGGCCGGTGGTGGTGCGCGCGCCGGCTCCGTTACATGAAGAGCGCACTGTATCCCGCTGAACTGAGCACCGCCCTCGCACTCGGCGTAGTCGCCGCGGGCATTGCGGTATTGCCGGCGACGCCACGTCTGGCCGCCGCCGCCGCGCTCGTGTGCCTGCCCGTTGCGGGGTGGATGATGCAGAGCGCCAGCGCGTGGCTGTGGTTGTTTCTGTGCGCCGCGCTGCTTCTGCCGCCGCTCCCGCTTTCCATCGGTGAAAGCGGGGCCCACCCGGCAATCATTGCAGCAGGGTTCGGGGTCTACGCTTCGGCGGTCTTCGCGGGTCGCTGGCGGCGGGCGGAATCGCGGATCGTCGAGCCGCTCATCGCGCTGACTGCAATCATGACGGCGTCGCTCGCAATGGCACTGTTCTACTGCGATGCGGCCGTAGCGATCGGGAGCGCCGTCAGGGTGTGGCTGTTTGCGCTGGGACCCTTCGTTTTCCTTTACGTGGTGTCCGGCCCGGGACGCTCGCTCGCGCTGGACGGATTGCGACCGGCTGCCTTTCTGTATGCGGTGGGAGCGCTTTCGGCGTTGTTCGCCTGCGCCGATTTCTTTTACCAGTTCCCGGCGCCGGCGGGGTACAGTCCTCAATTCATCTGGCTCGCGGACCGGGTATTGAGACGAGCCCAGGGCGTGTTCTATGACGCCGGCGCGCTGGGGAACATCTGCGCATTCTTCCTGACGATGGCGGCGGTTGTGGTGGTTACCGCGCCGCGGCACCGGGCAATGCATCGGTGGCTGGTGGCCGCCGGGGCAGTCCCGCTGACAATGGCCCTGGTGCTCTCGTATTCGCGTGCGGCCGTCCTGAACGTGGCAGTCGGGGTCGCAGCGGTACTGTGGCTGCATCGCGACCGAATTCGGTGGGTACGGGCGGGCCTGGCAACGGTCGCGGCGCTGTCGCTTGTGGCAGGCGGGCTGGCCACACTCGCGCCGGGGATGACGGCGGCCTGGCTGGAACACGCTCGCAAGACCATCGAACTGGCGCTCGCGGGCAGCGACATCGCTCTCTCAGGGCGGGTATTGAGCTGGCAGGTGATCGGGCAGTTCATCGTGGAACATCCGGTGCGCACGCTGTTTGGAGTTGGCTACAAGACGCTGCCCGGGTCCGACGTGTTGGGGAGACCCGTAATCGCCGACAACACCTACCTGAGCACCCTGATGGAAACCGGCATCGCGGGGCTGATTGCACTGTGCGCTCTGCATCTCGCAATTCTGCGGGAGACGTATCGGGCCGCGCGCGCCAGCGATCCTGATGCCGCGTTCTACGGCACGTGGAGCTTCGCTTTCTGGATGGGCGAGATGGTACAGATGTCCGCCGCAGATCTGTTGACGTACTGGCGGTTACTTCCGGTCTTCTTCTTCGTGATTGGGCTGGCTGTTGTCAGAAGCCGGAGACACGCATGAATGTACTGATGGTGGATCAGTTCGGCGAACCGGGGGGCGCGCAGAAATGCCTGCTGGACCTGATTGATGGATGGCCGGATGGCGACACGCTAATCGTGGCGGCGCCGGAGAAGGGACCTTTGCTCGACTCAGCGCGTCTGCGCGGCTGCACGACGATGGCGATCCCTTGCGGGCCGTACACCCTGGGCGCGAAGCGTTTTCGGGATGTGAGGCGGTTCTTCGGTGATGTGGCGCGGCAGCGCCGCGTGTTGCGGCGGACCATCGAGGAAGACCGCATCGATGTCGTGTACGCAAACGGCCCTCGTGTTTTGCCGGGCGCCGCACTCGCGGCACGCGGGCGATGTCCGGTTGTTTACCACGCGCACAACCCTCTCACACGCGGATCTGAGGCCGCATTGGTAAGAAGCGCCTTGAAGCTGGGCGGCGCGCGGGCGATCGCCTGCTGCCGGCATGCGGCCGGATCGATGGACGCTGAAGTGATTCACAACGGCGTAGCGGATGCGGGTTATCGGGAGCGACAATACCCGCCCGCGGGCGCATGGAGGATTGGAATTGCCGGGCGCGTCTCCGAGGAGAAAGGTCACCTGATTCTGCTGGACGCCGTTCGGCTGCTGATCTCCGAAGGCCATCGCATGCAGGTTGCGATCGCGGGTGCATCACTGTTTTCGCCGAGGGAGTACGCAAATGACGTTTGGCGGGAAGCAGCCGGACTGGACGTCGAATTCACGGGTTGGACGGACGACATAGGCGCGTTTCTGCGCGGTTTGGACGTGTTAGCGGTCCCTTCGATCGCGGAGCCCGGATTGCCACGCGTGGTGCTGGAGGCGTTTTCCGCTGGCGTTCCAGTGGTGGCGCTCGCCAGTGGCGGAATCGCGGAGGCTGTGAGGGACTGTGTCACCGGCTACCTCGCGTCTGAACCAACGGCGGCAGCTCTGGCACGAAGAATTCGCGATGTGATAGTGAGCCCGCCGGCTGAGATCGTGCGCGTCGCTCGAACCGCGCGCGAGGAATGGGAGCTCTACTGGAATGTCGAGCGCTGGCGCCGTGATGTAACCGGCGCGATTCGCGCTACGGCAAAGACGCGGGGAGGGGCTCGCTGCGATGCTCCTGATGTTTCAACCACAACCAGCGCAGACCAGTCATCAGAGTTGGCGTAAAGGTGCGCCAGTGATGCGCCAGGCGCGACGTCGAAAGGCCGCCTTTGCGCGCCAGGACCGGCGGAAACAGTCTGCGCAACAGGACGCGCAACCGGCCGGAGGCGGAAGATACCAGCGCCAGGTGCAGCCACAGCTCGTCCTTGTTCGGCGCACCATAGCGCCGTAATGGCGAGAACACGAAATGGCGCAGCCATAGCTTTACGTCACGGGCTAGTGTGTCGATGTGCTGCTGAGCCACTGCGTGGACATCGCAGCGAAACCAGACCTGAGTGATCGCAAACACGAGCGCTTCCAGCCTGCGCAACGCGGGGTGGTGCAACTGCCGCCAGCGGTTCCAGAACACATCGTTATCGACGTTGGAGTGCAAAAAGGAGGCGATCTCCCACGCTCTCTGGAGTGGAAGATCGCCATGCAGAAGGTGCAGGAGGAAATGCAGCGCGGCAAAGCCGAGCAGGTCGGGCGGGCTAAGCACGGGCAGGGGCCGTTCATCAAAATCGCGCGTGACCCGGCGATTCCAGAAATCGGTCTGGCCTGGCGCGACAATGTACTCGGCCCCGTCACTCCACAGCGTGAAGTGAGCCTCGACGTGAATGGGCATCTCAGGGTCGAAGACGTCGCCACGCCACCGCCAGTCGTTCGGACGGGCCATAGGGGGAAGGTGTCGGCCATCGCCATGTGCAGCACGTCGCGGCTGGTAGCCAAGCCCCAGGAGCACGGATTGCGCGTTCTCGATCTCGCTCGCGGGAAACCAAAGATCGATGTCGCCCTGAGCGCGTAAAAGCGGGTCCGGTGTGAACGTAGGCGAATGCGTGATGCCCTTGAGAACGACGAAGGGGATGTCGCGTCGTTCCAGCGCACTCGCGATCTCGTCCAGATCGCTCAGCAGGTTTGAAAATCGTCTCGCGCAGCGGTCGCGGCTGGCATTCATCCGTTCCCGAACGGATTCAGGGAGGTCCGCGGCACACACGGAATGGAGCAGGAGGGTGAGCTGCCGCTGGTCGCACCAGTCGAGCAGCGCCGGCCATTCCTCTTCCCGGACGGCACACAGCCGTTCAAGGCCGCGTCCATTGAAGCGCAACGCATCGATTACGGCCCGTATGTTGTCAGGCAAAGCCGCGCGGCTCTCACGCACCAGTTAGCGTCTCCAGCAGATCGATCGCAGTGTCCGGATCGCGATAGATCATCTCGTAGGCCGGGATCTCGAGCAGGCCTTCCAGAGCGCGCAGGCGCTCATGGTATTCCGGCATCTGCACAGCCCATACCGAAAAGCTGAGCCGCCGCCAGACTTCATCCGATGTGACACGACGCAACTCCGGCGGGCCGGATTTGTACGCGCCGCGGTTGAGGAAGACGATCGCATCGACGGGGCTCTGATCGGCCGTCTGGAAATGGTCCAGCCCGGCCGTACGAATCTCGATGGTGGGCTTGCCGTAGGCGCGAATGGAACTCTTGAGACCGCGAAATTCCGGGAACAGCTCGCCGACCGGCTCGCGAAAACGGAATTTCTGGGGATGGCCGATGATCATCGGCCGTTTCGACGCGCGAACGAATGCGCTGGCATCGTCGGACACATAGGTCCATTTCCGGCGCGCGCACGCGTAGGCAAGCGACGACTTGCCGGCGCCCGAATCGCCCGACAGCAGAATGCCTTTGCCGCGATGGATCACACAGGCAGCGTGAACCGTAAGCAGGTGGCGTACCTCGATGAGCGGATAAATCATCACGTCGAGGAAGCATTGGCGGAAGTACTCGGTGTTCGACGCTGTGTTCTTCGTCACCCAGCCGAAGCTGAATCCTTTCTCCAGGTCCAGGCAGGCGAAGTTCTCCGAATCGCCCACAATGCTGAGCAAGTGGCCCTGCGAACGGAAGACGGGCGGTTCGAGCCTTCCGGGGCTGTCGCTTTCGGAGATAAGCACGCGAATCTCAAACGGTGGCGTGTCGAACCGCTGCCGGTACGTTCCCCAGCTCACGTCGGCCGCTTGCAGCGTTATCGGAGAATTCGAGCGAATTCGCACAGGAAACTCGTAAGGGAAGTAGAGTTTCTCGAATTCGAGCGCCGTTCGGGTGAGAAGCGGATCGTTGACGGCGGGTTCCAGGTCTATGGCGGTGCTCATTCCCACTCGATCATACGGGGGCGTTGGGACCCAGTCGCAAAGGCACTGTAAGAAGGGTGTAAACGCTCGCGCCGCTCTGAGCCAGGGGTAGTTCCGAAGGGCACAATTACAGGATTTTTACGCCGTGGAACGGACCTTCGAATCCCCCGAAGAACATACTCGGATTCAGCACGAGATGAATCGATCACGCAACAAGAAAGTGGTGTTCTTCTTCCCGGCATTCTCCAGCCGCGAGGCCACCGCGCCGCTCGGAATTCTCGCGGTGGCGACACCGCTGCTGCGGGCGGGCTACGACGTCCGAATCATCGATTCCACCATTACTCCGAGATTCCACGAGCGGGTGCTCGAAGAACTGGATGACGCGCTGTGTCTAGCCGTCTCGCTGGTGACCGGGCCGATGATTCGCGAGACCGTGCAGATCGCGCGCGCGGCGAAGCTGCGCCATCCGGGAAAGCCGGTGATCCTCGGCGGATGGCACCCTTCGCTGCTCCCGCATCAGACGCTCGCGGCCGAGTATGTAGACGTCGTCGTGAAGGGTCAGGGTGAAGACGCCCTACTGGAAGTGGTGCAGCGTATTGAAGACGGCGCCGACATGAGTGGCATCGCGGGCGTCGGCTACAAGGAGAACGGCCAGCTTCGTTTCAATGCGCCGCGGGAGCTGCGTCCCATTAGCGAGCTGCCGCCGAAGGCGTATCACCTGGCTGATTTCGATGCCTATGAGCGAGTCGCCGGCCGGCGCTGGGCGATGTACACATCGAGTCTTGCCTGCCCGTACGAGTGCGCCTATTGCACTAACCAGGGCTTGTACGGCCGCAAGTGGAACGCGCTGGAGCCTGCTCAGGCTGTGGAGGAGATGTCGGACCTGGTGAGACGCTACCGGCTGAGTCTCCTGTGGGTAGTGGATGACAACTTCCTTGTGGATCGCGATCGCGCGCTGGCAATCGCCGAGGGTCTGGTGCGGACCGGCGTCCGATTCGACTGGAGCATTCAGGCCACGACCAACCTGGTGACCCGCCTGAGCGTGGATGAGCTGAAACTGTTGCGGCGCGCAGGGCTCTCGCAGATTTCACAGGGGGCCGATTCCGGATCGCCGCGCGTATGGAAGCTCATGCACAAAACCTTTCAGACGCTGGAGACAATTCACGATTCCGCCGCGCGTCTGACGGCCGCCGGAATTCGCCCCTCGTTCAACATGATCTTCGGATTCCCGGGCGAGACCGACGACGACGTCCGGCAGTCGATCCAGTTGATCATGGATGTCTGCCGGCGCTATCCGGGCGCAGAGTTCTGGACCAATATTTTTACCCCGTATCCGGGCTCGCCGGTGATGGAAAACGCCTTCGAACTGGGGATTCAGGTGCCCACGTCGCTGGAAGGCTGGACCGATTTCTTCCCGCGCTATACCGAGCTGCCCTGGCTTCGGGGCCGCAAGCATGCGCGTCTGCAGACGATGCGCGAATACCTGCGGCTGGCTTTTTCGCGCGTCGCGATTTCCGGATATCAGCCGCATCCGGTGGCCCGCGCCGTGGGCAGCGCGGTCCGGTTGACCTCACGCTGGCGGCTGGATCACGACGCCTACCGCTGGCCATTTGAAATTGCGCTGAACAGCGCCGCAAAGAAAATGTTTCCGGCGATGCCGAAGCCGAAGGTGGACGCGTCGCTGCTATCGTCCGATCCCGTGACCTGCTGAATATGGCTGATGTTCTGCTCACCCACTCGAATCATCTGTTCTTCGATCCGAAACAGGTGAAGAAGATGCAGCCGTACCCGCCGCTGCAAACGATTATTGCCGCGGAGCTGCTGCGCCGGCATGGATATTCGGTCGCGCTGTTCGATGCGACATTCGACGAGCCGGCGGCGGGATTTGCGAACGCTCTGAAACGGCATCAGCCCGCCATGGTAGTGGTCGCCGAGGACAATTTCAACTTCCTCACGAAGATGTGCCTCCTGCGCAATCGCGAAGTGGCGTTCGGCTATGCAGAGTCTGCGCGCGCGGTGGGCATTCCGATTGTCGTGAACGGCTCGGATTCCACGGATCGTGCCGAAGAATATCTGAGACAGGGATTCGACTACGTGATCGCCGGTGAACTGGAAGAATCGCTGCTGGAGCTGTGCACGACGGGCTGCAGGGATGGCCGTGGGCTGCCGGGATTGCGCTGGCTCGACACAAACTGGGCGCTGCGGCAGGGCCCGATTCGACGTCCCATGCCCGACCTTTCGGCGATACCCGCCGCGGCCTGGGATCTGGTAGAGATCGCGGACTATCGCAAGGCCTGGATTGGCGCCCACGGCCACTTTTCTTTGAATCTGGTGTCAAGCCGCGGCTGTCCGTTCCGGTGCAACTGGTGCGCGAAGCCGGTGTACGGCGGCACCTACCGGTTTCATCCAGCGCATGATGTCGCGCGCGAGATGCTTCGACTTAAGCGAGACTATCAGCCAGATCTGATCTGGTTCGCCGACGACATATTCTCGCTCTCACGCCAGTGGACCGCGGAGTTCGCTGACGAAGTGGAGCGGCTCGATGCGCGTGTGCCTTTCAAGATGCAGTCGCGCTGCGATCTGATGACGCATGATACGGTGCGCGACCTGCGGCGTGCCGGTTGCGCTGAAGTCTGGATGGGCGCCGAATCCGGGTCGCAGCGAATTCTCGATGCGATGGACAAGGAGATCGCCGTAGAGGAGATTCGCCGGGCGTGCGACAACCTGCGCGACAACGGCATTCGCGCCTGCCTGTTCCTGCAGTTCGGATACCCGGGCGAAATGTGGACGGACATTGTCGAGACCATCGCAATGGTCCGGACAGCGCGGCCAGGCGATATTGGCGTGTCGGTCTCTTATCCGCTTCCGAACACTCGCCTTTACGACATGGTTCGAGCACAACAGACCGGCAAAACCAACTGGGACGATTCGGGCGATCTCGATGTTATGTTTCAGGGTACCTATACGGCGCCTTTCTACCGGGCTCTGGCCGATGCTCTTCACCTGGAGGTCCGCAGCGGCGCCGCGAGTGCTGCTGAAGCGTGGCGGAAAGTGGCGCAACTGGAGCCGCTCAGCCGCAACCGGACATCGCTGCCTGTCCTTGTGCGCGCGGGGGCCGCGTAGATATGGATCTCCTGCTCACACACGGTTATTTCCTGGCGGAAGATCCGAAAGAACAGCGGATCATGAAGCCGTATCCACCCCTCGGCATTCTGTACTTGTCGTCACATCTGCGACGAGAAGGATTTGATGTCGAAGTCTACGATTCCACGTTCGGCTCTCGCGGCGGGCTGCTGAAGCTGCTGGAGAGCGAGCAGCCTTCGGTGCTCGGCGTCTATGCGAATCTGCTGACGCGCGGCGAGGTGGTTCGCATCGCGCAAGACGCAAAAGCGCGCGGATGGTTTGTCGTGTTGGGGGGACCGGAACCAGCCAACTATGCTGCCGAATACCTCGACGCCGGCGCCGATGTGATCGTGCGCGGCGAAGGCGAACGGGCGATGGCTGCTCTGCTGGCCCGGCTCAAGTCAGGTGGCACGCTTTCGGAGGACCTGCCGTCGCTCATCTACCGCGCGGCGGATGGGTTGCTGGTGAATACTCCGGCCGCGCCGCTGATCGAGAACCTGGACGGTCAGCCGTGGCCCGATCGCGAGCAAATCGACATTGAACGTTATGTGCATACGTGGCGCGAACGCCACGGCCGCGGCTCGCTGTCGGTGATCACCGCGCGAGGATGTCCATATCACTGCCGCTGGTGCAGCCACTCGGTGTATGGCAAAACCCATCGGCGCCGATCGGCGACCAACGTCGTGGATGAAGTGGAATTCCTGCTCGACCGCTACGAGCCGGACATGTTGTGGATAGCCGACGACGTTTTCACAATTCATCACGGCTGGCTGGCGGCGTACGCCGGTGAAATGAGACGCCGCGGACTAAAGGTACCGTTTGAATGCATTACACGCGCTGACCGCGTGAATGAGCGCGTTGCCGGAATGCTGGCCGAGCTTGGCTGTCTGCGTGTGTGGATCGGATCGGAGAGCGGATCGCAGCGCATCCTCGACGCGATGCAGCGCGGCGTCACCGTCGAGCAAGTGCAGCGCGCCGTTGAACTCTGCCGCGCGTCCGGGATTGAAACGGGCATGTTCATCATGTGGGGCTATGAGGGCGAGCAGATGGAGGACGTTGAGGCGACCGTCGCTCATGTGCGGAAGTGCCAGCCCGAGGTCTGCCTGACCACGGTTTCTTATCCAATCAAGGGGACACCGTATCACGATCAGATCGCGTCGAAGCTGGTGAACATTGGCGGCTGGCAGGAATCGACCGATCGCGACATCGCGGTGCATGGACGTCACTCGCGCCGGTTCTACCAGTTCGCCGATGCACTTCTGAAGGCGGAGACAGCACCGGTTCACGACGATGCGCTGATCGCGGCGGCGCGCGAAGGGCTGGCGGCAAGCATGCATGAGGTGGAGGTATGACCACGACCGCGCCTTTCGACAGAATCGCGAACGCCTACGACACGCTGTGGACGCACTCCGAAGCGGGTCGTGCGCAACGCGATGCGGTGTGGCGAGTGATTGACGGGTTGTTCCAGACAGGCGATGAGATTCTCGACATCGGTTGTGGCACTGGTGAAGACGCCGTGCACCTCGGCCGCAACGGAGTTCACGTCAGCGCCATAGACGCGTCGGCGGATAT
>Ga0335084_10006176_pt1 | contig 11893 bp, 8 predicted proteins | sample Lox_Sample_44_FD_206721 | JGI IMG/M metagenome (GOLD analysis project Ga0335084, IMG submission 206721) | Soil microbial communities from Loxahatchee National Wildlife Refuge, Florida, United States - Lox_Sample_4.4 | ecosystem: Environmental > Terrestrial > Soil > Wetlands | place: USA: Florida...
CCCACTGAGGAGAATGCGCATCCCCACCGCGACTGCACAGGACAGTATGTGGTGGTTCACAACGGCATCATCGAGAATTACTACGAATTGAAAGAAAAGCTCCAGAAAGAGGGCCACAAGTTCGTCACGGAAACGGACACGGAGGTCGTCGCGCACCTCGTCGAGAAATACGCCAAGGAGCTTCCGTTCGAAGAAGCGGTGCGCAAGACGCTGAAGGATCTGCGCGGCATCTATTCGCTCGTCTTCTTGTCCGCCAAGGATCCACAGAAGCTCGTCGCGGCGCGGTTCGGCCCACCTTCCGTCGTTGGCCTTGGTGAAGGCGAATATTTTGTCGCCAGCGACATCCCTGCGCTGCTCGAGCACACCCGGCGCATCTTCTTCCTCGCCGACGGCGACGTGGCAGTGCTGACGCGGAATGGAGTCATCGTCACGGATCTGGACGGCAAGCCCGTCGAACGCCCCGCCCACACTGTCACCTGGGACCCCATCATGGCGGAAAAGGGCGGTTTCAAACATTTCATGCTGAAGGAGATCTTCGAGCAGCCGCGAGCGGTCCGCGACACGCTGCTGGGGCGCATATCGCAGGACACGGGAAAGATCTTCCTCGACTCGATGCAGATTACCGAGGCTCAATTCCGCGAATTCCAGAACGTTCGCATCGTTGCGTGTGGAACCAGCTGGCACGCGGGCCTGGCGGGCAAGTTCATGATCGAGCGGCTGGCGCGCTTGCCGGTGGAGGTCGATTACGGCAGCGAGTTTCGATACCGCGACCCGATCGTCGACTCCAAGACGCTGACCGTGTGCATCAGCCAGTCCGGAGAGACTGCCGATACGCTGGCAGCGCAACGCGAGGCCAAGCAAAAGGGCTCGCCCACGCTCTCCATCTGCAACGTCATGGGCTCCATGATTACCCGGGAATCTGCCGGATCGATTCTGACGCACGCTGGACCAGAGATTGGCGTGGCCTCTACAAAGGCCTTCACTGCGCAGATCACCGCGCTGGTTTTGTTGGCGTCCTATCTCGGACAGGTGCGAGGAAAACTGTCGGCCGCCGATGCGCAAAAGCTGATGCTGGAGTTCACGCAGATCCCCCACAAGATTGAGAACATTCTGCGGGCTGAAGAGTCCGGCCTTTTCGAGAACCTGGCGCGGCAGTTCTTTCGTCAGGTGGGCTTCCTGTTCCTCGGCCGCGGCATTCACTATCCGATCGCGCTCGAAGGCGCTCTGAAGCTCAAGGAAATCTCATACATCCATGCGGAAGGCTACCCTTCCGGCGAAATGAAGCATGGGCCGAACGCGCTCATCGATGAGAACCTGCCGGTGGTCGTGCTGGCCACGCGCGATGAATCCGATCCCGCATCGATGACGCTTTATGAAAAAAGCGTGTCCAACATCAAGGAAGTGAAGGCGCGCGACGGCATCGTGATCGCCGTGGTGACCAAGGGCGATCAACTGGCCCGGGAGGCCACGGACTTCATTGTCGAGCTTCCCCCGGCGCCGGATCTATTGTCGGTCCTTCTGGAAATCGTGCCGTTGCAGCTGCTGGCCTATCACATCGCCGTCCGCCGGGGTTGCGACGTGGACCAGCCGCGCAACCTCGCCAAATCCGTCACCGTCGAATAGCCATCACCGCACCGGGTGACGGGAATCTTTGCGCCGAATCGCCGGTCGAAATAGAATCCTCGAGTGCGCATCACGCCTGTGCCCTTGGGGGGTTCCATGATGAAGCTCCGCCCGTTGTTCCTTGCGGTGGCATCTTTCTTTCTGCTGCCCGGCGTCTCACCGATTGCCGCGCAGACTGCCTCCCCGCCTCCCCGTTCCATCGCCATCACGATCGACGACCTGCCCGCCGGTGCCGCAAATTTCATGACGGGCGGAGAGATCGTGGATATGACGCAGAAACTGCTGGCCACGCTGCACGACCAGAAAGTGCCGGCCGTTGGTTTCGTAAACGAGCAGAAGCTCTATAAGACGGGAGAGGTGGACGACCGCATCAAAGCGCTCAGCCTCTGGCTGGACAACGGCTTTGACCTCGGCAACCACACGTTTGCCCACACTTCGCTGAATCGCGTTCCGCTCGCGGCCTGGGAAGAAGAGGTCGTCCGCGGCGAGACGGTTACCCGCCTCCTTCTGGCCCAACACAAAATGAAGCTTCGCTATCTGCGGCATCCCTATCTCGACGCCGGGGCCGATCTTCAGACCCGCCGCGAAGCAGAGGCGTTCCTCACTTCGCGGGGCTATCGTGCGGCGCCGGTCACGATGGATGCGTGGGACTGGATGTATGCCGGGGTGTATGACGATGCCCGGAAACGCGGCGACTTCGCGATGCAGAAACAGCTCGTCGATTCCTATCTCTCCTATACGACGGCTGTTTTCGATTACTACGAAAAGCTTTCCAGGGACCTGTTTGGCTACGAGCCGAAGCAGATATTGTTGTTGCACGGTAACTGGCTCGAGGCGGAGCATATCGGTGAATTGATCGACCTGCTGCGCAAGCGCGGCTACCAGTTCGTCACGCTGGAAGACGCCCTTGGCGACGGTGCATATGCCTCCCCGGACGAATATGTGGGTGAAGGCACGGGCTGGTTGGATCATTGGGCGATTACCCGCGGCCGCCCGGCGCAGAACACGCCTGTGTTTCCACAGTGGGTGATTGACCGCGCTCGAGAATTGCGCCGCCAGTCAGCGCCTCAGGCGCAGCCCAACGCGACTCCGTACTGAGTTCCATGAACTCGTCACATCTCAGTCCACTCGGCTACAATGGCCTCATGCGCAGGCGATTCCGGTTTTTCCCCCTCGCGTTTGTGATGAGCCTGTTTTCAGCGCCGCCCGCCCTCCAAGCTCAAACAGGCACACTCAAGGCCGTTCACGCGGAAGGCATGGCAACGTTTGCGGAGGAACAGGTCACTTCCCTGTCCGGACTGGGAGCGAATTCCCAGGTGGGTCGAAAAGAATTGCAGGACGCCGCTGATCTGCTGCTGCGCAGCGGATACTTTTCGAAGGTCACGTACAAATTCGACACGCACAATGACTCCGTCACCGTGACGTACCACGTGGAAGAGAATCCGCGGCTGCCTGTCGCCTACGACAATTTCCCGTGGTTCACGGACGATGAGTTGACTCATGCCATCAAAGTGAACCTCCCCGTCTTCGACGGGACGCTTCCCGAAGGCGGAACGGTCGTTGACCTGGCGGGCAACTCCATCGCGTCGTTTCTAACGGAACACGGGCTTAAAGCGGAAGTGCGCCACTTCGTGCTCGCCGATCCGCTGCTTGACGGCAACGTTCAGCAGTTCCAGGTGGAAGGAGTCACGCAGCGTATTACTTCCATTGAATTCAGCGATACCGCACTCAAGGAGAACCTCGCGGTCCAGCAGCATCTCGGCGATCTCCGGGGGAAGAGCTACTCCCGTCTGGCAATCAATCTGTTCTTGGCAGAGGCCATTCGTCCGATCTACCAACAACAGGGGTTTCTCCGCGCGAAGATCGGGCCTGCGGAGGTTCGCCTCTCGGGCAACCCGAACCAGAAATTCCCCGAAGATATCGCCGTGTTTGTGCCCTGCGCGCCGGGAGCGCTCTACAAGTGGGGCGGCGTCAAGTGGACGGGCAACAATGCCGTGTCTACCGAAACGCTAAACCGGACCGTGGGCATGAAACCCGGCGACCAGGCCGACGGCATGGCAATTCAAGGCGCGTGGGACCGCGTAAGCGCCGCGTTCGGCCATCTGGGTTACCTCGACGTAAAGGCCGCCCCCGCCCCCACTTACGACGACGCGGCACACGCGGTTTCCTACGCGGTCGAGATTACCGAAGGCAAGCAGTACCGCTACCAAGAGATGACCGTCACGGGCATGTCTCTCGCGGGTGAGCGGCTGATCCGTGATGCCTGGTCCATCAAGCCGGGCGACGTGCTGGACAAGACGGTTTTCGAACAATTCCTCAGGGCGCTGGAATCGCACCGCGACAGCATCTTCAAAGGACTGCCCGTTCACTACGACACCGTCGGCCACTGGCTGCAAACCGATGCCGACAAGGGGACCGTGGACGTGCTTCTCGACTTCAAATAGACGGACTGATTCCATCCCGCTTCCGCAGACGGTCCGATGCGGTATGCGAATCGAGTACGGTATACTGGCGACATCGATGAGTTCCTTAGTCCAGATCCGTAATGGAGATGTTTCAGCCGAACTCGCGTCGGAGAAGGAACGGCGGCTGTTTACGCAGCTCCGCGCGCTCCCTTCGCTGATTGTGGCTCTCTCCGGCGGCATCGATTCTGTTTACCTGGCGTGGGCCGCCCATCAGGTTCTGGGTGAACAGGCCTTGTCGGTTACTGCTATATCTCCCAGCTATTCGGCGTTTGACCGTGAGCAGGTCGAGATCTTCCTTCGCGCCAGCGGAGTTCGCCACGAGTTCATTCAAACCAATGAACTGGACAACCCGTCCTATCGGGTGAACGATTCGAATCGTTGCTATTACTGTAAAGATGAGCTTTTTGCCATGCTGGACCAGCTGGCAGCTGAGCGGGACATGGCTGCGATTGCCTACGGCGTAAACGCCGACGATACCTCCGATTTCCGTCCTGGCCAGCGCGCTGCATCAGAGCACCGCGTGCTGACGCCGCTTCTGGATTCCCAACTGCACAAACCGGAGATTCGGTTTTTAGCTGAACGGGCGAACCTCCCCCTTTGGGATCGCCCTGCCTCCGCCTGCCTCTCCTCGCGCCTTCCCTACGGCACCGAAGTTACTCCCGAGCGGCTAAAGTTAGTGGAAGCCGGGGAGGCGGCGCTGCGGAAGTTGGGCTTCCGCCAATTCAGGGTCCGCCTGCACGACACCCTTGGCCGCATCGAGATTGCCCCCGAAGAACTCCCGCGGGCGCTCTCCCCCGAGATGGCCGCGGCGATGGCCTCAGCCTTGCGCGCTGCCGGTTTCACATACATAACGCTCGACTTAGAAGGCTACCGGCAGGGCTCACTGAACGAGAACCTGGCAAGAACCCAGGGAACCTAAATTCCTTTGTCTTCGTATCTTGGAGCAGGAGGGTAGAGTGGGCCCTATGAAACCGCCAACCGTAGCAGTCCATAAGACTTTAATCCCCGCGTTCTTGTGCGTTGCAGCCTGGGCACTTGCGTCTGCTCCAGCCCGTGCCGCCGATAACTCGTTTGACCGCAATTACAACGTCTCCGGCCATGTCCGGATCGAGCTGAGCAACGGCTCCGGCAACGTCGAGATTCGCAGCAGCGCCGATGGCAAAGTCCACGTCTTCGGCAAAGTGACCGCCGGGTGGTCCGTCTTTGGCAGCGTCGAGAAAAACGTCTCCGAGGTCGTCGCCAATCCCCCCATTGAGCAACGAGATTCCGTTATCCGCATCGGCAAAAATTCCTCCTGGATCAAGAACATTTCCATCGATTACAAGATCGAAGCGCCGCGCGACACGGAAATCGACGCCGGTGTCGCTTCTGGCGGCATCACCGTGGACAATTTCCGCGGCCCGGTGAAAGCTTCTTCCGCCTCGGGCTACGTGCACGTGTACCGCATCGACGGCGATGTGACGATGAATGCAGCGAGTGGCGCCATTGACGCATCCACCATCGGCGGCATCGCTCGCGTCTCCACCGCCTCCGGCGAGATTGTCCTGGCTGACATCAAGGGCGATCTCAAAGCCAATGCCGCATCAGGCTCCATTCGCATCAACCGGCCAGGTGATCGCGTGGATGTCTCTAGTGCCAGTGGGTCCATCGAGGTTCAGGGCGTAACCAGCGATCTGAAGGTTCATGCCATCTCCGGCAGCGTTAACGTCTCGGGCGACCCCAGCGCCAACCGCCTCTGGGAAGTGAAGTCCGTTTCCGGGTCGGTCGACCTGCGCGTTCCGCCGTCTTCCAGCTTCCTGCTGACTGCGGAGGCCACTTCCGGAGACATTCGCACAAACATCCCGGTTGTGCTCGAAGAGCAGGGCAAGCATTCCTTGCGGGCGCACGTGGGATCTTCCGCCGGGCGCGTCGAAGTCCGCACCGTTTCCGGCGGCGTAAGCATCCTGGGTTCCTGAGCGCGCAACCCGCTCGCACGATTGTCAGACAAACGACCAGCCGCCCGGTACAATAGGCCCGTGGCTCTCCGCCCATTCCGCCTGCGCCGCCTATTGCTCGCGTTCTATGCGCTTATCCTGCCGCCTGTGATTGTCTGCCAGCCGGCCCAGCAGGCCCCTCAAACAGCCCCGAAAGCGCAGACTCCAGAACCCACCGAACAGCAAGTATTGCAAAAGGCCATCGAAGAGGCTTCCAACGACCGCGCCGCGCTGGTCAAGAACCTCGAGGCTTTCCTCAAGAAATACCCGCAATCGTCCCAGCGCCCGCAGATCTACCGCGCCCTGGTCGAGTCCTCCTTGCAGCTCCGAGACTTTCCGCGCGCCCTGGAGTATGCCGAACGGCTCGTTTCACTGAATCCCGAAGACATTTCAAATACGGTCCTGACAATTCAGCTTCTGGATCGCTACGGCGACGTGCCCGGGTACCGGCGCGGCGTTTTCTACTGCAGCCGAGTGCTGGAGCAGATTGAACACCAGAATTCGGCCGACAAATCCCATCGCGTATCCATGGAAGACTGGGAAAATGCCAAGAAACGCGATCGCAGCAATTTGCTTCTGATTCGAGGCGGGCTCTACGAGAAACTTCAGGACCTTTCGAACGCGCAGAGGGATTTCGAAGCGAGCTATGGCGAAGTGCCCAATGCCTCAGCCGCCGAACAGCTGGGAGAATTGGCGGAACGCCGGAAGGACCTGAGCGGGGCCGTCCTGCAATACGCCCGCGCGTTTGCGCTGACGGAAAGTTCCACGGCCAATCCTTCCCGCGCCGAACTTCGCAAGAAGCTCGGAAATGCCTGGCGGCTGGCGCATGGCTCGGAAGACGGGCTGGGTGATTACCTGCTTCGCACCTTCGACGACGTGGCGGCGGAGCGGACAACGAAGCTTGTGCGCAATCCCGAAGCCAGGACTCCATATGACTTCACCCTGCGCAAGGTCTCGGACGGTTCTCAAGTGCCTCTTTCCGAGATTAAGGGAAAAATTGCGGTCTTCAATTTCTGGGCAACCTGGTGCGGCCCCTGCCGCGCTCTCGAGCCACTCTTTGACCGCGCGGCCGCGAGGTACGTGGGACGAGGTGACATTGTCTTCTATGCGTTGAATTGCGATGACGACGAATCGCTCGTGCAGCCTTATCTGTCCGAGGAGAAATTCAAGACGCCCGCGCTTTTCGCTGACGGACTGGACCGGCTGTTCCGCATCGAGAACTTTCCGACGACGATCATCCTCGACCGCACGGGCAAAGTCGCATTTCGCGCCGATGGATTTGACCCCGAGGGCTTTGACAAGAACCTGAGCGACGCGATTCAGAATATCGATCAGCCCGCCGCGCCGTCCACGGTCGCGGCTCACCCTTAGTCCGTCAAGCGCGCTGCTCCGGGTACTTCTCCGCGACCGCCTTTGCGGCAAGCACCGTGTTGACGTGAATTTGCACCGTGTCTTCGACCCGCCGCGCGTACCCACCGGCAAACGTCGTCACCACGGGAATGTTGCGGCTTCTGGCCTCCTTGAATACCCCGGCGTCGCGGCTCTTGAGTCCGTCGATGGTCAGCGCGAGCCCGCCCAACTGGTCCTCCCGGTAAGGATCGGCACCGCCCACATAAAAGATGATTTCTGGTTGGAATTTCTCGATTCCGTGGCGCACCGCGGGGAGCAGAGCCGCCAGATAATCGTCGTCACCCACACCGTCTTCCATGTTCAGGTCCAATGTGGATGCCGGTTTGTGCGCGGGGTAGTTGTTTTCCTGATGAATCGAAAGGGTGAATACGCTTTCGTCTCTGGCGAAGATCGCGGCTGTTCCGTTTCCGTGGTGCACGTCGGTGTCGACGACCATGGCCTTGCGCATCGTTCCGTCGTGCTGCAAGCAGCGAATGGCCACCGCCACATCGTGAATCGCGCAGAATCCCTCGCCATGTCCCGGGTATGCATGGTGGAAACCTCCGCCCAGGTTGCATCCGAAGCCGTCGCGGAGTGCCGCCTTTGCGGCGGCAATCGTTCCTCCGGCGGCGAGCCAGAACGCGTCGACCAACTCTTTCGAATACGGGACTTCGAGCTTCATTTTTTCACTTGCCGACAACGTTCCGCTTTTTAGCTTGTGAACCCACTCCGGAGTGTGTACGCGCCGGATGTCGTCTTCGCCGGCCGCTTCCGGAGTCACAAAGTCCGTCGCCGAGGCGATGCCCTCGGCAAGGAGCTTTTCGTGGATCAACCGGTACTTCTGGGAAGGAAAGACGTGCGCGCCCAGGTGCAGGTCGTAGCCCTTGTGATAGACCAGCTTGAACGGCAGCATTGCATTGACGGGAGAGCTTTAATTCTCGCGTTCGAGAATGAAGTCCGGCAGCGTCATGAGCGCTCGCCCGCATTCGGCGTCGCCGCTGCCATTGATGCAGGCCTTGGCACGCCGCGCATATTCGTGCGCCAGGCTGCGTGCGCGAGCCAGTGCGCCGCAATCCCTCACCAACGCTACCAGCCTCTCCGGCTGCACACTGATGAATTCTTTTTCTTCCAGTACGCGCGCCACCAGGTCGCGCGCTTCGCGGTGTCCGTTCTCCATCGCATAAATCAGCGGCAATGTAACTTTGCCTTCCTTCAGATCGCTCATGACCGGCTTGCCCAATTGCTCGCTCGATGCAGTGAAGTCCAGCAAATCGTCAACTAACTGGAACGCCAGCCCAGCATATCGCCCGTAATCCGCGAGTGCCTGCTCGTGTTGCTCGTCCAGGCCGCCGAGAACGGCGCCCAGGCGGGCACACCCGCTAAACAGGCATGCCGTCTTGTACGTTGCCAACTGCAGAGCATCTTCCTCCGTAACATCGATGCGGCCGATCTTGGCCAACTGGATCAGTTCGCCTTCGACCATTTTCTGTGTGAGGTCGATCAGCACATCGAGAACGTGAAAATTCCGTTCCTGCAGAGCAATCTGGAATGACTGCATGTAGAGCCAATCTCCGGCAAGAACACTGCGATGATTCCCCCACCGGGAGTTCGCCGAAGGCCGTCCGCGCCGTGTGTCCGCACTGTCAATCACGTCATCGTGAATCAGCGTGGCGCTGTGCAGCAGTTCGACCACTGCCGCCAGTTTGACCGCGCTCTGGCGGTTCGCGTCCCGTCCAGCCGCATAACCGTGGGTCAGCAGGAGCAAAGCCGGCCGGAGCCGCTTCCCTCCCCCTCCCAGAAGATAGCTCGTGATTTCGGACACGGGCTGGTATGCCGCAGCGCTCTGACGCGACAGCTCCTGCTCGACCAGCACCAGGTCTTCCCGTACCAGCTCAAAAATCTCTTTGACCGTCAATAAGGCTATGGCCGTTCTCCTGGAACCGCTGACCAACGTCGCGGGACACTTCACCCAGTTACACAACCGGCCGGGCGAGTTTGAAGAAACCCCTGAAATTATCGGATGTTTTGGAGGCGGCTTCTTCCGCTCCTAAGTCTCTCACACTCGCAAGCGCCTTGGCCACTTCCGCCACATAGGCGGGCTCGTTGCGTTTCCCGCGATAGGCCTGTGGCGCAAGGTACGGAGAGTCTGTTTCGATCAGGATATCCTCGAGAGGCAGAACCTTTGCGACGTCCCGAATGTTCTGCGCCTTCGGATAAGTTAGATTCCCCGTAAAGGAAACCAGGAAGCCCATGTCTACGCCGCGCTTTGCGTCTTCCGCCGTGCTCGTAAAGCAATGGAGAATTCCACGCAGCCCCGTCGGCTTCCATACTTCTTCCAGGATGTCCAGGCAGTCGCTCCAGGCGTCGCGGCAATGAATGATGATCGGCAGCCTGGCGACCTTCGCCAATTCCATCTGGTCGCGGAAAACGCGCTGCTGTATTTCACGCGGGGAGTGGTCGTAGAAATAGTCCAGGCCGATCTCGCCAAACGCGAGCACCCTGGGATGACGCGCCAGCCTGGCCAGCGTATCCAGATGGACCTGCGTAACTTCCTTCGCTTCGTGAGGATGAATCCCTACTGTCGTATAGATCCAGTCGTAGGCTTCGGCGTAAGGGATTGCCGCGTCAAGCTGTTCCGGGCCCGGCCCCGTGCCGATCGCCAGAATCGTTCCGACACCCGCGGCGTGGGCGCGTTCGAGCATGGCCTCGCGATCATCCGCGAATTGCGGGAAATCGATATGAGCGTGGGAATCGATCAGGTCCATTGTTTTCGTCCGAGCGCGGACGGCGGCGCGTCACAGGGGCTACTTGAGCCGCGCGCCCACTTCCACGTCCTCGTGAAATCCAGCGAGGACAGGACGGCCCTCGGGGCCAACCGAGGCGGCAATGATCATGCCGTTGGATTCGACGCCACGGAGCTTCCGCGGGGCAAGGTTCACGACGACCGCAACCTTGCGTCCAATAAGCGCCTCCGGTTCGTAATACTGGGCAATCCCGGCGCAAATCTGACGGATCTCGGTGCCAATATCCACGGTCAACTTCAAGAGCTTGTCGGCACCGACAATCCGTTCCGCCGTTTTGATCTGGCCGACCCGCATCTCGACCTTCGTAAAATCCTCTATCCCGATTCTTTCCGGCGTCCCGCTCAACGCCGCGGGCGCCGCCGCCCCACTGGACGCGGGAACGGCTGGTGCCGGTGCCGGAGTTGGGTTCAGTTCTTCGTTTGCCATGGCCTCGATCCTCTCCACTGCCTCAGTCTTCTCCACCCGCGGAAAAAGCGCCTGGAATTTTCCGAGCCTGGCGCCCGGCGCCAACTGTCCCCAGCGCAAACCATCCAGCGGCGTCGCGGCAAGCTCCAGCGTTTGCCCGAGCAAACTCCAGATCTTCCCTGTGCTGTCGGGCAACACCGGATGCGCCAGTGCGCTCACGATGCGCAACAACTCCGCAACGGTCCACAAAATCGTTGCCTTGCGCGCTTGCTCATCCGGCGAATCTCCCAGCGCCCACGGCTGCTCCGTGGTCAGGTATTTGTCCGCGGCCGCGATCACGCTCCAGATCGTTTCCAGCGCCCGGGCAAACTCGTAGCGGTCGTAACGCTCCAGCACTTCCCCGATCGCATTCTGCGCTTCTTTGGCCAAGGCGTCGTCTTGCGGCAATCGCGCACCCGGCTTCGGCACTTCCCCGGCAAAGTTCTTCTCGAGCAGCGCCGCGGTGCGGCTGGCAAGATTTCCCATGCCGTTCGCCAGGTCGCTGTTGTAGCGTGTCACCAGCGCGTCGTAGCTGAAATTCCCGTCCTGCCCGAACACCACGTCGCGCAACAGGAAGTACCGCAGCGCGTCCATCCCAAGCATGTTCACGATCGGCCGCGGAAGCACCACATTGCCCTTGGACTTGCTCATCTTCGCGGCGTCCATCAGAAACCACCCATGCGCCCAGACCTGTTTCGGCACTGGCAGCATGGCCGCCATCAGGAACGCCGGCCAGTACACCGTATGGAAACGGATGATGTCTTTCCCGACCAGATGCACGTCCGCTGGCCACATTCCGCGCTTCTCATACTCCGGGCCGCCCACTGCGCTCAGATATGCCGTCAATGCGTCGAACCACACATAGAATACGTGCGGCTCTTCTCCCGGCACCGGGATCCCCCAGCGAATCGTCGTTCTCGTAATGCTCAGATCCTTCAATCCGCCTTCGACAAAGCTGATGATTTCGTTCCGGCGCGTTTCGGGCTGGATGAAACCGGGGAACTTCCTGTAAAAATCCAACAGCGGCTTCTGAAAAGCGGAAAGTTTGAAGAAGTAATTTTCTTCCGTAACGGTCTCGGTGGGCCGTCCGCAGTCCGGACAGTTATCGCCCGGCTTCGCGTCGTTCACATAGGCGTTGTCATAGATGCAGTACTGCCCCGTGTAGTGGCCTTTGTAGACGTACCCGTTTTCCTTA
>Ga0335084_10006177_pt1 | contig 11892 bp, 8 predicted proteins | sample Lox_Sample_44_FD_206721 | JGI IMG/M metagenome (GOLD analysis project Ga0335084, IMG submission 206721) | Soil microbial communities from Loxahatchee National Wildlife Refuge, Florida, United States - Lox_Sample_4.4 | ecosystem: Environmental > Terrestrial > Soil > Wetlands | place: USA: Florida...
TGCGGCTCAAGCGCGAGGACCTGACGCCGGTCTTCTCCTTCAAGCTCCGCGGCGCCTACAACCGGATCGCGGGGCTGACGCGCGCCGAGTCGGCCGCGGGCGTGATCGCCGCGTCGGCCGGGAACCATGCGCAGGGGGTCGCGTTCGCCGCCGCGCGCCTCGGGCTCGCCTGCCGGATCGTGATGCCGCGCACCACGCCCAGCATCAAGGTGAACGCGGTCCGACGCCACGGCGCCGAGGTCGAGCTGGTCGGCGACAGCTACAGCGACGCCGCCGTGCACTGCGCCCGGCGCGCCACCGAGACCGGCATGACCATCATCCCGCCCTTCGACGACCTCGACGTGATCGCGGGGCAGGCGACGGTCGGGCTCGAGATCCTGCACCAGGCCCCGCGCGACCTGGGCGTGATCTTCGTCCCGGTGGGCGGCGGCGGGCTCGCCGCCGGCGTGGCGACGGTCGTGAAGGCCGTCCGTCCCCACGTCCGGGTCGTCGGCGTGCAGGCCGAGGACTCGGACGCGATGACCCGTTCGCTCGCGGCCGGCGAGCGCGTGACGCTCGAGCACGTCGGCCTGTTCGCCGACGGCGCCGCGGTGAAGCAGGTGGGCGAGCACACGTTCGCGCTCTGCCGCCAGCATCTCGACGGCTGCATGACGGTGAGCATCGACGAGATCTGCGCCGCCATCAAGGACGTCTTCGAGGACACGCGCTCGATCCTCGAGCCGGCCGGCGCGCTCGCGGTCGCCGGGCTGAAGCGCGGCGCCGAGACCGGGTCGCTCCCGGCGGGGACGGCGGTCGCGATCGCGTCGGGCGCCAACATGAACTTCGTGCGGCTGGGATACGTCACCGAGCGCGCCGAGGTCGGCGAGCACCGCGAGACGCTCTTCGCGGTCACGATCCCGGAGCAGCCGGGGGCGTTCCGGAGCTTCTGCGCGGCCATCGGCGAGCGCAGCGTGACCGAGTTCAACTACCGGCTCGCGACGCGCGACGAGGCGCACATCTTCGTGGGCGTGGAGGTCGCGGGGGAGAGCGAGGCGCGGGCGATCGCCGCGACGCTTCAGACCGCCGGGTATGCGTGCGTGCTGCTGGGCGAGGACGACCTGGCCAAGACCCACATCCGCCACATGGTCGGCGGACGGGCTCCGGCCGCGCACGACGAGGTGCTGCTGAGCTTCGAGTTCCCGGAACGCCCGGGAGCGCTGATGCAGTTCCTCACCAGCCTGGGCGCCGAGTGGAACATCTCGCTGTTCCACTACCGGAACAACGGCGACGCGTACGGCCGCGTGCTGTGCGGGCTCGAGGTCCCGCCGGCGGAGCGCGCGGAGCTGCACGAACGCCTCGCGCGGCTCGGGTTCGGCTACGCCGACGAGACCCACAACGTCGCCGCGCGGCTCTTCCTGCGCTGAGTCGCCTCAGCGACGAGCACGACGCCGGGCGACTCGCCGTTTCGGCGCCGGCGGCCACTTGGGATGCATGACGTTCCACACGCTCGGCACCAGCAGCGTCTCGCGGTAGTCCGTCCGCCACGTGCGCGCCTGCTCCGCCCAGTCGAGGGTGTCGCGATCGGTGTGGAACGTCTTCAGGTGGTCGGTGTAGTCGCGATAGGTCGGGAAGCACCAGAAGAGGACGGCCTCGGTGTCCCGCATGGCGGTGCGCCAGGCGCCAGCGAGCGTCATCCCGCGCCGCGTCGCCACCGGCAGCCATCGGGAGGCGACGGCGTCCAGGTAGGCGTCGGCGGTGCCGGGCCGCACGGTCGCGATCTCCTGGATGAACGCCATCCCCTTCGGCCCGCGCGCGACCAGCTCCTCGCGCGTCGGCGAGAACGGGGCCGGCTCGAGGATGCGGTCGAAGCCGCCCGAGCGCCACGCCAGCGCCTTGTTCCACCACGTCTTCAGCTCGCCGGGCTGCGCCTTCGCGTACTGGTATTCGAGCAGCTCCGCCCAGTGATCCCAGCCCTGCATCTCCCAGAGGTTGACGACGCGCGGCCAGTCGCCGGTCGATCCCGACTGCTGCCACATCCCGACCAGCGGCGCGCTCGAGCCCCGGCCCGCCCGCTCCGCGGTGTGCTGCTTGTACGGTTCGGATCCCGCACCGACGATGTGGATGATCTCGTGCAGGTACAGCTTGGCGTTCGGCATGCGCCCTCCTGCCACGGGCACCGCCCGAGCCGCAACGCCAGCGGACCGACCCGAGACTTCGTCTCGGGTCGGAAGGGCGAGCATGAAACGTGGGGGGGGTCGCACGACCGTCGTGCCGCGGCCGGCAGTGCCGGCGCGGCAGGGCGAACACGACCGTCGAAGAAGATCCGCAGCATGCCACGGCTGGCGCTGCTGGGCGTTGCGCCGCTCGGAGCTCCGTGGCAGGCGTGCTCGTATGCCGCGCCGGCTCTGCCGGCCGCGGCACGACGGTCGCGCGGACCCCCGGCGCCGCACTCTCGCCCTCCGACCCGAGACGAAGTCTCGGGTCGGTCTCTATCGGACGTCGATCAGCGTCATCATTCCGGACTCCGCGTGCTCCAGGATGTGGCAGTGCACCATCCACGTGCCGGCGTCGAGCGGCACGGTGCCGACGTCGACGGTGTCGTGCGAGCGCAGCAGCACGGTGTCGCGGAAGTAGGGCTCGTCCACGAGCTGGCCGTTCCGCGCCAGCACTTTGAAGAACAGGCCGTGGATGTGCATCGGGTGCAGGCGGTACGACTCGTTGGTGAAGCGGAGGTGGCTCCACTCGCCCCGGGGGAGCCGCGCCGCCACCGGCATCGCGTCGTGCGACCCGTGCTCGTGACGGAAGGCGGCGTCGTTGATCGTCCACTCGATCCCGAACGGCCCACCGGCGCGCGCGTTCAGCCGGAACTCCGCCGCCACCGGGGTCGCGGCGCCGCTCCGCCACGCCGGCACGTGCGCGGCCGCCGGCGACGCGAAGCGCGGGGTCTCCACCGGCGGCTCGTCGGCGACCACGATCTCGCCGAGCGGAATCGCCTCCCGCGTGAAGCGGTCGACGATCCGCAGCCGCCGTCCGCGCGCCGCCGCGGGGATCGTGACGTCGAGGTCGAGCCGGTTCCCCGGCGCCAGCTCGAAGCCGGCGGGCGGCAGCGGCCGCGCCGCGTAGTTGCCGTCGACCGCGATCACGGCCGCGTCGAGCGCGGAGAGATCGGGCGCGAAGACCCGGCCGTTGGCGACGTTCAGCAGCCGGAGCCGGAGCCGCTCCCCGGCCCGCACCTCGAGCTGCTCCCCCACGTGCCCGTTCACCGTGACGACGTTCCCCCAGCGCCCGTCGTGCGCCAGGTCGTGTCGGGTGTTGAACTCGGGGAAGATCTCCCCCGTCGGGGTGAGCAGCCAGTCGTCGAGCACCCAGACCACGTCGCGCGACCAGGCGGGCGGGGTCGGATCCTCGACGATCAGCACGCCGAACAGCCCGCGCTCGATCTGCTCGCTGGAGCGGAGGTGCGGATGGAACCAGAAGGTGCCCGCGTCCTTGGGCGTGAACTCGTAGACGAAGGTCTCGCCGGGCTGGATCGGCGGCTGGGTGACGCCCGGGACGCCGTCCATCGCGTTGGGGACGCGGACGCCGTGCCAGTGGATGGTCGTCGGCTGGGGCAGGTCGTTGGTGAACGTCACGCGGACGCGGTCGCCGAGCCGGACACGCAGCTCCGGGCCCGGCACGCGGCCGTCGTAGGCCCAGACCTCGAGCGGACGGCCGTCGAGCAGGCGCACCTCGGCAGGCGCGGCCCGCAGCGTGAAGCTCCGGAGCGCCCCGCCGGGGGCGACCGTCTCCGGATACGCGCCCGCGAACTCCCGCACCTCGGGCCCGCGCCGCAGGTCGCCCGTGCCCGCCAGGGCGGCCAGGACGACGATCAGCGCGGCCACCCGCAGCGGGCGCAGCATCACCTCGCAGCGTAGCACGCTCGGTCGTGGTCCGACGGAGGACCGCCCGGCGGGTTCAGACCCGCTGCTCGCCGGGCGCGTGGAAGGGGGATGGGTCGGCCTCGGTGAGCCGAGCCATCTCGCGGGAGAGTCGTTCGAATTCGGGGCCCGGGAGCGTCGGTCGGTTCGTCACGTGCAGCGGCGCGAGGTGCTTCCGGAGCCGGGCCCGGTCGCACGGGACGCGGAAGATGTCCTCTCCCACGTGCGCGACGAACGCCGCCGGGTCGCGACAGATGTCCTCGTAGCGCACGATCGAGAGCCGCTCCGCCCCCATCTCGCGCTGCTGCTCGAGGGCACGGCGCTGCTGGTACATCACCTGCGCGCAGACGTCGGCGAAGGGGTCGCCGGACGGCGGCCGGTTGGGGTCGTCGACGCCGTACCCGACGTCGCGCGAGCCCTGGATCTTCTCGCGTGCGACGAGGATGGACTGGGCGTTGTAGAGCGAGTCGCGCACGACGATGATGACGTGCGCCGTCGGAAGCGCTCGGAGCAGCTGGCTGGCACAGGTCGAGAGCCCGTTGTTCTTGCCGAGGAGCGGGCGTCCGAAGGCCGCCTCGCAAGCCCCGAAGAACCGGCGCATCTCCGCCACCGTCTCGGGGCTGAAGCGCTCCGGCACGACGTAGCGGCTCGGCCCCCACCAGCGGTCCCAGATCTTGAGCGCGTCGTTCGGGGCGGCGAGGCCCGCCACCCGACCGTAGTAGCTCTCGTACGCCTGCGGCGGCCGCCGGAGCGCGCGCCCGAACAGCCGCGCGGCGACGATCGGTGCCCGCGGGAAGAGGTCGGTGAGGTTGCTCAGATACGCGACCGGCAGGTTGTGGCCGAGGAGTTGCTCGACGACCGTCGTCCCGCTCCGCGGCGCGCCGGTCACGAAGACGATCGGCAGGAGGGGCTCGGGCGCCCGCGCGTAGCGCCGGCGCTCGGCGACGGCGAGGGCGGCGTCCAGCGGGGCCGTGAGGATCGCCCCGGCCGTCAGCGCCATCGCGAAGTAGGCGTGGCGATCGCGCGAGCCCAGGAGCCGGCGGGCCAGCCCGAAGGGATCATGGAAGGTCTTGGGGATCACCGCCATCGATACACCCGTGCCCTGGTCACGATCGCACGTCCTCCGTCTGATCGCGCTTCTCGTCGCCGACATTCCATACGGGGCAGCACTCGTAGCATGCCGCCACCCGCGCGACGACCTCCTCCGGCACGGGCGGGATCCAGCCTCCAGGCGAGCGGCATCCCGCGGTACTTCCCACGCGCGCGCCCGTGAGGTCAACGAGCAGATGCCCGTGCGCGCGGGCACCCTTGCACCCGCTGTGCGCGGGGAGTGCGCAGCATCTCGGAGGACGGACGGATCAGCCCGGCGGCAACGGGAGTCGCACGGGGTCTTCCCGCCCGGCGTTCGCCGTCGCTCCCGGGAGGACATAGCGTTCGACGTGTACACCGGGGAACGTCCAGTCGCCCGCCGCACGCCGTCGCTCGGCGAGCATGCCCGGGAGAAGGCCGGCCCGATCGCTGTGGAACGTCCGCGAGCGCACCAGCCACACCCGGCGATGATCTCCGATCGCGGCGTCCAGCTGCCGTCGCAGCTCGTCCGCGTCGACCAGGACGTCGTTGCGCGGCACACCCACGACCGGCGCCGTCCCGTGGAAGTAGTACGCGACCGCATCCTGCATGTAGCTCGCGTTCACCACGATCACGTCGTCGGGCGCGGCCTCGGCATCGAGCAGGCGTCCGGCCGCGCGGCAGTCCTCCTTCGCGTACCGTTCGTCGTGGTGGAGGTTCCAGATCGACCCGACGTAGAGCGCCATTCCGAGAACGACCGCCCCCGCCGCCAGCGGGCGCGCGCGGCTCCAGAGCGTCGTGGTTCCCGTCGCCACGAGCGCCACAAACGCGGGGAACGCGACGATCACGTAGCGCACGTTGAGGGGATTGCCGGAGAGGCGGGCCATCGCGAACGGCACCACGAGCGGGACCAGGAGCCAGACCAGGAGCCGCGTCCGCACCCGTCCGCCGGTGGTGACCACGCCGATGGCCGACACGCCACCGAACAGCAGCGCCACCAGCACCACCAGCGGCCACGCCGTCCGCACCGCCGCCATGCCCTGCACGTGCAACGCGGTCGTGCTCGGCCCGAGCGAGAAGCCGACCGCGAACGAGTAGACGGCGTAGAGCAGGTCGAGCGGCCCTGCGCCGCGCGGATCGGCGATGGCATTCGCACCCTTGACGGCCATACCCGCCAGCGCGGGGACCGCCGCCAGGCCGATCGCCGCGAGCGCCGTCATCAGCCACCACCGCCGTTCCGCACGGCGCCACACGCGCTCGACCACGCCGTCGGCCACCGCGACGGCCGGGACCACCACCGCGATCGGATGCGTGTACCAGGCGAGCGCCGTCGCCACGACGAACGTCCACCAGGCCGACCGGCCGCCGCCGTCGAGGCCGCGGTGCAGCGCGGCGATCGCGACCGTGGTCGTCAGCAGCAGCAGAGCGTACGGTCGGACCTCCTGCGAGTACCAGATGTCGAAGGGCGAGAGGGCCGCGAGCAGACCGGCGACGATCCCGGCCGGGCGCCCGAGCAGCGCCGCGGTCGCGGCCGCGATCGCCAGCACGCCGGCCGTCCCGGCGAGCACCGCGTACCACCGCAAGGTGGTGTCGTCGGACGCGGGCGACACGCTCACCGCGGCCTTCAGGACCGCGAAGAACAGCGGGCTGAGCCACGCGGTCGGCTGGATCGGCGTCGCCGCCGTCGGATGGAGGAGCTCGGCCGCCGGGGTCGCGACGATGCGCGCCGTCAGCACCTCGTCGATCCACAGGTTCTGCGACGTGGCGTGCCAGCCGCGCAGGAGCACGGCCAGCCCGCAGATTCCCGCGAGCCAGAGGCGGTTCGTCCCCTCCTTCGGCACTCACCGGCTCCCGGCAGACCGCATCGTCGCTACCTGTCGCACGGGCACGTCGCCACCGTCAATTCCGGCGGCGTCGCTCGGAGCGTGCGCGTCAGGCGCGCGGCAGCTTGAGCGCCTGCTGCGCGAGCAGATTCCGCAGGACCTCGGACGCCCCCGACGAGATCGTGACGGAGCGCGAGTACAGGTACTGCTCGTACCATTCGCCGCCGTCGAGCGCGCGGAGATCGCGGGCGAGCTGCGCGTACGCGCCGCCCAGCGCCATCGCGACCTCGCACGTCCGCTGGTGGATCTCGCTGCCGAAGAGCTTGGTGAGCGCGGCGTCGGTGGCGGCACCCTCCCCCTGATGCAGCCGCGGCAGCATGCGCGTCGTGTGGGCGCCGAAGACCTGGGCCTCGATCCAGGCCTGCGCGACCTGCTGGCGGAGTCCGGCCGCGTCGGCCGCACGCCCCTCGCCGCGCCGATAGAGGTCGACGACCCCCAGCGCCAGGTTCTGGAGCCGCACCTTGAAGTCGAAGGCCCACAGCGTGCCGCGCTCGTGCGCCAGCGCGGTGCGGATCAGCGACCAGCCGCCGTTCACCGGCCCGATGGTGTTGGCGACCGGGACGCGGACCTCCTCCAGGAACACCTCGTTGAACTCGCGCCGCCCGCTGATCTGCACGAGCGGGCGCCAGGTGAGCCCGGGCGCGTGCATGTCGATCGCCATGCAGGTGATGCCCTTGTGCTTGGCGGCGTCGGCGTCGGTGCGCGCGAGGCAGAGGAGCCAGTCGGCGAAGTGCGCCTTGCTCGACCAGACCTTCTGCCCGGTCACCACCCAGTGGTCGCCGTCGCGGACGGCGCGGGTGCGGAGCGACGCCAGGTCGCTGCCGGCGTTGGGCTCCGAGAAGCCGAGGCACCAGACCTCGTCGGCGTGGCGGATGCGCGGGAGGTGGTACGTCTTCTGCGCGTCGGTGCCGGCGTGGATCAGCACCGGGCCGACGATGTTGAGCGCGACCGCGTCGAGGATCTCCGGCGCACGCGCGCGCGCCATCTCCTCGCTGTAGATGATCTGCTCGTTCAGCCCGGCGTCGCGGCCGCCGTAGGCGCGCGGCCACTGGATCGCCAGGTAGCCGGCATCGGCGAGGCGCTGCTGCCAGGCGCGCTGGAACTCGCGGCGGGTCTCCTCGTCGTCGGGCGGGCGGTCGACGGGAAGGTTCGCCGCGAGCCAGGCGCGGAGTCCGGCGCGGAACGCCTCTTCCTCCGGCGTGAACGTCCGCTCGAACATCAGCCCTCGACCCGGGCGCTCAGTCGCGCTGGAGGACGTGAATCACGCACACGCTGCCGCCGCCCATCATGTGGCAGAGGCCGGTGCGCGCGTTCTTCCGCTGGCGCGCTCCCGCTTCGCCGCGGAGCTGGAGCGTGGTCTCCCAGAGCTGCGCCAGGCCGGTCGGGCCGCCCGGGTGCCCGCGCGAGATCAGGCCCCCGTCGGACGAGACCGCGACCCGGCCGCCCAGCTCGAAGTCGCCGCGCTCGATGCACGCCTCCGCCTCGCCCGGGGCACAGAGCCCGAGCAGCTCGTAGTACTCCAGCTCCTCGATCGCGAAGGCGTCGTGGACCTGCACCAGATCGAGGTCCTTAGGACCGATGCCGGCCTGGTCGTAGACCGACTTGGCGCCGTCGATGGTCATCTGCGCCGGCCCGACCACCGGCCCCATGAAGAGATGCCCCCGGGCGTACTTCTCGCTGCCGAGGTGCGACGCGGTCACCTTCACGACCGGCCGCCCCGGGTTGAGCTTCCGCGCCAGCTCCGGCCGCCCGACGATCGCGCAGGCCGCGCCGTCGCCGATCGGGCAGGACATCATCGCGGTGAGCGGCCACGCGACCATTCGCGATGCCAGGACCTTCTCGACCGTCACCTTGTCCTTCGACTGGCGCTGCGCCATGGGGTTCAGCGCCCCGTTGTTGAAGTTCTTGGCGCCGATCGCCGCCAGATGCTCGGCCTTGGTGCCGCGCTCGTGCATCCGGCGGGTGGCCCAGAGCGCGAAGAAGCCGGCCGGCAGGATCGCGTCCTCCAGGTTCGCCGGATCGGTCGCCGCGGCCGAGTCCGCGATCATGGCCGTCATCTTGTCGAAGCCGAGGACCATGACGGCGTCGTAGCGGCCGCTCTCGACCGCCCAGCAGGCCTCCGCGAACGCCGCCGACCCGGTCGCCGACGCGTTCTCGATCCGCTGGACGGGAATGCCGGTGAGCCCGAACTCCTTCATCACGCGCACGCCGCTCATCACCGGCGCGAAGATGTGCCCGACGAACGACGCGTCGACGTCGCGGAACGAGAGGCCGGCGTCCTTGAGCGCGGCCATGCCGGCTTCGCGCCCCATGTCGGCGTTGCTCTTGTCGGGCCACATCCCGAACCGGGACATGCCGACGCCGAGAACTGCGACGTTCTTCATGACGCAGCCCCTATCGGACGAAACCTCACGATCACCACGTCCCTCCCGCCGTCTTCCCGCAGCGGCTCCAGCTCGGCCTCGAGCGTCATGCCGACGCGGTACTCCTCCTGCTTGCCGGCGAGCGGGAGCTGGACGCGCGGCCCTTCGGGGAGGTCGACCTGCCCCACACCGTAGCCGACGTGCTCCACTCGCATCGAGCCGAAGAGCGGGAAGTGCACGAACGTGTAGCTGTAGAGCGTCCCGCGGGGGCCCATCTCGACGTCGGTGGTGCGCTCCGAGAGGCACTCGGCGCGGGCGCAGATCGCCCGGCGCGGGAAGTAGTGCTCGCCGCACTCGAGGCACTTCGTGCCGAGCAGCCGGGGCGGCTCGGACGGGTTCTCGGGGACGGTGAAATACCCGGCCTTCACCGGGACCCTGGGCTTCGGTGCGTCCGCCATCGGAGTTGCGAATTACAATTCGGAATATCGAGTTGTCAATCGCAGTGGACGTCTGGTAAGGGCTGCGGTCGGTCCGCCATGGATTTCTCCTTCTCCGACCAGGAGCTCGCCTTCGCCGAGGAGGCCCGGACGTGGCTCCGCACCAACCTCCCCGCCGCGTGGCGGCGCGACCACTGCTGGACCCGGGTCGAGGACCCGAGGTGGATCCAGGTCGCCCGCGACTGGCAGCGGATGCTGTACGAGGGGGGCTGGGCCGCGATCTCGTGGCCGCGCGCCGAGGGCGGGCGCGGGGCGACCGTCGTCGAGCGCTGGTTCTTCGACCAGGCGCTCGACGAGGTGGGCGCGCCGCGACCGCCGGCGCAGTCGTACGTCGACCTGATCGGGCCCGCGATGCTCCAGCACGGCACCGAGGCACAGCGGAGCCGGTTCTTGAAACCGATGGTCTCCGGTCAGGAACTCTGGTGCCAGGGATTCTCGGAGCCGGGCGCGGGCTCCGACCTGGCGAGCCTCCGCACCCGCGCCGATCGGCGCGGCGACGAGTACGTCGTCAACGGGCAGAAGGTGTGGACCAGCCACGCCGACATCGCCGACTGGTGCTTCCTCCTCTGCCGCACGGAGCCCGACGCCCCCAAGCACAAGGGCATCAGCCTGCTCCTCGTCGACATGAAGACCCCCGGCATCAGCGTGCGCCCGCTCACGCAGATGACCGACGATCACGAGTTCTGCGAGGTCTTCTTCGAGGACGTGCGCGTCCCCGCGGAGCGCATGGTGGGGGCCCCGGGCGCGGGCTGGGGCATCGCGATGGGGATCGTCGCGCACGAGCGCGGCCCGATGTGGACCTTCGTCTTCCAGCGCAAGATCCGCCGGAGCCTCTCTCAGCTGCTGGCCGCGCTCCGCGAGCACCCCGGGACGCGCGACGCGCTCCGGGATCCCGGCGTCCGGCAGCGGCTCGCCCAGGCCCACATCGAGGTCGAGCTGCTGCGCCTGGCCGGCTACCGGAGCCTGACGACGCTGCTCCGGACGGGGCACCCCGGCCCCGAGAGCTCGCTCGAGAAGGTTCTGGGCAGCGAGACCGACCAGCGCCTCCAGGATCTGGCGATGGCGCTCTTCGGCCCCTACGGCGCGCTCCGCACCGGTCCCCACGCCATCGACGGGGGCGCCGTGCCCCGGGCGTTCCTGTACGCCCGCTCCGAGACGATCATGGGCGGCACCTCCGAGATCCAGCGCAACGTCATCGCCCAGCGCATCCTCGGGCTGCCGCGCTGATCCCCGAGAGGCCATGGGCGACCTCGCCCCGCTGCCGCGCTGATCCTTGACAGCCCTCCGACCCGGGAGATACGCGACGCGGAACGCGCGCCGTGCGCGAGGGGGGCACCGTTGATGCGTGACTGCCGACGATGGCTGGTGACGGCCGTAGTGGGGGTGCTGGCGTTTGCCGTGCCGGGTGCCGCCGAGCTCAAGAAGGGCGACACCCTCGAGCAGGCGAACTGCCAGGAGGCGAAGGACCTCTTCCCGCCGGAAGTGTTGATGCACTACTGCGAGGGGAAATTCCGCTCCACGATCAACGAGATTCCGGCCGGGAAGTACGCCCTCGACGACAGCTTCTTCAAGGCCGGCAAGACCAACGAGGGCAAGTACAAGATCGACGAGCACGGCTCGGTGGTCGAGGTCGCCACCGGCAAGCTGCCCGAGTACGCGTTCGGTCCCCCCTTCCCCACCCTCGACGAGTCCGACCCGCAGATCTCGCTCAAGGTGCTCTGGAACTACGAGTACGCGTACTGGTCGAACGGCAGCAGCCGGCTCCAGTCGTACCTCATGTGGCTCGACGAGAAGTCCACCTCGCCCGAACGCTCGATCTCGCTCGACGCCAAGACCAAGGTCCTCGAGGGCAACCCGCACCGCGAGCCCAATCCGCAGCAGTTCAGCCGGCTCGACAAGAACATCCTCGTCGAGCCCGCCGACCTGCACGGCAGCACCAGCCTGGGGTGGCGCTACAAGGATCCCAACAAGCGCGACTCGCTGTGGGCCTACGTCCCGGCGCTCCGGCGCGTGCGCGCGGTGAGCCCCGCCAACCGGTCCGACGGCATCTTCGGCTCGGAGATGACCCAGGACGACGGCTTCAACGGCTTCGACGCCAAGCCCGAGGACTTCACGTACACGTACATCGGGAAGAAGGACGAGTACATGTCGTTCTCTCCCGACGCGATCGAGGGCAACCTGAAGT
>Ga0335084_10006178_pt1 | contig 11891 bp, 6 predicted proteins | sample Lox_Sample_44_FD_206721 | JGI IMG/M metagenome (GOLD analysis project Ga0335084, IMG submission 206721) | Soil microbial communities from Loxahatchee National Wildlife Refuge, Florida, United States - Lox_Sample_4.4 | ecosystem: Environmental > Terrestrial > Soil > Wetlands | place: USA: Florida...
GCGATCTGCGGAGCAAGGTACTGGCTTCCGGCAGGCTGGTAAACCTTCCGGTCATCGATGTGATGAACCGGCCGGTTCAGTCGGTGTCTCCCGACGATTTCTGCTTTGAAGCGATTCTTTCCATGACCACCAACCGGATCAAGTATCTCCCAGTGATGGATGGAATGAAGCTCGTAGGGATCATTTCCGAGCACGATTTGATGGTCTCTCAAGGGAATAATCCCGTTGCCGTGATCAAGGGCTTTCAACAGGCCAAAAGCATCGACGAGATTGTTGCGATCCGGAAAAACATCGATCTGGCGATGAACGTCATTCTCGAGCACGGAGGAATGGCCCGGGATATCTGTGAACTGATTACGACGCTCAATGACCACCTGACACGAAAAATTATCGTTCTGGCCGAAGAGGCTATGGTCAGAGAAGGATACGGACGACCGCAGGTTCCGTATGCCTGGCTGGCCCTGGGAAGTGAAGGCCGCCGTGAGCAGACGCTCAGGACCGACCAGGACAATGCGCTCATTTTTACAGATAACTCGCCAGAGAGCGAGGAGGAAGTTCGGGGTTACTTTCTGAACCTCAGCAAAAAAGTGATTTCAGGGTTGGAACAGTGTGGGTTCCCGCGCTGCAAGGGTGGGGTCATGGCCGTCAATCCCAAGTGGTGCCAGCCCCTTCATGTGTGGAAAGAGTACTTCAGGCACTGGATTCTCGATGTGGACTACCCGGCCGAGGAGGTTTTGGCCACCTTCGTCTTTTTCGACTGCCGGCCCATCTACGGTCAATATGAGCTGGCGACCCAGACCGCGGGGTATATCTTGGAGCTTCTTGATGAGGGAAATAGCTTTGCCAGAGAAATGGCCAAGACCGCTATTCTTCACAAAACACCCCTGGGCTTCTTCAAGAGGCTGGTGGTCGAAAAGTCCGGGGAGCACAAGAACAAGCTAAATCTGAAACTGAACGGCTTGACTCCCCTGGTTGACGCCATCCGGACACTCGTTCTGGACGAGAAGGTGTTCGAGACGAACACTCTCGACAGAATTTCTGCTCTGGTTGAAAAAGAGAGTCTTACCCCCGGTGAGGCTGATGATCTGAGAGATGCGTTCAATGTGATCATGCTCACCCGGGTACGGCATCACGTCAGTGTGCTCCGCCAGGGAGGAGTTCCAGACAACTACGTCAACCCGGATGAGTTGAGCATCATTCAACGCACCATGCTGAAAGAGGCCTTCAAGACCGTCGACAAACTGCAAAGTCTTCTGGAATCACGCTACGGCATTGAGGGATAGCAGAACATTTTAAGTCTTAGACGGAATAGAGTTTCATGAAACTGCTGTTGCGTCGTCTGAGGAATCAATACTATCAGCGCCATTTGCGACGGAAAGACTTACCGGAGGGTATACGGACCTATCTCCAGGCTTTTAGTGGTTTCAGCTTCAACCAGCCGATTACCGAGACCACGTTCGTGATCCTTGATACGGAAACGACCGGTCTCCGCGTGAAAAGAGGACATCGGATGGTTTCAATCAGTGCTTTACGTCTCCGGGAGGGTCGGATTGATCTTTCGGATGCTTTTCACCAGATCATCAACCCGGATCGCGACATCCCTTCGGTTTCGGCGGTGATCCATGAGATTTTGCCACGGATGGTGGACGGAAAACCGGCCATCGAAAAGGTTCTGCCCGATTTTATCGCCTACATCGGCACCTCCGTGTTGGTGGCCCATCATGAGTGGCTGGATATGAGTTTCCTCAATTGCGAGATGCGCCGCCTTTACGACATTCCGGTTCAAAACATTGTCCTGGATACAGCCGTCCTGGATCAGGTGCTGCTGGCCAAGAAAACACCGGCGTCGATGATAGCCACGATGAAACCCGACAGCACGTTAGGTGCGTTGGCTGAGCGCTATCATGTGACCGTCGAGGGTCTCCACTCTTCTTTTTGGGATGCCGTGGTCACGGCCCAGATTTTTCAGCAAATGCTTAAGGAGATTCAACGCCTGGGAATCGTTTCCTTAAAGGATCTTCTTAAGCTAGCCCACGCGTCGCCCGGTTGGCGATTCTTCAGGCCTTGTTGAATCGGTTAAGGGAGGAGGATCATGAAATACTGGGATGAAAAGATAGAGACCATGCCGTTGGAGGAAATGAGGAAACTTCAGCTGGAGAACCTTAAGAAGACCGTAAGGTGGGTGTATGAAAAGGTCCCGTTTTATAAGAACAAGTTTGACGAAGTCAGATTCAAACCGGAAGACCTCAAAACACTGGAAGACCTTTCCAAATTACCGTTTACCGCCAAAACCGACCTGAGAGACAATTATCCTTTCGGTCTTTGTGCCGTCCCTCTTTCAGACGTCCTCAGGATCCATGCTTCCTCTGGCACCACCGGGAAGCCCATCACCGGACCCTACACCCAAAGCGACCTTGACCAATGGACTGAATGCATGGCCCGGAATCTTTATGCCGCGGGGGTCCGTTCGAACGATATCTGCCAGAACGCTTATGGGATGGGGCTCTTCACAGGAGGGCTGGGCTTTCATCAGGGAGCGACACGCGTCGGTTGCGCGGTCATTCCCGTCTCCTCAGGCCAGACAGAACGACAGATCCTGATCATGCAGGATTTTGGAGTCACCGTCCTTCTTTGCACCCCCACCTACGCGTTGACGATTGCTGAGAGGGCTGATGAGATGGGGGTAAAGATCAAAGACCTGCCGCTTCGCATCGGCGTCTTCGGTGCCGAACCTTGGACAATTCCTATGCGGAAAGAAATTGAGGAACGAATGGGAATCAAAGCCATGGAGGCCTACGGCCTTACAGAGTTTGGAGGCCCAGGGACCGCCTATGACTGCATTGCGCAAAACGGACTTCATGTTAATGAGGACCATTTCATCGCAGAAGTGATCGATCCGGTGACAGGAGAGGTCCTGCCTCTAGGAACAAAGGGGGAACTGGTCTTCACGGCGATTCAACGTCAGGCAATGCCGTTACTTCGCTATCGCACCCGGGACATCACGACCCTTCGCAGAGAAGAATGCGAGTGCGGGAGAACGTTTATCAAAATGGATAAAATCTACGGCCGGAGCGACGACATGCTGATCATCGGCGGAGTCAATGTCTTCCCCTCCCAGATTGAAAACATCTTGTTAGATCTGAAAGGAATTGAGCCCCAGTATGTCATCATCGTCAAAAAGAAGGGGTATTTAGACCAACTCCACGTCGATGTAGAGGCAAGGCAGGAAACTTACGATGCAGGCCCCAAAAAAATTGCCGAGGTAGAGAAGTTGGTCGAGAGCAAGATTCGTGGGCTGACCGGCATCGGGACAAAGATCCGACTGGTGCCGCCCAAAACCATTACCCGAAGCGAGGGAAAGGCCAAACGGGTAATCGACGAAAGAAAGATGTAGATGCGATGACCGACGGCGGGGGAAATCTGCGAGCCCTGCCCCCATTCTCAGGCCTGATGAACCTGGTCTCGACCTGAAGAGAACGCCTTTCTGTTCAGCTCGTGAACTTTCGGAGGAAGATACTTAAGAATGGTGTTTAACCACTGTTCTTCCTTGATCTCGAAGAATCTCGACATAGCCCCGAGAAGGACGACGTTGGCGGCGCGGACATCTCCCGTCTGAAGTGCGATTTCTGTCCCTTTGACGAGATAGAAATCTTTGAACTTAGAACGAATGATTTCAGGAATCCCCTGAGGATATTCCATTTCGCCGAGGTTGACCACCGGCGGATTCACCTTGTGATCATTCATAATAATTTTGGCATTGGGTTGCAGATGGTTCAACCATCGCAAGCCCTCCAGCTGTTCAAAGGCGAAAAGAATGTCCACCTCTCCTTCCTTGATGAGCGGGGAGTAGACCTTCTTTCCAAATCGAAAATGAGAGCTGACAATCCCTCCTCTCATTGCCATCCCGTGAATCTCGCTCTTCTTGACGTCATAACCAGCTTCCATGAAGACTTCGGACATGATGTCGCTGGCCAGGATGACCCCCTGCCCTCCAACCCCTACAACCAGCACATTCGTTGTGTCATTGTTCATAGGCCATTCTCCTCTTTTTAGGATCGATTACATCGTTTCAAAACCGAATACGGGCTTCTCGTCCTGACTTTGAATTGCCCCTAATTTACAGACTTGATAGCAGAGATGACATCCGGGACACAGGGTGGGATCGATATAGGAAATCCCCTTCCGCTTCTTTCCATCCTTTGTCAACGCCATCTCACCCTCCACCTTCTGGTAGGATATGGCTGGACAGCCAAGGTTGACACAGGTCTTACAACCGATGCATTTGGTGGAATCGACCATCAACGGTTTATTATATTTTTTGAATTCCCTTTTAAGAAGAACGCACGGACCTTGGGTGACGATCAAGGACGGCGAGTCCTTTTCAATCTCCTCTTTGATCACGTTTTCTGCCTCCTCCAGATTCCAGGGGTTCACTTTTCTTATATTCTCAACTCCCAACGCCTCGGCCAACTGGACGAAATCGATCTTATGCGTTTTTTCACCTCGTATCGTTTGCCCGGTCCCTGGGTGTTCCTGTGACCCGGTCATGCCGGTGGTTCGATTGTCGAGAAGGATAACCGTGGCGTAACTTTTATTGTAGGCCATGTTCATTAACGGAGCGATCCCGCCATGAAGAAAGGTGGAGTCTCCAATCACTCCAACAAACTTTCCTTTTCCGGCGCCCCCGAGCGCCTTCGCCATCCCGTGAGCCTGGCCAATACTTGCTCCCATACAGATGCAGGTGTCCAGAGAGCTCAGCGGCGGATACGCGGCCAGTGTGTAACATCCGATATCGCCTGCGGCAACGAGTTTTAGCTTTCTTAAAGTGGAAAATATCCCCCGATGTGGGCATCCCGGACAAAGATTGGGCGGTCTGGGGGGGAGAGGTTCTTTGAACACAGGCTCCGGTGGCTTGAATTTTTTCCCCATGATCCCTTTTTCAACGATGAGCGGGTTGAGTTCTCCGCACATAGAGAACAGATTCTTTCCTCCCTTCGGCTTGAATCCCATGATTTTGACGTTTTCTTCCAGAAAGGGATCCAATTCTTCTACCACAATGACTTTCTTCACTTTTTTGAAAAATTCGGCAATCAAGTTTTTGGGCAGAGGCCAGACCATCCCCAGTTTAAGGTAGGAATAATTGGGAAAAACTTCCTTTGCGTACTGATAAGAAATACCTGCGGTTATGATTCCAATCGCAGGATCATTGATCTCGATACGATTCCCGGGAAATTTCTCAGCATATTCCTGCAATTTCAGAAATCTTTCCTCAACGACCCCATGTTTAACCCGGGCGTAGGAAGGCAGCATTGTATATTTTGCAGTCTGTTTCCGGACTTCGACGGGAATTGGAGGCGTGACCGGATCTTTTAATTCGACAACTCCTTTGGAATGAGAGATCCGGGTGACGCCACGAACCATGACAGGCGTATCAAATGTTTCGCTGACTTCAAACCCTAATTTTAGAAAGTCCTTCGCCTCCTGGCTATCGCTCGGTTCAAACATCGGGATCTTCGCAAACCTCGCGTAGTGACGATTATCCTGCTCGTTCTGTGAGCTATAAAGCTCCGGGTCATCACACGTCACAAGGACCAAACCGCCGTTCACTCCAACGTAGGACAGGGTCATCAGAGGATCTGCCGCCACGTTCACCCCGACATGTTTCATCGAGGCCATGGTCCTTGCACCAGCGAGTGACGCCCCGATGGCAACCTCTAACGCCACTTTTTCATTGGGGGACCACTCCGCATAAATATCTTTGTATTCTTTTGCGATCGTCTCGAGAATCTCCGTACTTGGAGTCCCTGGATATGCGGCGGCCACTTTTACACCGGCCTCGAACGCTCCCCTTGCAATGGCTTCATTTCCGGTCATTACTTTTTTCATAAACCGCTCCTTTGAATTTTATTCTGCGCTGGAAAAGTCCATTGATCAGTAGAAAAAGATGTTGTCATGTGAAATTTTTCTCCTAAAATAGCATCCTCTCTTTCTAGGACTGCTGTTTTCACACTCTATGTTATTAATCGTTCAGATCGTAAAATAATCTTATTTTAAAATTTCCGACCTTAGTATAGCAAATATAAAATTTGTGTCAAGCCTTGGGTCGACGCCAATTGTCAAACGGCCGATAATGGTTTTTTGAGGTAAAAAGAGAAAAACATTCCTGCCAAGGCGACTCCGCTTGCCAACAGAAAAGGCACTAAGAAAGAGCGAGTGATATCAGCTAAGTAGCCGCCTAAGGCAGGTCCCAACGCTTGTCCAACCCCAAAGAAAAGGGTGATAAACCCCAGCCCCGCAGGAGCCAGTTTTGACCCTGCATAGTCCCCGGCCGCCGCGGCCATAATGGTTGGTATGCTCCACGCCGTGATGCCAAAGATAGCGGCGGAGAGGTAGAAGCCAACTGGATTTCTAACTAAGGCAAAGATGGCATAGGATGCCGCCAGTGTGGCGTACGCTAAGGCGGAACCATATTTCCGGCCCAGGAAGTCGGAGATCCCGCCCCAGATCACGCCGCAAAAAATGCTCAATCCTCCCACCATGGCCCAAATCGCGCCTGCTTCCGCCTGGCTTAGCCCCATCTCTTTGGTCAGATAGGCAGCGAAAAAAGTCATATAAATGATATAGGAGAATCCATACATGAAATAGACGAACCCGAGATACCACATCTCCTTCACCCGGTAGACCAGGCCCCATTGTATGGACTTTGCCTTTTGCTCCTCCGCCGGAGATTTCGAGGAATCTCTCGTTTCGTCAAACCCAATAGGCGAAAGCCCTTTCTCCTCCGGTCGGCTCCGGATGAAGGTATAGACGAGACAAGAAATGAGAAGAACTCCACCGCCCAGATAGTACCAAGAAAACCTCCACCCCTCTGATCCGTAGGCTTTCAGGAGAGGGGGGACGACGAGACCGGCAATGAAAGTCCCTCCCCCGATTCCGGCTGAGACGATGCCTGTGGCAAACCCCCTCCTTCTCAGAACAAACCAGGCAGACCCAAGCACCATTGCAGGCACATTGGCAGCGCCATTCCCGAACCCTGTCAAAAGCCGCATGAGAAAGGCGAAGGAGAAACTTTGGGCCAAACCCGTAAGAATCATGGTTATGCCCATCAGAACCAGGCCCAAGGTAATTACGATTCTTGAGCCAAAACGAGAAGCTAAAAACCCTCCGATAATGGCGAGGCTGAGGTACCCGATGAAGTTCCCTGTTCCTAAAAAACCCAGCTCCGCGTAGCTGAAATGAAGCCCATCCTTCATGCTCGGGAGAATAAGGGTGTACGCCATCCGGCCGAACCCATGCGCTCCGATGGTCGTCAACATTCCCATCGCGATGACGATCCAGCCGTAATGAATTCTCGCCCCCTTTTTCTGATTTTTCTTCATCTTTCCCCCTAGAGGAAAACGTTCGAAATGATGCTATCAGAAAGCGGACATTTATTCAACCCCCTGCAGGACCAAAACAAACCTCAGGTTTTGAACGTCGGAGCACCCCGTCATCAACCAGGCGTTGGCATGCCATGGCCCTATCTCTAGAACCAATTTCTTCATCTGGCGCCGGGTACATTTTCGGGTGAGGTTATCTGCTGTGATGACAGGAGGAGGATCTTGTGGCGTGGGATCGGGCGAGTGGTCACGAAAGCTCACCCTGTCGGTGGCGGAAATCCTTCTGTACGACCGCTTTGCCTAATTCAACCGAACCGAGACGACTTTCGATACGCCAGGGGTCTCCATCGTAATCCCGTAGAGAGTATGGGCTGCTTCCATCGTATTCTTATTGTGGGTGATCATAATGAATTGAGACGTTTTTGAAAATTCCTTGACCAGCTCGATAAACCGATTGATGTTCGCATCATCCATTGGCGCATCCACTTCGTCAAGCAAACAGAAGGGGGTGGGTTTGATCATGAAGATGCCGAAAAGCAAGGCCGTGGCAACCAGAGCCTTCTCTCCTCCGGAAAGGAGGTCGATATTCTGAAGCTTCTTGCCAGGAGGTTGAGCAACGATATCAATCCCTGTGGTGGAAGGGTCTTGCTCGTCTAAAAGCACGAGGCTCGCCTGCCCCCCCTTGAAGAGCCTTCCAAAGACCTCTTTGAATTTTTCATTGACCAAATGAAAGGTCTCCAAGAATCGTTTGGTCGTCGTCCGATTGATCCGAAGAATCGCCTTCTTTAAAGAATCGAGCGCCTGATGGAGGTCCGTTTGCTGCTCTGACAGGAAATCATGCCGCTGCTTCAGCTCTTGATATTCTTCAATGGCCATGAGATTCACTTCTCCAAACCCTTCCAGGGCGCTTTTCAGCTCTGCTAAACGCTTTGACATCTCCTCCTCTGAGAATTCCGCAGGGGAAGCTCCGATCGACGTGGAGAGCGTCGTACCATACCGTTCTTTCATCGACTCTTGAAGGTGAGAGAGTTTCAACTGAATCTCTGATGTGACGATCTCTTCCTCATGAATCTTTTGTCTGACTTCCTCCAACTCGCGACGCAGATACTTGGAGGAAGCTTCCATCTCCTTCCATTCGTTAAAAAGGGTCTCTACCCTCTCCTTTTGAGCGGAGAGCATCTCTTCCTTCAGACGATGGGTTTGGAGGCTCTCTTCCAACTCCTTTTCCCACTGTCCGGTTTTCTCACGAAGGGAAGTCACTTCTTCGCGACATTTCCTGACCCCTGTCACTTTCTTAAAGATCTGTTCTTTTAAAGTCCTCTGACTTTCTGAGAGATTTTGAATCTGTGCTTCCAACCCTTTCTGCTTCTCCTCGAGCGACGCCAAGAAAACCTTCCTCTCCGTGATCTTTTCTCCCAGCTCCTCAGTTCCCTCTCCGATCTCTTCCGCCTTTTTCTTCCACGACTGGACCTGCTCTTCTCGTTCCTTCTTCGAGGCCTCCCCCGTTTCCATTTGAGCAGAGACTTCCCTTTGTTCCCTCTCTAAGTCCTCATGCTCCTCTTCAAGTTGTTCTTGTTCGAACCGGAGGACCTCCATCCTCTGAAGGAATTGAGAATTCTCTTTATTCAATCCTTCTAAATCTCTTTCTTGATGGAGGAGCTCAATGCCCTTCTCTTGAATTTCTTTCCTTCTCTCCTCCAACTGGTTCTCTTTTTCCCGGATCTCCTTTTGAAGGCGCTCTTCTTCGGCAGAGGCTTTCCGACATTCTTCCTCTTTTTCTTTGACTCTCTGTTCTAAATCCCTGATCTCCCTTCGCCTCTCTAAAAGACCCATCCCCTGATCCCTGCTTCCTCCGGAGATCACTCCGGAGCCTTCCAGGACATCTCCATCCAAAGTAACCAGGGTACCAAACCCTCCTCCCTTTTGCATCCACTGTACGGCCTCTTCCCATCCTTCGACGACGCCGACATCGCCGATCAGGAATGTTCCAATCGCGTCAAACCCTTCTCTCACACTCACAAATCGAGAGAGAGGCATCGGTTCCCCGTCTCCCTGGGAGGCTCGATTTTTCGACCCTGTCCCTTTGACCTCCCTGGGAATAAAACTCCCCCTGCCAAGGGACTCTCTTTTCAGAAAGGCCTTTGCCTCCACACCCTCCTTCTCTCCTTCCACAATCAAATACTGCAGTCGCTGTCCCAGGACGGCTTCGAGAGGAATCTCATATTTTGGGTCGGGTTCCAGAATATCTGCTACCGATCCCAAGATTCCCTTCCACCCCTCCTGCTCGTCTTTCTTTCGCAGGAGAATCGACCTCACTCCTTTTTCATACCCCTCATAATTTTCCTGTAGCTCTTTGAGGGAGAGGTATCGAGAACGATCCTGCCTCAAGATCTCCTCCATAGCAGAACGCTCCGTTTGATTCCGGTGGTACACTTCTTTTAACCCCTCGACCTCTCCTTCCAACCGAACCTTCTCTTCCTGATAGCTCGAATGGAGGGAGAGGTTGAGTTCTTTCTCTTTTATTTTATCAGAGACGGCCGATTCCAATTGGTTGAGTTTCAAGCCAACCTGTCCGGATTCTTCACCGTTGGAGCGAATGCGCTTCTGGAGGTCTTCTTTTCTCTCCTCAAGATGGGTCAGACGGTTCTTGAGAGAGGTCAGTTGCGTGAGAATATCGATTAAGCTGGCCTTCTCAGCTTCCAATTCTTCCGAAAGTTCGTGGTGCGTTGTCCTAAAATCGTCGAAGAGGCTCTCCCACTCCCTCAAAATCTCTGCGTTCTCGCGACGTTCTGTTTCCAGGCCCTGCCTGGCTTGTTCCGCTTTCTTTCGGTCCTTGCGAGTTCCTCTCCAGAAGAAAAGGGATTCTCTGATTTCTTCAATCAATTGACTTTCCTGCCGCTGAAACGTACCTTCTTCCCTCTTGAAGAATTCGATTTCGCTTTCCACCCTTTGAATTTTCTTGCCCAGGTCGAACAGCGCCTGCTGGAGGCTTCGAAGTTTTTCGTCTTCTTCTGTCGCTTCCAGTCTCTTGGTTTCGACGAGAGCCTCCTTCTGGGTCGTCTGCGAAGAAATCCCTATCTCTCGGTCTCGAAGGGCTTTAAGGTAACCCCTTGCGGCCTCGCCTTTCTCCGAAAGCTCGGCGTATTCCTTAAGGGCAAAACGAATTTCGATCTCCTTGACCTCTTTCCGTACGGCCTTGTACTCCTCCGCCCGCTTCACCTGACGCTCCAAGGTGATAATCTGTCGCTTGACCTCAGCAATGATGTCTTGAATCCGAAGGAGGTTTTGCTGGGTCGCCTCCATCTTCATCAGGGCAAGCCTTTTCCTCTCCTTGTATTTAGCGATCCCTGCCGCCTCTTCGAGCAGAAAGCGGCGATCCTGAGGGTTGGAATTGATCAAATATTCCACACGCCCCTGTTCGACAATTGAGTAACCGTTCACTCCGATCCCGGTATCCAAAAAGAGATCCGTGATGTCCCGCAATCGACAAGGCACTTTATTAATCAGGTATTCACTCTCCCCGGACCGATAAAGCCTTCGGGTCACGGTAATCTCGCTGTACTGCTCATATTCTTTGGGGGCCAATCCATCTTCATTGGAGAACGTTAAGTTCACTTCCGCCATCCCCAAAGGCTTTCTGCCGTCCGTCCCGTTGAAGATAACATCCTCCATCAACTTTCCTCGCAGATGCTTCGCGCTCCGTTCGCCAATGGCCCAGAGCACCGCATCGACGAAATTCGACTTTCCACAACCGTTGGGGCCAACGATCGTTGTAATTCCACCCGGAAAGGTAAGGTGGAGGCGATCCACAAAGGATTTAAATCCAACCGCCTCAAGCGATTTGAGTTTCATGCGCTCCTCTCCGATGACCCATTCCAATCGTCCAATTCGAATTCCGCCAGGCCGGGGCGAAATACATTGGAATGACCTGAACGTCCCAACAGCCCATACGTCTTTCGCCTGGAGTTGTTCAAAGATTTGGCCATCGGCTATTTGAATTCAATTTAATTCGATTTTTCAATAGATTCAACCGCTCGACGGAGCCGTTTGATCACCGCAGATCGACCCAGAACCTCTATCACTTCATCAATGGGAGGGCTAACGGTTTTCCCGGTCAAGGCCACCCGAATGGGTTGGGCAATCTTTACCAAAGGCTCCCCTCTCGTTTCAGCCAATGTCTGAATCAGTCCATGAACATACTCTCGTCCCCAGGACGATTCTTTGGATAGAGCGGCAATCATCTGATTGAACATGGGTATCGTCTCCCGGGTCAAGAATTTTCCAGCGGCCTTTTCATCATAAGGGATCTCTTCGCGGAAGTAAAATTCTGAGACCTCTGCCATCTCCACCAAGGTCTTCACCCGTTCCCTGAGAGAGAGGACGGCTTTTCTCAAAAGTTCAGGATCAACGTTCGAATATCCCTTGGCTTCAAGGAAAGGCCGAACTTTTTGAACCAGTTCTTTCAATTCTATTTTCTTGATATACTGTGAATTGAGCCAATCCAGCTTTCCT
>Ga0335084_10006179_pt1 | contig 11891 bp, 12 predicted proteins | sample Lox_Sample_44_FD_206721 | JGI IMG/M metagenome (GOLD analysis project Ga0335084, IMG submission 206721) | Soil microbial communities from Loxahatchee National Wildlife Refuge, Florida, United States - Lox_Sample_4.4 | ecosystem: Environmental > Terrestrial > Soil > Wetlands | place: USA...
GTCGGAGAGCACGGTCGTCACGCTGACCACCGGCTTGAGGTTGTAGCGGCCGGAGTTGCCGCGCTTGACCACCGACTTGCAGGCGTCGAAGTCCAGCACCACGTCGGCCACCTTGTCGGTCGGCACATCGATCTGGGTGTTGAGCTTGAGCCCGCTCTGCTGCGCGCTCGGCGTGTCGAGTGGCACCTCCGTCCCGGTGTTGCTGGGCACGACCGCGTTGGCGAACGGTGGCGCGCCGCCGTTGCTTGCGAGCACGAGGCGCAATTGCGTGTACGTACCCGCGGGCAGGAGGGTCTGACCGAGTTCGTCGAGAACGCCGTTGCTCAGCGAGAGCAAGTCGATGCGCCGCGCAGGGGTGAGCACGACCTCCGACCAGCCGGTCTCGCCATCGCTCGCGGTGGCGCTTTGGTGCACCCGCACCCTGTCGACGGTGATGAACACTGCGTCGTACCCGCACGATGGCGCATCGGTGATCGACACGCGCATCGTGCCCATGGGCGCGCCGGTGCCGCCGATTCCACCACCAGCACCGCCGCCGCAGGCAGCGACGACGGTGGCGAGGGCCCAGCAGGCCAGGCGGTGATGCAGGCTGTGATTCATCGCGAGTCCTCGTGCAGACCATCGAGCCGGGGCGAGCCCAGTTGCTCTTCGAAGTAGTAGATGCCCATGCCCACCCGCGCCCGCGGTGAGTCACGCGCATCCGGCGCCGCATCGGCATCGCGCGCGGCGAGCCAGCCGTCGAGGCGCTCGAGCAGCGCCTGGGCCTGCACGGCGCTGAGGCGGCGGAAAGCGGGCAGCGCCTGCACGTCGATGCTGTGGTACATGACCTTGCGCTGGAAGCGCGGGTCAGCGGTACCGCGCTGCAGGTTGTGGTCGATGGTGTCGATCAGGTCGGCGACGTCGTTGCCCAGGATGTTGAGCTTGTCGAGCGTGCCGGTCTGCGGTACGTATGCACGCGCGACCGGCTCGTAGAGGCCGTCGTCGCGAAGGCGCACCGCGCCCACGCGCAGCAGTTCGTCGAGCACCGCTCGGGTGGGCATGTCGCCACTGTGGCGGCGCACCAGCGCGCCGAAGCTCAGGGTGCCTTCGCCGGCGAGCGCACGCGGCTTGCCGCTGGCATGCAGAAAGTCGGGGTCGCGGATCCACGCCGTCAACACCCGCGCGGCGCGGTTGTAGCGCTCACCGGCCTCGGGGTTCACTTCGGCCGGCTCGTTGACGAGGCTCTGCACATCCTTGCGCGTCAGGCCGGTGAGGATCGAGACGCGCGAGATCGAGGGCTTCTTGTCGGGCAGCGCGAAGTCGTGCAATGCCGCTTCGACGTACGCCCGCTTGGCGAGATCGCAGAACGCGCGGAAGGGCACGGCATGGCGAATCAGCAGGCGCACCAGCGGCCTCAGCAAGCGCAGGATGGCCGCATCCAAGGCCAGGCGTGGACGATGATCGACATCCATTTTTGGGATGATTTTCCCAAAAATGGATGGTGTCAAACGCAGGCACCATCAGCCGCGCCGTCGTGGGTTCCGGTGCGTGCGCATCCGGGGGCGCGCCGCGCGTAAGCTAGCGCGATGAAGACGAAGAAGATCGCCCTCGGCCTGCTGGCCGCTCTCGTGGTGGCCGGCGTCGCCGGCTGGTTCAGCCTCGACAAAGAGACGCGCGGCCTGCTGGCGACGCTGCCGACCAACCGCGACGTGCTGTTCTGGACCCAGCCGCAGCGCGACGCCGCGTTTCGCGCGCTCGACCGGCTGCCGGTGCTGGCCAAGCATCATGTGGTGGCGGCCGGCGGCGCGCCGAGGCCACTGCCACCGGGGCCGCCCTTGAAACTGGCCGTCGACATCGACGCCTACATGGCCGGCCAGCGCAGCGCCGCGCTGCTGATCGTGCACGACGGCAGGCTGCGCCTCGAGCGCTACGGCCTGGACTTCGACGCCCGCGGGCGCTGGACGAGCTTCTCGGTGGCCAAGTCGATCACCTCGACGCTGGTCGGCGCCGCGATCAAGGACGGCGCCATCCGCAGCCTCGACGACAAGGTCAGCGACTACATCGCGGCGATGAAAGGCTCGGCCTACGACGACGTCAGCATCCGCCAGCTGCTGACGATGACCTCCGGCGTCAAGTGGAACGAAAACTACGCCGACCCCAACTCCGACGTCGCGCGCTTCAACAACCACCAGCCCGAGCCGGGCGTCGACGCGCTGGTGAGCTACCTGCGCCGCCTGCCGCGCGAGGTGCCGGCCGGCACGCGCTGGCTCTACAGCACCGGCGAGACCAACCTGGTCGGCGTGCTCGTCGGCGAGGCGACCGGGAAGCCGCTGGCGCAGGTCCTGTCCGAGAAGATCTGGGTCCCCGCCGGCATGGAGCAGCAGGCGACGTGGATCGTCAGCAAGACCGGCCGCGAGATCAGCGGCTGCTGCATCCAGGCCGCGACGCGCGACTTCGCGCGCTTCGGGCTGTTCATCCTGGACGGTGCGCGCGCCGACGGGCTGAGCATCGTGCCGGACGACTGGCTGGGCAACGCCACCACCGAGCGCACCGGCATCGGCCAGCCCGGCCGCGGCTACGGCTACCAGTGGTGGACCTACAGCGACGGCAGCTTCGCCGCGCGCGGCATCTTCGGCCAGGGCATCTTCATCGATCCGAAGCGCAGGCTGGTGATCGCCTCCAACGCCAACTGGGCCGGCGGCGCCACCGACCGCGTGGCCAGCGAGGCGCGCGAGGCGTTCTACCGCGCCGTGCAGAAGGCCATCGACGACGAAGCCGCGAGCCTGCCGAAGTCGGCGCCGGGCCAGTGACGCCGGCCACGCTCGCGCCCCTCGCGCGCGCAGCGGGCGGGCGCAGGTCCGGTCATCACGCTGCTAGTTGAGGTCCTTGTCCTTCCAGGCCTTCAGCCCCGATACCGCGGCACCGACCTGCAGGCCGGTCTTGGTCAACGCGTAGAAGCTGCCTCCGATGAAGCTGCCGGCACCCGCGCCGGCCGTGGCGGCGCTGCCGGCGGCACCCGCGCCGGCGGCGGCGCTGGCCGATGCGTCCCAGCCCTTGTCGATGAAGTCAGTCAGCGCCTTGGCGTCGCTGAACACGAACAGATAGCGCGTGTCGGAAGCTCCGATCTGCAAGCCCGCGCTGGCCTGCGCGATGCTCATGTACACGTCCTTCTTGGCCTTGCTGTCGTGCGCGAGGCCCTTGCCGCCGGCGCCGCCGAGGCCGAAGCTCAGGCCATAGGTCGTGAACACCGCGTAGCCGGGGGCTTTGGCCACGGCGTCCTTGAGCTTGGGATCGGCCTTGTAGAAGTCCTGCAGTGCTTGGGTGGCCTTGGTCCTGACCTCGGACTGTTTGGCGGCCTTGTCCTGCGCGAAGGCGCCGAGGCCCAGCGTCGACAGCAGCGTCGCTGCGATGATGATCAACTTGCGAAGTGGCATGGAGTCCTCCTTGAACCGAGACTGCGAACAACGGTGCTCGCGGGGCCGAAGCTGCGATGCGCGCGGCCTGGCGGCACGGCGAACGACGACACCTCGAACTGCGGCAGTCGGCTAGCCTAGCACCCGAAGCGGCGATCTTCCTGCCCGCCGACCGTGCGGGGCCGCGGCCGGCTTGACCCGGGTCAAATCGAGCGCAGAGTCGGCAGGCAAGCAGCGCGTGCGCTAGCGCGCTGAGCCCGGGCGCGGCGTCGGCCGGTAGTCGCTGAAGCGCGCGATCACCGCGGCCATCTCGTCGCGCGACAGCAAGGCGGGCTCGCCGCAAGCGAGCGCCGCGAGGTAGGCCTCGCACAGCGACTCGACCTCCAAGGTCACCTTGACGGCATGCGCCAGCGACGTGCCGCCGGCGACCAGGCCGTGGTTGGCGAGCAGGCAGGCGCAGCGGTCGGTGAACGCCTGCCCGACCGCCCGCGACAGCGCCTCGCTGCCGAACAGGTGGTACGGCACGCATGGCACGCTGTCGCCGCCGGCCACCGCCACCATGTAGTGAAAGGCCGGCAGCGGCCGGCGCAGGCAGGCCAGCGCGGTGGCGTGGACGCAGTGCGCGTGCACCACCGCGTGCAGATCGGCGCGCGCGCGGTAGACCGCGCGATGGAACGGTGCCTCGCTCGACGGCTGCCAGCGACCGCGCACGCAGCCGTCGTCGCCGATCCACACGAGGTCGTCGGCGTCGATCTCGGCGCCCATGCCGGTGGGCGTGATCCAGCAGCCGTCGCCCGCGCTGCCACGCACGCTCGCGTTGCCGGTGCTGCCGCGATTGAGGCCCAACTGGTCGAGCCGGCGCACGGCCGCCACCAGTTGCTCGCGCAGCGCAAGGTCGTCGGCCATCAAGGGGCTCCTGCAGGATGCGGATCGAACAGGCCGGCGATGCCTTCGCGGGTGGCCGGCACGACGCCGCGCTCGGTGATCAGGCCGGTCACCAGCCGCGCCGGCGTCACGTCGAAAGCCGGGTTGAGGGCCGCCGTGCCGTCGGGAACCAGCTGCACCTCGACGGTGCTGCCGTCGCGCGCGCGCCCGCTCAGGTGCGTGACCTCGCGCGCGCGGCGCTCCTCGATCGGAATCTCGACCACGCCGTCGTGCAGCGAGCGGTCGAGCGTGGACAGCGGCATCGCCACCCAGAACGGCACGCCGCAGTCGCGCGCGGCCAGCGCCTTGAGGTAGGTGCCGATCTTGTTGGCGACGTCGCCGCACGCGGTGACGCGGTCGCAGCCGACGATCACGGCGTCGACCTCGCCGCGCTGCATCAGGTGGCCGCCGGCGTTGTCGGCGATCACGGTGTGCGGCACGCCCTGCTCGCGCAGCTCGAACGCCGTCAGGCTGGCGCCCTGGTTGCGCGGCCGCGTCTCGTCGACCCACACGTGCACGGCCAGGCCTTCGGCCTGGGCGCGGTAGATCGGCGCCAGCGCGGTGCCCCAGTCCACCGTCGCCAACCAGCCGGCATTGCAGTGCGTCAGCACGTTCAGCCGCCGCGCGGGCTGGCGTGCCGCCAGCGCGCGCAGCAACGCGAAGCCGTGAACGCCGAGGCGCTCGTTGACGGCCGCGTCGTCGTCGGCCAGCTGCGCGGCAAACGCCCAGCTGGCTGCCGCACGCTCGCGGGGTGCGTGTCGCAGCAGTTGCGCCAGCGCAAGGTCGACCGCCCAGGCCAGGTTCACGGCAGTCGGCCGCGCGGCCTTGAGCCGGCGCGCGGCCAGTTGCAGCGATGCATCGCCGGCATCGGCGCGAGTCTGCAGCGCCAGGCCGTACGCCGCCGTGACGCCGATCAGCGGCGCGCCGCGAACGACCATCTCGGCGATCGCGTGGATCGCGTCGTCCACGCTGCGCAGCGCGATCGTCTCCACGCGGTGCGGCAGCGCGCGCTGGTCGAGCACCATCACGGCGTCGGCGCCGTGCGCTGGCCAGAGGGTGCGCGACGGCCGGCCGTTGAGCAGCATGAGGCGATTCTGCCGCGTCGGCTCGAAGGCGACGCCGATGGCGCAGTCCGGCGCCGACCCCCAGCCGTCCTTCGCCGGCGCGTCAGTGCATCCCCCACACGTACTGCGACGGGATGCCGTACGCCTGCGACACCCCGCCGACGAACGTGGGCGCCACTGCCTGCGCGGCCTTGTCGGCCAGCGGCGCGGCGCCGTACTGCAGCACGATCGCGGCGACGGCGGCTTCCGGGAACAGGGCGCCGGCGTACTTCAGCGCGCCGGCTGCCCCCTCGTAGACCGCCTCGTTGCCTCGCACCGGTGCGATCTGCGGATCGAACTTGCTCTGCAGGTCGCGATGCAGATCGACCAGGACCATCGTGCCGCCGACCGCCACACCGATCCGCGATGCACCGGCGCCGAAGCGGGTCAGCGTGTCGGACCCGGTGGCCAGGCCGGTCACCAGGCTGCCACCGCCGATCACCTGCGCGCCGCCACCGATGATCTTGGCGGTGCCGACCACGGCGTTCGGGTCGCGGATCCCGTCGCGGATGGCGACTGCCCCCAACCCGACGTTCAGCGCGCCGTAGGCGTAGCCCGGGCCGGCGGCTGGCTGGGTGCCGGCGGGAGCGCCCTTCACTGCGGCTGAAGTGCCGCCCGCGGCGGGAGCGGTGCCGTTCGCCGCTGGCGCTGCGCCACCGGCCGTGGCCACACCGCCGTTCGCGGCCGGCGCAGCGCCTGCGGTGGCGGGCAGGGCGGCCGTTGCCGCCGGCGCCGCGACGCTCGCCGCCGGCGGCCCGCCCAGGCACACCGCGCTGTGGCAGTGGCTGGCCAGCGTGGCGCCGCCGGGCAACCTGCCCTCCGCCGCGAGTGCCTGCACCTTGTAGAACTCGGCGGCCTCGGCGGGCTTGCTCATGTCGTACGGCACGATCGTGAGGCCCGCGTGACGCTGCATCGTCTCCCTGATCGAGATGACGTCTTCTCTCAGGAACCTGGGCTCCGCCTCGAGCACGCCCTGGCGAGTGCCATGCGTGCCGGTCGCGACGTGCACCTGCGTGTAGCCGGCGCGCGCCAGCCGCTCGAGATCGTTGGCGACCTGATATCCCTCGGTCTTGCCGAAGTAGGCGTAGGCGTCGCTGACCGACGTGCGTACGGCGTTGTGCTCCCAGCGCTGGCCGCCGTAGGTGCCGAAAGGCGTGCCTTTGCCGGGCACGATGTCGTCGGCATACAGGGTCTCGGGGCGCAGCGCGCCGAAGTCGCGCGAGCTCCGTGGGGCTGCGCTCTGGCCCATCGACGGGTTGTAGGCCTGGATGATCGCGTCGCGCTTGGCCTTGAAGGCCTCGATCTGCGGCGCATACGACTTCGCGAGGCTGTGCCGCTCGAGCCGCTCGATGTTCTGCTGCAGGTCGCGCAGCTCGGGGCCCTTCTCGCGCAGCATCCGCGCGACCGCGGCATCGGTGAGGTCGCGACCGCGCCGCCACACTTCGCCGGCCCGCATCGGTTGCGCCAGCCCGGTCAGGTTCGTGGTGGTCGGCGTCGACGCCGGCGTGGCCGCCGGCGCCGTGGCGGGCCGCGACGCCGCGGGCTTGGCCGCCGGATGGTCCGGTGGCGGCAGGTGCAACGTCGAGTCGCGGCCGGGCTCGCAGGTGTTCGACGACGGCGGCCGGGCGAACGGGTCCTGCGGCCGCGGCGGCGAATCGGCGAACGGCTCGTCGCCGGGCAGGCAGACTGGCATGCTCGTGGACTGCGACACGGACATGGGATTGCTCATGGCGGGCTCCGACAGGTTGTTGTCGTGGACCTACGGGCCCGCAGCCCCGCGCGGATACGCGTGCCCCCCGCGTTCAGGGATCGGGACCGCCCGCAATCGGTTGCCGCCGAGTGCGCCGGCTTCGAGCGCCGCGAAGGCGCTGTGCGCCGGCGACGGCGGTTTCAGACGACCTGGTTTCTGAGCTCGGTCACCCCTCGCCACAGGCGCTCGAGGTTGTCGAGCAGGATGTCGATCACCGCGTCCTCGTAGGCTTGAGTCTCGCCGGCCGTGTGCGGCGTGATCAGCACCTGGGGCAGGCTCCACAGCGGCGACGACGCGGGCAGCGGCTCCTCGCGCGCGACGTCGAGCGCGGCGGCGGCGATGCGCCGCCGCTGCAGCGCGTCGATCAGCGCGGCCTCGTCGACGACGCGGCCGCGCGCCACGTTGATCAGGTGCGCGCTGGGCTTCATCGCCGCCAACGCGGCGGCATCGATCAGGTTCTCGGTCTCCGGCGTGAGCGGGCAGGTAAGTGCCACGACATCGGCCTGCCCGAGCAACTCGCGCAGGCGGTCGACGCCGTGGACGGCATCGACGTCGGGCGCAGCGCGGGCGGTGTCGCGCCGGGCGGCGATCACGCGCATGTCGAACGCCTTGGCCAGCCGCGCCAGGCGGGTGCCGATGCGCCCCAGGCCGACGACGAGCAGCGTCTTGCCGCCGAGCTCGTCTTCGCGCGCGGCGATCTCCGAAACCATGCCGCGCCAGCGCCGCGCGTGCTGGTTGTCGCGCGCCTCGGGCAGGCGCCGCGCCAGCGCCAGCATCAGCGCCATCGCGTGCTCGGCCACCGCCTGCGCGTTGACGCCGGCGGCGCTGGCCAGCCGGATGCCGCGCTCGCGCAGCAGCGCCTTGTCGTACTGGTCGGTGCCGGCGCTGATCGACTGGATGAACCTGAGCCTGCTCGCGATGCCGGCCAGCTCGTTCTTCCACAGCATCGAGACGACCAGGACGTCGGCCTGCGGCAGGCGCTGCGCCAGCTCGTCGGCCGTGCGCACCTCGACGTGCGCGATGCCGGTGTGGCGCAACGCGAAGCGCTCGGCCATGCGGTAGGCGCCGTGCGCGAAGCAGATGAAGAGCCGTTCCTTGGGCGGGAGCATCGCAGATCGAGGTCGAAGGAATCGATCGCGGGCGATGTTAAGGCCGCGCGCGGGAGTCGGGCCGACGGCCCGCTCAGTGGGTGGCGTCTGCGCCGGCGCGCGGGGACGCCACCGCCGAAACCACCTGCAGCCGCGCCAGTCGCTGCGCGTCGTCGAGTTGCGCGACGCGGCGCTGCACAGCGCGCCGGCATTCGGCCTGCCGCGCGCGTGGCAGGCTCTCGAGGCGGCGCGCCGCGGGCCCGCAGTTCGCGTGGATCGTGAGCAGCCGGCGCGCGCCGAAGCGGAACTCGAAGTCGTCGCACTGCGCCTGCGCGTTCGCGAAGCCGGCTTCGTCGAGCAGCGCCGCCAGCTTCCGTGGCGTGTTCATGCGCGCGTGCTGCGACACGCTGGCATCGTGCGGCGCCGCCGCGGCGCCGTGCGCGTCGAGCTCCTCGGCCCAGATCGCGCTGGCCGGCATCGTGGCCACCGAACCCCAGTGGACGACGCCGATCGTGCCGGCGTCGTTCAGCACGCGCCGCACCTCGCGCAGTGCCGCCAGCGGATCGGAGCAATGGAACAGCACGTACGCCAGCAGCGCCACGTCGAACGACTGCGAGCGCAGCGCCAGCCGCTGTGCGTCCATCGCGGCGCAGGTCACCACGCGCCGAGCGAGGCGGAGCATGCCGTCGGCGCGATCGACGCCCAGCAGCCACGCACCTGGCGCGGCGGCGCGCAGCGCCGGCACCAGGATCGCGCTGCCGGTGCCGAGGTCGAGCACGCGCGACGCGGTGGCCAGCGGCAGCCGCTTCAGCAACGGCATCGCCATCGACGCCAGCACCGGCGCCCAGACGCGGTGGTACACGCCCGCCTTGGCCGAGTACTCGGCGCTCAGCCGCGCGACGGCCGCGTCGTCGCTCTTCATGCCGCACGCGTGCATGCGCAGGGCATGCGGGCCGGTCAGCCGCCGCCCGCCTCGGGCCGGTACCAGCGCGGAAAGAACTTCGCCACCTGCGGCCCCGAGGCCTTCAGCGCATGGCAGCCATCGATGCTGAACGGTTTCTCGTCGGGGTCGCCGGTCAATTCGTCCCACAGCGCCTGCAGCACGGCGCTGCCCATCACGCCGGCCAGCTCGTTCATGTGGGTGCAGCCGGCGATGCGGCCGAACAGCCTGCGGATCGCGTCGCGGTAGCCGCGGCCCACGCGCACGCCGGCGAGCCGGCCGTAGTCCGGCGCGATGGTGCCGCAGGCGGCACCGTACGGCCCGGCGTCGGTGACGGCCTGCGCGGCGACGATGGTCGCGCTGCGGTCGACCGTGAAGCGCAGCCACATCGAGTGCATCGGCTGCCCGGCCGGCAGCATGCCGCCGGCGCACGGCACCGGTTGCGGCCAGGCGTCGGTGAGGTGGCCTTCGATGTCCCACAGCCCGTCGCTGCGGGCGTAGGCGCGGATCGAGATCGAGCGCTGGTGCGAAGGCTCGCGGGCGCAATCCGGTGGTGGCAGGGGCATGGGCAGCTGCGTCGGTGTGCGGAGAGGACCGAGACTACACCGTGGCGCAGCGGCGTCGCCCGCGACGAACGAGGCGGCGGCGTCGTGGCGCAATGCCGGGCGGCCGCAGGCCACGTGCGGGTAAGCTTCGCGCCATGCATCGAGCTCTGCTGCGCGCGACCTGGGCGGTGGTCTGCACGCTGGCGCTGGCGCTGCCGGCGCAGCCCGCGGCCGCGCTCGACCCCGGCCGCGGCCGCCTCGGCTTCACCGTGTACGTCGAGGTCGACGGCAGCTACGCGACGCCGATCCTGAAGTCGGTGTGGGTGCAGGAGATCGAGCCCGGGTCGCCTGCCGAGGCGGGCGGCCTCAAGGTCGAGGACCGCATCCTGCAGGTGCAGGGCAAGCCGCTGGCCGGCGCCAACGCGCGCGACGTGGCCGCGATGGTGCAGGTGCCGCCGGGCGAGAGGTTGCGCCTGCTGGTGCGCAGCAGCGACGGCGCGCAGCGCCACGTCACCATCGTGGCCGGGCCGCCGGTGGGCCGGCGCTGACGGCTTGGGCTCGCCGATCGCGGATCAGCTGCTCGCCGCGGCGCGCGAGCAGTCGCGCACGCTGGCCACGCTGCGCTTCGCGCCGCCGATCGCGCACGTGTACGACCCGCTGCAGTACGCGTGGGCGGGCTACGAGTCGTACGTGACGCGCTACGGCGGCACGCGCAAGCGCGTGGTGCTGCTCGGCATGAACCCGGGGCCGTTCGGCATGATGCAGACCGGCGTGCCGTTCGGCGAGGTGACCGCGGTGCGCGACTGGATGGGCCTGCGCGTGCAGGTCGAGGCGCCGGCGCATGAGCACCCGAAGCGCCCGATCGAAGGCCTCGACTGCGCGCGCTCCGAGGTCAGCGGGCGCCGCCTGTGGGGCTGGGCCGAGCTGCGCTTCGGCGCGGCGCCGGCGTTCTTTCGCGACTGGTTCGTGCTGAACTACTGCCCGCTCGTCTTCCTCGAGGCGTCGGGCCGCAACTTCACGCCCGACAAGCTGCCGGCGGCCCAGCGCGCCGCGGTCGCGCAGGCGTGCGACCGCCATCTCGCCGCGGCGCTGGCCGCGCTGCAGCCCGAGTGGGCGATCGGCGTCGGCGCGTTCGCCGAGCGCTGCCTGCGCGCGCTGCTCGAAGGCGACGGTGTCGACTCGGCGCTGGCGCGCCGCATCCGGGTCGCGCAGATCCTGCACCCGAGCCCGGCGAGCCCGGCGGCCAATCGCGGCTGGGCCGATGCGGTCGACCGCGCGCTGGCGCAACTCGGCGTGCCGCTGGCACGGCACGTGGCATCCTGAGCGGCCTCGGGCCAGCTCCCGGCGGCGTGCCCGGCGCGGGATCCGGGCCTGGCGGCTCGAGCGCTACTTGATGTTCTTGATGACGGCGCCCATCGCGTCGCCGAGCTGGTCGAGCATGTTGGTCGTCATCTGCACGGCCATCTGCCGTTGCGCCATCATCGACTGCAAGTCGATCATCTCGAGCTCGCCGGTCTCGCCGCGGGCGGCCGGCAGTTCATCGAGCGTCTCGCGCGGCGGCAGCGGCTGCGGATTGAGTGCCACCTGGTCCAGGATGCTCGGTGGCAGCGACCGCACCAGCGCCTCGCCGATGTCGCGCGGAGCTGCCGCCCGTGCGGCCTGCGGGTTCAGCGAATGCGGCACACGGCCATAGGCTTGGTCGGTCGCGAGCGAATCGGCGCTCAGCATGCGGCCGCTGAAATAGGTCTGCATCGAGGCTCCTTGCGCGATCGGCGGCATCGCCAGCGGGCGACCACGGGTCACCGTCGCGGGTGGCCTGAGTTGCCGCGCAGCGCCGAAGGGTTCAAGGGGGAGCCTTTCAGTTCACGACCTTTACGGGCTGCCCCGGCTGTGGCTCGGTGCTGCCGCCATAGACGCCATTGATCAGCCGCAGCTGCGCCTCCGCCCGCGCCGCGGGCAGTGGCGAGCCCTTGGCCAGCTCGGCGAAGCCGCCGCGCGGGTAGGGCACCGTCTGCACGCGCCACGGCCTGGCGGCCGCGCGGTCGGCCGCGGTCAGCGCGCGAAACGACGACTCGGCCTCGACCAATCCGGGCTCGGCGCGCTGGCGTGCGGCCGCGTCCTTGGCCGCGTACTGCAGCCAGTAGATGCG
>Ga0335084_10006180_pt1 | contig 11887 bp, 10 predicted proteins | sample Lox_Sample_44_FD_206721 | JGI IMG/M metagenome (GOLD analysis project Ga0335084, IMG submission 206721) | Soil microbial communities from Loxahatchee National Wildlife Refuge, Florida, United States - Lox_Sample_4.4 | ecosystem: Environmental > Terrestrial > Soil > Wetlands | place: USA...
CAGGGCGCCCGCCACGGCCGCGTTCGTGTCGGTGTCGCCGCCGAGCGACACGACGTAGCGGAGACCGTCCTCGAAGCCCCTCCCCTCGCCGGTCACCTGGAGAGCGACGCCCGCGGTGAACAGCGTGAAGCCGATGTCGCGACGGTCGATCTGGCGCGCCCGGCCAGCCTCGTCGACCAGGTACTCCAACTCCTCGGCTCCGTCGAGGCCGTCCGCATGCCGCACGGCCTCGATCACCGCGGGCGCGGCCTCTTCCCCCGCCACGAGCGCGGCGATCGCGAGCGTCACGGCGAGACAGGAGGTCCGACACCGCTCGTCCCAGTGGGTGAGGGCGGCAAGGGCCGGCGCCTCCGTGAGGAGCCGCTGGGGATCGCGAGCCCGCACGACCCCGAGCGGCGCGCAATACATCACCGCGCCGTTCCCGGCGCTCACCTCGGGCCCCTTCGTTTCCACGTACCAGCGCGCGGCGTCCGGATCTCCTTGTCCGTACCGTGTGAGCACACGCGCCGTCAGCGTGCCGACGTCCGGGGGCCGTCCCGCGAACCAGGCGAGATGGCGGACGAGGAGATCGTCGAGGTCGAGCACGCCGTCGTTCGCGATCAGCGAGGTCCACAGGTTCCTGGCCATCGCGGTGTCGTCGGTCCACGAGCCCGGGGGGAGATCCCGCCAGGGCAGCTCGAAGGCCGGAAGTGGATCGGGGATCGAGTCCCGAGGTTCGAATTCGAACGGCGCGCCGAGCGCATCTCCCACCGCGAGGCCGAGGATCGACCCGATGGCGCGGTCCCGGACCTCCACGGCCCGAGACTAGCGTGTCGGAACGCATCGTCGCAGGTCACAGCCATGGATCCTCTGGTAGCCTTGGCATCCGCATGAACAAGACCGGACCAAAGCACCGCACCTGCAGGCGCGTCGGCGCGCCGCTGTGCGGTCGCCCCAACTGCCCCGCCAACAAGCGGCCCTATCCGCCCGGCCAGCACGGCCGCGGCCGCAAGCGCATCTCCGAGTACCAGACCCGCTTGCTGGAGAAGCAGAAGCTGCGGGCGATCTACCGGGTGAACGAGAAGCAGATGCGTCGCTACTTCGAGCGCGCCACGTCCCGGACGGGCGTGACGGGCGAGGAGCTCCTCCGCCAGCTCGAGACCCGGTTGGACACCGTCTGCCTTCGGCTCGGGTTCGCACTGTCGACCCCCCAGGCGCGCCAGCTCGTTTCCCACGGCCACGTCTCGATCGACGGCCGTCGCACGGACGTCCCCAGCGCTCAGGTCAAGCCCGGCCAGACGATCACGGTGTCGGAGAAGGCCCGGAACTTCATCCCGGTCCGCGAGGCGCTCGAGATCACGCCGGACCCGCCCGTGTACCTCTACCGGAACAAGGACGAGGTCTCGGGCACGCTGTCGCGTTTCCCCGAGCGCGACGAGATCCCGCTGCCGGTCCCGCTCGAAGAGCGGTTGATCGTCGAGTTCTACTCCTGAGCCGGCGGGCGCATCGCCGCCCGGACGAACGCCAGCGTCTCGATCTCCCGCCGCTTCAATGACGCACGGCTCTCATCGTTGCCGACGACCGCGTTCAACACCGATGCCTCGGTGAGCGCCCCCACGACCGCGGTGTAGAGCGTGAACAGCAGCATCGCCGGGTCCTGCTTCCGGATCTCCCCGCCGTCCATGCCGGTCTGCAGGAAGCCGATCGCGCGCTCGCGGAGCGGATCGATCACGGCCGCGAACCGGTCGAACGCCTCCGGTCCCAGGCGGCCCGCCTCACGCACGAACATCGGGAACTCGGGCCAGTCCGCCGCCAGCCGGAAGACCGCGTGGATCACCGCCTCGGCCTTGTCCCAGTACGTCTCCGCGTCCGCGAGCGCGGCGCCGATGTCGGCCGCGAGCCGGTCGCCGGCGGCCGTCAGGCACGCCTCGAGCAGCGCGTCCTTCGTGGGGAAGTAGTACAGGAGCGTCTGCTTGCGGACCCCCACCGCCTGCGCGATGTGCTCGAGCGACGCACCCTTGAACCCGTCCCGCCCGAACTGACGGATCGCCTCCTCGATGATCGTGGTGCGCCGCCGCTCGCCCCCCGTCCGCGGCATGCGGCTACCGCCAGGCCTTCGGCTCGCCCCGGCGCGCCACCGGTCGGGTCCCCTCCCACGTGCGGCGCCAGGCCGACCCGGACGGCCCCGAGAGCGACGGCGTCTCGCCGCGGTCGGCACGACCGATCGCCTCCCACCAGGACGTTCGATCCTCGTCGAACAGCTGGGCCACGGCCTGTTGCATCCGCAACGACAGCGACTGGTGCGTCTCGCCTTCTGTGGCCTCGATCGCGTCCCCGTAGCGGATGGTCACGACAGGCCGGCCCTCCCGCGGCCACCACTTGCCCTTCGGCATCGCCTGGAACGCGCCGACGATCGCGATCGGCACGCACGGGACCTCCAGCTCCAGCGCGAGGCGCGCAGCCCCGTGGCGGAACCGTTGGAGATGCCCGTCCGGCGACCGCGTGCCCTCGGGGAAGACCACGATGGACCAGTCGTCGCGGACGAGCTCCCGGGCCTTGTCGATCGCGCCCTGGCCGCCGCGACCGCGATCGATCGGGAACGCGGCGAACACGAGGGCGGTGAAGGCCTGCCGCCACCACACGTCGAAGAAGTAGTCGCGCGCGGCGCCGACCGCCGTCTTGCGTTGGAACCGGTCGGGCAAGGTGCACATGATCAGCGTCGCGTCCAGGTGGCTCGAGTGGTTCGAGTAGAAGATCACCGGGCCGCGCACGTCGCGCAGCCGGTCGAGGCCATGGACCCGCAGCGACAGCTCGTTCTTCACGAGCGGATGCATCAGCCCCTGGAGGATCGCCTGTCGCGCGGCGACGCCGGCGGCGCTCCGGGCCCAGTCCGTCGGGAACCCTCCGTCCTCACGCTCTTCCGTATACGGCTCGGCCGAGCGCGGCACCAGGGGTCGGCGCCCCCACCGGAACCCCCGGGCCATCTCCTGCAGTTCGTCGCGCGCGCCCATGGCTCTACCGGACGTCGGCGATCATGATCGGCGGCGCGTGGAAGTACGTGACCGACGGCGACGAGCCCACGGTGTCCTTCGCCATCTCCAACGCGTCGCGGAGTGAGTCGGCGCGCCGATACCCCAGACGCGCCACCGTCTTCGGCTCGCCGCCGACGAAGATCACGCTGCCGCAGTGGTCTCGACCGTGCGCCCCCCAGTACCACATGTAGAACGGGTGCACGCCGTGATACGCGTTCGACGTGCGGTACAGGTGCGTGTACCAGGGGTCGGTCGCGTACCGCTCCTCGTACCGGTCCTCGATCTCCTTCGGCTCGGTCGTGTCGGCCAGGACCTCCTCGAAGAAATCGATGTAGCTCGGGTGGTGGATCGTGTGGAACTCCCACGGCACCGGGTGGTACAGGATCGCGACGCCGCCCTCGCGCACCAGCGGCATGTTGCGGTACATGTTGAACAGGTACCCCAGCCCGAGGCAGTGCACGAGGATCGGGTTCAGGATCGAGTTGACGTTGTACGGCCCGAGGTACGGGATCCCCATCACGACGACGTCGGACTGGCCGTTCACCTCGACCAGCTGCTGACGGTGCAGGTTCTCGAGCGTCCGCTCGTGCACGGCCTCCACCTCGCCGGCGTTGACGCCCGTGACCTTGTACGACGCCTCGATGCGCCGGAAGAACTCACGACGGACCCGCGGCGGCGCCAGGTCGTTCCCTTTCTTCGCGGCCATCATCAGGGCCTGGTCCTTCATGGACCACTCCCATTCCCGCTTGTTGAGGAACCCCAGCTGCGACGGGAAGGTCTCGCTGTTCAGCGTCGTCTCGATCTGGAACACCTTCACACCGTTGGCGGCGAGGAGCCTTCCCATCCGGACGGTCGAGTCGTTGATCGCCGAATGCCCCGGGCGCGGGTCCATGTAGCTCTTCGACTCGAGCATCGTGTGCACGTTGTGGTGGTGCCGCAGGCTCTTGTAGCTGGCAAGGCCGATCGCGACCGACTTGTGGCCGCCGTCCATCGCCACGAGGTTGATATTGACGTAGACGATCAGATCGGATTCCGCGGCCCGCTTCATGATCTCGACGTCCTCGCCCATGTCGGTCTGGCCGATGAAGGCGAGACCGTCCTTGTCCTCGGCGTCGAAGTTGTACAGGCGATCGGGCCAGAAGGAGCGGTAGACGCGCTCGCCGACCATCCGGCGGATCTCCTCGGGCGTCATCCGGCGGTGCAGCGCCGTGGCCACGACGATCTCGAGGTCCTCCACCCCGGCGCGAGCGGCCAGTTCGATCACGTGCTCGAGCACGCGCTGACGCACGTCCGGGGTCACCATCGGCGGCAGCGGGACCGAGAGATCGTCGACCGCGATCGTCAGCTTCATCCCCGCGAACAACAGCTCGGGCAGCGGCTGCTGGTCGCCGGTCGGCTCGAGCAGGGCGCGACGGATCTGCGCGTTGAGGTCGCGCAGGCCCGGGAGCGGATCCGGCGGGTACACGACGCGCGTGCCCAGCGGGAACCGCTGCATCCGGTACCCCTCACCCTCGTGGACGATCAAGGGCGGCGTCCGCTCGTCCACCTCCAACACGAATCCTGGTCTGGGCATCTGTCTCCGGTTCTCCTTATCCCTGCGGCGCGAACGCCACCTTGAACGTGCCGAGCTTCCCGGCGGACATCGCGTGGTCGATCGCCTCGCGCCACCGATCCAGCGGATACGTGGCCCCGACCAGCTGTTCGAGCACCGGCAGGTTCCCCGCCGCGCCGAGCGCCAGATCGAACGTCCGTACGCGCGATCCGTCGGGCATGGTCTCCGTGCCGGAGGTGTACGCGCCGACCAGCTCGAGCTCTCGGAACCACAGCGGCGTGAGATCCGCGCCGGCGCCGGGGATGCCGCTCACGACCACACGGCCACCGGCCCGGACCGTCCGCAGCGCCAGATCGAGGCCGCCGCGAGAGCCGACGCATTCGATCGCCACGTCGGCGCCGCCGAGCAGGAAGTCCTGGCCTCGCTCCGGCGTGAGCTTCACCGCGCTGCTGACCCGCCGCACGGCCTTCGCCGTGTGCGCGGGGAGCACGACCTCGTCCGCTCCGGCCAGACGCGCGGCCGCGCGCTGCTTCGGATGTTTCGCGGCGACGATGACCTGCCCGGGCTGCGTGAGCAGCCGCACCGCGATGAGCGTGAGGATCCCGACGGTCCCGGCCCCGACGATCACGACGGTCTGCCCCGGCTCGATCCGGGCGCGGAGCGCAGCGTGGATCGCGCACGCGAAGGGCTCGATCAGCACCGCGGCCTCGTCCGAGGTCGCGTCGGGGACCGCGTGGAGCTGCGAGCGATGCGCGACGAACTGCCGGCTCCAGCCGCCGCCCGTCTGCGCACAGAAGCCGGTCTGCAGGCCGGGCTTCAGGTGCCCGACGGTGACGCGATCGCAGCGACCGACATCGCCGGCCGCGCAGTTCGGGCAGAGCGGATCCTCGCCGCGAGCCTCGCAGCCCAGCACCGATGAGAGCACGACGCGGCCGCCCACGGGGATGTCGTCGACCGCGTCGAGGAGCTCGCCGACCACCTCGTGGCCGGGCACGAACGGCGTCGACACGAGCGGCGAGAAGTAGAACGAAGAGCGCCCGGCCAGGGTCGACAGATCGCTGCCGCAGATCCCGGACAGGACCGGCTTCACGCGCACCCAGCCGTCGCGGCCCTTCGGCGGCGCGGGATCCCTGATCTGCGCCAGACGGAGCGGTGCCAGCGGTCCTGCGATCAATCCGGGAGCTTTCGCGCCCACGGTGCGGGCGCCGACGTATCGGGGCACGCTACGGAAGTACTCCAGCGCAAGGGTGGTCATCCGATCCACCCCGCGGCGGCGTCTCCGCCATTGTCTACCATGTGGCAGATTATGCCTCTCTACCGGTCGGTAGACAAGTCGCGACGACGTTTTCCGGCCCGGGAAGAAGGGGAGCGGGAGGACGGCTAGCGGACGGCCGGCCTCGGGAAACGCACCTTCGGCATGCCCTTCGACATCGCCCACTCTTCGATCGGCCAACGCCGGCGACGGGCGAACCGATACAGCTGCGAGTCCGGCGACACGGCGACGGGATGCCCGACCGCGCGGAGCAGCGGCAGGTCCGAATACGAGTCGGCGTACGCGAAGGACCGTCGCAGATCCACGCCCTCCTGCTGGGCGTACCGTCGCAACCAGGCCGCCCTCGCCTCCCCGACCAGCGGCGGCTGCGACATGAACCCCGTATATCGGCCGTCGCGTACCTCGAGCTCCGCCCCGATCAACACGTCGAACAAGGGCGCGAGCGGCCGGACGAACGGCTCCGCCGCGGCCGTGATCATGATCGTGCGATGGCCGGCCGCGCGGTGCTCGCGGACACGACGGATCGCGGCAGGCGAGGCCTTCTGGAGCATGAACTCGGCGACGTGACCGTCGATCAGGCGGTCGAGCTGCTCGACGTCCGCCCCCTCGTAGCGGCGGAAGAACGTCCGCAGGAAGTCGCCGCGGTCGCGGCGATCGGTCTGGAGGTAGCCGGGGATCCGCCCGAACACGCTCACGAACTCGGCCGGCCACTCGTTCGCCTCCAGATCGGCGAAGCGGGCCCAGACGTAGGACTCGACGACGTTCGAGGAGATGATCGTCCCCTCCATGTCGAACACCACGAGGGCGGGCTCGTCGGCGCGCCGGATCGTGACCGTCGGCTTCTCCCGGTCCTTGCGCGAGAGCTCCCGGAGCGACTGCGTCACCGCCGGACAGTGCACGTCCTGGAGGTAGTGCTTCCAGTCGAGCACGCCGGCGTCGAACGGGAACCGCGCCCGATCCTCGTCGGACAGACCGCTCCAGAGGGCGACGACGCGCTCGTCCGTGTAGACGACCTCGGTCTCGGTGTACATCCCGTAGAGATCGGAGTATCGCTTCACGAAGTCCACCTGCGCCTTGTCGCGGTCCACCCGGGTGACGGCGTCGCGCATCGCCTTGGACTTCGGGAGGTGCGTGACGACCTGCTCGGCCAGCTCCGTGAACCGTTCCGCGCGCCGGAGCATCCGCTCGACGCTCAGCTCGCCCGGGAAGTCCCAGGTCGGCACCTTGTGCTCACCGCGACCCCGCTCGGGGAGAGGATGCGTCTCGAAGTACTCGCGGACGTACTCGTAGAGCTCGAAGAACCGCAGGGGGTTCCGGTCGCCGCTCGAAACGTTGTAGTGGGCGGGCTCTCCCCGTGGCCGCGGCGAGGCCGCCACGGCGACGATCGCGTTCACGACGTAGTCGACCGGGATCAGGTCGACGATGCCCTCGGGGATACCGGGGAACTCGGGGATCTGGCCCAGGCCGTAGGCGCGGATGATCGGGTCCGCCATCTTGAACCCGTCGATCCACCCGGGCGCGGGGTGCGCCAGCGCCGACTCGATGATGCTCGGACGGACGATCGACAGGCTCAAGCCCTCGGCGTGCGCCAGATCCTCCACGGCGCGCTCGCCCATCGCCTTCGTGAACGTGTACACGTCGGGCCACCCGAGCGTGCGCGCACGCATCCGCCCGTACTCGATCAGCCGTGCGTCGACCCAGGCCTTCCGTCGCTCCTCCGCATCGGTCGAGACCGTGTTCGGCCCGGCGCGCGAGTGGTCCTTCGCGGCGCGAGCCATGAAGTGCTCGAGCATCTCCGGCTTGCGCGACTGGAGTTCGACCTCGGAGCGGGCGCGCATCGCCATCTCGGCCTCGACGGCGTAGTCCACCCGGTGCTCAAGCGGCCCCTCCGGGATCACGCCCTTCTGGACGCCGGCGACGTACGCGGTCGAGACGTGGACCAGGTGCGGCGTGTTCCCGGCCGCGAGGACGCCCCGATAGAGGTTCTGCGCGCCGAGGACGTTCGTCCGGAAGGCGTCGTCGATCGGCGGATCGAAGCTCACGGTGGCCGCGGAGTGGATCACGACGTCGATGCCGGGCGGCAGCGAGGGCTCCGCCTGGGTGAAGTCGCCGTCGACGACCGACACCCGGTCGTCCAGCAGGCGCAGCAACGCGTCGTCCCCACCCAGACGAGCGCGGAGCGCATCGAACGCCGGCTTGCGCGTCAAGTAGTGGAGCCGCTCCTCGGCGGAGGCCGAGGTCTGCGAGCGAACGAGCACCGTCACGGCGGTCTCGGGGAAGTCCAGGAGGAGACGCTCGAGGATCACCTGCCCCAGGAAGCCGGTGACGCCGGTCAGGAAGACGCGCTTGCCGGCCAGCGCCTGGACGATCGAGCCCCGATCCTCTACCACGTGGTAGATGATGCATTACCTACCGGTCGGTAGACAACCCCCGAAGGCTAGTCTCCGCGCCATGGACCTCGCCGGATTCCAGCAGACGATGGCACGGACGTACGAAGCCCGCGATCGGCAGCGCGGCCCCGACGCGACCTTCCGGTGGCTGACGGAGGAGGTCGGCGAGCTCGCCCGCGCGATCCGCACCGGCGACCGCCCGAACCTCGAGCTGGAGTTCTCCGACGTCCTGGCCTGGGTCGTCTCCCTGGCGAACCTGTTCGAGGTCGACCTGGCACGGGCAGCCGGCCGCTACGCGGCCGGCTGCCCGAAGTGCGGCGCGTCCCCGTGCGTCTGCCCGATGTAGACCGCGTATCGTTGCCCTCCCGTGGAAGCCGACGTCCGGATCCCGAGCGAGGACGACCGCGAGCAGATCGCTCGCGTGCTGTCGACCTCGCTGAACTTCCCGCTGGAGGGCGCGCTCGAGCGCAAGGACCGGTTCCCGATCGAGGACATGCGCGCCGCGTACGTCGACGGCATCGTCGCGGCGACCGCCGGCGAGTTCCGGTTCACGCAATGGTTCGGCAGACGGGGTCTCGCGTGTTCGGGGGTCTGGGGTGTGGCGACGGTTCCCGAGCGGCGCGGAACGGGACTCGCCTCCGCGACGGTCGGCGCCGTGATGGATATGGCGCGGGACCGCGGTGACCCGCTGACGGCGCTGTACCCAGCCGTGCTCGAGCCGTACCGGAGCCTGGGCTACGAGCTCGCAGGGACCTGGGACGCGCACCGGATCGCGCTCGACGCGCTGCCGGTGCCGTCGCGGCGCGACCTGCCGCAGGTCCGCCTCGTGGATCCCGACCGGGACCTCGACGACGTGATGGCGTGCTTCTCGCGCTGGGCGCGGACGAACGACGGCGCGGTCGAGCCGGACGCGCGGTTCTGGAGGCAGCGTCTGCTGGAACGGCCATGGGACGACACGTTCCGGGCCGTGGTGGTCGACGACCGCGGCCGGATCACCGGCGCGGCATCCTTCACGCGGACGGCAGACGCGTCCGGGCACCTCGACATCGGCTTCGGGCTCGAGCATCTGGTCTTCGTGACCGAGGACGCGCCCGCGCTCGACGCGATGATCGCCTACGCACGCGGGCATCGCGGCGTCGGCCGATGGCTGCAATGGGTCGGCGCACCGAACGACCCGCTGACGTTGCTCGTCGGGGTGCAGGCCGTCGAGGTGCACCAGCGCTACCGCTGGATGCTCCGGCTCCTCGACGTCCCGGCCGCGTTCGCGGGCCGCGGCTACCCGGCGATCGACGCCGGGGCGACGTTCGCCGTCGAGGACCCTCGCTACCCGGCCAACGCCGGGCCGTGGACGCTCGAGGTCCGCGGCGGCGAGCCGACGGTGCGGCCGGCCGCCGGCCACGACCGGCGTCCGGTCCCGATCACGGCGTTGTCCTCGATGTTCACCGGCTACCTGCGGCCGCGCGACGCCGTCCGGCTCGGCATCCTCGACGCGGACGACCCCGCGGTGGAGGCCCTGAGCGCGCTCCTCGCCGGGCCCGATCCGTGGTGCCCGTTCTTCTTCTAGCCGAGACGTTCGGCGACCGCCGCCAGCCGATCCGGGTCGCCGGGCACGATCGTCCAGGGCTTTACGAGCCCGTCGTCGTTCCATCGAGGCACCAGATGCAGGTGGAGATGGAACTCGATCTGCCAGCCGGCCGCCGCGTTGGCCTGGAACAACGTCATGCCGTCCGGATGGAGCCGGTCTCGAAGGAGCGCGGCCACGTCCTGGCCGAGCGACCACACCGCGCGCCCGTCCGCGGGATCGAGGTCCCAGATGTCCACGGCGTGGCGTTTCGGGACGACGAGGGTGTGCCCCTCGGTCGCCGGGTTGATGTCGAGGAACGCGAGCGCCCGGTCGGACTCGGCGATCCGGTACGACGGCGACGTCCCGGCGACGATCGCGCAGAAGACGCAGCCCGTGTCGCTCACCGTGGGTAGAGGTGCTCGGCGATCAAGATCGCGTCGAGCGCGGCGCCGATCCGCAGGTTGTCCGCGCAACTGAACAGCATGAGCGCATCGTCGCGACCGGGCACCTGTCGGATCCGCCCGACGACGGCGCCGTCGCCGCCGGCCGCATCGAGTGGCGTCGGGAACAGGTCGGCCCCCGGATCGTCGCGGAGCTCGACGCCGGGCGCCGATGCCAGCACGGTCTTCGCTTCCGCGACCGACAGCGGTCGCGCGAATTCGGCGACGATCGACACGGCGTGTCCGGTGATCACCGGGACGCGCACGGAGGTCGCGAGGACCCGGAGGTCGGGCGCCGAGAGGATCTTCCGAGGTTCGCTCATGATCTTCTGCTCTTCACCCGAGAACCCGTCGGCACCGAGCTCTCCGATCCGCGGCACGACGTTGTAGGCGATGGTCCCGCCCACCACCGGTCCCGACGGCAACGCGTCGACGTCCGGGTGCATCAGCGACTCCTCGTCGCCCCGAAGCTTCTCGACCTGCTCGAGCAACTCGGCGACCGCCTTGTGTCCGCCGCCCGAGACGGCCTGGTACGAGGAGAGCACGAGCGAGGTGCACGTCGCCGCCCGGTGCAGCGGCGCCACCGCGAGCACGGTCGCGATCGTCGTGCAGTTCGGGACCGCGATGATGCCGGGCCGCGGCCAACCGTCCAGCGCTTCCGGGTTCACGTCGGGGACCGAAAGCGGCACGTCCGGATCCATCCTGAACGCGCTCGAGTTGTCGATGCAGATCGTGCCGCCCGCCGCGATCGACGGGAGGTACGCTCGCGAGGCGGTCGCGCCGACGGACACGAACGCCACGTCCACGCCGCGGCAGGCGTCGACGCCGAGTTCGCGCACCTCGTGCTGCTCGCCCCGGAACCCGATGCGCATTCCGCTGCTCCGCGCGGATGCGAGCGGTACGAACCGATCGACGGGGAAGTCGCGCTCCTCGAGGATGCGCGTCATCTCCCGTCCGACCGCGCCGGTCGCCCCGATCACCGCGACGTTCATGACTCGGTCTCCACGCCGAGCTCGAAGCGAGCGTGCACCGCGCGCAGCGCCCGCTCGGCATCGGCCTCGCGGATCACGCAGGAGATGCGGATCGGCGAGGTCGAGATCATCTCGATGTTGACGCCCTCGCCGGCCAGCACGTCGAACATGTCGGCGGCCACCCCCGGATGCGATCTCATCCCGGCGCCGACCAACGACAGTTTCGCGATCCCCTCGTCGAGGGTGAACCGCTCGGCACCGATGTCGCGCACGAGCGGCCCGAGCACGTCGCCCAGCCGCGGCAGGTCCTCGCGCGGCGCCGTGAACGAGAGGTCGGTCGTGCCGTCGTGCCCGACGTTCTGCACGATCATGTCGACGTTGATCCCCTCGGCCGCGATCGCCTTGAAGATCGACGCGGCGACGCCTGGCTTGTCCGGCACGGCGTCGATCGTCACCTTCGACTCGTCGGTGTCGAGCGCCGCCCCCGAGATCAGCACGCCTTCCAACATGTCCTCGTCGACCTCCTGTACCCAGGTTCCCGTTTCGTCGCCGAACGACGACCGCACGTTGATCCGGACGTGGTGCCGCCGGGCCATCTCCACCGAACGTGACTGCAACACCTTCGCGCCCGCCGCCGCGAGCTCGAGCATCTCCTCGTAGCTCACGACCCCGACGCACCGGGCGTC
>Ga0335084_10006182_pt1 | contig 11882 bp, 10 predicted proteins | sample Lox_Sample_44_FD_206721 | JGI IMG/M metagenome (GOLD analysis project Ga0335084, IMG submission 206721) | Soil microbial communities from Loxahatchee National Wildlife Refuge, Florida, United States - Lox_Sample_4.4 | ecosystem: Environmental > Terrestrial > Soil > Wetlands | place: USA...
CGCGGTGTAGGCTACGCAGCCCATAGCGGCCAATCCACCGCGGATGCAATGCGATGCAAGCACGGATCCTCGCACTCGGCACCGGCCTCCTCCTCGCACTGACGCTGGCGCAGCCCGCGCGCGCGCAGTGGCACGAGCGCACCGAGGCGATCATGGGCACGCGCGTGTACGTGCAGCTGTGGAGCGCGGATGCGCCGGCGGGCGAGGCCGCCATCGATGCCGTGATGAGCGAGATGCGGCGCATCGATGAGCTCATGAGCCACTACAAGCCCGAGAGCGAGCTGTCGCAGATCAACGAGCGCGCCAACCGCGAGCCGGTGCAGGTGGACCAGGAGCTGTTCGACCTGATCAAGCTCTCCACCTACTACTCGCAGCTCACCGAGGGCGCCTTCGACATCACCTACGCGAGCGTCGGCTACATGTATGACTACCCCAACCACGTGCACCCGAGCGAGGCGCAGATCAAGCAGGCGCTGCCGGCGATCAACTGGCGCAACATGCTGCTCGATGAGGCGCACCACACGGTGCGCTTCGAGCACCCGGGCATGCGCATCGACCTGGGCGGCATCGGCAAGGGCTACGCCGTCGACCGCGGCGTCGACATCCTCAAGGCACGCGGCATCGCCCATGCGGTGGTGACCGCCGGCGGCGACAGCCGCATCATCGGCGATCACATGGGCCGTCCCTGGCTGGTGGCGATCCGCCATCCGGATGATCCGAGCAAGGTGGTGACCCGCATCCCGCTCATCGACACGGCCATGTCCACCTCGGGGGACTACGAGCGCTACTTCGACGAGAACGGCGTGCGCTATCACCACATCATCGACCCGCACACCGGGCGTTCGGCCAGCAAGGTGCGCAGTGCCACGGTGCTGGCCCCGACCGCCACGCAGACCGACGGCATGTCCAAGACCGCCTTCGTGCTGGGTCCGGAGAAGGCGCTCGAGATCATCAACCGCCTGCCCGAGTACGATGCGGTGTTCGTCACACCCACCGGCAAGGTGCTCTACTCGAAGGGCCTGCGGCCGCCCAACCCGCGCCCGGGGGAGAGCGAGGGCCCGTCCGCTACTGCGGCGAGCCCCCGTGGCTGAGCTTCAGTAGCGCGTCCACTTCCGCCTCGGCCGCCAGCCAGTCCTCCGTGTCGTGCCCGGGGGCGAAGCCACGGCGCTCGGCGCGCAGGTAGGCCTTCTCGGCGATCAGCTGGCGGCGCCCCTCGCGCGTGAGGGCCATGTGGGCGTTCGCGGCGGCGGCGGCGCCCGCGGCGGGCGCCGCGGACTCGCGCGCGGCGACCGGGTTCTTGGGTGGTGGACTGGATGCGGGTCGCACCGGGGTGCGGCGGCTGGCCATGAGCTCCTCCTTGGGATCAGCAGGCGAGCACGTGACTTTGCGCGCGCGGCCGTGCGCCGCGCAAGCGCGATTGCGTGACGAATTGAGGGCGGCTACTTGTGCCGGGCGCGCGCGCGGCGCGGCGCGGGTCCGGCGAGCGCGTCGACCTTGAGCTGCTTCAGGTAGCGGCGGAAGTCGCGGCCGAGGGACTCGTGGCCGAGCGCGTACTCCACTGTGGCCTGCAGGTAACCGAGCTTGCTGCCGCAGTCGTAGCGCTTGCCGCTGAAGCGGTAGGCGTACACCGCCTCCTCGCCCATGAGCGCGGCGATGCCGTCGGTGAGCTGGATCTCCCCGCCCGCGCCGTGGCCGAGCCGCTCGAGGTGCTCGAAGATCGCCGGCGCCAGCACGTAGCGGCCGACCACGGCGAGATTGGAGGGCGCCGCGGCCGGCTTGGGCTTCTCGACGATGCTCTTCACGCGGCTCGTGGCGGAGCGGTCGGCCTCCACCTCGACAATGCCGTACTTCTCGGTGTCCGCGCGCGGCACCACCTCCACGCCGAGCACGCTGGCGTTCTTGGCCTCATACACCTGCGCCATTTGCGCAAGACACGCCACCTCGCTCTTGATCAGGTCATCGGCCAGGTGCACGAAGAAAGGCTCGGTACCGACGGCCGGCTGGGCACACAGCACCGCGTGCCCGAGTCCGAGCGGGGCGGGCTGGCGGATGTAGATGCAGGAGGCGTACGAGGGCAGCACGCTGCGCAGCTGGTTCAGCAGATCGCTCTTGCCCTGCCGCTCGAGCATCGACTCGAGCTCCTGGTCCGAATCGAAGTGATCCTCGATGGCACGCTTGGAGGCGCCGGTGATGAACACCAGGCGCCGCGCGCCCGCGGCCAGCGCCTCCTCGACCGCGTACTGGATGAGGGGCTTGTCCACCACCGGCAGCATTTCCTTCGGGCTCGCCTTGGTCGCCGGCAGGAAGCGCGTGCCGCGCCCGGCAACCGGGAACACCGCCGTACGGATCAGACCCTTGGAACTCCTCATCGGAAAACCCTCTTTAGCGGAGCTTAAGAAATTCTCCGGCGCACCGCGGCGCACGGTTGCGGGCGCCCCCGCCTAGCCCGGGCGGGCGTGGTCGGCGCGCTCGGCCCACTTGAACAGCGCCGGCCGCATGCTCTCCCAGGCACGGCACTTGGGGCAGCGCCAGTACCAGCCGACGCTGCTCAGGCCGCACTCATCGCACTGGTAGCGGCCGCCGGCCTCGCCGATGCGCGTCAGCAGCAGGCTGAGCGAGCTCGCCTCGGCGACCGAGCTGACGCTCAGGCCGAACTCCCCGTTCATGTCCGGAAGGCGCGCCACCTCCTCGGCCGGCACCGCGGTGGCGAGCAGCCAGGCGAGCTGCCGCGGGCTCACGCGACCGCTGCTTTGCAGGCGCCGCCCAAGCTCATGCAGCAGGTCCTGGTCGCCGCAGCGGCGCGCGACGGCCAGCACGGCGGGGATGATCTCGAGCGCCAGTCCCGGGGAGCCCTCGAGCGCCTGCAGGTACAGCGCGCGTGCGCCGGCGGTGTCACCGGCGGCATCCGCGATGCGCGCCGCCAGCATGTCCGCGCGCGGCAGTTGTGCCTGGTGCGTGCGCGCCTGGCGCAGCAGTGTCCCGGCGCGCTCGCCCTCCCCCTGCAGCAGCGTCTGCTCGGCCAGCTCGCACAGGTAGTGCGCTGCCACCTGCGCGCGCTCGGCCTGCACCGGCTGCGGCAGCTCGTGGAAGGTCTTCAGTGCCTTCGCCCAGTCGCCCTGTGCCTCGTAGATGCCCACCAGGTGATCGAGCGCGGCGCCACGGTAGTTGCCGGCGGCGGCGAGCTCCTCGAGCACCCGTTCGGCGCGGTCCATGAGGCCCGCGCTCTGGTAGTCGAGCGCCAGCTCGAAGGCCGCCCGGTCGCGCAGCGGCGCCCCGCCGTGGTCGCGCAACCGCGAGTGGATGGCGATGGCGCGATCGACCTCGCCGCGGCGGCGGAACAGACTGCCGAGCGCGAACTGGATCTCGGCTGCATCGCCGTCCGCCTGCGCCATGCGCGCGAGGATTTCGGTGGCGTGATCGAAGCGGTCGTTGATGAGGTGATCGAGGCCCTCGAGGTAGTCGCGCGGCAGGCGCACGGTGCGTGCCGCGCCGTTGCGGCGCCCGAGGAAATAAGTCGCAAGGCCGACCAGGATGAAGGCCAGCGCGAGGAACATCGGAGGGACTTCGAACACGTCCGCGAGGGTAGCAGGTTGGCTGCGTGCAAGATAACCGCACCAGACGCCGCACGGGCGGATGTCAGGTGTCAGGTGTCAGTCGCGGATCGGCCGGTCGGCCCCTTCGTTGACCCGCTCGCGCAGGTCCTTGCCCGGCTTGAAGTGCGGGACGTGCTTGCCCGAGAGTGCCACCGCCTCGCCGGTCTTGGGATTGCGCCCCTGGCGCGGCGGGCGGAAGTGCAGCGAGAAGCTGCCGAAGCCGCGGATCTCGATGCGCTCTCCCTGCGAGAGCGCATCGCTCATGATCTCCAGAATCTGCTTCAGCGCCAGCTCCACATCCTTGGCCGGCAGGTGCTTCTGCTTGGCAGTGATGATCTCGATGAGTTCCGACTTCGTCATTGCGGCGCGCGATCAGCGGCTCTCACCCGAGCCGATGTGCTCCTTCAGCAGCTCGCCCAGGCTCGTGCCTGAGGGGGCTGTCTCGGAGCGGTAGCTCTGCACCGCCTCGGCCTCCTCGTGCGCCTCCTTGGCCTTGATCGAGAGCGAGATGGTGCGCGACTTGCGGTCGACGCCGGTGAACTTGGCCTCGACGGCCTCGCCGACCTTGAGCACCGCGCGCGCATCCTCGACGCGGTCGCGGCCGAGCTCGGAGGCGCGCAGCTGGCCCTCGATGCCGTTGCCGAGGTCGATGACCGCACCGCGGGCGTCGACCTCCTTGACCACGCCGCGCACGATGGTGCCCTTGGGGTTGTCGGCGATGTAGGCCGAGAAGGGATCCTTGGCGAGCTGCTTGATGCCGAGCGAGATGCGCTCGCGCTCCGGATCGATGGACAGCACCATCGCCTCGAGCTGCTGGCCCTTCTGGTAGTTGCGCACCGCCTCCTCGCCGGGCTGGTCCCAGGAGATGTCGGAGAGGTGCACCAGGCCGTCGATGTTGCCCGGCAACCCGATGAAGATGCCAAAGTCGGTGATGGACTTGATCTGACCGCCCACCTTGTCGCCGCGGTTGTAGTTCTCGGCGAACTCCTTCCACGGATTGGCCTGGCACTGCTTGAGGCCGAGGGAGATGCGGCGCCGCTCCTCGTCGACATCGAGCACCATCACCTCCACTTCCTGGCCGGTGTGCACCACCTTGGCCGGGTTGACGTTCTTGTTGGTCCAGTCCATCTCGGAGACGTGCACCAGGCCCTCGACGCCGTCCTCGATCTCGACGAACGCGCCGTAGTCGGCGATGTTGGTGACCTTGCCGAACACGCGCGTGTTGGGCGGGTAGCGCCGTGCGATGTTCTGCCACGGATCGGCGCCGAGCTGCTTCAGGCCCAGGCTGACGCGTGAGCGCTCGCGGTCGAACTTGAGGATGCGCACCTCGACCTCATCGCCGACCTTGACGACTTCGCTCGGATGCTTGACGCGCTTCCACGCCATGTCGGTGATGTGCAGCAGGCCGTCGATGCCGCCCAGGTCGACGAAGGCGCCGTAGTCGGTCAGGTTCTTGACCGTGCCCTTGACGACCGCTCCTTCCTGCAGGTTGTCCATGAGCGCCGAGCGCTCGGCGGAGAACTCCTGCTCCACCACCGCGCGGCGCGAGACCACCACGTTATTGCGTTTCTGGTCGAGCTTGATCACCTTGAACTCGAGCGGCTTGCCCTCGAGGTAGGAGGTGTCGCGCACCGGGCGCACGTCCACCAGCGAGCCGGGCAGGAACGCGCGTACGTTCTCGATCTCCACCGTGAAGCCGCCCTTGACGCGGCCGGTGATGACGCCGGTGACGATCTCGGATTTGTTGAAGGCCTCCTCCAGGCGTGTCCAGGTGCGGGCGCGTTTAGCCTTCTCGCGCGACAGGCGGGTCTCGCCCGTCCCGTCCTCGACCGAGTCGAGGGCCACTTCCACCTGCTCGCCGGCCTTGACCTCGACTTCCCCCCGCTCGTTCTTGAACTGCTCGAGCGGGATGACGGCCTCGGACTTCAGGCCTACGTTGACGATGACGACGTCGCTGGTGACCTCGACGACGAGCCCGGTCAGGATCATGCCGGGGCGGATGCGCTGGTTAGCGAGACTTTGCTCGAAGAGCTGGGCGAAACTTTCTGTCATACCTTCACTTCGCACGCCACTTGGCGTGCCTGTACTGGGTGCTCGTCCATTGCGGCCCAGGAAAAACAAACGGGCACCCGCATCCTGCGCGTGCCAACCTCAGGTTCCTTCCGTGCGTATCGCGACGAGCGGCTATTGCCACAAGCCTCGAGCGGCCCCCAGTCCCAGCACCCGTCCCACCACCGACTCCACGGGCATGCCGGTGGAGTCGATCACGCAGGCATCGGATGCGGGCCTCAAGGGTGCGACCCGACGGGTCTGGTCCCTTGCGTCCCGCTCGGCTATCTCGCGCGAAAGGGCGGGAAGGCTAACACCAGACCCCTTGTCTTTCAACTGCTTATGTCGCCGCAGGGCCCTCTCCTCCGGGGTCGCCGTCAGGAAGATCTTCAGGGCTGCCGCGGGGAAGACGACGGTGCCCATATCGCGGCCGTCGGCGATCAGGCCGGGGGGCTGGACGAAGGCCCTCTGGCGGCCCAGGAGGGCACTGCGGACCTCGGCCCAGGCCGCGACGCGGGAGGCACCCGACCCGGCCGCCTCCGAGCGGATCTCGGCGGTCACCTCGGTGCCGTCGAGCTCGACGCGTTCGCTGCCTGAGGGATCGGTGCCAAAGTGGACCTGCATGGCGCGGGCAATCTCGGCGTGGCGGGGGCGGTCCTCGGGGTCGAGCCCGGCGCGCTGCCCGGCGAGGGCCACGAGGCGGTAGAGCGCACCGCTGTCGAGCAGGTGCCAGCCGAGCCTTTGGGCCAGCGCGCGGCTGATGGTGCCCTTGCCCGAGCCGCTCGGGCCATCGATGGTCACCACGGGAGTCGCCGCCTCGCTCATCCCCCGAGAGCCTCCGTCAGGCCGGCTCGATCTGCAAGCCGGCCGCACGCGCAAGGGTGAGGAAGCCGGGAAAGGACGTGGCGACGTTGGCCACATCCAGCACCTTGAGCGGTGCGCGTGCCCGCAACGCCGCCACGGCAAAGGCCATGGCGATGCGGTGATCGCCGCGGCTGTCGATCGTGCCGCCGCCGAAGCTGTCGGCGCCCTCGAGCGTCAGCCCGTCGCCGGCGAGCTCGTGCCGGATGCCGAGCCTGCCCAGGCCCTCGGCCATGGCGGCGAGGCGGTCGCTCTCCTTCACGCGCAGCTCCGCGGCGCCGCGCACCACCGTCTGCCCGCGCGCGCACGCGGCGGCGATGAAGAGCACCGGCAGCTCATCGATGGCGAGCGACACCAGCGCCTCCGGCACGGCGATGCCCCGCAGGCTGCTGCGGCGCACTTCCAAGTCCGCGCGCGGCTCACCGCCCGCGGCTCCCGCGCGCGGGTGTACGCGGATGTCGGCTCCCATCGACTTGAGGATGCTGAGCAGCCCGGTGCGCGTGGGGTTGACGCCGACGTTGGTCAGGGTGAGCGGCTGCTCGGCCGCGAGGCAACCGGCCACGAGGAAGAAGGCCGCGGAGGAGAAATCCGCCGGCACCTCGATGCGCGCCGCGCTGAGCTCCTGGCCGCCCGCCACGGCGATGTGCGCGCCCTCCTGCTGCACCGTCACGCCGAACTGGCGCAGCATGCGCTCGGTGTGATCGCGCGAGGGCGCAGGCTCGGTGAGCTGCGTGCGGCCGCGCGCGTTCACGCCCGCCAGCAGCAGCGCCGACTTCACCTGCGCACTGGCGACCGGCAGCGTGTAGGTGATGCCTGCCAGCGAGCGATTGCCGGTCACGGTGACCGGGGCGTGCCCCGCGTGCGTGCGCAGCTGTGCCCCCATCAGGCGCAGCGGCGCCGCCACGCGCTCCATGGGGCGCTGCATGAGCGAGGCGTCCCCGATCAGGGTGGCCTCGAGAGGCTGTCCGGCCAGAACGCCCAGCATGAGGCGCATCGCGGTACCCGCATTGCCCATGTCCAGGGGCGCCGCCGGAGCGCGGAGCCCCTGGCGGCCGACTCCGTGGACGCGCACCTCGGTGGGCGCGGGATGCTCGATCGCGACCCCCATCGCCGTCAGCGCCCGCGCCGTGGCCAGGCAGTCCTCCCCCTCGAGGAAGCCGCCGATCTCGGTGGTGCCGCGCGCCAGCGCACCGAGCATGAGCGCGCGGTGCGAGATCGACTTGTCGCCGGGTACGGTGAACGAGCCGGCCACGCGCCCGCCGGGGGCCAGGCGGTAGGCGGCGGCCGCCGCACCGCTCACTGCACGGCCCGCGGGTAGGAGCCGAGGATCCGGAACAGCGAGGCGCGCTTCTTCAGCGCCGCCAGCGCGCGCGCGACGTGCCGCTCCTCGGCGTGGCCCTCGAGGTCCATGAAGAATACGTAGTCCCACTTGCGCCGCCGCGAGGGGCGCGACTCGATGCGGGTGAGGCTCACGCGGTGACGCGCGAGCGGCTCGAGCAGCCGGTAGAGCGCGCCGGGCGCATCGGTGTGGCCGACCGAGACCAGCAGCGTCGTGCGGTCCTCGCCGCTGGCCGCGAACAGCTGGCGCCCGAGCACCAGGAAGCGCGTGGTGTTGTCGGCGCGGTCCTCGATGTCCGCCGCCAGCACCTTGAGGGCGTAGACCTCGGCGGCGGTCTCGCCGGCGATCGCGGCCGTGCCCTTCTCGTCGCGTGCGCGGCGCGCGGCCTCGGCGTTGCTCGCCACCGCCACCTGCTCGATGCCGGGCAGGTGCTCATCGAGCCACGCGCGGCACTGTGCGAGTGACTGGGGGTGCGAGCATACGCGCGCGATGCGCGACAGCTGCCCCATCTGCCCCATCAGGTGCTGGCGGATGCGCAGTTCCACCTCGCCGCAGATCTTCAGCGGCGAGGTGAGGAAGCGGTCGAGCGTGTGGTTGACCGTGCCCTCGGTCGAGTTCTCGATCGGCACCACGCCGAAGTCGGCATTGCCCGCCTCGACCTCGTGGAACACCTCATCGATCGAGGTGAGCGGCAGGGCGCGCACCGAGTGGCCGAAGTGGGTGAGCACGGCGGTCTGCGTGAAGGTGCCCTCGGGGCCGAGAAAAGCCACCTTGAGCGGCTCCTGCTGTGCCAGGCACGCCGACATGATCTCGCGGAACAGCCGCAGCACCTCGGCATCGCGCAGCGGGCCCTTGTTGCGCGCGCGCGCGCGGCGCAGCACCTGCGCTTCGCGCTCCGGGCGGTAAAAATCCACCGCCCGCCCGGCTGCGCCCTTGGAGATGCCGACCTGCTGTGCCAGGCGCGCGCGCTCGTTCATGCGCTCCTGCAGCTGCTCATCGATTGCATCGATACGGGCACGCACCGCCGCCAGGTCAGTGCGCAGCGGCCGGGCGCCGGGGGTGGCAGGCGCGGGACGGCGTTTGCGCTTCGGCATGCTGCGGCCCTTACAGGATGTGCGCCGAGAGCACGCCGTTGATGGCGCGGATCTGGCCGAGCACATCGGCGGACACCTGACCGTCGGTGTCGATCAGCGTGTAGGCGTATTCGCCGCGCGACTTGTTGAGCAGGTCGGCGATGTTGAGGCGCGCGCTCGCCAGGCAGGTGGAGATCTGCCCGACCATGTTGGGCACGTTGCTGTTGGCGATCGCCAGGCGCGTGGTGTTCGGTACGCGCGGCAGCACCGCCTCCGGGTAGTTGACGCTGTTGCGGATGTTGCCGTGCTCGAGGAACTCGCGCAGCTGCTCGGCCACCATGACGGCGCAGTTCTCCTCGGCCTCCCCGGTGGAGGCGCCGAGGTGCGGCAGGGTCACCACGCGCGGGTGCTGCTTGAGGGCCACGCTGGGAAAGTCGCAGACGTAGGCGTGCAGCCGTGCGGCGTCCAGCGCCGCCACCACGGCGGCCTCGTCCACGATCCCGGCGCGGGCGAAGTTCAGCAGCGTCGTGTCCGGCCGCATGAGCGCGAGGCGGGCGCCGTTGATCAGGTGACGGGTGGCCTGGTTGAGCGGCACGTGCACGCTCACCGCATCGGCGCGCGCGCACAGGTCCTCGAGCGAGAGCGCCTGGACGACGCTGGAAGAGAGCTGCCAGGCGCGCTGCACGGTGATCTGCGGGTCATAGCCGAGCACGTGCATGCCGAGCGCCAGTGCCGAGTTTGCCACCTCGACGCCGATCGCGCCGAGGCCCACGACCCCGAGGGTGCGCCCCGGGAGCTCGAAGCCCACGAAGCGCTTCTTGCCGCGCTCGACCGCGGCCTCGATGGCCTCATCATCGCCCGGCAGTTCGCGCGCGAACAGCCAGGCCTGCGCAATGTTGCGCGCCGCCAGCAGCAGCCCCGCGAGCACCAGCTCCTTGACGGCATTGGCGTTGGCGCCGGGGGCGTTGAAGACCGGGATGCCGCGCCGGCTCATCTGCTCGACCGGGATGTTGTTGGTGCCCGCGCCGGCGCGCCCGATGGCGCGCACCCGCGCCGGCACCTGCATGGCGTGCATGTCGGCCGAGCGCACCAGGATCGCATCAGGCTCGCTGAGCTCGGCGCCCACCTGGTAGCGCTCCGGCGGCAGGCGGCTGAGGCCCTTGGGGCTGATGGCATTCAGTGTGAGGATGCGGTAGGGCATGCGCGGCGGGTCAGCCGTGACGGCGCTCGAACTCCTGCATGAAGGACACCAGCGCCTGCACGCCCTCGAGCGGCATCGCGTTGTAGAGGCTGGCGCGCATGCCCCCGACCGAGCGGTGGCCCGCGAGGTTCGTGAGTCCCGCCGCGCGCGCCTCGCTGAGGAAGCGCTCATCGAGCTCGGGCTTGCTGAGCGTGAAGGGCACGTTCATGCGCGAACGGGCTGCGTGTACCACGGGGTTGCGGTAGAACCCGGACGCGTCGATGGCGCGGTACAGCAGCTGGGCCTTGGCCTCGTTGCGGGCCGCGATCACCGGCAGGCCGCCCTGCGCCTGCAGCCACTTGAAGGTGAGCCCGGCCAGGTACCAGGCAAAGGTCGGCGGGGTGTTGAGCATCGAGCCCTCCGCGGCCATCGCCTCGTAGTTGAGCACCGCCGGGGTCTCCGCTCGGGCGCGCCCGAGCAGGTCATCGCGCACGAGGACCAGCGTTAGCCCGGCGGGACCGATGTTCTTCTGCGCGCCGGCGTAGATGATGCCGAAGCGCTCGACCGGCACCGGCTGCGAGAGGATGTTGGAGGACATGTCCGCGACCAGCGGTGCCGTGCCGCTGTCGGGGATGTAGGGGAATTCCACTCCCCCGATGGTCTCGTTGGCGGTGTAGTGCAGGTAGGCCGCGTTCGGGCTCAGGCGCAGCGCGGCGGCCGCCGGTACGCTGGTGTAGCCCGAGGCAGCCTCATCGGCGGCCACGTGCACGTGCGTCAGGCGCTTGGCTTCCGCGATCGCCTTCTTCGACCAGGAACCGGTGTTGAGGTAATCGGCGCTCGACTCGGTACGGGTGAGGTTCAGGGGTACCGCCGCGAACTGCGCCGTGGCCCCGCCCTGCAGGAACAGCACCTTGTAATTGCGCGGCACGGCGAGCAACTCGCGCACGCGAATCTCGGCCTCCTCGGCCACGGCCATGAAGGCGCGGCCGCGATGCGAGATCTCCATCACCGACATCCCCGAGGCATGCCAGTCGGTGAGCTGCTCGCGGGCCTCCTCGAGCACTTCCACGGGCATCATGGCCGGCCCGGCGGCGAAATTGTAGACGCGCACGAGCCTCGTCCAAGGTCCTGTCAGGAAAGCAGGGAATGCGCGATCTTAGCAATGCAGCGCGCGGCGCGCTGAGGAAGTTGCGGTGCGCGCCGCCGCCCCTCTCTAGGGCGCGCTCTCCCCGGCGGACTCCTCGGGAGCGGCGCCCGCGCCGCTGCCCTCCTCGGCGCCCTCCAGGCTCTCGATGCGCTCGATGCCCACCAGGCGCTCGCCCTCATCGAGGCGGATGAGGCGCACGCCCTGGGTGTTGCGGCCCTGCACCGAGATCTCATCCACGGTGGTGCGCACCAGGGTGCCGGTGGAGCTGATCAGCATGATCTCCTGGCCGCCCATCACCTGCAGTGCGGCGACCGTGAAGCCGTTGCGGTCCGAGGTCTGCAGCGCGATCACGCCCTGGCCGCCGCGGCCGTGCGCCGGAAACTCCGCCAGCGGCGTCAGCTTGCCGTAGCCGGTGGCGGAGGCGGTGAGCACGTGTCCTTCACCGACGACGATGAGGGCGATCAGGTCGTGCCCGGGCCCGAGGCGGATGCCACGCACGCCCGCGGCCTCGCGTCCCATGTGGCGCACCTCGTCCTCGCGGAAGCGGATCGCCTTGCCGCCGGAGGAGACGAGGATGATCTCACGCTGGCCGTCGGTGATCGCCACCCCGACCAGCTGGTCGTTGTCGGCCAAGTCGACC
>Ga0335084_10006184_pt1 | contig 11882 bp, 9 predicted proteins | sample Lox_Sample_44_FD_206721 | JGI IMG/M metagenome (GOLD analysis project Ga0335084, IMG submission 206721) | Soil microbial communities from Loxahatchee National Wildlife Refuge, Florida, United States - Lox_Sample_4.4 | ecosystem: Environmental > Terrestrial > Soil > Wetlands | place: USA: Florida...
CGACGTTGTTGACCGTGCGCGGATTGAACCGCACCGACGTGATCTCGGCCTCGAACGAGCGCCCCGGATACGCGTCGACGCGGAACTGCGCGTGCTGCCCCGGGTGCACTTGGCCGATGTCGGATTCGTCGATGTCGAGGTGCAGCTCCATGCGGCGCAGATCCTCCGCGACCTTGAACAGCACGGGCGTCTGAAACGTCGCCGCGACCGTCTGGCCCGGATCGACCTCGCGCGCGATGACCATGCCGTCGATCGGCGAACGGATCGCGGCCTTCGAGCGCGCGGTCTGGGCGTCTTTGACTTGCGCCTGCGCGGACGTGACCTGGGCTCTAGCACTTGCGACGGCCGCGAGCGCGCGCTGCGCGGCGGCGTCATCCGCCTCGAGCGACTGCTGCGACGCGATGTTGCGTGCCGCGAGCTCGCGTGACCGCGCGACCTTGGCCGATGTCTCCGTTACCGTCGCTTGAGCCTGAACGAGGGACGCCTCCGCGACGGCGAGCGATGCGGTCGCCGACGACACGCGCGCGTCGAGCTGCTGCGTGTCGAGCTCGGCGAGGATCTGGCCCGCCTTGACCGTCGCGTTGAAGTCGACGAGCACGCGGTTGATGATCCCGGACACCTCGCTGCCGACGTCCACCTGGTTCGTCGGCTGCAAAGTGCCGGTCGCGGTCACCGTGACGACGAGCGGGGCTTGGCGCACCGCCTCCGTCACGTACTGCGTCGCGGCCGCGCGGTGCACGCGTGTGTAGTAGAGGCCGGCCGCGACGGCCGCGGCGATCGCGACGATGACCGCGACGGGCACCCATCGGCGCCTGCCACGCCGCGCGCCTTCCAAGCCCAATGCGTCGACGACCTCTTGGCTGCGTTCGCTCATGATTACATTCCCTTGTCCGCTAGCGAGTCGCCGACGTCGAGCGCGTGAATCAGAATCTCGAGGCCGCCCTGCACGCGCTTGCGCTCCGCCGCGGTCAGCGAGCTCAGGATTTCCGTCACGTGGCGTTGCGCGCGCCGATGCATCTTGTCGAGCACGCGTCGTCCCTCGGGCGTGAGGTCCACCATCGTCTGCCGGCGGTTGTCTTCTGGTACCGAGCGCTGCACCCAGCCGCGCGCGACGAGCAGGCCGATGGATTTCGACATCGTCGGCAAGCGCACGACTTGGTGCGCCGCGAGCTCCGAAACGCTGCACGACCCCAAGTTCAGGCGCATGAGTATGCCGATATGCGCGGGCTCGATGCGCTTTTCGCCCTGGCGCATCCTCGCGCCGAGCCTGCGCATCAGCAGCATCGTGACCTCCAGCAGGTCGCGCGCCGTTGCATCGGATTTGGCCATACATTATCCTGGCTAACAGTTAGCTGACCTAACCCTACGAGGAGCGAGAGGGGAGTGTCAAGGGCGCTTGGGACTTCTTGGCACGCACGAACGAACGCGGCGATTGGCGCGGGCCGGCGCCGCCGCGGGACGGAGTGGATGGGTAAGGGCCGCGCGGGGTGTGACCGACTCCGCGCGGCCGGCACCGCTCGGGCGCTTTCTCCTCAAAGGGGGCCCGGGCGGTGCTATCTTTCGTGCGTGATGATGTGCGCCGTCAGCGGCCGCCCGTGATGCCCTTCTCGGATCCATCGAGCAAGTAGAGAAGACCGCGCAACAACTCGGTCGGTGTCGGCGGGCAGCCGCGGATCACGAGATCGACGGGCACGACCTTCGACACGGCCCCAACGCAGGCATAGCTGCCTTCGAAGACGCCGCAGCCGGCCGCGCAATCGCCGACCGCGACGACCCACTTGGGCGCTGGAGTCGCGGCATAAGTGCGCTCGAGCGCCTCTTTCATATTGAGAGTGACGGGCCCCGTCACGAGCAGCAGATCGGCGTGGCGCGGAGAGGCGACGAACCGAAGACCGAAGCGCTCGAGGTCGTAGAACACGTTGTTGAGGGCATGAATCTCGAGCTCGCAACCGTTGCAGGAACCCGCATCGACCTCACGAACCGCGAGACTCCGACCGAGCCGACGCGCGATCGAGCCCTCCAAGTTCGCGCCAAGGACCTGTAATGCGGCTTCGTCTTCGCCCGCGCCCGGACGCCGCTCCGTCAGCGGGCGCGCGAAGAGATTCTTCAACAGAAGGCGTCGCATGAGAGCTTCACTCGTGGCTACAGATCATGTCCCGAATACGAACAGTTGAACGACTTGTTGCAGAGCGGGAAGTCCGCGACGATGTTGCCTTCGATCGCCGCTTCGAGCAGTGGCCATTGAAACCACGACGGGTCGCGCAGATGGCAGCGCTCGATACGGGCGTCGCTCGTGAGCCTCAGGTAGACGAGCACATCACCGCGGAATCCCTCGACCAAAGCCGTCGCTTCGCACGGGCCGGCGTCCTTCGGCATAGCACTACGAGTCGGGCCGCCCGGCATGCTCGCGAGCAGCCGGTCGATCAAACCGACGCTCTGCTGCACCTCCTCGATGCGGATCCAGACGCGCGCGTCGACGTCACCTTCCGCACGCAACGGGATCTCGGGCGCGAACGCGTCGTACGGGGCGTAGGGTAGATCGCGTCGCGTGTCGAACGATCGCCCGGACGCACGCCCGACGTAACCGCCCGGCGCGAACGTCTCGGCGAGATCCGGTCGCAGGACGCCGGTGCCGACGGTGCGATCCTGTAGCGATGCCGTGTTGTCGTACAGCTCTACGAGCTCGGGGAAGCGTCTTCGGATGGCGTGCACGAGGCCACGCAACGCTTCGCGACCGGCGTCCGCAAGATCGTGGGTGACGCCGCCCGGGATGATGCGATCCATCATCAAGCGATGACCGAACGCGATCGCGGCGGCACGCAGCGTCTGCTCGCGCAGGGCGCCGCACTCTGCATGCAGGAGGGAGAACGACGCATCGTTGCAGATCGCGCCGATGTCGCCGAGGTGATTCGCGATCCGCTCGCATTCGGCCATCACGGCCCGAAGGGCGAGCGCGCGCGCCGGCACGTCGACCGCCAACGCAGCTTCCACCGCGCGGGCGAACGCCCAACCATAGGCGACCGTGCTGTCACCGGACGACCGTGCGGCGATGCGCGCCCCTTGCTCCACGTCTCGCCCCTCGAGGAGCTTTTCGATCCCCTTGTGCACGTAGCCGAGCCGCTCCTCGAGTCGCACGACGGTCTCGCCGTTCGCGGAGAACCGAAAATGCCCGGGCTCGATGATTCCCGCGTGCACCGGTCCGACCGGAATCTGATGCAGGCTCGGCCCCTCGGCGCCGAGAAACTCGGGACGCGTCGCCGAGCCGGCCGCCGGCACCTGCTGCGCGTCGAGCGGCGCATGGACCGGCCATCTCGCGTGATCGAGCCAAGGCCTGCGATCGGGCAGCGCGGTGAGCTCGATGCCGAATAGATCCTGCAGCGCGCGCTCCAACCGTATCGCGGGCGCGTGGAACACGCCGAGCGACGGCGCGTGCCCGTCGACCACTTCCTGCGAAAGCACCTCGAGCTCACGCGCGCGCGGCTCGTAGACCGCGGCGTGCACCTCGTGGCGGTCGCCCCAAAGACCGAGCAGCGCGAGCTCGCGCTCGAGCAAGGACTCACCGAGCGCGCGCCAGCCATCCTTCGGCGCGCGCCGGCGAGCATACCCGCGGTGCGCGGTTACGATCGGCCAATCGCCACTGAGCGCGCGCAGCATCCTCAGCCTCCCAACATCGTCGCCACGTTGCGAAACCATTGCACGATCGGCAACGGCAGATAGACGCCGGCTACGGCCACGAGGATCAGGTGCAGAATCATCGGTGTGAGGCGGTAAGCGGGCAGCGAGTGCCGCTTCGCGGACTCACCGAAGGCGAGACCATGCAGCCGCAGCATCAACGCGCTGAATGCGATCACGATGCCTGCAACGAGCGGAATCGCGAGCCACGGCGCGCGTGCAAACGTCGACGTGACGAGCAGAAACTCAGCCGTGAACACGCCGAAGGGCGGCATGCCCGCGATCGCTGCGACGGCCGCGACCAGCAACCAGCCGAGCAATGGCTGACTATGCGTGAGGCCGCGGATGTCGGCGATGCGCTGCGTTCCTTCGAGCTGGGAGATGTAGCCTACGCCGAAGAAAATGCCCGACTTCGTGAGACTGTGCATCACCATGTGCAGCAGTCCGGCGAAATTCGCGAGCGGTCCGCCAAGCCCGAACGCGAGCGTGATGATCCCCATGTGCTCGATCGACGAGTACGCGAACATGCGTTTGATATCGCGCCGGCGGAAGATCATGAACCCCGCGAATAGCAACGACAGCATTCCGAGCGCGACCATCATCGGCCCGGGCGAAATCACCGCCGAATTGCGCGCCATGATCAGCTTGAAGCGCAGCAGCGCAAACAAAGCGACGTTCAGCAGGAGGCCCGAGAGCACGGCGGAGATCGGCGTCGGGCCCTCGGCGTGCGCGTCCGGAAGCCATGCGTGCACCGGGGCCAACCCTACCTTGGTCCCGTAGCCGAGCAGCAGGAACACGAACGACAGGTTCAGCAAGGCCGAATCGAAACCGGCCGAGCCTGCGACCAGATGGTCCCACGCCATGGCTACGACACCTTGGCCCAACTGTTCCTGCGCCGCGAGGTAGACGAGGATCGTTCCGAACAGCGCGAGCGCGATTCCGACGGACCCTAGGATGAAGTATTTCCAGGCCGCTTCGAGCGCGGCGTTGGTACGATAAATGCCGACCATCACGACGGTCGTCAGCGTCGCAACCTCGACGGCCACCCACATGAGCCCGATGTTGTTCGACACGAGCGCGACGTTCATCGCGAGCATCAGCAGCTGATACATGCCGTGGTAGAAGCGCAAGTCGCGCTGCTTGAGGCGCCGCGCCTGCAACTCGTGCGCGATGTAGCCTGCGCTGAACACGCTCGTGGTGAAGCCGACGAGCGCGCCGACGATGAGAAAGATCGTATTCACGTCGTCGACGAGCAGAAAGAGCGTCGGCTCAGGCCGGTGCGCATAGAGCAGACCGGCGGAGATGAGCGTCAGCGCGCAAAGCACCACGTTGAGCGGGGCCGAGATGCGGTAGCGGGGAATAAGAGCCAGAAGCACGGCGCCGGTCGCCGGGACGCCGAGCAGCCCCGCGAGCGCGATCGTGCCCAGCTGCGCGCTCATTCGGTTTCGCCCCGCGACATGTCGAGCGCCTGAAGATCGACCGTGTCGAACCGCTCGCGGATGCGAAACAGAAAGATTCCGATGACGATGAACGCGATGAGAACGGAGAACGCCACGCTGATCTCCACGACCAGCGGCATACCGCGGGCGCCCGTTGCCGCGAGCACTAGGCCGTTCTCAAGAGACATGAAGCCAATCACCTGACTCACGGCGTTGCGGCGCGTCACCATCATCAGCAGTCCGAGCAAAATGATCGACAGGGAGAACGCGAGGTCCTCGCGCACGAACGCGCCCGCAGCCGACGTCACTGGCAGCATGACCACGATCGAGAGCGCAACCAAGGCAATGCCTAACAGCATCGTGGGCCCGGCGCCCACGACGGTTTCGATGGAGCGATGAATTCCGAGGCGCACCACGATCCGGTGCAGGACGACGGGAATGATCACTCCTTTGAACGCGAGAGCTATGACGGCGGTGATGAACAAGTGCGGCGCGTCCTGGAGATGCGCCTGCCACGCGACCGACAAGGCCAGCACGCATGCGTGCAGGGCGAAGGTATTGAGCAGCGCGAACATCCGGTCCTGATAGAGCAGTAGGAAGCTCACGAGGACCATGGAGCCCGCGAGCAGATGCGCAATGTCGGTGTCGAAAGCGCTCACGAGGGCACCCTGGACACGAACAGCAGGATCGCGCCGAGCAGGCCCAACATCAGCGCCACGCCGAGAAACTCCGGCACTCGGAATACGCGCATCTTCGCGAGCGCGGTTTCGAAGAACACCAGCAAGAAACCGCCCGCGGCGAGCTTGACGATGTACAGGACGAGACCCACGCCGTAGGCGATGGCGCCGCCGCCGGCGACGGCCGTTCCCCATGGCGCGAACAGGCAAGCGATGAGGGAGATGTACAGCAACAGCTTCAGCGACGCCGCGGCTTCGATTACCGCGAGGTGACGGCCGGAGTATTCCAAGATCATGGCTTCGTGAACCATCGTGAGCTCGAGGTGCGTCGCGGGGTTGTCGATCGGAATCCGCGCGTTCTCCGCGAGAGACACGATGACGAGCGCGACGAGCGCGAGCGCCAAAGAGATGCTGAGTCCCATGTGCGGCCCGAGCATGTACGCGGAGATGAAGGAGAGCTGCGTCGATCCGGCGAACAGCGACAGCGTGAAGACCACCATGAGCATCGCGGGCTCGGCGAGCGACGCAAACATCATCTCGCGGCTCGAGCCGATCCCGCCGAAACTCGTGCCTATATCGAGTCCCGCCAGCGCGAGGAAGAAACGCGCAGTGCCGAGCAGCGCAACGATCACGATGAGGTCCGCCGCCGCGCTGAAGGTCAGACCGCTCGCGAACGTCGGGACCAACGCGGCGGCGACCCAAGTCGTCGCGAAAATCACGTAAGGAGCGCTACGGAACAGCCAGGAGGCGTTCTCGGCAACGACCGATTCCTTGCGTATCAACTTGAGGAGGTCTCGATAAGGCTGCAGCGGTGACGGTCCCCGTCGGCGCAGCAACCGAGCCTTGACCTTACGCGTGAAGCCCGTGAGGAGCGGCGCGAGGAAGAGCACCAAGATCAGTTGCAGGAGCTGCGTAAGCCAATCGCGGATCATCGCGACACTCCAATGATGATCAGCAGCAGAATCAGCGTTACGAATACGAGCATCAGATACTTGCGGATCGTGAGAAACTGCAGCTTCGTCAGGCGATCAGCGAGCGTGTCGACCACGTGGATCACGGGCTCGTAGAGCGCCTCCCACACAGTATCGTGAAGATCGACGCGCAGACTGGCCGGGCGCGTGTCGCCGGGATTCGGCACGTCGACGTGCTCGCGGGCACGGAATACGACGCTGCCGAACACCCGCCGTATGGGCTGCGCGAAACTGCCGGCGGTGTATTGTGTTGCCGGGCTCGGATCGGGGAACCCGCAGTCCCATGCCGGGGATCGGCGCAACGCGTGCGAGGCGACGCGGCGCGCGATGTACGCGGTTGCCGCCGCCGTCACCGCGATCATCACGAAGACCAGGAGCCCGTTGTACGCGCCTCGATCGGCGCTGATCGGAGCGATGCGAAGCCACGGCTGTCCGCCTTGGCTGTCCAGCCGGGCATGCACGAGCAGGTCGCTCACGCCGCCGAGGACGTCGATGATCCATCCGGGCAACACACCGGCGAGCAAACATAGAGTCGCAAACGCCAGCATGGCGCCTCGGGACCAGCGGTCGGTCTCGCGCGCCGCGATCGCGGGCTCCGAGCGCGGCCGCCCCAAGAACGTCGAGCCGAAGGCCTTGACGAAACAGGCCGCCGCGAGTGCCGCCGAGCAGGCGAGCGTGGCGCCGATCGCGGGAACGAGGAGTCGTGGGATCCACTGCGGCAGCTGCGGGCTCAGGAGAATCGCCTGGAACGTCAGCCATTCGGAAACGAACCCATTGAACGGCGGCAACGCGGATATCGCGACGCAACCGACGAGGAACGTTACCGCGGTGAAGGGCATGCGGTGTATCAAGCCGCCCAAGTGCTCCATGTCCCGCTCGCCCGTCGCATTCAGGATCGCGCCGGAGCCGAGGAACAACAGGCTCTTGAAGAGAGAATGATTGAACACGTGGAAGACGGCGGCGACGAGCGCAAGCGCCGCGGCTGCGCCCATCCCGCTCGCCTCGAACGCGAGCGCGAGCCCGAGGCCGATGAAGATGATCCCGATGTTCTCGACCGTGTGATACGCGAGCAGCCGCTTCAAGTCGTGTTCCATCAGCGCGTGCAAGACGCCGAGCAGTGCGGTCACGCCGGCGACCACGAGAACCGGAATGCTCCACCACCACGACGGCGGGCCGGCGAGGTCGAACACGATCCGCATGAATCCATAGACGGCGACTTTGGTCATGACGCCGCTCATGAGAGCAGAGACGTGGCTCGGCGCCGCAGGATGCGCGAGCGGCAACCAAGCGTGCAGGGGCACGAGGCCCGCTTTCGAGCCCGCCCCGATCAACGCGAGCACCAAGACGACCGCCGCCGAACCGAACGCCGCCGGCTGCCGCATCTCTGCAAAGCCGTAGCCGCCGTCGGTGCCTGCGAGCAGGCCGAAGGCGAACAGCAGCGCCAGCGCTCCGCCGGCGGCCATGATGATGTACACGAGACCGGCGCGCCGGTTGCCCTCGCTGCGGTCGTCGCTCACGACCAGCGCCCAGGACGCGAGCGACATGAATTCCCAACCCACGAGGAATGAGAATGCGTCCTGTGCCAGCAGGACCAAATTCATTCCGCCGATGAATGCGGGGTAGAACGGGACGACCCGCGCCGGGTCGCGCGCGTGCGCGCCGTAGCCGATCGCTCCGGCGCTCACGAGCGCGCTCGTGATGTTGACGATGACGCTGAATGCGGCACTCAGCGGATCGAGCCCGAGCAGCGTTTGCCCGAGCGGGAGGCCGACGGCAAGCCGAATCGGGGCCGCGGTGGAGCTCGGTTGGAGCAGAGTGAACAGGCCGACGGCAGCGAGTGCCGAACAAACCAGCATGCATGCGCCGTAGACTACGCGTCCGCCATAGGGGCGGTTCGCGACCAACGCCCCGAACGCGGCCAGCAGGAGAAGCAACCCGACGCCACTCGCTTCGAGTCGGCTGAGAAAAAGCGGATCGGCGATCGAGAGCGTCATACCGTCGCTCAGCCGTGCGCTTCGCGCGCGTTGCAAGACCCTCGAAGCGCGCGCCGGGCCGGTGAGCGGAGCCACTGCCGGATCACGGCCGCGGCCGTTCGCGATGCCGCCGTCGTCAGATTACTCCCCGCGCGCCGCGCGCCGGCCGCCGCCCTTCCGCGGCTCTTCCGGAGTCCACGCCTTGCCCGTGCGCTGCGCGATATAGTCGCGGATCAGTCGGCGCAGCACCTGCGACGGGCTTGCGTCTTCTTCGGCGCAGAGGCGCTCGAAGAGCGCCTTCTTGCGTGGGTCGACGAGGATGGTGAGTCGAGCGGTGCGTTGTTCCAGAGCCAACTTTGTCTTCACCAAGGCGAAAGCCAGATTTGCGTCGGATGATAATGTCATTATCATACAAGTACAACGCGATGCGTCGTTTGCCCCTGACGGCCGGAGAGGCCAGCGCTCGTCCGTGACAGCTTGATGCCCGATCCCACGTTGTCTTGTCTGGCGCTGCTTGGCGCCTGGGCCCTGCTCGGTTTTGCGGGCCTCGTCCGGCCCGGCAGCGTGTTCTTCGTCGGGCGCGTGCTGTTCCCGCTCGGCGCGCTCGTCGGCTTAGCGCTCGCGCTCGCCGCGCTCGCGAACGTCGCGCAGCCGGCCGCTCACGCGGTGCTGCCGCTCGGGCTCCCCGACTTGCCGTTTCACGTGCGCCGCGACTCGCTCAGCGACGTCTTTCTGTTCCTGCTCGGCGCGGCGTCCGCCGGCATCTCGGTCTTCGGCGCGGGCTACTTCCGGAGGGGCGAGGGCACTGCGCCGGGCCTCCTATGCCTGCAATATCACCTGTTCCTCGCGAGCATGGGCCTCGTGCTGCTCGCCGACGATGCGTATCTCTTCATGGTCGCGTGGGAGACGATGGCGCTCTCGTCGTACTTCCTCGTGACGACGCAGCATCGGATCCCGGAGATCCGGCACGCGGGCTTCCTGTATTTGCTGATCGCGCATGTCGGCGCGATCGGCATCTTGCTGTCGTTCGGCGTGATGCAGGGCGGCAGCTGGCAATTCACGTTCGACGCGATGCGCGCCGCGCAGCTGTCGCCCGCTTGGGCGGCGATCGCGTTCCTGCTCGCGCTGTTCGGCTTCGGCGCCAAAGCCGGGCTCGTGCCGCTGCACGTCTGGCTGCCGGAAGCGCACCCGGCCGCGCCGTCGCCGGTCTCGGCGCTGATGAGCGGAGTGATGCTGAAGACGGCGCTGTACGGCGTGCTGCGCGTGACGTTCGACCTGCTCGGTCACCCCGCCTGGTGGTGGGGCCTCGTGCCCCTCGCGTTCGGCCTGCTGAGCGCGATCTACGGCGTCGTGTTCGCGGCCGCGCAGACCGACATGAAGCGACTGCTCGCGTTCTCGTCGATCGAGAACATCGGCATCCTGTTCACCGGCGTCGGACTCGCGATCGTGTTCAACGGCGTCGGCATGAATGCGCTCGCGTCGCTCGCGCTGGTCGCCGCTCTCTATCATGCGGTCAATCATGCGTTCATGAAGAGCCTGATGTTCGTCGGCACGGGCTCGGTTCTGCATGCGACGGGCGAGCGCAATCTCGGCAAGCTAGGCGGGCTGATCCATCGGATGCCATGGGTCGCGTGGCTCACGCTCGTGGGCGCACTCGCGATCGCGGGGTTGCCGCCGCTGAACGGCTTCGTGTCGGAGTGGCTGCTGCTGCAAGCTTTCCTGTCGGCGTATCAAGTGCCGAAGCCGTTCATCAACATGCTGTTGCCGCTCGGCGCCGCGCTGATCGCGCTCGCGGCGGCGCTCGCAGGCTACGTAATGGTGAAGTTCTACGGCGTCATCTTCCTCGGTCAGCCGCGCGAGCCTGCGCTCGAGCGTGCGCACGATGCGGGCTGGTTCGAGCGAGTCGGCTTGGCTTGGCTCGCCATGGGTTGCGTCCTGCTTGGCCTGTTCCCGAAGCAAGTGATCGACGTGCTCGAGCTCGTGCCGATGCAGTTCGGCTTGATCCAGGCGCGGACGATCGGCGGTAATTGGTGGCGATTGATACCCGTGATGGAGCGGCAAGCGGCGTACGCGCCGGCGTTGTTTCTGCTCGTCATCGCGCTCGTGATCGCACTCACGGTGTTCGTCGTGAGCCGCTTATATCACGTGCGCGCGCGCCGCTCGGCGCCTTGGGACTGCGGCTTCGTGCGGCTCGACGCGCGAATGCAGGACACGGCCGAGGGCTTCGGTCAACCGATCCGGCACATCTTCGAGCCGTTCTTCGTGATGCGCCGCGAGCTGCCGTCGCCGTTCGACGAGGCGCCGCACTACGGCGTGACGATCGGCGATCGGATCTGGACGCTCGCGTACTTGCCTCTCGCGGATCTCGTGCAGCGCATGGCGCGCGCGGTGTCTTGGCTCCAGCAGGGTCGGATCGCGACCTATCTGCTCTACAGCTTCGTCACGCTGCTCGTGATGCTGGGGCTCGTGCTGTGAGCGTCATCCCGTGGCTCACGCAGGCGCTCGAAGTGCTCGCTGCGATCGCCCTCGCGCCGCTGTTCGTCGGCTGGATCGTGCAGTGCCGCGCGTGGCTTCAGAACAAATCCGCGCCGAGCATCTGGGTGCCGTATCGCGCGATCCACAAGCTTTTCCACAAGGAGGCCGTGCTCGCGGAGCGCGCCTCGCCGCTGTTCCGCTTCGCGCCGTACGTCGTGTTCGGCTCGATGGTCTGTGCCGCGGCGATCATCCCGTCGATGGGCACGCGGCTGCCGTTCTCGGGCGCGGCCGACGCGATCGCGCTCGTCGGGCTGCTCGCGACGGCGCGCGTGTTCGTATCGCTCGCCGCGATGGACGTCGGCACCGCGTTCGGCTCGCTCGGCGCGCGCCGCGAGATGATGGTCGGGTTCCTCGCCGAGCCCGCGCTGCTGATGGTGATCTTCGTCGCGTCGCTGATCTCCTCGACGACGGCGTTGCCCGCGATCTCGGACGCGCTCGCGACGCAGCCGTTTGCGCTCTACCCGAGCCTCGCGTTCACGGCCGTCGCGTTCGTGCTCGTGCTGCTCGCCGAGAACGCGCGCATCCCCGTCGACAACCCGGCCACGCACCTCGAGCTCACGATGATCCACGAGGCGATGATCCTCGAGTATTCGGCGCGTCACCTTGCGCTGATCG